>SKEB01000111.1_pt1 | contig 108574 bp, 78 predicted proteins | sample 4826561 | NCBI WGS metagenome assembly SKEB01 (sample SAMN11008820, study PRJNA524170) | human gut metagenome | biome: Human fecal sample; material: Feces; isolation source: fecal sample from pouch patient p17 | host: Homo sapiens | place: Israel: Tel-Aviv | collected 2016-03-29 | reverse complement strand
GTTTTATATTGTCTGTGAAGAGGTGCCATTAGGGACACCAGAAAGTCCGCCCATTGTCTCCGGTGTGTCGGACATGCACCCGTCGGATTGTCCAAACGTGGAAGAGACACGGAATCCGATGCAGACATTCAGCCGGAAGAAATGCTCACATTTTTCTCCAACGAATTTCCATCTGCATTTCCATCTGAAATCCCACGATGTGGTCTTCTTATAGTATTACTTATCACCCAAAAGTGGGCTATGCTTATCGCGACAGCTCGTTCTTTCTAAAATGATCTCGTATTTTTCGATAATGTCGAGCAGCTGCTTATGCTCCAGCCGGAGATTGCTGATATAATTCATAACTGTCGGATCTGTCACAATCTCATGCAGGGTGTGTTCCATCAGATCTTCATAAAAGGGAACGTCTTTCGCATAATCCCACCAGAGCTGTTCGATGTCGCAGTGAAAACAGTTGCCCTCCCACGGCTTGGAGCCGCAGAAATGAACGATGGCAGCCTGCGTGCGGACGGTCTCATAGTGCAGATTGTGTGCGGTATACGCTGTCCGTGCGGGCAGGTTGTAGACTTTGGGATCAAGCGGAAGAACAGCGGAAAGTTCTTTTTGCAGGAAAAATGGCTCCCAGGATGCGTCACAATCCAGATTGAAAAGCAGTACCCCGTCTGCAATGCTGGACGCTGTCTGGCAGGCAGCGAGCATATGATGCGTCAGGTCGGCTGCATACAGCGCGGACAGGGGGGCATTGACAATGACGTCGGAATCCAGATAGAGGATGCGCGGCAAATCTGCCGGGAGAATCCGGGGAATAGACAGATAAAAGAGACTCTCCGGGGCTGCCGGTGCAGCACTGTCATCTGCGGAAAGCGGAATCTGATCCTCCGACAGCCGGCAGTCGTTTATGACAAGCGGATGCGTGTGGGTCAGTGTGCGCAAAAAATCAAAATCGGCAGGGCACAGTTCCCGATGCAGAATATAGACGTTGATGGGACATGCATTATTTTTCAGAAGGGAATGAAGCATGACGTAGGTGTATGGCAGATAGTATTTGCTGACAGATACCGCAATGTTCATTGGTTCGGGCTTCATGAAATGGTTCCTCCGTGCGTTTCTAAAAGCTGTTCGTAGGTTTCAAGTTTCTGGTAGAGTGCGGCGTTTTTTTGCGCCAGATCCGCAATGTACGGATTGAGCGGGGAGTCCATAATATTTTCGCGCAGGGCCTCCTCCAATAACTGGCGGTAAAACGGCGTGTGTTTTGCGTATTCCCACCAGAGCCATTCGATGTCATAGTGCAGGAAGTTGCCGCGCCATGGTTTGGAGGACGCATAGTGAATGATGACACCACGCTGCTTTAATTCGTCGTAATGGATATTATAGTCGTCATATCCGTATCGCGCATTCAGATTGTACAGAAAGGGATCGACAAAAAGTGTGTCCTGATAATGACAGTAATTTAAGAGATCCTGATCCGGATATTCGATCGCATAATGCAGTTTCCTTGCCGTATCCATATAGGTCTGGAAGGAATAGTCCGGGCGGAGGGCGGCGAGATTGTAAAGAATCATGCCGGAGTTGAAATAGGAAAAACCGTGTTCAAAGAGCGGTGCAAATAAAACATCCCGGTAATTTCCGAACGGGGGATGGCAGGTAAATTCTTTGCAGGCAGCGATAAGCTTTGAACCAAAATCCAACTCATACAGATCATAGACCGGCGCATTTACAATAATGTCGGTATCCAGGTAAAGCGCACGGTCGACCGAAGCGGGAAGAAGATCTGTGATCGCAAGCCGGAAGTAGGCTTCGATCCCCCAGCTGCTGGTTTTAAGAACTTCGGGTGGAGGAAGCAGGGAATCCGGAACATACACCAGGGATATATGCACGGCAAACTGCTGACTTAATGTCTGCAGGGTGGATTCATCCTCGGGGGTAAGCTCATGATGCAGAATATAGACCGATACAGGTTCCGGGTGATGGCATAAAAAAGAGTACAGCATCACATAGGCGTACTTTACATAAAGCCGGTTGATAGCGATGACCAGATTGATAGGCGTATGATTCATAAAAAATATCCTTTTCTGAGGTTATAATATCTTAAGGTTATATCGGTTTAGACGGAGAGAAAGTTAATAAATGGATCGCAGATACCGATATAATAAAGTAGACTTTATGAGGATTTGAGAATGATAAAAACAGTAAAAAAATCACAAAACAGTAACTGGTTTATGGATCTTCTGCTTGACGAAACAATCTGTGCCGGAACCGTGGCGGTTCCGCGTGAGATGGTCCGTCTGGCAGGCGAGGTGAATAAAAGACTCGGGGCAAAGCAGAAATATGAGCTGCTGCTGCGGATCGCCGCAGAGACGCCGGTTGAGCTTGAGGAGACAGACGAGGACGCGTGCGGACAGGAGAATATGATGGTGTTCGACGATGCGGAGAAACCGGAGAATACCGGTCTGGGCTGGCGGACGGACTGCTACGTTCTGGGAAAGTACAGCGCACAGCTGCAGGAAGCCGGCTATTTTAATGCTGCCATCGAGGCGGTGCTCGCGGAGGCACAGATGGAAGGGCGCTATGAAGAGACGGTTTCCTATCTGGAAGGGATGATCGGGCATAAGGAGGAATATTACCGGATCGATGAGGCAGCACAGCCGATTCTGATCTACAAGGGAGACCCGGTATGTTATAACATACTCACGATCTTTGCGGAACAGCTCGGAGCGGCTCTGGAACGCAGGGGAGAGCGGGTTCTTTATTTCGATCAGGAAGAACACGATCCGCGTGAAATTATCCAGTTTAAGGGAAGGCATTTTAAGGCGGTGATCGGGGTACAGTCCTGCGCGTTCTCGATTAAGATGGAGGACGAGGTCCACTATCTGCACGAATACATATACGGTCCGAAGTACAATTTTTTCCTGGATCATCCGATCTGGGGAAAGCCGCACTTTGAACATCATTACCCGGATTTTCATGTGCTGGTACTGGATCAGACATATGCCGATTTCTTCCGGCGCTTCTACAAACAGGATGCGATTCTTTTCCCGCCGGCTGGAATGGAGGCGGGGGAGGATTTCATAGAGCGGATCTATGACCTGACATTCGTCGGCACCTATGGCGGGTATGAGGTGCAGGTGCAATGGATCCGGGAACAGGAACGTCCGCTGCGCTTCCTGGCGAACCGTTTCCTGCTTACCATGCGGAAATATCCCAACCTGACCGCGGAGGCAGCATTTTCCAGAACGCTGGAGCACTACGGGATAGAGCTGACGGATGAGGAATTTGTGGAAAAAATGTATGCGGTCAGACGGGTGATTTACGGCGCGATGCACTATTACAGGCACCGTGTGATCGAGACGATCTTACAGGCTGGAATCCGGCTGGATGTGTTTGGCGACAGCTGGACGCACTGCCCGCTCCGGAAATATCCCAATCTGATCTGCCACCCGGGGGTCACCGTGGAGGAGGGACTTCATGTGTGGAGACAGTCCAGAATGTCCTTAAATGTGATGTCCTGGCACAAGGGCGGCTTTACGGAACGGATGGCGGGAATTATGATGGCGGGAGCCGTGCTGGTTACGGATAACACCGGGTATCTTTCCGGCAGGTATGATGAGAATGATATGGTTATTTTCGATCTGGAACATCTGGAAGAACTGCCGGGAAAAATAAAAAACGTGCTTGGGGATGAAGAAAAGAGATGCCGGATGGCAGAGAGCGGCAGAGAGAAGACGCGGAGGGAACATACCTGGGATAAGCGGGCGGAGCAGTTCCTGGAACTGCTCGACAACCGGTAATCAGCAGTCTTTTGATTCTGCGGCAAAGACGGTCAGCATATGGGACAGCTGGGTGTGATAGGAGAAAAGATCACAGGCACGCCTGTATCCATGTGCGGCAATGGCACAGCGTTCTTCCTCATGCGCCAGATAGTAGCAGACCTTCTGCTCCAGATCATCCATATCGTTAAAGTAGACAAAATCTACATCCGGAGTGAAATATTCGCATAATTCCGGTTGATAATTGGAGAGAAGAAAACCGCCACAGCCTAAAATATCAAGTGCGCGGAGCGGAATGCCGGAAGTGATGGAACGCAGCGTGAGGTTTAAGTTGATCCTTGATCGGTAGAAAACATCCGGCATTTCTGCGGTGTAGGATACCGTTCCCTTCGAGAGAACATCCGGACAGCATGCGGTGTCGGAACCGGTGTAGAGGGCGACGGAATAGGAGGCCGCCAGACGGTTCACGGCTTCGATCCGTTCCTGTGAGGTGACCTCTTTTTGAATGATGCTGCAGAAGACTTCCTTCGCAGTCAGCATTTCATATTCCGCCTCGGAATAGGGCATGAAAGCGATGAATTCCGCGAGCCGTCCGGGAGTAAGAACCGGCGAGATGAGGTCGATTCCCCACACTTCCTTCTGGGCAGCAATGATGCCTGCCAGATAGCCGCGCAGATGGTTCGGCGCGTAGCGGAAGGAACTGTAATGGGAACTTTCATAGAGAGAGCCGACAAATGAAATATCGTGCATGTAAGTATCGGGACGAAGCAGACCGCCTTCGGATGAAATGCCAAGCTGTTCCTTAAGCCGTGCTGTGTTGATGGCAAGCGGAAGATGGAATGCGTGCCTGGCACCGCGCCGGATGGCTGACTGGCACATATCCCGGTCAAACAGAAAAAGATAGTTACAGGAGTTGCGGATACTGTTAGAATAAAGCGTATAGTGAGGACAGTCAAAAACCCAGCAGATATATGGTATGTGAAGGGATTCCGCCATATCGGAAACAAGCGGGAAAAAGTTAAAGGTAAAGACTGCATCATAAGTCTGCGCCTGCAGCTGGTCCCGGATGTCGGACTTGACGCCGTCAGAAAAGTAATAGGAAAGCTCATGCATACAGGGGGAGACCTGATGTCCCAGCGCCTGCATGGAGAATAAAAAATCTGACGTCGTATTTTCTTGCCAACTGTAGTAGAGGATATGCATTGCATGTACTTCCTTTCCGAGACTTGTCTGATAAGATTATATAAAAAAACAGGGAGGATGGCAACGATTATGAAAATAGCGGTGATTACCTGTGTGAACAATGAGGAAGAGTATGCACAGGCGCTTTCTTATATTGACCGTCTGCATGTGCCGGACGGATATGAACTGGATGTGATTGCAGTGCGGGAAGCACCGTCTATGGCAGCCGGCTACCAGATGGCGATGGAACATACAGATGCCAGATATAAGATCTATATGCATCAGGATACATTCATCATCAACAGGGAGTTCCTTCAGGACATGCTCTCCGTTTTTCGGAGCGATGACAGGATCGGGGTGATCGGAATGGTTGGATGTGATGATGTCCCGATCAATGCACAGGCGGTTGCGGCATGGAACGTCGGATGTGTCTACCATAACTGTATCCCGGCCAGGGTGCAGTACACACAGCGTGTAGACAGGCAGCCGGTTGACGTGGAGGCAGTGGACGGACTGTTGCTCGCAACACAGCATGATGTGCGCTGGCGGGAGGATCTGTTTGATGGATGGGACTTTTACGATATTTCGGAGTGCTTTGAGATGCGGCGGGCCGGCTACCGTGTGGTAGTGCCGTACCAGGATAGTCCGTGGTGTTATCATGACAATACATACAGCAAAATGCTGAATTATTACAAATACTGTGAAAGAGCGGTCGGGGAGTATCAGGACATCAAACCGTTTGTGGCAGGCGAGGTAAGTGCAAGGCGCAGGGAATATGACAGACTCAGAGAGGATTCGAGAGAGGAACTGAAACGGCTGGTCAACGCTGGAAATCAGGGAGAACTGATAGAAATCTTTTCCGACCCGAACAACCGGGGTTATCTGCATCTGCGCGAATACGAGATACTGGCGGACATTGCGCGCGGCGAACGGGCGGAGGGCGAGATGCGGTTCTGGCAGGCGGGAGAGACCTGTGAGGAGCTCGTCCGGAAGATAAATGATCTGAAATACAGATTAAAAAGAGTGGAATTCGGTGCGGATCAGGGAAAACCGGACATTCTCTACATCCTGAAGAATTATTCTGTCTGTGCGATAAAAACGGTTGCAGCGGCATATGAAGTGGTGGACGAACGGGTATGGAAACGGCTCGCGGAAAATATGTAAGATAAGAGGAGGAGAAAAGCGATATGGAGCGAAAAAATGCGGTTGCGGTCATTACGGCGCGCGGAGGAAGCAAGCGGATTCCGCACAAGAATATAAAGGAGTTCTGCGGGAGACCTATTATCGAGTATTCGATAGAGGCGGCATTAAAGAGCGGCATGTTTGACGAAGTGATGGTATCAACGGATGACAGCGAGATTGCCGAGATTGCAAAACGGGCAGGGGCAGCAGTCCCGTTTTACCGTTCAAAGGAAGCGGCCGGAGATTATGCGGCAACGCACGAAGTAATTCTGGAAGTGCTCGAAGAGTATGAAAAGCGTGGAGTGACATTTGAAAAAGTGTGCTGTATTTATCCGACGGCGCCGTTTCTGACGGCGGATGTGCTTAGGGAGAGCATGGAGCGCCTGGAGCAGACGGGGGCAGACGGGGTGGTTCCGGTTGTGGCATATTCCTTCCCGCCGCAGAGATGCTTTGTCATTGAGCAGGACAGGGTGAAATACAAGTGGGAGGAGAACCGCTTGAAGCGCTCGCAGGATCTGGAGCGGTATTATCATGATTGCGGACAGTTTTATCTGCTACGGGTAGAAGCATTCCGGAAGGAGCGCAGCATGGTCTTACACAACACCATACCATACATTATGGATGAGATGAAGGTACAGGATATCGACACGCCGGAGGACTGGAAGCTTGCAGAAGTGAAATACCGGCTTGGCATGTAAATACATGCAAAGGATGGATTCTTAGGTAAGGAGATAGAAGGAAAATGGAGTTTCCACAGAACTATTTTTGCGCGGAAGTGAGAGACGATTTTGAGATTCCCGCAATGATGAAGCGCGCCTGGGCGGCAGAACTGGAAGTATTAAGCGTGATTGCGGATGTATGTGAACGGTATCATCTGCAGTATTTTGCGGATTACGGTACTCTGCTTGGCGCGGTGCGCCACAAGGGATTCATACCGTGGGATGATGATATTGACATCTGTATGCTCCGGGAGGATTACATGGAGTTGATCCGGGTTCTGCCGGAGGAGCTGCCGCAGGGATTTTGCATGGCGGGAATGTACGCCGGGGAAAAGCGCCTGCAGATGGCGGCGTATGTGCCGCATCTGAGGGTTATGGCGGATGAACGGATGTGGAACATCAACACGTACATGCAGCGTTTTCACGGTTTTCCGTATCAGCGCATAGGAATAGATATTTTCCCGATGGATTATGTCCCGAGAGATCCGGAATTGAGCCAGCTTCAGAAAAAAATCGTGGAGACGGGAATTGCCCTGCTGCGTGACTGGGAGCAGCTTCAGAACGAAAATTTACTTGAAGATAAAATAAAGGTGTTCGGGGAACTATGCGGTATTCAGATTGCCCCGGATGCAGACAGACAGAATGAGATATGGCGTATCATGGATGCCGTGCAGGCGTTATACCGCAGGGAGGAAGCGGACGAGGTGACAAATTACGTGTTCTGGCTCAACCGGGAGCAGCTGCACATCCCTAAGACGGCGTATGAAAAGACGGTATACCTGCCGTTTGAACATATCAGGCTTCCGGCGCCGTGCGGATATGATGAGGTGCTCACGGCGGAATACGGAGACTATATGGTTCCGGTGAGGGGGACGGCCGACCACGATTATCCGTTTTACCGGCATATGGAAGAAGACTTGAAGCGGGAGATCCAGAGGGCCGGTTTTAAAGGAACCGTGGAGGAATTCTGTGAAAAGGTATCTGCCGGTGAACTTTATGTATAGGACGATGGGAACATTGACCGCGGGATGCGCTTTTCTGTAAAATGATATTAAGCAAATGGAAAAAGGAACCGATATATTTAACAGTATAATTATGAGAAAGGAAGCCGGGATGGCTGTGCTGCGGATGCAGTGAGGGAAAGATCATGGAAGATAACAGAGCAGAACAGATAGAAGCACTGGAGGTTTTGACAGAGTTCAATGACCGCCTCGTGCATAATATGGAGATTATTGTAAAAGAGTTAAAAGGGGAGCGTCTGGACGATACCGATCAGTTTTTAAAAGGGATTGTGGATGCCGTCAACTGGGAGATACAGGTTGTCAACGGAACGCTGGATACGCTCAATGACGGAAAGGTCCGTGTTGACAAGGCAGGTTTTAACACGGCGATTGTAGCGTTAAGCGATGCGATTGCGGCAAAGGATGATGCCAGAATGGCAGTAGAATTTGAAAATGTAATTCCGGTATTTCAGCAACTGGGCGAAGCGGCAAAGGAAGTAACTAAATAAAGCGTCATAGAACCGGCTTTGGGATGACCAGAAGCCGGTTTTTTGCTTGGATATAGGACATCATCAGGAGATATTGCGTGGGAAAGATACTTTATTTTCAATGGAATTCATTTATGAATGCCGGAATTGAACGGGCGCTTCAGAAAATGAATATAATCTATGATACTTTTTGTTATCAGTTTGCGGACTGGGAAAAAGATGACGCGTTTTGTGAGCAGTTTGAGGCAAAAATAAAGACAGGGGCGTATAGGGCGGTATTCTCGATCAACTATGCACCGCTGATTTCAACGGTATGTGCGCGGCATGATGTGCGATATATTTCGTGGGTGTATGACTGCCCGATTCATATCCGCGACCTTACGACGCTGAAAAATTCCTGCAATACAATTTATTTTTTTGACCGGGTACAGGCAGAGGAGTACCGGAGCCGGGGAATCGATGCAAGGCACATGCCGCTTGCGGTGGATACGGAACTGTACCGCCGGATTTATGAGACGCGGCCGGAGCGTGCGGAGAGAGAAAAATACGAGACGGACATTGCACTTGTGGGAAAATTATACCGGACGGAGTATCAGCACTATCTGCAGCCGCTGCCCGCTTATCAGAGGGGACGCCTTGAGGGCATCATCGCAGCGCAGCTAAAAGTGTATGGAGGGTATCTGATTCCGGATCTTGTGACGGACGAACTGCTGGCGGAATTAAATGACTCATATGCGAAAGCCAGCGGCGGCAAAGTCAGCATCTCCCGCAGAGAACTGGAATTTTTACTGGCCTGTGAGACGACAGGAAGAGAGCGGTTTCTTGTTTTAGGACTGCTGTCACGTCACTTTGCGACGGCATTGTGGTCGAATGAGAAGGACGAGCGCCTGACACAGGTTCACTATTACGGATATGCGGATTACTATAAGCAGATGCCGCATATTTTTCATGATGCAAAGATCAACCTGAATATTGCACTTCGGGTCATACAGACCGGAATCCCGCTGCGTGTGCTGGATGTTATGGGCTGCGGCGGTTTTGTACTTACGAATTACAGGGAAGAAATCGCGGAACATTTTGTGAACGGCGCAGAGTGCGTGATCTACGAGGATATCGAGGATATGTATGCAAAAGCACAATATTACCTGAGCCATGACACCGAGAGACGGCAGATTGCCGCCAACGGTCTTGCAAAGGTACAGCGCGATTTTACATTTGAACAGGCATTAACCGGAATGTTGGGAGCAGAGTAGAGAGATGACGGCGAGAGATTTGGAGGAGCTGCTGCAGGAACAGACTGCATATGAGCGCAAATGTCAGATCATAAGTGAAATAGCCGCTTACATAGATGGAATGAGCAATCAGGCGGCATACAGGGAGCAGATGGATCTGCTGTTTGCGGCGCTGGAGAAGAGCGTCCGGGAGCTGGAGTGCGGCGGAAGGCTGGATGATGCGTGCGCAAAAGAGATTGCCGGCCGGGTATCGGATTTAAAGAGAGAGCAGGAAAAATACCAGGTATGGCTCTTAGGGGAGGCGGCGGACTGCGCGCCGGTGGAAAAACTGCTGGATGTCAGCCAGGTTCATCTGCTTGGCACCGTAAAACAGATTTCGGACGAGCAGAAGGAAAGTGATTACATCATTGTATGTTCTCAGTATGAAAATATAGCGGGGATACACTGGTTCGGACAGGTAAGACTGCTCCGGTTTGATCTTTTCCGCCTGATGAACGAAATCAGCCCGGAGGCGACGTATCAGCAGATAAAAAATAAAAAAGAGGTCACAACGGCGGCAGGCGTCGTATGCGGAATGAGCTACGAGCAGAAGGGCATCTGCTATGAGAGCCTTGCCCGGGATATCATGTGTCTGGCGGGACCGTCGCAGGATCTGTATACGGATTATTACCGCTTTTTATGGGCATATAATGAAATTGCGGTCAGACAAAAACGCCGGATGGAGTATTGCATCATCGGAATGAGCGCGTACCGGCTCTGGTGGGATCTGTCGCGTGGGTCACAGAGTCTAAGAGTGCTGGGATTCTACCCGCAGACGAAAAAGCTGCATCATCTGGACTGGGCGGAGGATGCAGCCGAGGCATGGGAAGACCGGAGGATCTGTGAAAAACTGATGGGACAGGACTTCCTGGAGCGAGACTTTTTTGGACGGTTTCCGGGAATCGCAGAGATTTGTGAGACGAAAAGGGAGGAAATCTACACGCCGTCAAAGGAGCAGCGCAAAGAGGATGCAGAGTCTATCCAGCGTATTTTTCACAAACCGTATCCCGAGACATACAAAGAGAATCTTGCAATTTTAGAGCGCTGGCTGGAATTTTTACAGAAAAACAGCATAAAGACCGTGTTTCTTTTTATGCCGTTTCCGACGCAGTTTTGCGAACTGACGAACGGGGAGATGAAGAGGCAGACGTATCTGGCTCTGGAAAAGCTCTGCCGCAAATACGGGGCGGATCTGATCGATCTATACGGAGATCAGACGGCATTTACAGATGCGGACTTTTTTGACTGGTCACACTTAAACGCCGCAGGTGCGGCAAAAGTAACGCGGTACCTGAATGAATATCTGATGCGCGAAACAAAGCGGGAGGACAGGAGGCGGGGGCTGCATTTAAGACCAGCGGATGCGCAGGACTGCCGTTTTTTGTACGAACTAAGGAATGATCCGCTTGTGCGGGCAGGTTCTTTCCATACAGAAGAGATTCCCTATGAGCAGCATCAGAAATGGTATGAACAGAAGCGGAAGAATGAGAACTGCAGGATTTATATTCTGGAAGATGCCGGTGCACCGGTGGGACAGGTGCGGGCGGACCGGGATGAGCGGGGCGAAAGCGCAGAAATATCCTATGCCATTGCAGAGCGGGCGCGGGGAAAGGGCTATGCGTCATGGATGCTCGCAGCCGCGGAGAAGCAGCTTTCGGAAAAAGGATTTTGCAGAGAATTGCTTGCGGAAGTAAAGAATGATAATATAGCATCACAGAAAGTTTTTCGGAAACTCGGCTATGAAGAGCAAAGAGAAGACTACGGTTTTTCTTACCGCAGGGCAATCGGCAAGAATGCAGGCGGTAAATAAAGGAGAAAACATGAAAGTAATCATTGTCGCACATAATCAGTTGAAATTAGTGCAGATGGAAATAGAGGCGCTGCGCCTGCTTGCGGGAATAGAGGAGAGAGATCTCATTATTGTGGATAACGCTTCGCAGGACGGGCTGCGCCAGTGGCTGGAAGAGAGACCCGGCATAAATTATCTTGTATGTGATGAGGGAAGAGAGAATTACAGCACCATTCTTAACTATGCGAAAACAGAGTTTGTCACGGATGAGGACATTTTGCTGCTTGATCCCTGCTATATGATACTGCCAGATTCCATTGAGGAAATGCAGAGATTACTGTACTCCGACAGCACAATCGGTGCGGTTATGCCGAAGGTGATTCAGAACGGTTCAGAGACCGCGCCAAGCTACACAGAGGCAATCTCGAGGATACAGGCAGGGCAGATTGCGGCGGGGATGAATCTGCAGAAGCTGGAACTGACCGCAGGCTGTGTACTGCTAAAGTATGCAATGCTGGAAAAAGTGGGAACATTTGATGAGAAGATTGCCCTTGCGGAGAATGTGATGTGGGATTACTGCGTCAGAGGGATCAAACTTCAGTACAGGCTGTTTGAGTGCGGCGGTGCGTTCTTCTATCAGATTGCAGAAAAAAGAACTGCGGATGAAGACGACGAATGGGCAGTGTCAGACCGGCAGATTCTGAAGGAAAAATGGAACATGAACTACTTTAATGCCGTTCCGAACGCCGGACTGCTTTCCTACATCACAGATCCGGAAGATGCCCCCATCCGTGTTCTCGAGATCGGGTGTGACTGCGGGGCGAATCTGCTCTGGGTAAAGAACCGTTATCCCAATGCAGAGCTTTACGGTGTGGAAATCAACCCTTCGGCGGCGGAGATTGCGGACTGTATTGCGAAAGTGACCGTAGGAAACATTGAAGAACGGCAGATGGATTTTGGCGGAGTGGCCTTTGATTACATTGTATTCGGGGATGTCCTGGAACATCTGAGAGATCCGGAAGGAACCCTGACATATTGTAAAGGCTTTTTAAAAGAGGACGGAAGTATTTTGGCGTCTATTCCCAATCTGATGCATGTCTCGGTTGTGCGGGGGCTGATCAACGGCAATTTTACCTATGAGGACAGGGGGCTGCTCGACAGAACCCATATCCATTTTTTTACCTACAAAGAGATTCTTAGCATGTTGATGCAGACGGAACTGGAAGCGGAGGAGATCCGGATGACTTCAAACGGAGTCAGCCCGGAGGACCGGGAATTTGTAGGCAGGCTGATGGAACTGTCGGAGATTACCGACGAGAACCTGTTTTTCGCGTACCAGTTTCAGGTACAGGCGAAGGCGAAGCGCGCAGAATAGGGATTCGTGTTGTAAAACGGTTTGGAACGTGGAAAAGAAAAGGGAGGCGGCTGTCACAGATGAAACTATATGAGAAAATGAACAGAGGGGTCTATGTGATTGCGGAGATGTCAGCAAATCATGCGGGAAAAATTGAGAACGCATTTAAAATCATTGAGGAGGCGGCGAAAGCCGGCGCGGATTGTGTGAAGATACAGACTTACACGGCAGATACGCTCACGATTGACTGCAGGGAGGAACCGTATCAGATCAAGGGCGGTCTGTGGGACGGCTATAATTATTATCAGCTCTACCAGGCGGCCTATACCCCGTGGGAATGGCAGCGGGCGCTGCGGGATAAGTGCCGGGAGGCCGGTGTGGATTTTTTGTCTACGCCGTTTGACCGGACGGCGGTGGATTTCCTGGAGGATCTGGATGTGGAGTTCTACAAAATCGCGTCCTTTGAACTGGTGGATATTCCATTGATCGAGTACACGGCGAGTAAAGGTAAGCCGATGATTATGTCCTGCGGAATGGCGTCGGAGGAAGAGATCAGGGAGGCACTTGAGGCGTGCCGGAGGCAGGGAAACGATCAGGTGGTGCTGCTGAAATGCTGCAGCCAGTATCCGGCGCAGTATGAGGATATGAATGTGGCAACGATCGCGGATATGAAGGAGCGGTTCGGTGTGCCGGTGGGACTGTCGGATCACTCGATGGGATCGCTTGCGGATGTTGTGGCGGTGTCTGTGGGAGCGCAGGTCATCGAAAAGCATGTATGCCTGGATCGGACGATTGACAACCCGGACGCAGCGTTTTCCATGGAGATCGGTGAATTTGCGCAGATGGTGCAGGATGTGCGGAATGCCTGCGTGATTAAGGGAAAGGCGACCTATGAGCTGACCGAACATGAGAAGAGCAGTTTAAAATACCGCAGATCGCTGGTTGCGGTAAAACCGATTGCGGAGGGGGAGGCTTTCACCGAGGAGAATGTGCGCAGCATCCGGCCCGCCATCGGTATCAAGCCGAAGTATTACCGCACGCTGCTGGGGCGCAAGGCGAAAAAGGCGTACCGCTTCGGAGAGCCGATTCTTCCGGGTGAGGTGGAGTAGACAGATGATTGTATTTCGGGTGGATGCGAACGAGCAGGTGGCAACCGGACATCTGATGCGCACGCTTTCGATCGCGTCGGCGTGCAGGAAGCGCGGGCTGACGTGTGAGTTTTGGCTGGCAGAGGAAAAAGAGACGGAGCGGATCGCAAAGGCAGGATTTCCCTATCGGATTCTAGAGACGCGCTGGGATGCGCTGGAGGACGAACTTCCGGTCATGAAGCAGCGGTTACAGGCACAGCCGGTGGACTGGCTGGTTGTGGATTCCTACTGTGCGACGGTGCGCTATCTGGCGGAATTAAACCGGATGGTGCCGGTATTCTATGTTGACGATTTCAGAAGGGAACACTACGAGGTGTCGGCGCTGCTTCAATATATACCGTGCAGGGAGAGACAGAAGACGCCGGAGGGGCTGCATGAAAAGGACGGGGTACAGTATCTTACCGGGTTTTTGTATGCGCCGCTCCGGGAGGAGTTTTCGCGTCTTTCCTTTGATAAGCCGCGGGAGAAGAGTATTCTGCTTTCGACGGGCGGAACCGATCCCTACAATATGGCGGGCAGAATTCTTGCGTACGGCACACGGATGCAGGAATTGCAGGATTATCTGTGGCATGTGATTGTCGGCAGTATGAACCGGAATGAGAACATGCTGCGTGAACTGGCGGCAGAGAACCCGAAGATCATACTTCACAAGAATATTCCCGATATGTGGCGCTACATGCAGCAGTGCGAGGCGGCGGTCTCGGCGGGCGGTACAACGCTTCTGGAACTGTGCGCCTGCGGGATTCCGACGGTCTGTTTTGCGTTTGCGGACAATCAGCTGGAATTTGCGGAGGAGATGGCAGAACACAACCTGTTAATTTATGCGGGGGATGTGAGAGAAAAGGATGATGCGCCGCATGTAATCTGTGAAAATCTGGTCTGCTATACGAAAGACGCCGGGAAGAGGGCGCAGAGCTTTGAGCGGATGAGAAGGCTGGTGGACGGAAAGGGCGCAGAGCGGATTGCGGCATTTTTGCAGCAGTATAAAAGAGATGTATGAGGTAGAAAATCATGCCGGTAGAGGACAGAAAAGACACAATCGCATTCATTATATGCGTGAATAATGAGCTGTATTTTGAAGAGTGCAAGTATTACATAGAGCATCTGGAAGTTCCGGCGGGATATGACATAGATGTGATCGGCATCTGGGAGGCGGATTCCATGTGCGCGGCGTACAATCTGGGGATGCGAAGCAGCGATGCAAAATATAAAGTCTATATGCATCAGGATGTTTTTATCCGCGACAGCCGTTTCCTGGAGAAGACGCTGCGTATTTTTAAGGAGCACCCGAAGACGGGGATGATTGGGATGGTTGGAGGAATCGGCATTCCGGAGAACGGCGTCGTCTATTCTTCCTGGAATGTGGGAAAAGTGGACTGCAGGGAGCCGGATCTTTCCTATGTCCTGCTGTGCGGGCCGAACCAGACCAAGGATCAGACCGTCGATGCGGTGGACGGGCTGCTGATGATGACGCAGTATGATCTGCCGTGGAGAGAGGATCTGTTTTCGGATTTTGATTTCTATGATGTGTCGCAGGCGTTTGAATTCCGCAGGGCAGGCTATGAGATTGTGGTGCCTTATCAGGAAGAACCCTGGGTGGTGCACGACTGCGGATTCGCAAAGCTCACCAATTATGACAGGAACCGGAAAATCTGTATGGAAGAGTATCCGGAATTTTTCAACGTTCCGGAGGGGGAGGAGCTGTTCTCGAGCGGAGAGTGGGATCAGCTGAGCAGTCAGCTGGCAGCGGCGATCCGCAGGATGATAGACCAGGGGCAATGGGACGAGGCCTGTCAGGCCATCGGGATCTATCATCAGAGCCAGATGAAGAGCTCCGAGCTGGAGATGCTTGCGATTATCTGTGAGATTGAGCAGACGGATCGCAGGGTAAGCAAAAGATCGTCGTTTCTGGCACAGGCGGGCAGCTGTGAAGCGATATGCCGGACCTATCTCTCGGTACGCTTTTTGCTGCATCGCATGGAGTTTGACAGACCGGCACAGGATTATCAGGAATTGATTCACGCGGTAGAAAGCGGTAACATATCAGTAGATGCCATTCTCATTCTGATCTTACATGGCGTGCTGGATAAGGAGAAGGTTCTCGGGCAGCTGGAGACATGGCATATGCCGGATCCAATGAGTGCAGAGCGGCTTAGATCCTTTCACAGGCGGATGCAGAAGGAAAACAGGGGCATTCCGTATTCCTACAGTAAGAGGGCAAAGATGGAACTGGAAAAGTACAGCAAGGAGGAACAGTGATGATACCATACGGAAGACAGACGATTGAGGAAGATGATATTGAGGAAGTAGTAAAGGTGCTGAAATCAGATTTCCTGACGACAGGACCGAAGGTGGCAGAGTTCGAGCGGGCAGTGGCAGAGTATGTGGGCGCGAAATATGCAGTCGCTATTTCAAACGATACTGCGGCACTGCATGCGGCATGCCATGCGGCGGGAATCGGACCGGGGGATGAGGTAATCACCACGCCGATCACGTTTGCGGCATCCGCCAACTGTGTGCTGTACTGCGGCGGAACGCCGGTTTTTGCAGACATTGATCCGCAGACGTACAACATCGATCCGGAGGACATCCGGCGCAAGATCACGGATAAGACCAAAGCGATTATTCCGGTGCATCTGGCAGGACAGCCCTGCGATATGGATGCCATTCATGCGATCGCAAAGGAGCATCATCTGATCGTGATCGAGGATGCGGCGCATGCGCTCGGCTCAGAATATAAGGGACGGCGCATCGGCTCCATGTCGGATATGACGACATTCAGCTTTCATCCGGTGAAGCCGATCACGACAGGCGAGGGCGGTATGATTGTGACGGACAGTGAGGAATTATACCGGAAATTAGTGCTGTTCCGCAGCCACGGAATTACCAGAGATCCGGACCTGATGACGAGAAATGAGGGACCGTGGTTCTATCAGCAGCTCGATCTCGGCTATAATTACCGCATGACGGATATCCAGTGTGCGCTCGGCTGCAGCCAGATGCGGAAGCTGGACCGCTTCCTTGCGCGCAGAAGGGAGATCACAAAGCGCTACGATGAGGCGTTTGCGGACTGCGCGAATATTGTGACGCCGTATCAGCTGCCGGAGACGAACAGCGGATGGCATCTCTATATCATACAGGTGAAGAATCACGACAGAAAGACCGTGTTTGAGCAGCTTCGGGAGAACGGTATCGCAGTGAATGTCCACTATATTCCGGTGTACTATCATCCGTACTACCAGGAGCACGGTTACAAAGAAGTACATTGTCCGGTGGCGGAGGAAGTCTACTCGCACATCATCAGCCTTCCGGTTTATCCGGGACTTACCGATGAGCAGCAGGATACGGTCATTGAAACGGTAAAGCGGCTGACAAAATAGTTTGCGGATGGTGTGGGAGAGGCAGATCATCAGAAAACAGCAGGAGAATAGAGCGGGATGGGATATGCAGGATTAAAGCAACTTATTGAGCAGAATGCGTGGAGGGAAGCCGGAAGAGAACTCGGGCAGTATATGAACGGGGAATGGGATGATGAACTCGCCGTGCTGGCAGCAACGGTTTTCTCTGCGCTGGGCGACTGGGAAGGTGCCTATACCTGCATCGCGCAGGGACTACAGTACAATTACAAAAATTACGAACTGTATCTGCTGCTGGGCAATTATTATGAGCGCAAAAATTGCAATCAGGCGTGGCTCTGCTATGAAAATGCGCTCTATTATTGCAGCGATGAAGATGATCGCAGGATCATACAGCAGCACAAAGAGCGTGTACAGCAGGATGACCGGTGGTGCGTGCATAAGGTTTCGATCGTGATATTGACGTATAATCTCAAAGACATGAATATGCAGTGTATCGGCAGCATCCGGGACACCTGCGCTCCGTCGAGCTATGAGTTGGTCGTGGTGGACAATGCATCTACAGACGGCACGCTGGAATGGCTTCAGGAGCAAAAAGATATGACACTCGTGAGCAACCAGGAAAACAAGGGCTTTCCGGCTGGGTGCAATCAGGGAATCAAGGCGGCAGAGCCGGAAAATGATATCCTTCTTCTGAACAATGATACGATTGTTCTGCCCAATTCTATTTTCTGGCTCAGGATGGGGTTATATGAGGAGGAACGGATCGGCGCCACGGGAAGCATGTCAAACAGCGTGATCAACGGGCAGAGAATTGAGGCGAAGCTTGCCGGTGTGGAGGAATACATAACATACGGCACGGCAATGAATATCCCCATGGAAAATGCGCTGGAGAAAAAGACCTGGCTGGTAGGATTTGCGATGCTGCTGAAACGGAAGGCGCTGGATGAGGTCGGACTTCTGGATGAACGGTTTTCCCCGGGGCAGAACGAGGATGTAGATCTGTGCATCCGGCTGAATCTGGCGGGGTGGCAGATGCGCCTCTGCCACAATAGTTTTATCGTGCATTACGGTCATGGAAACGGCAGGAACTCGTATATCTGGGAGCAGACGTTCTCAGTTACAAGTGAGAAGTTCCGGGAAAAATGGGGCTTCGATATGTCCTATTATACCTACAGCAGAAAAGAACTGATTGCGATGATTTCCGAGCCGAAAGAGAGCAGAATACGCGTGCTGGAAGTGGGATGCGGATGCGGTGCAACGCTTGCGCATATTGCGTATGAGTGGCCGGAAGCGAAGGTGAGCGGAATTGAGATCCAGGATGACATTGCGAAAATCGGTGCAAATTATCTGGATATCCGGCAGGGAAACATTGAGACCATGCAGATCCCGTATGAAAAAGATACGTTTGACTATATCATACTGGCGGATGTGCTGGAGCACCTGCATGATCCGGAGCGGATTCTGCAGAAATTACTGTCCTATCTGAAGGCGGACGGCAGTATTCTGTGCAGTGTTCCCAATATTTTAAACCGCCATGTAATCAGCGACCTTCTGCGCGGAAAGCTGGAGTACCAGGACGCAGGAATTTTAGACCGCACGCATCTGCGCTTTTTCACAATGGACAGTATTGTGAGGGTATTTGAACGGTGCGGAATGGAAGTCACACAGATGATGGCGACCTATGATACGGAAGAGCTGGATGCGGAAGCGGAAGAATTGATGAACGCACTGTATCAGATTCCGCATATTGCGGACAGACAGTTGTTTCAGGTGTACCAGTATGTTTTCCGAGCAAAGAGGGAGCGGGAGGCGGAATGAAAAAAGTAAGTGTAATTGTACCCTGCCACAATGCGGCGAAATGGCTTCCACAGTGCTTTCTGTCGCTGGTGCAGCAGTCGATCGGAATCGACGGACTGGAGCTGATTTTTGTGGATGACGCATCGGACGATGCGGGCGAGACATGGGCGCTGCTGGAGGAATTTGAGCGCGCGTATCCCGAGAGCATCATGATTATCCATCTGGAAGAAAATCTGCGTCAGGGAGGCGCCCGAAACGTGGCGCTCGGTTATGCGACGGGGGAGTATCTTGCGTTTGTCGATGCGGATGATTTTGTGGAGAAGGATTTCCTTGAGAAGGTATACCGGCGTGCGGTGGAGAACGATGCCGATATCGTACAGTTTGATTATATGTACTATACGGAAAGACTTGGAAAAGTGGCGTCGGGAAGGTCGGCCGTGGACGAGAGCATCCGGATTCAGACAAAGGAGGAGCGGAAGCGTTTCCTTATCAGCGAGAAGATTACCTACGGCTGTTGGAACAAGCTGTACCGGAGATCGCTTGTCGAGCGGGCGGGCGTCCGTTATGCCGAGCATGTCATTTATGAAGAACCGCTGTTTGTGTATCCGCTGTTGTTCTACGGAAACCGCTTTGAAATCATGGCGGAAGCTTTTTACTGCTACCGCCAGAACGAGACCGGAACCATGCGCCGGGATATGCGTCAGATGACAACGCTGCAGATGCATGCAGATGTGCAGCTTGCCGTGTGGTATTTTATGAAGCAGACGCCGTTTTTCTGGGAGTATTATGAGGAGATCAAGCTGTATTTTCTGCATACGTATTTCTATGAGACGCTGCTGTTTGCGGTGCAGCGCGGATTTGAAGTGCCGTATTCCATGTATGAGACGCTGCGGGATACCGTAAAAGCGGAGGTGGCAGACTATAGAGAGTCTCCCTATGCGGCGATGATCCCGAGGCAGATGGAGCTGTACCGGGTAGAGAATGAAGCGGAAAATAGAGAAAGTATACAGAAGCGGGTAAAGGCATTTATAAGTAAAATGTGAAAAATACTTGCGAAAAGTGTTTGGAAGTTATGCTGTGATGAAGGGAGAAAGAAGGATGTATCAAGAGTTAATTGCAAAAATGAATCCATGTCCTAAATTTAATCTGCAGTGGTATAAGAACGAAGATTTATATTCGGATGGCGAGGTAGAAGATTTTATAATTAAGATAATTGCAGAAAATAGACCAGAAGACTACAGCAACGCTGTCTATGAGCAATTTAATTGGCCGATATATTATCATCTGTCGCCGCTACGAAAAAATATTCTAAATTGGTACAAATTCAAACCGGATAGCAGTGTATTGGAAATTGGCTGTGGTATGGGCGCAATTACAAGCGTATTGTGCGATGAATGTAAGGATGTTACGGCAGTGGAACTCTCAAGAAAACGTGCAACAGCAACGCTTCTCCGGTGCCGTGAAAAAGAAAATCTTGAGATTATCGTTGGAAATTTGAATGATATTGAATTTGAAAAAAAATTTGATTATATTACACTGATAGGCGTTTTGGAATACCAGGGAACTTATACGGAATCAACAAATCCGTACATGGACTTTTTGGTTAAGATTAAGCAGTTGCTGAAACCAGATGGGAAATTGCTTGTCGCAATAGAGAATCAGTACGGTTTAAAATATTGGTGCGGAATGCCAGAAGATCATGTTGGAATACCGTTTGAAGGGATAAATCAGTATAGGGATGTTGAGAGAGGGGGAAGGACATTTTCAAAAACAGCGTTGGACACATTGATTAAGGAAAGTGGCTTTCACAATACCTATTTTTATTATCCATATCCTGATTACAAATTGCCTACCGTTATTTACTCTCAGGATGTTTTGCCAAGTAAGAAAGACACGATAAATTCTGAAAATTTCAGGGATTATAGCTCGGCTGATAAAAATACATTAATTGCAAATGAGAAAAAGCTTTATACGGATATTGTAGAAAACGGAGTATTCGAGTTTTTTGCAAATTCATTTTTGGTGGAGTGCTCCGACAGCAGTCAGCTAGGGGAAATAACGTTTGCGAGATTAACAAGCGAACGCAAGGAACAATATCGAATGGCAACAAGATTTACGAGGGATAGCACCGTTGAAAAGAAGCCGCTTACGATGTTATGCGCACAGACGCATGTAAGGCAGCTGTTCAAAAATGTAAATATTCTGAAACAAGCGGGTATAAAAATAGTAGAATATAGGGCTGATAATGGGATGGTGGTCAGTGATTATATTGAAAAACCGCTTTTGGAAGACGTAATTTTAAACGCGTTAAAAGAAGGGAACACCGATGAAATTTATAGATTGATAGACTTGATGTATGGGGAAATATTGCGATCGTCTGAACAAATTTCATGGAAGGATAACATATTATATACACTGGATCTTGGAATAGAAGAGAACGAGGAATTATTTGGACCAATATTAAAAATCGGTTTTCTGGATATGAGTTTTAGAAATGCATTTTATTGTGAGGGAGAAATACTTTGGTTTGATCAGGAATGGGTTTTGGAGGCAGTGCCAGCTAAATTTATTTTATACTATGTATTGACATGGTTGTATTATTCATATCCTCAGTTGGAAGGGGCATGTCCGTCTGCGGAGGTAATTGCACGTTATCATATGCAGGATGCTTGTGAAGCATTTGAAAAGCTCCGGGAATTGTTTGGATACTTAGTGTCCGATGAGGCACAGGTTATGATGGGAAGGGCATTCAGTATTGATAGTACAATGGATTATATTTCAAATGTTAAGAAGCTTATGAAATAAAAAGTTGAAAGTAGTGGAAGTGTTATGCTAAAGAAACAGCACGGATGATTCGATATAAATATCAGAAGTATATCAAAAATCTCAGGGAAGAGGTAGAATAACATGGTGGTTAATCATAATATGGCGGCAATCTGTGAGAGCAGGCAGTTGCGCTATAACGTGAAGAAGATGGAAAAATGTTCCAAAAAGCTTGCGACAGGGTACAAGCTGAACACAGCAAATGATGATGCGGCAGGATTGCAGATATCAGAGACGATGCGGCATCATGTGAAAGGGCTGAACAAAGCCTCCCGGAATTCACAGGATGGCATCAGTATGCTGCAGACGGCGGATGCAGCGCTTCAGGAGACACAGGATGTCCTGGATCGTATGGTGGAGCTGACGACGCAGGCAGCCAATGACATCAACACAGACTCGGACCGCAGGGCTATTCAGGATGAGTTGGATCAGCTGAACAAGGAAGTGGACCGCATCGCCTATACGACGCACTTCAATCAGCAGTATATGTTGGCGGAGGGAACGCCGCAGGCGGCACCGGGATATTACCGCATACAGTCCGGGGCACTGAACGGACAGGCGATAGATATCCATTTTGTAAATGCGAGCAAGGAGAGCCTTGGCACAGACAAAGTGAATGTATCTTCGCATACGAAGGCGTCGGAATCCATCACGATGGTTCAGGACGCGATTGAACAGGTGGCGCTCTGGAGAGACGAGTTCGGCAGCCAGCAGGAGCGTCTGGGACATGCCGTGCGCAATACAGACAACACATCACAAAATACGCAGAGTGCGGAGTCAGGGATCAGAGACACCAACATGAATATGGAGATGGTATTATATTCGACCAACCGGATTCTGGTGCATGCATCCCAGAGTATTCTGGCACAGTATAATGATGATGCAAAATCAGTGCTTGAGATTTTGAAATAGTCAGACACGATAAAGAGATAAGAGGGGCAGTTTGTTGATACGAATGCCCTTCCTATCTCTTTATGAGCATTTTTAAGCAGATAGGCATCTGGGGTGACAGAGGCGTCCCGGGCGTTTGCCGGGGAACATGGAGCAATGAACAACTGGGATAAGATATGGAAGAAGCGGACCGCGAAGATTGAGAATCGCGCAACCGTATTTGAAATGTTTAAGGAATTAAAACGGGCGGACGGATTTGATACACAGGATGTGCAGGGATATTATGAGGCGTTTTTCCGGCAGTGGGAGTGCATGGCGCAGCGGATCGAGACGGGGTGTGCGGGAACGATCGGCAGTCTGTATGAGATTGGCTGCGGAAGCGGTGTGAATCTGTATCTATTTTCCACGTTGAAGCATGTGGCGGTGCTCGGTGGTCTGGATTACTCCAAAAACCTCATCCGCATAGCCCAAAGCGTGGTGACGGAGGCGGACGTGGGATGCGAGGAGGCACTCAGGGTGCCGACAGAGCCGAAATACGATGTCGTTCTGGCAGACAGTGTGTTTCAGTATTTTAATGATGCTGCTTACGGGCAGAAGGTGCTGGAACGCATGTGGGCGAAGGCGGGGAAGATGGTTGTTGTCACCGAAGTGCACGATCAGGAGAAAAAAGACGAACACATGGCATACCGCCGGAAGTGTGTCGAGAATTATGATGAAGTATATGCGGGGCTGGACAAAACATTTTACACCAGAGAGATGTTCCTGCAATTTGCAGAGGAGCACGGGGGCAGATGTGAGATCGTACAACCTGATAACGAACTGTACTGGAATAACCGGTTTGTGTTTGATTGCTATTTGTATAAAGAATAATGCGTGAAGGGTGACGGTATGCAGGCAATTATTTTAGCGGCAGGAATGGGAAAACGTCTGGGAAAGCTTACTCAGAACAATACAAAATGCATGGTGGAAGTGGGCGGCGTGCGCCTGATAGAGAGAGCACTATACATTCTGGATAAGAAGAAGCTGTCGAGGATTGTAATGGTCGTGGGCTATCAGTGTGAAAATCTGATGCAGTTTGTCGACGGACTGGGAATTGATACGCCGGTAGAATACATCATCAATGAGGTGTATGACAGAACCAATAACATATACTCGCTCTCCATGGCAAAAGACTGGCTGGTAAAAGAGGATACCCTTTTGCTGGAATCGGATCTGATTTTTGAGGAAGCGCTGATTGACCTGCTGCTTGAGGATTCGCGCGAGACGCTGGCGCTTGTGGACAAGTTTGAAAACTGGATGGACGGGACATGTCTGGTTGTGGATGAGGACGACCGGATTGTCGATTTTATTCCGGGAAAGCTGTTGGAGTATTCGCAGAAGGAGCGCTATTACAAGACGGTCAATATCTACAAGCTGAGTGCAGATTTTTCCCGGAATGTGTATGTGCCGTTTCTGGAAGCGTACGCCAGGGTCATGGGGAATAACGAGTATTATGAAGCGGTAATCAAGCTGATTCTGATGCTGGATAAAAACACCATGAGGGCAAAGCGCCTGGAAGGACAGCGGTGGTATGAGATTGACGACATCCAGGATCTCGATATTGCGGAGGTACTGTTTGCGGCAGATGCCGGGGAGCGGTATAAAAAATTGACTTCGCGGTATGGCGGCTACTGGAGATTCCCTCATTTAAAGGACTTCTGCTATCTCGTGAATCCGTACTTTCCGCCGGCGCGCATGATGGAAGAATTAAAGTCGAACTTTGGCATCCTTGTGCGGCAGTATCCGTCGGGGATGCGGGTCAACTGTCTTCTGGCGGCAAAAACATTCGGCATTTCGGAAGAACACATCGTGCTTGGAAACGGGGCGGCGGAGCTGATTAAGGCGCTGCTGGAGGAGCTTCCGGAAAAAGTGGGCGTGATCCGTCCGACTTTTGAGGAGTATCCGAACCGGTGCAGTGAGCAGTGCGTCGTTTATGACGCAAGGCAGAATGATTTTGCCTACACGGCAGAGGAGCTGATCGGCTATTTTGCGGAACATCCGGTACAGACACTTGTTCTGATCAATCCGGACAATCCGTCCGGTTACTGCTTTGGGAAAAAAGAGGTGCTGCAGCTGCTGGAGTGGACAAAGGAGCGCCGCATTGCGCTGATTCTGGACGAAAGTTTTCTTGATTTCGCGGAGGATAAAGAGGCGTCGCTGCTTACGGATGAGATGCTGAACCGTTATCCCGGACTCTACATCGTAAAAAGCATTTCAAAATCCTATGGGGTGCCGGGACTGCGCCTCGGGATTCTGGCGTCGCAGGATAAGGAGCGGCTGGATCGGATAAAGAAGGCGGTGTCCATCTGGAATATCAATTCCATGGCAGAATTCTTTATGCAGATTCTTGATAAGTATAAGAAAGATTATGAAGAGGCGCTTGTGGAACTGCGGAAAGAGAGAAAGCGGTTTTACCGGAAGCTGTGCCAGATCGAGGGATTGAAGGTATATCCGTCCTCGGCAAATTATTTTATGTGCGAGCTGGTCAATGGCAGGAAGAGTGAGGAACTGGCGGCAGAGCTTCTGGAAGAGCAGATTCTGATTAAGGATCTCACGGAAAAGATTGCGAACGGAAGGCAGTATGTCCGGATTGCGGTAAGAAGCCGCAGGGAGAATGAGCAGCTGGTAGAGGCATTGAAAATAAACATTTTACATAGATTAGGCGGACAGGAATGAATAGAAACATAACGGTTTTGGTTTATTTGGAGTATCATGATGAAAGTGCAGCCCGCAAAACGCTGGATTCGGTATTTGAACAGCAGATAGAAGGGGACATGCAGGTTATTGTATGTGATCTGGCTTCCGCGCTGGAGGAAGGAATTTATGATTACAGTGAGCGGGATCTGATTTACATTTCGGTAAAAGAACAGATGACAAGATTCGATCTGGAGATGGCGCTGCGCGAACAGATCGAAAGTCCGTATTTTACCGTTATCTATGATGGGGAATATTTTACAGACCGGAAATATCTGCAGAGAGCGGTAGACTTTCTGGATGGAGAAAAAGATTTTTCCATGTATGGATCCAATGTATATCGAGGCGATACAGCGGAATCGGCGTATGACCTTGGTGAGCCAAAGATTATTTTATATAATCTGCAGTACCGGAAATATATGATTCACGGGATTGAGGACTATATGTACAATCTGGATCTGGAGGGAAAGTCTGTCGTCTGGATAGAAGCACCAATGCTTGTGTGCAGAAATAATGTTCGCAATGAGGAACTGCAGACAATATCGAATCAGGAAGAATTGGTACGAGAAGTATTCACACGGCGGCGGGGAATGAATCTGCTGTATTTAAAAAAGGGTATGTGCCTGTTGGATCAGACAGTAGTTGCCGTCGGCAGAGAGGCAGAGGACATTCCGTTATGGAAAAAATATATGCAGCAGGCGTTGGAAGTGTATGCGCTGCAATATTATTACGGGGAAGCTCTGAGCCCTAAGAGAATCTGGGATCAGATTCATTTTGCATATGTAAAGGGAAGCAGGGAATTAAAGAAGTGGGAACAGCAGGGGAATGACATTATGACACAAGACGGGCAGTACCTGCTGGATTTTATGACGACGAAGTGCCGGAAGCAGGGGGACCCGAGTCCGCTGTGGATGCAAAGCTGCGGAGAGCGGAATCCGGATCAGGTATTTATGATTCTGCAGATAGGCACCCGTGGAATGGGAGTATTTTCTACGCTGTTTAATTTCCTTGGAGCAGCAGAGTTTGCTGAAAAAAACGGGGCGCAGGTTTTGGTCGATCTGAAGAATTCGTATATGTACGGGCTGCAGGATATAAGGCGGCGCGGCAGGGAAAATGCATGGGAATATTATTTCCGTCAGCCAGCAGAAGGATATTCGCTTGATGAAGTGTACCAAAGTAAAAATGTGATGAAATGCGATACCTATTACTGGTGCAATCCGAAGTGGTATGATATGTTTCCGGCGGAAAAAGAAACATTACATAAATGGGGTTATCTGATAAGGAAGTATTTCAGGCTGACAGAGGAATTGCAAAAGAAATGTGAGGAATTATATGATAAAATTATAAAAGGAAGAGGGCGGGTATTGGGTATTTGTATACGTAATAATTTTTCTGTACTGGATATTACAGGAGCTGGGCTGTCCCATAACCATCCAAGACAACCTGAACTAGTCCGTTTTATCGATGAGATTTATAAATGTATGCAATTATGGAAATGTGATTATATTTATGCAATGACAGATGATACATATGCAACGCAGGAGCTTCAACAGGAATTTGGAGATAAGTGTTTAAGAATGGAAAGAAATCTTTCGACAAATTTTAAAGAGGGACAACCTGTGAAACTAGCAGAAGACCGCGCACCAGAGGGAGACACTGTAGACAATAACAAAGCCTATATATGTGATACATACTTGTTATCGAAATGCACTGCACTTTTAAGCGGCAATTGTGGCGGTGGCCGCATGGCGTACTATTGGAATAATGGACAGTACGAGAATGTAAAAGTATTCCAAGATGGAAATTACTAAAAAGAAAATATTGGGGGATGCTGCATGAGAAAGAGGATTTTAATTACCGGAGCCAGTGGTTTTGTCGGGCGAAACGTAAAAGAATACTTAGAACAGAAGGAGAAATATGAGATCTATGCGCCCACCAGCAGTGAGTTAAACTGCCTGGATGAACAAGCGGTGGTTTCCTGTCTGAAGCAGTACAATTTTGATTATGTGTTACATTTTGCCGTATATGGGGACGCAATCGACAAAACAAAGGATGGAAGTAAAACACTGGAATATAATCTTCGGATCTATCTTAATTTTGCCCGCAATGCGCATCTGTTTGGAAGGATGTACTACACGGGATCGGGAGCGGAGTATGATAAGCGGTATCCGATTTGCAGTGTCACCGAGGAGGAAATAGGCAAAACACTGCCGACAGATGCTTATGGGTTATTGAAATATACGGTCGGGCAGATGATTGAACAGAGCGAAAATATCTATAATTTCCGGCTGTTTGGCATCTATGGGAAATATGAGGACTACCCGACAAAATTTATTTCCAATGTGTGCTGTAAGGCAATCAAGAATGTCGGGTTATCCATGCGGCAGAATGTGTATTTTGATTATTTGTGGGTTGAAGATTTTTGCAGAATGATTGAGGTTTTTTTAGAAAAAAAACCTCAATATCATACATATAATATGGTTTCCGGTATGCGGATCAGTTTAAAGGAAATATGCGATATTGTCCGTAAAATCAGCGGCAGGGATCTTCCGGTATATGTTTGCAGGGAAGGAACTGCAAATGAATATACGGCGTCAAATGAACGGTTTAGGAAAGAGTGCCCGGATTTTGTCTATACAGCACCGGAGGTAGCAATAGGGAAATTGTATCAATGGTATAGGGAACAGAGTGGACAGATAGATTTATACCGGTTATTATATTAGAAAATCAGGAAAGCGGTGTATTTATGCAACTACAGGATTTATTGATTACAGAACAGGCAACGGTAAAAGAAGCCATTGAGCAATTGGAAAGAGTGAGGTGTAAAGTTGTATATGTAGTCAAGGACAAAAAATTATTGGCTTCTGTATCGGATGGGGATGTCCGCAGGTATATTTTGCGAGCTGGGGATATTGAGTGCAGTATTTCCCAGATTGCATATTATTCGCCCCGTGCGTTCCGTGAATATGAAAGAGAAGCATGGCAGGAACTGTTTCAGAGAACAGAGATGTATTCTGTGCCAATTGTAAACTTAAATGAAGAGATTATTGGAGTTGTTTTTAAAAATGGTACGTTTATCAAGGAGCATGAAAAAATAGGGTTGCCGGTTGTCATCATGGCCGGCGGCAAGGGGACGAGACTTCACCCGTATACCAAAATACTGCCAAAGGCGCTTATTCCGATCGGGGAACTTCCGATATCCGAACATATCATACAGCGCTTTTTAGAATATGGCTGCAGTCAGTATTATATGATCGTGAACCATAAAGGAGCCATGATACAGTCCTATTTTAATAATATTGATAAGGCATATGATATTCGGTTTATAGAAGAAGCAGAGCCGCTTGGAACGGGAGGCGGTCTGAGTCTTTTGAAGGGGAGCATAGAGCAGGATTTTATCCTGACAAACTGCGATATTCTGATTGATGCCGATTATAGCGAAATATACCGCATCCATAAGAAAAAACATAATTTTATCACGATGGTTCTCTCAGAGTATGAAGTGCAAATCCCTTATGGAGTCGTGCAGATCGATCAGGATAATAATTACGGCGGCGTGACGGAAAAGCCGGTACTTCATTATCTGATTAACACGGGTGTATATCTGGTAAATGAAAGGGTTATCACAGAAATGCCAAGGGATACGGTTATGGACTTTCCGGACATTGTGGAAAACTATAGAAAAAGCGGAGAAAAAATCGGGTGCTATGTGGTAAAACAGTCTGCATATATGGATATGGGGCAGTTTGAGGAACTTGAAAAAATGAAAGAAAAGCTGCATGCACAGTAAACAAAAACGGTCAGGGAAGATAAATACAAAAAAGATTGTATAGAAGAAGGGTACATATGAAAAAACGGGTTGCGGATATTATCATGGACACATTGGTGGAATACGGGATTACAGATTGCTTTGCGGTAGTCGGGGGCGGAGCGATGCACCTGGATCATGCACTGCTGGTATGCAAAGCGATGAAAAAGTATTTTAATCATCATGAACAGGCGTGTGCAATGGCGGCGGAGGCATATGCAAGATACAGCGGGAAAATGGCGGCGGTATGTGTCACATGTGGACCGGGTGCGACCAACACCCTGACAGGCGTCATGGGAGCATGGCAGGACAGCCTGCCGATGATTGTAATATCCGGACAGGTGAGATATGCGGTGTCCGTGCCGCAGTCCGGGTTGAAGCTGCGATACAGAGGAACACAGGAGTACGAAATTATTCCTACGGTAAAAAATATGACCAAATATGCGGTCATGCTGACGGATCCGCTTGCGGTAAAAAGAGAAGTGGTCAAGGCAATTCAGATCGCGCTGGAGGGAAGAAGAGGACCGGTGTGGCTGGATATTCCACAGGATATACAAAACGCTATGGTGGAGGAACAGGAATTATATGCCTGCGAAGAGGCTGAGAAACAGACAGCAGGTGTAAGCGACCAGCAGGTGAGAGAAATTCTTACGCTGCTGGAACAGGCCAAACGCCCGTGTATACTTGCGGGATCGGGAATTATCAGCAGCAATAACAGAGATTTGTTTGAACAGGTTGTAAATCAGCTCGGTGTCCCTGTTCTGGGTGGCTCATGGGTTGCGGATAATCTTTATACGGAGCATTCCTTGTATTATGGGAATGCGGGAAACGTCGGACCCCGGACAGGAAATTTTATATTGCAGAATGCGGATGTGATACTGACCCTGGGAAATAGTCTGGGATACCGGCAGACCGGATTTAATCAGGAGGGATTTGCTCCAAAAGCGAAGATCGTGATGGTTGATGTGGATGGGGAAGAGGGCAAAAAACCGGGACTTCACCTGTACCGGTTTATTCAGGCGGATCTGTCGGATATCCTGAATAAAATGCTGCAGACAGGGTGCCGACTCACGCCGCCGCAGGATTGGATGGATTATTGTAATATGCTAAAGCAGCGTTTTACACCGTTTGAAGCAGCCGATAAGATTGTGCCGGACGAGCGGGTGTGCTCGTATTACTTTTGGAAAATATTTCAGCAGTATGAAGAAAAAGACAGTATTCTGGCACTTGGAAACAATACCGCCAATACTGCAAAACTGCAGATCGGAGTCAGATACCGGGAGCAGAGAGTTATGACAAATTATACCTGCGGATCAATGGGCTATGATGTTCCGGCAGCGATCGGCGCAGCAGTTGCATCTGGAAAGAAAGTGTACTGCGTGACAGGAGATGGAAGTATCATGATGAATCTGCAGGAGATGCAGACGATTGTCCAGAACAAACTTCCGGTGCAGTTTGTGGTATTTTCCAATGAAGGATATGGGGCAATCAGGCAGACCTGCAAGAATTTTTTCAAGGGAGAGTACATCGGATGTACGCCGGATACAGGGGTAAGCTTTCCGGATTTTGAGGATGTTGCCCGCACGTTTGGAAGAGAATACCGGATCTGCAGGACGAATGCGGAAGTGGAAGCATCCGTCAGATGGCTGATTCAAAGTGACAAACCGGTGCTGTTGGAAGTATGCCAGAGGTTTGATGATCCTGTCACGCCAAAAGTAATGTCGAGGCTGGATGAAAACGGGAAAATGCAGTCGCCGGCATTGCAGGATATGTATCCGTTTTTGGATAAAGAGGAATTGATAAAAATTATGTGGGACTAATATTCGGGAGAGGGTATAGCGTGAAGATTGGTTATTTTGGAGATGGACAGTGGGCACATAAAGCCTTTGAAATTTTAGAGAAGGATGAGACAATTGAAATTGCCTTTGTGATGGTTAGATATGATAAAAGAGACAGCGTGTTGATGGATATGGCAAGGACACGGAATATTCCGGTAGAGTTATGCGAGAATGTCAATAGTGCAGATTTTGCAAGAAGAGTGAAACTTTATAATGTGGACTTATTTGTTTCAATGTCTTTTGATCAGATTTTTAAAAAAGAACTGATAGAATTGCCGCCTTTTGGCACAATTAATTGTCATGCTGGTAAACTTCCGTTTTATAGAGGACGAAATATTTTGAATTGGGCGTTGATTAACGATGAAAAGGAGTTCGGTATTACTGTCCATTATATGGATGAGGGAATTGACACAGGTGATATTATTCTTCAGAAAGTGTATCCGATAACAGATGCTGATGATTACGGTACATTGTTGGAAAAAGCTTATGAAGAGTGTCCAACAGTTTTATATGAAGCGATAAAAATGATACAGAATGGAACTGTTGCTCCGATACGTCAAGAGGAGATTGATGCGGTCGGAATGTATTGTGGAATGCGGAAACCGGGAGATGAGGTTATTGATTGGACTCAGGGCAGCAGAAGAGTTTTTAATTTTATCAGAGCGTTAAGTATACCGGGACCGCAGGCGACATCCTGGATTGACGGGAAAAAAATAACGATAAATAAAGCAAGAATGGTAGCGGGTGCACATGCTTATGTCAATATACCGGGACAGGTACTTGGAAAGACGGAATGTGGATTTTATGTTAAAACAGGCGATACGATGTTGGAAGTTGTTGAGTACACTTATGATGGCAGGATTAAAGTTGGAGATCGATTAAAAACAGATGAGTAAGATATACATTATTGCAGAGGCAGGAGTAAATCATAACGGGGATATAAATATAGCCAAAAGGCTTGTGGATGCGGCGGTTGATGCGGGAGCAGATGCTGTTAAATTTCAGACGTTTAAAGCTCAGAATCTGGTATGTAAAAACGCTGGGAAAGCGGCGTATCAGTTGGAGACAACTGAGCAGGCAGAGACGCAGTATGAGATGCTTAAAAAGTTGGAATTGACAGAAAAGATGCATGAGGAGCTGGTTCCGTATTGTAGGGAAAGAGGAATAGAATTTTTATCTACGCCATTTGATGTGGAAAGTGTGGATTTGTTGCTACAATATGAGATACCACTAATTAAGATTCCGTCTGGGGAGATTACGAACTATCCATATTTGAAAAAGATTGGAAAAACAGGGAAAAAGGTAATTTTATCAACAGGCATGAGTACGCTTGACGAGGTAAGGGATGCTGTTCAGATTTTGAAAAATGAAGGCACAGATAAAATTATTCTTTTACATTGTAATACGGAATATCCGACACCGATGTGTGATGTGAATTTACTGGCTATGAAAACCCTGCAGGAGGAGCTGGGGCTTCCGGTGGGATATTCCGACCATACAAAGGGGATTGAGATTCCGATTGCGGCCGCGGCTCTGGGGGCATGTGTGATAGAGAAGCATTTTACACTGGATAGGACTATGGAGGGACCGGATCATAAGGCAAGTCTGGAACCACATGAATTGAGGGCAATGGTGTGCGCAATCCATAACATAGAGCAGGCGATGGGAGACGGCGTCAAAAGACCGTCAGCATCCGAACGGCGGAATATAGGAATTGTGAGAAAAAGCATTGTTGCAAAGCGCGATATCAGCGAGGGAGAGATTTTGTCGGAAGAGAATATTACGACAAAACGTCCCGGTACCGGAATAAGTCCCATGATGTGGGAGAAGGTAATCGGACAGAGAGCGCGTAAAAATTATAAAGCAGACGAGATGATTGAATTATGAAAAAAATTTGCGTGGCGACGGGGACAAGAGCGGAGTATGGAATTTTAAAACCGTTGATAGATAAAATATATCATTCAAAAGAGTGCGAGCTTCAACTGGCAGTGACGGGAATGCACCTGTCTACAGAGTTTGGATTGACGTATCGGGAGATTGAGAAAGATGGCTATCCGATTACGGCCAAGATTGAGATGCTGCTTAGTGCAGACACACCTGCGGGAATTACGAAATCAATGGGAGTGGAGCTGATCGGATTTGCTGATTATTTTGCTGTACACCAGCCGGATCTGGTTATCATTCTGGGTGACCGCTATGAAATGCTGATGGTAGCGTCAGCGGCACTAATTGCGAGGATTCCGATTGCACATATTCACGGTGGAGAGATAACGGAGGGAGCTGTTGATGAGGCGATCAGACATTCGATTACGAAGATGAGCCAGCTTCATTTTGTATCAACGGAGGAATACCGCAGGCGGGTGATACAGATGGGAGAACAGCCAGATACAGTATATAATGTGGGGGCACTGGGAGTCGAAAATGTTAAAAATATCTGTTTGCTAGACAGAGAACAGTTGGAAAAAGAGATAGATTTTAATTTTTCGGATAAGACCGTGTTAGTAACGTTTCACCCTGTTACGTTGGAGAAAATGACAGCGAAGGAACAGTTTTCCAATTTGTTAAAAGTACTTGATCGGCATGAAGAGTTGAGAATTATTTTTACAAAGGCGAATGCGGATACGGATGGCCGGATCATTAACGAAATGATTGATGATTTTTCCAGTAAAAATAAAAATCGCTGTGCAGCATATACTTCGCTGGGACAGTTACGGTACCTGAGTGCTGTCAGACAGTGCTGTGCTGTGGTTGGTAATTCGTCCAGCGGTATTATTGAAGTGCCATCTTTTGGAATTCCTACAGTGAATATCGGGGACAGGCAGCGTGGCAGAGTGTGTGCAGAATCGGTAATTTCCTGTGGAAATACAATAGAAGAAATCCAGGAAGCGTTAGGAAAAGCATTATCAGAAAATTTTAGGGAAGTAGTACAGAAAATGAAAAACCCATATGAAGGAAAGAATACTTCACAAAAAATATGCAAAATCCTGAGTCAAAAATTACAGTATGGAATACCATTGAAGAAGCGATTTTATAATTTGGAAGATGAAGAAGTAAGTAGCCTTTTTTAGAGTCCGGCTATGCAGTGTTAAGGAGAAATGATGAAGGCAGAAAAAAAATATATTGTGAATAAAAACAGAACAAAATTGGAAGAAGTTCTTCCATTGACAACGCCATATTCGATGTTTGTGGATGTATGTAATGCTTGCAACTTTAAGTGTAAATTCTGTGCGATTCAAACCAGTAATCGTGAGTTACATTTTAAAAAACAGGTAATGGATATAGAACTATACAAGAAAATAATTGATGATATTTCAGAGTTTGAAGAACCTTTGAAAATGCTTCGATTGACAGCTAATGGAGAACCTTTATTAAATAAAGACTTACCAGAGATGATTTCATATGCTAGAAAAAAGCGAATTTCTGAACATATTGAAATTGTGACAAATGCAAGTTTGCTTCGGCCTGACATAGGAAAAAGATTGATTGATGCGGGACTGAACCGTATTCGGATTTCAATCGAGGCGATTGATCCAGAAGAATATTATAAAATGGCTCAAGTTAAAATCGATTGGGAGGAATTTAAGAATAATATACGCTATTTTTATAATAATCGCAAACAATGCGAGGTATACATTAAAACAGTAGATGCAGCAGTAGATACAGAGGAGAAGCAAAAAAGATTTTATGAAGAATTTGGAGATATGTGCGATAAAATATCTGTTGAACGTGTGATACCAATTTGGACAGGATATGATGAAATATATAAAGATTTTGACATTGATAAGAAAAATGGATTACACGGAGACAGAATCAGAAGAGTAGAGTGCTGCCCGTTTCCGTTTTATAGTTTTGTTATTAATCCAGATGGTCAGGCAACGGTGTGCTGCAGCGATTGGGAAAGAAAGACTGTGGTTGGAGATGCTAATATTCAAAGTGTAAAAGAAATATGGAATGGTAAACAATATAGAAATTTTTTGATGGGAATGTTGAAAAATGGAAGAACGCAAAACCACGAGGCATGTCGTGTGTGTGCATATCCTTGCTATGATGCGGTAGATGATATAGACCCATATAGACAAAAAATTTTGGAGAAATATAAAAACGTTACGCGGGAGAAGGAAACATTATGAAAGCGATAAATAAAAATATAGTGAAGCAAAACAGGGAAAAGCTGGAAGATGTCTTGCCGTTAAAGATGCCTTTTTCGATAGCGTTAGATCCATGCAATTTATGTAACTTCAAATGTGGGTTTTGCGCAGTGCAGAGTACACAAGAGCAGCTTCCATTCAGGAAGCAATTTATGCAATTAGACTTATATAAGAAAATAATTGATGATATGAAAGAGTTTAATGGAAAACTAAGGGTTCTGCGATTGACTGGAGTTGGAGAGCCGTTGCTCAATCCAGATTATATTGACATGATAAAATATGCGGCAGCAAGCAATGTATCAGAATGGATTGAAACGGTTACAAATGCGAGCCAGCTTTCTCCAATATATAACGACCAACTCGTGAACTCTGGCATAAATCGAATTCGGATTTCAATTGAGGCGATAGATGGAGAGGGATATTTAAACATTGCGGGGGTAAATATAGACTTTAATAAATTTGTGGATAATATAAGGGATTTATATCAGAAGAGCAGGGGAAAATGTGAAATTTATATAAAAACTGTGGATGCGGCGGTGAATACAGAGAAAAAGAAAGAAATATTCTATGATCTATTTGGAGACATTTGTGATGCTATATTTATTGACACGGTCATCCCCCTTTGGTCTGATTATGCGGAAATTACAGAGAAATTTGATATACATAATAAAGGTATGCATGGTCAGGAGTTAAAGAATGTAAAAATATGTCCGTATTCGTTTTACAATTTGATTATTAATTCGGATGGTGAAGTAACAGTTTGCTGTGCGGATTGGAAACGCAAGCTGGTAGTTGGTGATTTGAAAGAGCAAAGCCTGTATCAGATATGGAATGGCGAAAAACTTAGAAAATTCTGGATTGATATGTTACAGGGAAATAAAAATGAATATGAAATGTGTAGAAAATGCCTGCTGCCAATTTACGATTGCAACGATGATATTGACGATTATGCAGACCAGATTTTGGGGAGAATCATCAGATGAGAACATACGACATTGATTGTAAATGTCAGATAGTATTATATGGTTTCAATAATTATACACAAAAACAAATCTCTGAGATAAAGGAGCAGGGATATTTCTGTGGTGGTATTATAGACCGTAGAGCACAGGAAATAAAGATGTACCAAGATATTCCGGTTGTTTCAGATATCAGAGAGCTGCGGCAGAGCAAGGATGCATGTGTATTTATTATGCTTCAGAACGCGTTAAATCATATGGAAGTTGCAGAGACATTATATAGGCAGGGGATAAAAAAGATACTATTTGTTCCGATGAAATGTAACGCTGCCAGTCAAAAGATACGTATTCAATTGATTGAAAAATATAATATGATGCAGGGGTGTCAATATAATTTGCTTCGGAAAATACCATATGTGCAGGCAGATTTTTTTGAAAAAAATCGAGAACCGGTCTGCAGAGTTGCGAAAGAAGAGGCAGATCAGGTAATTGCATGGGTTTCTGCAGAAAAAATATTTACAACGATACGGGAACCGGCAGGATATGCAGATATTCCACTTGCATCGTTTACCCCGTACATTCAGCTGTTTTCTTATTTAGCGGGGAAGGAAAATACAGATATTACAGAATATGTTTCTCTGTTTGGAATCTCATCTTTGATCGGAAATGCAAGGAAAATGGAGATTGTAGGAAAACGTAAGCAGCTATTTGATTGTTTTGAGAGAGAAATAAATCAGGGAATGGATTTTTTTGTGGCATCGGCTCCTCAGGCGGAATGGAACCCCAAAGGGTACTTAAATCTCTGTGAGGGACAGCATAGATGCGTGTATTTGCTGAATAAGGGATTAAGAAAAATTCCGGTCAGGATAAAACGAATAACAGAAGAAAAAATGAATGAGTTGTATAAGGATTATGAGTGGGAAAATGAGTACTTTAAGTATATGATTGGGATGCAAAGATATTTGGGGAGAAATCAACTGGAAGGGTATCGATATGTTTGTTCGGAAGATGTTCCAAAAACAATACAAGAGAATTTACGCTTCTGTAGAGGAAATGTAGCAGAACATAATGAGTCTGCCAGTGTTTATGTTGATTATTTGTCACTCATCACTGAGTGGACTGCAGGAAACAAAGATCATGTTATGGATATCATACGGCATAATTATAAATTACTTGTTTGCTTGGACAGTAAGGACTGTTTAAGCCGTCTGTTCCGGCAGGAGAACTATCATAAGCGTATATTGGGGAGATGGCTGGTGGGCAATGCCTTTTTTGAGCAGTGTATCTTTGAACGGTAAATGAAAGGAAAGGGACAAATGCAGCAACAGAAAATAGGAGCAGATTCAGTTTTTGCCATATATGGTGCGGCAACTACGGGCGCGATAATATACAGGAATTTAGTGCAGCAGGGATTGCAGGTAGGATGTTTTATAGATAGACGTTATGCCGAAATAGATTCGTATTTTGACGTTCCGGTATTGAGTGTAGAAGAGTTTGCTCAGAAATTTGACAAAAATACAATTGTAATTGTTGCGGTAAAAAATGTATTTGCACACGAGAACATTGTGTGTCGATTTATAGAGTATGGATACTATATTGTTGTATATAAATCAAAAAATTTGATTAAGAATATGGCGGGATTGCATGATCAAATCCTGGGTAAAGTATATGATGCTGTCTTTGATGGAAGTATGATAAGGGGGTGTGAGATACCGCTGACCCACAAAATTGGGTTTGAAACATTTGAAGATGATACATATGTTGAGATGGAGGACGAATATATACGAGCTAAAATTCCCGCTGCGTTCGTCTTTTCGGATAAATATGAGGATAAGAGTATTATATGGAATTCTGTTAATATGATGGGACTGGTGCCCCATCTTGATTTTTTTTCCTGTATACAAGGGCAGAAAGATCATATATATGAGGATTATATGATTTATTGTCATCAAGCAGCACAGAGAAGCGGGGGAATTGTAACTTCCGATAAGTGGGAGGAAAGTGTGCTGGAAAATAGGATTGATATTTATTACAATATGGAATTAGAGAGGCAGTTTCATCCAGAATTTTTTGACAGCAGTGCACCGTTAGCGACATTGAACGAAAACTGTACTTTTAATATACATAGCGGAAAACACAGAATGGTGTACCAGATTGTCAACGGAACCCTGTTTTTGCCTTTAAAATTGCGGAAACGGGAATATGTGTTATGGAGAAATGAGGCAGTGGCGCATAGCATATTTCGTTATTTGGAAGAAAATAACATAAGATCTTTAGCGGTGCCGATTATGAATCCATATTTTTATAAGTTCCCTTGCGATAACATGATGTTTTACTATGAAATGCAGAAGAACATTGTTAATTTTATTTATCGTTATTTTTATGTAAAAAAAGATTTTGAATTTGAAAAATATATAGTATACAATAATGGCACACAAGGGCTGATTTTAAATCCGGTACTAATGAAAATGGGATTTAAGGTATACTCTGAGGAATGCAGGCTGGAGCAAAGCGAGGAACTTACGCAAATGCTGAACCGGCTTTATGGCGTACAATGTGAGGACTGTCATGTGATAGAAGCATGTAAAAGCGCGCAGGTTGTTATAACAGATAAGGAAGAAGGAAGACAGAGATATAAAAAATGTGAATTGTTATTTATGATACAGGATTTTGAAGAGGGTTTAGCGGATATAGAGGGGTTTAAAGATTCGTATGTTATCAGTGCTGGATTTTGCAATAATAAGAGAAAAAAAGTATCTGTATGGGTAAAAGGAGATAAAAAAGAACGGTAATGATATACGGAACATTAGAGCTACAACAGAATATCTTGGAAACGGCAAAAGGATATGCAGATGAATATAATTTAAAGCTGGTATATGGAGTTATTGTAGGATCCAATTCCAAGGGGTTTGAATATGCGGATAGTGACTGTGATACAAGATTTTTGTATGTCAGGGAGGATTTTCCGCAGAAGATTTGTGTGCCGTGGGAAATGACCGAGGAAGAATTGGTAAAACGTTTTTATCCAATGCAGGAGTGTTTGGATGAGTGTCTTCCGTTCTGGGAATTGACATCTTTTTTGCATTTTCTTACAAAACCGTCATTTAATAATGTGATTTCCAGCGGGTTATATAATATGGTTGGCTGGACATTTCAGTCACCATATCAATGGGATCCCTATGGAATAAGAAATAAAATTATGCCTTTAATAGATGATATTTTTATAAAAGAATACGAAATTATGTATCATTTACGGGAAATAGAACGTTGGTATAAAAAAGATGACAGAAAGATTATTGCAAAAAATTATATGTATTCAGTGCATGCGGCGTTGACAATTGATTGGTGCTTACAACGTAATGTACAGCCACCGGTATATTATAAAACTCTGTTGGGATGTTGTGCATCAGAACAGATTGCGGATGAGGCAGATAGGCTTGTAAAGACAGCTCAACAGGAGGCGGGAAATGTGATTGTAAAAAATCATATGCAAGACCGCCAGGAAACACATTTTACAATTATGGCAGAACATAGCGAGGTAATAGATGCTTACATTGAAAGAATGTATAAAAAGGGGACAGAGACTGTTAATTCATATAAGATAAGTCCACAAATGCTGTTGAAGTGTCAGAAAAATGTCAGGAAAATGTGCGGGATACTTATGGAAGAGATTAGTTAGTGAGAAGAAAAAGATTTTGTTGTTTCATGGAGAATGGAAGTGCAGGAAATTGTAAAAAGAATCAATGGGAACATTCATACATCTGGGTGTAATTTAAAAGTAGTTACTGTTATCTGGAATGTGGAAGTTATGAACCTGCAATACAACAGTTAGAGGGATTGAGATGAAAAAAGTACTTGTGACGGGAGCGGACGGATTTATCGGGAGTCATTTAACCGAAAGCTTATTGGAGAGAGGCTATGATGTGAAGGCATTCGTGTATTATAATTCGTTTAATACATGGGGATGGCTTGATACACTGCCGAAGGAAAAGCTGGATCAGATAGAGATTTTTGCAGGAGACGTGAGAGATCCCAATGGTGTTCGGGAGGCGATGCGGGGGGTAGACGGCGTATTTCACTTGGCGGCGCTGATTGCAATTCCGTTTAGCTACCATTCGCCGGATTCTTATGTGGATACGAATATTAAGGGAACGCTCAATGTGCTGCAGGCGGCGCGTGAACTGCAGACAGAACGCGTTATGGTGACATCCACATCGGAGGTATATGGAACGGCGCAGTATGTACCGATTGATGAAAAGCATCCGTTTCAGGGACAGTCGCCGTATTCGGCAACCAAGATTGGAGCCGACCGGCTGGCGGAGAGTTTCTATCGAAGCTTTCAGCTGCCGGTGGCCATCGTCAGACCGTTTAATACGTACGGCCCGAGACAGTCCGCGCGGGCGGTGATTCCGACGATTATTACACAGCTGCTGGCAGGAAAGGAAGAGATTCAGCTTGGTTCCCTGACCCCTACAAGAGATTTTAACTATGTAAAAGATACAGCGGCAGGATTTATTGCGATCGCGGAGTCTGAGAAGACAATTGGTCAGGAGATCAACATTGCAACGCAGCAGGAGATTACGATCGGAGAACTTGCGCAGGAGATTATCGGGCAGATCAATCCCAGGGCGAACATTATATGTGATGAACAGCGGCTTCGACCGGAAAAGAGCGAAGTAAATCGTCTGCTGGGATCAAATGCAAAGTTAAAGGAATTGACGGAATGGAAGCAGAGATATACGTTTGAGCAGGGGATTGCGGAGACGATCGAGTGGATCAGACAGCACATGGATGTTTACAAAACAGATATTTATAATATATAGATCGGACAGAAGAGAGGAAGAGAATGAAACGGTTTGTGCCATTATCCATTCCTAACTTTAACGGGAATGAAAAAAAATATGTAGATGACGCATTGGAACAGGGCTGGGTGTCTACAGGCGGCGCTTATATTACCAGGCTGGAACAGCAGCTGGCAGAATTTTTGAAGGTGGACAAGGCTGCTGCCTGCCAGAGTGGCACATCCGGACTGCACCTGGCACTCGTGGAGTGCGGTGTGCAGCCAGGAGACATGGTGATAGTTCCTACTTTAACCTTTATTGCTGCGGTAAATCCGGTGCGCTATCAATTCGCAGAACCTGTTTTTATGGACTGTGATGAGAGTCTGTGCCTTGATCCTGAAAAATTAGCGGAGTTCTGTGAGAAAGAATGCAGACTGGAGGCGCAGCAGCTGGTACATAAGAAGAGCGGCAGAGTGGTAAAAGCGGTCATTGTGGTACACGTATTCGGCAATGTCGCCGATATGGAAGCAATCATGAGTATTGCCGGAAAATATCATCTGAAGGTAGTGGAAGATGCCACGGAGGCATTGGGATCACATTATACGGCGGGAAAGCTTGCGGGGCGATATGCGGGGACGATTGGTGATTTCGGCGTGTATTCCTTCAATGGAAACAAAATCATTACGACCGGAGGTGGAGGCGCTGTCACTGCGAGATGTGCAGATGAAGTGGAACATCTGAAATATCTCTCTACACAGGCAAAGGATGATCCGCAATTTTACATCCATAATGAAATTGGATACAATTATCGTATGACGAATCTGCAGGCGGCGCTTGGCGTTGCGCAGATGGAGGAACTGCAGCAGTTCATAGAGACAAAACACAGGAATTATATTCTGTATAAGGAACGATTCCAGGATGCTTCTTTTGGAACACTGCTCCCGTTTCGCGAGGGAACATGTTCCAATCAGTGGTTTTATTCACTTCAATTACGGGAAGACCGGCTGCAGGGAAAGGACATGCGCGATATAATCGGGGCTTTACAGGAACGTGGGGTACAGACGCGTGCAATATGGGGGCTGATTCATGAACAGAAGCCGTACCGGCAGAATATTGCTTATAAAATAGAGAAAGCACCCTGCTACAGTGCGACTGTTTTAAATATTCCGAGCAGCACGCAGCTGACAGAAGAGGATATTTGTTATGCTGCGGAGCAGATAACGGAAGTTTTGGGCGGAGACGAAGGGTAATCTTTCATTGGAGAGACTTTATGAAAAAGAATGTATTGTTATTTTCGCATCAGATGAAGGTGGGGGGCGCCCCGACGGTATTGTGCGAAATGGGAAAGATTTTGAGCAAAAAGTATAATGTAGTAGTATTATCCCCGTCGGACGGAGCGATGCGGACGCAGTTTGAGGAAGCGGGGATATCCGTTCTTATAAGCGGAGAAATAACGGATGCATTACGCGATATGATTGTTCAGGAGTTCGATTTTGCAGTGGCAAATACTACGCTGGCGCTCCCGTTTGTTGTGAAACTGGCAGGCAGGATGCCGGTTTATTGGTGGATACATGAAAATACGCTGGCCTATGAAGGACGCCAGGAGATGAAAGAGTATTACCAGTTTGCGGCAAAATACGCGAGGATTTTTTCTGCCGGACATGTTGCGGCAGAAAATTTTTATCACTTTTACAGGATAAAGACGGAAATATTGGAGTTTGGTCTGTCAGATTGCTATGTGGCAGCCAGGGATAACCGGAAGCGTGACCATATCAATGTGATCTGTCCTTCGACAGTCTGCGAATTGAAGGGGCAGGACATACTGGTGCAGGCAATAAAGAGTATGGATGCCGGGTTGCGGGAAAAATGCAAATTCGTATTTCTGGGTGAACTTAGAAACGATAATGCAAAAGAATATCAGATGATAGAAACACTTGCAAAAGAATATCAAAATGTAGAACTTCATCCGCTCGTGGAAAGAGAAAAATTACTGGAGCTGTATTATGACATGGATGTAGTGGTGGCGCCATCCAGAGAGGACGCCACGCCGGCTACCATAGTGGAAGGGCTTATGTATCACAAAATATGCATTGGTTCCAGCGGCACCGGTGTATCCAGATATTTAAAAGACGGGTGGGATGGTTTTGTATTTGAAAATGCAAACACAGATGACCTGAGGAATAAGCTGGAATATATGGTGCGGGAATTTGCTGATTTAGGGGAACTTAGAGAACGGGGAAGAAAGGTTTACGAAACAATTTACAGCTATGATATTTTTGAAAAGAATGTCCTGGAAAAGATAGGAACCGTTTGAGGGAAGCCGGCAGATAAGCGGCCAGGATGAGTCGGCGAACTTATAGTATGAAAGGTACGTGATATGAACCTATCCATCTGTATCATTACAAAAAACGAAGAACAGAATATCGACCGATGCTTAAAGGCGCTTGCTCCGTACGGTCTGGAGACGATTGTGGTGGATACCGGATCGACGGACCGCTCGAAACAGATTGCGGCGCGTTACACGGACAGGCTGTATGATTTCCCGTGGTGCGACGATTTTTCGGCGGCAAAGAATTTTGCGATAGAAAAGGCTTCACATTCCTATGTACTGGTTTTGGACAGCGACGAGTTTGTAGAGCAGCTGGATCTGTCCGCGCTGGAAAAACAGATTGCCGCGCATCCGGGGGCGGTCGGCCGGATCCGCAGGCGGAATGTGTTTCACAGAAACGGGGAGGAGCAGGAGAACCGGGAGTGGATCAACCGCATATTCGCAAAAGAATATTTTCACTACGAGGGCAGGATCCATGAGCAGGTGACGCCACTGCGTGGCGCAGAGAGCGGTTACCGGACGTATGAGACGCCGGTTGTGATCTTGCACACCGGATACGATCTGCCCGAGCAGCAGAAAAAGGAAAAGGCGGAGCGTAATATCCGCCTGCTGGAGCAGGAATTAAAGCAGCTGGGCTGGGATGGAAATGCCGGGGCGAAAGACGGCGGCGCAAAGGCAGGGACAGCCGGAACAGATGCGGACGCTTGTGGGAGCGGGCAGATTCCGTATCTTCTATATCAGCTCGGCAAGAGCTATTACATGATGGGAGAATACGGCGTGGCGTGCGGCTGGTTCGCGCAGGGGCTTTCGTTTGACCTAAACCCGGCACTGGAATACGTGATTGACATGGTGGAGACGTACGGATATGCGCTAATCAACAGCGGGCAGGAGCAGACGGCGCTGTTTTTTGAAAATATCTATGACGAATTCGGAAAAAGTGCGGATTTTCAGTTTCTGATGGGATTGATTTACATGAAAAACGCACGGTTCACAGAGGCGGTGCGTGAATTTGAGAAGGCGGCCGGGCATGCAGAGTGCCGGGCACAGGGAGTGAATTCCTATCGGGCGGACTATAACATCGGCGTCATCTACGAGTGCCTCGGGAAAAAGGAAGAGGCGCTTGCCTATTACCGGAAGTGCGGCAGCTATGCACCGGCAGAGGAGCGGATACGTGAGCTGGGGCGGAGGTAGAAGAAAAAGCTATGACAACGAGAGAAGAAGCATTGGAATACGGAATGTCATTTCCGGATGTGTATCTGGATACACCGTTTCACGATCCAAACTGGGTGCTGGTGCGTTCCCGGAAAAATAAGCGGGCGTTCCTCTGGACTTATGAATATCAGGGGCAGATGCGGATCAATGTCAAGGCAGATCCGGAGTGGATTGATTTCTGGCGGAAAGCGTACGAAGCAGTCATTCCGGGTTATCATCAGAACAAAAAGCACTGGAATACGGTCATCCTTGACGGCAGTGTGCCGGATGGAGAAGTAAAGCGGATGATAGCGGAAAGCTACGATCTGGTTAGGTAAGGGTAGTGTCGTGCTCGTGCCTGGATATATGAGGGGATGCAAATAGAGTTGTATTTGAGGCTACAGTTGGATTTCTACTATGTTTGACAGGGATCGAGGCGTTAAGTGTAATGGGACTGGCATTACTGGCAGTGGGGATTTTATCCGGTTTAAAGGCTTATATGCAGAGCGTAGGAAAAGCAGCACTTCAGGCTATTCTGGGAGCAGGTACATCGGAGGTTGTGAAAGAGTTATTGACTCTGGTGCTGCGGAAAGGATGATAGCGATATCGAAAATGCTTAAAAGAAGATGGCAGGGACAACGGGAACCCTGCCATTTTATTCGTGAATATTTTGGACAGATAGATCGGGTTTATAATTTACATAACAGATCCGGGGTGGAAGCCTACATTAAATCTTTGCATGTGATATAAGGATAAGAACATATAAGGAAATAACTGGGAAGTAACTGGGAAATGACGTTGCAATTTCCCGCCCACGGGCTTATAATTGGGGCAGTTAGGGGAGGGCATGCAATGCAATATATGACATCTAGACAGAAAGCTACAGAATGGTCTGTCACGAAGCGTATGGTAAATTACTGGTGCGCAAACGGGCAGATTGAAGGTGCATACAAAGAAGGCAGCCGCTGGTGGATTCCAGTGGATGTAGAACGTCCTGGAGAAGAGGAGTGTTTGCGGCGCATGAGAGCGTACACCGTTCGGATTACAGGCAAGAAGAGCGTTGCGGTTGGCATTCAGGATTTTGAGGCGTTAAGACGTGATCAGATGTTTTATGTAGACAAGACGGATTTTATTCGGCAGTGGTGGGAATCTGGCGAGACGACTACGCTGATTACACGCCCCAGACGTTTTGGCAAGACGTTGAATCTGAGCATGCTGAACTGCTTTTTTTCCGTGTTCTATGAAAATCGTGCGGATTTATTTGAGGGGTTGAAGGTTTGGGAAGAGAAAAGCTATCACAAGCTGCAAGGGCGTTTCCCCGTTATATTTCTGTCATTTGCAGGTGTTAAGGGGACAACGTTTGAGGCGGTGCTTCGGCAGATAAATTATGGTATTATAGAGGTATATCGCCGCTTTGAGCGGATACTTGACATGTCGCGGTTCACGGAAAGGGAACGACAGGATTTTGGCAGAATATCATGGGACATGGATGCGTCCACGGCTGCGCAGTCCGTACGGCTTCTGACGGATTTGCTCTATGTGTATTATGGGCATAAGCCCATTATTTTACTGGATGAATATGATACTCCGCTTCAGGAAGCTTACTTTAATAGCTTTTGGGATGAGATGGTTTCTTTTGTGGGGGCTTTTTTTAATAATTCCTTTAAAACGAATCCATCGCTGGGGAGAGCATTGCTGACGGGCATTACCAGAATATGCAAGGAATCTATCTTCTCCGACCTCAATAATATAGATGTGGTCGCACAAACGAGTACGAAATATGAGACGGCATTTGGCTTTACGGAAGAAGAGGTAAAGGTGGGACTTGCCAGAGTAGGTCTGCTCGATTACAGGGAAAAAGTAAAAGAATGGTATGACGGATTTACATTTGGACAGCGCAGGGATATGTATAATCCGTGGTCGATCACAAAGTTTATCGATGCAGAGGGGATCTTTGATACTTATTGGGCGAATACAAGTAATAATAAACTGGTGAGCTCGTTAATCCGAAAGTCTTCAAAGAATATGAAGATGGCGATGGAACAGCTTCTTGAAGGAGAGATGTTACATGTGGAGATGGACGAGCAACTGGACTTTGCACAATTGGAGTATCGGGAATCGGCTATTTTCAGCCTTCTATATGCGACGGGGTATCTACGCGTAAACCAAAAGAACGATCAGGAATATGTGCTGATGCTGACGAACAAAGAAGTGGAGATTATGTTTCGACGCATTATACGGGAATGGTTTAACGATATGGATACTGGCTATGGAGATTTCAGAAGAGCGTTGCTGCATGATAATATAGAAGAGATGAACTACTATATGAATATGGTCACGCTATCCACCTTCAGTTACTTTGACACAGGCACAGGGCGTGGTAATATTGATGAGACAGAGCGCTTTTACCATGGCTTTGTGCTTGGATTGCTGGCAGATTTATCAGATCAGTTTTCAATACGGTCAAACAGGGAGAGTGGTCTGGGAAGATATGACATTATTCTCCGCGCGCGGGAAGAAAACGGCAATTCTTACATTATGGAATTTAAGGTTTTTGACCGGGAGAGAGACGAAAATATGAAAGCGTGCGTTGCAAGGGCGTTGCAGCAGATAGAAGAGAAACAATATGAGACAGAGCTTGTGGCAGACGGAATTGCGAGGGAGCGGATCAGAAAATATGGATTTGCATTTGACGGAAAAAAGGTTCTGATCGGTTCATAGAAGGAGAGTATCTTGAAGCATACCATTATTTATTTTATCGGTGTATACGACACACTTGATTTATTTACCGGAAAATTGCGGGAAGCTTTTGAGACGATGGGCTATGCGTCCTTTGTGTATGACGCGCGGCTGCCGCAGAGCAAGGATGCACTGCTTTCTGTGCTTGCGGAGAGCAGTTCGCCGGAGCGTGAATTTTCATGTGTGACATTTAATAATCTGGGATACAATCTGGATATGGAGGTGCCTGCGCCGGCACAGAGCGTACGGGAGAACGATGCGTGTATACAAAAGGGTGGGACCAGAAATGTCTGGGAATATTACGGCATCCCGTATCTCAACATTCTGATGGATCATCCGTTTCACTATGAGAAGCCGCTGCGCCTGGCGCCGGAGACGTCGGTTGTGCTCTGCACAGACCGTAATCATGTAAAGTACATCCGCAGGTATTTTAAGAACATCCGACAGGTGGATTTTCTTCCGCATGCGGGAGTGGAGCTGGGAAGCCGGCACAAGCCGCTTGCGGAGAGAGGGATTGACGTTCTGTATGCCGGAGCGCTTCCGATTTATACGGTGGCAAAAATGATACCGGATCTGTCTTCCATCCCGGAAGTGGACGGACAGCTGATGGCGGGGGATGTGCTGGCGGAATTGGTGCACCATCCGGACCGGACGACGGAGGAAGTCATTGAAGAGTATCTTAAAGACCGGCGAAGCGATATCCCGGACAAGCGCGTGCAGGAGATCATTGTGCAGATGCGTTTTATCGACTCCTACGCCACTTCGTTTTTCAGGGAGCAGGCGGTGCGTATTCTGGTGGAAAACGGAATCCGGGTCACGGCGTACGGTACGGGATGGGATCAGTGCGAGTGGAGCGATAATCCGCATCTGGATTATCGCGGAAAAGTGCTGGCACCGGAGATCCTGCCACTCATGAATGATGCCAAAATTGTGCTGAATACGATGACCTGGTTTAAGGCAGGAGCGCACGACCGGATTTTTAATGGAATGCTGGCGAAAGCGGTAGTGGTTACTGACGATTCCACGTATCTGCGCCGGGAATTTACCGATGGCAGGGAGCTTGTGATGTTCCGGCGGCAGGAGCTCGGGACGCTGCCGGAGAGAGTGTTTGATCTGTTTGGGCATCTGGATCGTGCGCAGGAGATAGCGGATTGTGGATATCTTGCCGCACAGGAAAAACATACGTGGAAAAGCCGTGCGGAGTATCTGAAGGAATGCTTTCTGACCTGATGGATGCACAAGGGCGAAGATGGGAGCGGTAAATGTAAGCTTCTGCGCGCGGTAAGGCGAACAAAGGCGGTAAGTCTCTGCGCGCAGTGCCGCAAAGAAGGTAATACATAGGATAGAGGAATGGACAGCTATGCACATATTGATGTACCGATGGAAAGCATATAATTACAGAGACATTGAGCAGACTTTTTTGCTGCTTGGACATACGGTGGACAATATCGAACAGGAACTCGGAAGCTATGACGTAAGTCCTGAATTTGAGCGGGTGATCGAGGAGAAGATCCGGGGGACGCATTATGATATGGTATTTACGGTGAACTATTTCCCATTGATCTCGAATGTCTGTGAGCGCACAGGCGTGAAATATGTTTCCTGGACATGCGACAATCCACTCATCAGTATGTATCATGAGTCGGTATTCCATGACTGTAATTATATTTTTACGTTTGATAAGACCAATTATTTGGAATTTCGCGGGATGGGCGTAAAACATATCTGGTATCTCCCGCTGGCGGTAGATACGGAGCGGATGGATGCGCTGCTCGGGGTGCCGGAAAAAGCGGAAAGACGGAATGCCACACAGGATTCGGAGATGCGGAAATACCGCGGAGATGTGGCGTTTGTGGGAAGCCTCTATGAGCGCAATTCCTATGACAAGATCAAAAACAGGCTGCCGGAGTATTTAAGGGGATATTTTGACGCTGTTATGGAGGCGCAGCTTAACATCAGCGGAGCGAATATCGTGGAGCCGATGCTGACCACGAACATTCTCGAACAGCTGCAGGAATATTTTCAGCTGGAAAAATCCGAGGGATCTTTTTCGGATCTGGGGCTGATTTTCCAGACAACCGTGCTTGGATTCAAGATTGCGGAGATCGAGCGGAGAAGGGCGCTGATTGAACTTTCAAAGCACTACAAAGTCAATGTCTACAGCAACAGTAATGTCAGTGATCTGCTGCGGATTCAGTATTGCGGGTCAGTGGACTACTGGAGTGAGATGCCGAAGGTCTTCCGCATGTCGAAGATCAATCTGAATTTTACGATACCGAACATCAAGAGCGGCATTCCGCTGCGCATCTGGGATGTACTTGGCTGCGGGGGCTTTCTTCTGACGAACTACCAGGCAGAGATTCCGTACTATTTCAAGGAGGGGGAAGATCTCGTCTGCTTTGATGGTCTGGAAGACCTGTGTGAGAAAGTGGGGTACTATCTGGAACACGAGGAGGAGCGAAAGCGGATTGCATGGAACGGATACCGCAAGGTGCGTGAGAAGCACTCTTATATAGAAAGAATCCGTACCATTTTAGATACGGTTGCAGGTGAAGACGCAAAATAAATAGGTGGCGGCGCTGTAGAACCGCTGTAAACAAAAGGAACTGCCGCAATAAGCATATCGTGCTTTGCGTTGATAAGTAATATTATAAGAAGATCACACCGTGGGATTTCAGATGGAAATGCGGATGGACATTCGGTTCAAAAAATGTGACATTTCTAACTGGTCGGATGTCTGCATCTTCGATGATCCGTGTCTTTCCAAGTTTGGAGCACTCCGCGGGTCATGTCCGCATCCCGGAAGACAATTTGTAGGACTTTTGTGCCGCGCTTGCCTGTACTCCCGCAATAAAACATAACCGCGCGAAGCCGATGTCTGAGTCGTCATCTGCCTTGACTTTAATAGCAGATGACGACGAGTTTCGGTTCGCGCGGTTTTATATTGTCTATGAGGGAGTACAGTTAGGGCGGCTAGAAAGTCCGCCCATTGTCTCCGGTGTGTCGGACATGCCCCCGTTGGATTGTCCAAACGTGGAAGAGACACGGAATCCGATGCAGACATTCGACCGGAAGAAATGCTCACATTTTTCTCCAACGAATATTCCATCCGCATTTCCAGCTGAAATCCTCAAGTGTGTTTCTTGTAATATTACTTATCACCCCAAAGAGGATTACGCTTATTGCGGCAATTCCTTTTAACAATAGGTATCAAGCATCAGACCGGAATACACCGAAGAGTGATAAGCCGCCGCAAAATTGTGCCCCGGATTCTTGTAGGCAATCAGAACTTTGCTGACATAGCTGATCGGGTCGATGGAAGCCTGGGTGGCTTTGCGTTGAAGACCGTTTTTGAAATTGTTCAGGGTACGAAAACTTTCGCGTGCGTCCGGTGCGGAAACGGCGTCGGTCAACAGGTTCTTGTCAATCTGGATCGATCCGTCCTGCTGCAGATTCAGCCCGATGGATTCCAACTCGTTGAAATAGGACTTTGCAACGCTCTCCATATCGTGGAGAAGCTTGCCGGACTCCTGACTGCCGTGGTAATTGTGACCGAGCTGGATCATGTTGTTGTAGACGTTGACCAGCGACTGCACATTGTCTGCGACCGCATCCGTATCCGCTTTGAAGCCGATCGTTGCGGATTCCCCGTCGGCACTGGGGGCTTTCAGCGTCAGTTCAAAAGCGTTGTTGACAGTAAATGTGTTGGACAGCGACGAATGTTCGGTACCGTTTAACAAAAAGAGCGAATTGACCGGCATTTCCGTGACGTCGTTGATGCCGAGCGTGCGCATGGCGCGTATGGAACCACTGTCCGGCGCCGGCATAATCTCAAACAGGTACTGCTCGCTATCGCCGAGACCGGTCTGCTGCGACGTGATGGAAAGCGCATTCTGTCCGCGGTCGTTGGAGACCAGTGTGGCGTTTAAGCCGATATTGGCATTATTGATCAGCCGCATGATCTTGCGCTGCACGGTCTCGTTGGTGTCCCTGCCGCTGATCGTGTACTGGAATTCATAAGAGCTTAAGTTGGTGTTCAGGTCGAAGCTGTAATTGCCTGGCACAAAGTCACTTGCGCCCGGGGCAAGATACACGCCGCGGTTGACCTGCGGTGTGGCGAGACGTTCTACCGTTATATCGAACTGCTTGGAGTTGTCCGCGTCCATGTTCGAGCCGATGTACTGCACACTCACAGCGTCCTCATCAGAAGACTGCGCGATTTTCCGGGAAAAAGCGTGTTCCGCATTGTCGTCCGGAGCATTGTTTGAAAGCGCTGCGATAAAATTCTCGATCGAGCGGGCCTGCTCCTTGATGTCGATGGCAAAACGGCCGGTATCCCTAGTGAAATTGATTTTGTAAAGGGGGGAATCTTTATTAACTTTGACAATATTATTGTATACGGCGCGCAGCTGGCTTTTTTTGTGCGTGTCGTAGCGAGACATGCCGGAACCGGCATAAGTGCTCAGGTAATACTGATAGGCACTGTCGATGACTGCCATTGGAATCCCTCCTTTCTTCCATGAAATCATATGCCTTCGCATATGCAGGGATATAAATCCGTTTATATTGCTTCCTGCTTATATATAATGAAACTGTATTTTTAAATGCACAATAGATATACTTCTAATATTTTTTATCGGTAAACAGATATAAAATATTTACAGTAAAAATAAAAATTACGCGATAGATTTGTAAAATCAGAAAAAAGACTTGCGGCACACTATATGTAGTGCTAAAATAAATTCGTTGCACGAGTTAAAAAAAGTGGTTGACGCTCCATATTGATTGTGATATATTAGACTAGCGATGGAAGTAGGTCTTTTTTTTATGCCTTTTTTTAGGACTCCTTTCCTGAGGGGACCCTAAGCCCGGTCGCAGGGAACAAAAGACATAAGAAAAGCACAAAGAATTTTAATGGAGGTGGAAGTTGTGCGCACGAAAATAACATTGGCATGTACTGAGTGTAAGAATCGTAATTACAACACGACAAAGGACAAGAAAGCTCATCCGGACAGAATGGAAACCAAGAAGTATTGTAGATTCTGCAAGACTCATACATTACACAAGGAAACCAAATAGGCTTTTGGGCAAAGGAGTGAGAAAATGGGAGAAACCGAGAACAAAGCTGCTCAGAAAGAGAGCTTTTTTAGCGGCCTGTCGGCTGAATTCAAAAAGATCATTTGGCCGGACAACAAATCACTTGCAAGACAGACAGCAGCCGTTGTTGCTGTTTCCGTAGTAATGGGTCTTGTGATCGCGCTTCTGGATTTTGTGATTCAGTATGGCGTTGATTTCCTTGTTGGTTTAAGTTTTTAATGGAGGCATAGGTGATTTATGGCAGAGGCACACTGGTATGTAGTTCATACCTACTCAGGATATGAGAATAAGGTAAAAGCGAACATTGACAAGACAATTGAGAACCGGCATCTGGAAGACCAGATCTTAGAGGTCCGCGTACCGATGCAGGAGGTCGTTGAGCTGAAGAACGGCGCAAAGAAATCCGTATCAAAGAAGATGTTTCCGGGATACGTGCTTATCAATATGGTTATGAATGATGACACTTGGTACGTTGTCAGAAATACCCGTGGTGTTACCGGATTTGTTGGTCCGGGATCGAAGCCGGTACCGCTTACCGATATGGAAATGAGACCGCTTGGGATCAAGACAGAGAACGTTGAGGTTGATTTTGCTGAGGGAGACACCGTAGTTGTCACCGGAGGAGTCTGGAAAGATACCATCGGCGTGATTCAGGCGATGAATCCTGGCAAGCAGAGCGTGACCATCAATGTTGAGCTTTTCGGCCGCGAAACGCCGGTAGAAATAAGTTTCGCAGATGTAAAGCTTGCAAATTAAGCGAGCAATCCTAATCAGGAAAGAATGAATTAAGGAGGCAATTCCAATGGCAAAGAAAGTAGAAGGATATATCAAATTGCAGATTCCTGCTGGCAAGGCTACACCAGCTCCTCCAGTCGGACCTGCACTTGGACAGCACGGTGTGAACATTGTTGAGTTTACAAAGCAGTTCAACGCCAGAACAGCGGATCAGGGCGATTTAATCATCCCTGTAGTAATCACTGTATACGCAGACAGAAGCTTCAGCTTCGTTACAAAGACTCCGCCTGCTCCGGTACTGATCAAGAAGGCTTGCAACATCAAGTCCGGTTCTTCCACACCGAACAAGGATAAGGTTGCAACTCTCTCCAAGGCAAAATTACAGGAGATCGCAGAGTTAAAGATGCCAGACTTAAACGCAGCATCCTTAGAGGCAGCTATGAGCATGATCGCAGGAACTGCAAGAAGTATGGGCGTTAACGTAGAGCAGTAAGACACGAGAGTGTAATGCATCAGAGAGCACCGGCGGTGTTCTTATGGAACGATATAGTGGGAGGGTCCTCTCCCGATACTACCACCAGGAGGTTTATATTCATGAAAAGAGGAAAGAAATATCAGGACGCTGTAAAGTCTTTTGACAAGGCGAATCAGTACGATGTTGCTGAGGCAATCAGCTTAGTAAAAAAGAACGCTACAGCGAAGTTTGATGAGACAATCGAGCTTCATATCAAGACCGGTTGTGATGGACGTCATGCAGAGCAGCAGATCCGTGGCGCAGTTGTACTGCCGCACGGAACAGGTAAGACTGTAAAAGTTTTAGTATTCGCAAAGGGCGTAAAGTTAGATGAGGCACAGGCAGCAGGCGCTGACTACGTTGGAGGCGAGGAGTTAGTTCCGAAGATCCAGAACGAGGGTTGGTTAGACTTTGATGTGATCGTTGCTACACCTGACATGATGGGCGTTGTTGGACGTCTCGGTCGTGTACTTGGACCGAAGGGCTTAATGCCGAACCCGAAGGCTGGAACTGTTACAATGGATGTTACCAAGGCTATCAACGACATCAAAGCTGGTAAGATTGAGTACAGATTGGACAAGACCAACATTATCCACGTGCCAGTAGGAAAAGCTTCTTTCACTGAGGAGCAGTTAAGCGACAACTTCCAGACCCTTATGGGTGCTATCAACAAAGCGAAACCGTCCAGCTTAAAAGGTCAGTATGTAAAGAGCGCAACTCTTACATCTACCATGGGACCTGGCGTTAAGTTAAACGTAACCAAGATCACAAACTAGTTTGTGTTGTTGGCGAAAAGTGTTGACAGCCGCAATATACAGTGTTATAATGCAAAAGCGTTGTAACGCGGTGCGTCCGTATGGATGCAGTCGTCTCGCATGAGACGGATGCCACAGCAGTGGCGGATCCACGTATGTGGATTGCATATAATGGCCGAAGACAGCAGGTGCCGTAAGGCGTAATCATAGAGCCTGCCGAGGGACTTTCATGAGCAATCATTGAGAATGAGATTCTGATCCCTCTCTGTCCAGGCAGAGAGGGATTTTTATATCCTTTCGGATTTGTTATATGCGTAAAATCTAAAAAGGAGGTGCACGATTCGTGGCAAAGGTAGAATTAAAACAGCCTATCGTACAGGAAATTTCTGAAAACATCAAAGATGCGCAGTCTGTTGTAGTCGTTGATTACCGCGGACTTACCGTTGCAGAGGATACTCAGTTACGTAAAGCATTAAGAGAAGCTGGTGTTACTTATAAAGTATATAAGAACACATTAGTAAGCCGTGCCGTAGAGGGAACACAGTTCGAGAGCTTAAGAGACGTTCTTGAGGGACCGAATGCATTCGCAATTTCTACGACAGACGCAACAGCTCCGGCAAGAGTATTAGCAGATTTCGCTAAGAAAGCTCCGGCTCTTGAAGTAAAAGCAGGCGTAGTTGAGGGTAACTTCTATGACGAGGCAGGCATGAAGGCAATCTCTTCGATTCCGTCAAGAGAAGTTCTTCTTTCCAAGTTACTTGGAAGCTTACAGTCTCCGATTACCAATCTTGCCCGTGTTCTTAATCAGATCGCAGAAAAGGGCGGTGCAGCTGACGCAGCAGTAGAGGCTGCTCCGGCAGAGGAAGCTCCTGCAGCAGAAGCAGCAGAGACTCCGGCAGAATAATCCGGATCGAATGTAGTGAAAAAAGCCCCAGGGATCTGCGGGCAGAAAACGTATCATCGTGATACAATCTCAAAATTAAATGGAGGAAAATAATCATGGCAAAGATGACAACAGCAGAATTTATTGATGCTATCAAAGAGTTAAGCGTATTAGAGTTAAACGACTTAGTAAAGGCTTGTGAGGAAGAGTTCGGCGTATCTGCAGCAGCAGGCGTTGTAGTTGCAGCAGCAGGTGCTGGTGACGGCGCAGCAGCAGAAGAGAAGACTGAGTTCGACGTTGAGTTAACAGAGGTTGGCCCGAACAAGGTTAAGGTTATCAAGGTTGTTCGTGAGGCAACTGGCTTAGGCTTAAAGGAAGCTAAGGATCTTGTTGATGGAGCTCCTAAGGTTCTCAAAGAGGCTGCTGACAAGGCAACCGCTGACGACATCAAGGCTAAACTTGAGGCTGAGGGCGCAAAGGTTACTTTAAAATAATCGCGTAAGCTACGAGAAGCATATAAGCGGAAACGGAGCCATGGTGGAAATTTATTTCCTGCCATGGCTCCGTTTTTGCTTATGCGCGGCGACAGCCGCGTGCTGGCCGGCTCTGCCGGACAGAATGCTTCCCGCAGCATACGCGATTTGCGTATTTGCTCTGCTTATGCGCGGCGACAGCCGCGTGCTGGCCGGCTCTGCCGGACAGAATGCTTCCCGCAGCATACGCGATTTGCTTATTTGCTCTGCTTATGCGCGGCGACAGCCGCTACGGGAAAATAAATTCCCTACTTCCCAAAAGAAAATACTTGGTATATGATAGTACTAACAGACTTTATAGGAAAATAGTACTTTTCCAGAGGATGAAAGTACGGGAAAGAGGAGAAGATACCATGCCGTGTTTGAGGATGTCGGTCAACCGCCTGCGGGAGGGAATGATGATAAAAGAGGATGTGTTTTCAAAGACAGGGGCGGTGATTGTGCCGGACGGAGCGGTCGTCACGAAGGACGTCGTCGCGCTGCTGACCAGACATTTTGTGGATAGTGTGATGGTGGAATATCCGACGGGCAGGAAAGAACGCCCGGAACAGCAGGAACAGAGTGCGCCGGCGAAGGAACAGCATCTGAAAGAGTTCCAGGCAGAGTTCTCGGTTGCCGAACAGTCGATTTCGGAAGAACTGAAAGATATTGTATACCGGAGTAAGGATGTGAACATTTCCATGCTGCTGGAGCCGCTGAACGGACTGCTGAAAAAAGCAGATGATGATACAGATCTTGCGGACATGCTGCTTCATATGAAAAAACAGCAGTCAGGTCTGTACGCACATACCATTAACGTGGCGCTTTTTGGACAGCTTCTTGCACGGTGGAGCGGATGCACCGAGGCGGAGATGGAGGAGGTCATGGCGGCGGGGCTGCTTCATGACATTGGATTTCTTGAACTCTGGAAGGACGGGCAGGAACAGACGGAATTTCTGCAAGAATACGAGACGGAACGATATGAGAAACATGTCGTGAGCGGATACAACCTTATTAAGAAGATGAACATAGACCAGCGGATTAAACAGGCGGTTCTGACGCACCACGAGCGCGTGAATGGAAGCGGGTTCCCGCTGCAGGTAATGGGGGATAACATCAACTGGATTTCCAGAATTCTTGCGGTGGCAGATACTTACGATGCCCTTACGATGCGTCAGGGAGATAAAGCGGGCATCTCGGCATTTGAAGCGATCAAGAAGATGGAGGATGAGGGGTATAACCGTCTGGACGCCAACTATCTGATGACATTTCTGAAGCGGATTGCCGAGACGATGATCCAGCGCAACGTGATCCTGAATGATGGCAGGATGGGAAGAGTGGTCATGATTAACAAATATAAGCTGTCATGTCCGCTTGTGCAGGTGGGCGATGCGTTTGTCGATCTCGCAAAACAAAGCCGGTATTACATTCAGGAGATACTTGAAGAGTAGCGGTATTGTGTGTTATAAAGAAAATAGAAAAGGCGGGCAGGGAGAGCAGCGGAACTTGAGAACAGAAAGGAGGCTTTTATGAACGGTATTACTTCGATGCAGCGAAGCAGCACGTCTTATGCAGATTACGGGAAATTTGCAAGCGGCAAAAAAGTGAACCGGGCGGCAGACGGTGCGGCGGAGCTTGCGATCATCCAGAAGCAGGAGACGCAGACCAGAAGCTATAAGGTCGGGGAGAACAACATTGGCGTGGCAAAAGATATGCTGAATGTGGCGGATGGCGCAATGAGCGGGATTACGGATTATCTTCAGAAGATCCGTGAACTTGGTGTTCGGGCGTCCAATACGGCGACGATCACAGATGCGGAGCGGACAAGTATTCAGGCGCAGATCGAGCAGTATAAGCAGGGCATTTCAGATATTGCAAAACAGGCAAGCTTTAACACGAAGCCGCTTCTGGATGGCACGTCGCAGAAGTACAATATCATGACGGATGCCACCGGCAACGGAATGAAGATTACGACTGCAGATGCCACATTACAGGCACTTGGGATTGCGGATTTTGATGTGACGAAAGATTTTGATCTGGCGCAGGTGGATGATGCGCTTGCCAGAGTGAGTGCAGGGCGCAGCGGTATGGGCGCACAGAGCAATGCACTGGAGTATGCGTACCGCTACAGTACCAACACCAGGCTGAATGTAACGGCAGGAAAAAGCCGGCTCGAGGATCTGGATTACGGACAGGCGGTATCCGAACAGAAAAAGAAGCAGACCCTGCAGCAATATGCATTTTTTATGCAGAAAAAACAGATGGAACAGAGGACCCGCGCGGCGGCAAATTTTCTTGTCTCATAAGCGGTGGCGAACGGCGGAGCGAAGGCTTTAGAACTTTCCTTCGTCGTTTTTTGCGTACTCACGGAGAAGAAATAAATATTTTAAAAAATCCTTGACGCGGCACTTACTATTGTGCTATCATATACGTTGCACTATTGTGGTGCATTGGGCTTATTGCGCACTTTTCGCGTTGTATGCCGCCGGATGTGCCTATACCGTATCTTGTGGTTACGGTGGATTGAGACAGTTGCTGCCACTTTTGGGGCAGCTTAGTGTAAATAAAAACGAGAGGTGAAACGTCAATGGAGAAAAACAGAATACGTCCAGTGAAAGCTGGAAAGGGCATACGTATGAGTTACTCGAGACAGAAAGAGGTATTGGAAATGCCGAATCTGATAGAAGTCCAGAAAGACTCCTATCAGTGGTTCTTAAGCGAGGGCCTGAAAGAAGTTTTCGATGATATCTCTCCAATCGCTGATTACAGCGGTCATCTGAGCCTGGAGTTTGTAGATTTTACATTGTGTGAGGACGATGTAAAGTACACAATTCCGGAGTGCAAAGAAAGAGATGCAACTTATGCGGCACCTTTGAAGGTCAAGGTCAGACTTCACAACAAGGAGACTGACGAGATCAATGAGCATGAGATTTTCATGGGCGACCTTCCTTTGATGACAGAGACCGGTACTTTCGTGATCAACGGCGCAGAGCGTGTTATCGTCAGCCAGCTGGTGCGTTCCCCGGGTATCTACTATGGAATCGCTCACGATAAAGTGGGTAAAAAGCTGTATTCCTGTACTGTCATCCCTAACCGTGGTGCGTGGTTAGAGTATGAGACAGACTCCAATGACGTATTTTATGTCCGTGTAGATAGAACCAGAAAGGTGCCGATCACGGTATTGATCCGTGCACTTGGCGTCGGAAGCAACCAGGAGATCGTAGACCTGTTCGGTGAGGAGCCGAAGATTCTTGCAAGTTTCGGCAAGGACGTGGCAACCAACTACGAAGAGGGACTTCTGGAATTATATAAGAAAATCAGACCAGGCGAGCCGCTGACAGTTGAGAGTGCGGAGAGCCTTATTTCTGCTATGTTTTTTGACCCGAGAAGATATGATCTTGCAAAGGTCGGACGCTATAAGTTTAATAAGAAGTTAATGTTGCGCAACCGTATCAACGGACATGTTCTGGCAGAGGATGTTGTCGATGTGTCCACAGGTGAGATCATCGCCGAGGCAGGAACCGAAGTGACAAGATCCCTGGCGGATGATATTCAGAACGCGGCTGTTCCGTATGTATGGATTCAGGGCGAGACCAGAAATATCAAGGTGCTGTCTTCCATGATGGTAGATCTGAGACATTATGTGGACTGCAACCCGAAGGATCTCGGCATCACAGAGCTCGTGTACTATCCGGTATTAAAGCAGCTCATGGATGAATATCCGGACGTGGAGGATTTAAAAGAGGCCATTCACAAGAATGTGCATGACCTGATTCCGAAGCATATCACCAAGGATGATATTTTTGCGTCCATCAACTATAACATGCATTTAGAGTACGGCATTGGTCATGATGACGATATCGATCATCTGGGCAATAGACGTATCCGTGCGGTCGGAGAACTGTTACAGAACCAGTACCGTATCGGTCTTTCCAGACTGGAGAGAGTGGTTCGTGAGAGAATGACCACCCTGGATCTGGACGGTATTTCCCCGCAGAGCCTGATCAACATTAAGCCGGTAACCGCAGCTGTAAAAGAGTTCTTCGGATCTTCCCAGCTGTCCCAGTTTATGGATCAGAACAACCCGCTGTCAGAGCTGACACACAAGAGACGTCTTTCCGCATTGGGACCGGGCGGTCTGTCCAGAGACCGTGCAGGATTCGAGGTGCGAGATGTACATTACTCCCACTATGGAAGAATGTGCCCGATCGAGACGCCTGAGGGACCGAACATCGGTCTGATCAACTCTCTGGCAAGCTATGCAAGAATCAACGAGTACGGATTTATTGAGGCTCCGTACCGTAAGATCGATAAATCCGATCCTAAGAATCCGCGTGTCACAGACGAAGTTGTCTACATGACCGCAGACGAAGAGGATAACTACCATGTAGCACAGGCGAATGAGGCGCTGGATGAGGAAGGACATTTCGTCCGTAATTCCGTATCCGGTCGTTATCTGGATGAGACACAGGAATATGAGAAGACCATGTTTGATTACATGGACGTCTCCCCGAAGATGGTGTTTTCCGTCGCTACCGCATCCATTCCGTTCCTGCAGAACGACGATGCAAACCGTGCACTCATGGGATCCAACATGCAGCGTCAGGCAGTGCCGCTTCTGACCACAGAGGCGCCGGTAGTCGGTACCGGTATGGAGACGAAGGCAGCGGTAGACTCCGGTGTGTGTGTTGTGGCGAAAAAAGCCGGTGTTGTTGAGAGCTCTGAGTCCAACCAGATCATCATCAAGAATGACGAGGGCGGCAGAGATATATACAAGCTGACGAAGTTCTCCAGAAGTAACCAGTCCAACTGCTACAACCAGAAGCCGATCGTGTTTAAGGGCGACCGCGTGGAGGTTGGCGAAGTGATCGCAGACGGTCCTTCCACCGCAAACGGTGAGTTGGCACTCGGTAAGAACCCGCTGATCGGATTCATGACCTGGGAAGGTTACAACTACGAGGATGCCGTTCTTTTGAGCGAGCGTCTGGTACAGGATGATGTTTATACATCTATCCATATTGAGGAGTATGAAGCAGAAGCGCGTGACACGAAGCTCGGACCGGAAGAGATCACGAGAGATGTTCCGGGTGTCGGCGACGACGCGTTGAAGGATCTCGATGAGAGAGGTATTATCCGTATCGGTGCGGAGGTTCGCGCCGGTGATATCTTAGTCGGAAAGGTAACTCCGAAGGGAGAGACCGAGCTGACAGCCGAGGAGAGGCTGCTCCGCGCAATCTTCGGCGAGAAGGCAAGAGAAGTGCGTGACACTTCCTTGAAGGTGCCGCACGGCGAGTACGGTATCATCGTGGATGCAAAGGTATTCACAAGAGAGAACGGCGACGAGCTGTCTCCGGGCGTGAATCAGGCAGTCCGCATTTACATTGCACAGAAGAGAAAGATCTCCGTCGGTGATAAGATGGCAGGTCGTCACGGTAACAAGGGTGTCGTTTCCCGTGTACTTCCGGTAGAGGATATGCCGTTCCTTCCGAATGGCCGCCCGCTTGACATCGTGCTGAACCCGTTGGGTGTGCCGTCCCGTATGAACATCGGTCAGGTCCTCGAGATTCACTTAAGCCTTGCTGCGAAGGCACTTGGCTTCAACATCGAGACACCGGTATTCGACGGTGCGAAGGAGATTGATATCCAGGATACGCTGGAGCTTGCCAATGATTACGTCAACTTCGAGTGGGAAGACTTTGAAGCAAAATATAAAGACACACTGAACGAGGAAGTCATGAAGTACCTGTATGACAACCGCGCACACAGGGCACTGTGGAAGGGCGTGCCGATTTCCCGTGACGGAAAGGTACAGCTTCGTGACGGACGTACCGGAGAGCCGTTTGATTCACCGGTTACAATCGGACACATGCATTACCTGAAGCTGCATCACCTGGTAGACGATAAGATCCATGCACGTTCTACCGGTCCTTACTCCTTAGTAACGCAGCAGCCGTTAGGTGGTAAGGCACAGTTCGGTGGACAGCGTTTCGGAGAGATGGAGGTATGGGCACTCGAGGCTTACGGTGCATCTTATACCTTACAGGAGATTCTGACAGTGAAGTCCGATGACGTGGTCGGACGTGTGAAGACTTACGAGGCGATCATCAAGGGTGATAATATCCCTGAGCCGGGTATTCCGGAGTCCTTCAAGGTTCTCTTAAAAGAGCTGCAGTCCCTCGGACTGGATGTCAAAGTGCTCGATGAGAACCGCAACGAAGTAGAACTCATGGAGACCAGTGAGTACGGTAATACCGATTTGAATTCTATCATTTCCGGCGATAAGGATTTTGCATTTGAAGACAGCGAGTCCTTTGCAAAGATGGGATTCTCCCAGAAGCAGTTTGATACAGAGAACGAGGAACTGGTAGACGTAGAAGATGAGGAAGAGGATGAAGACGATTCTGAGTTTTTTGATGAGTCATCAGACGACGTTCTTGACGAAGAATAGATAGAAGGGAGTGTCATAAATGCCAGAGACAATGAATAAAGAGGCAACAGGCCAGTCTATCTCTTTCGATGCCATTAAGATCGGTTTGGCATCACCGGAGAAGATTCATGAGTGGTCCAGAGGCGAGGTTAAGAAGCCTGAGACGATCAACTACAGAACATTAAAGCCTGAGAAGGATGGTCTGTTCTGTGAAAAGATTTTCGGACCGAGCAAGGACTGGGAATGCCACTGTGGTAAATACAAGAAGATCCGCTACAAAGGTGTGGTATGTGACCGATGCGGCGTTGAGATTACAAAAGCAAGCGTTCGTAGAGAGCGTATGGGACATATCGAGCTTGCAGCTCCGGTTTCCCATATCTGGTACTTTAAGGGAATTCCGTCCCGCATGGGACTGATTCTTGACCTCTCACCGAGAACTCTTGAGAAGGTATTATATTTTGCATCATACATTGTACTGGATGCCGGTAACACGGCATTACAGTATAAGCAGGTGCTTTCCGAGAGCGAATATCAGGAAGCCAGAGAGCAGTACGGCAATGCGTTCCGTGTCGGAATGGGTGCCGAGGCAATCCAGGAACTGTTACACGCGATCGATCTTGAGAAGGATTCCGCAGAGCTTCAGGCAGAGCTTGCAGACGCAACCGGTCAGAAGCGCGCGCGCATCATCAAGAGACTGGAAGTTGTAGAAGCATTCCGCGAGTCCGGCAACAAGCCGGAGTGGATGATCCTCACGGTCATCCCGGTCATTCCGCCAGATCTGCGCCCGATGGTACAGCTGGATGGCGGACGTTTTGCAACATCCGACTTAAATGATCTGTACAGAAGAATCATCAACCGTAACAACCGTCTGAGAAGACTCTTAGAGCTTGGCGCACCGGATATCATCGTCCGCAACGAGAAGCGTATGCTTCAGGAGGCTGTAGATGCCCTGATCGATAACGGCCGCCGCGGACGTCCTGTTACAGGACCGGGTAACAGAGCACTCAAGTCTCTGTCTGACATGTTAAAAGGTAAGTCCGGACGTTTCCGTCAGAACCTGCTTGGTAAGCGTGTTGACTATTCCGGACGTTCCGTTATCTGCGTAGAGCCGAAGTTAAAGATTTACCAGTGCGGTCTTCCGAAGGAAATGGCAATCGAGCTGTTCAAGCCGTTCGTTATGAAGGAGCTCGTTGCAAACGGAACCGCTCATAATATCAAGAGTGCGAAGAAGATGGTCGAGAGACTTCAGACTGAGGTCTGGGATGTGCTCGAGGACGTCATCAAAGAGCATCCGGTTATGCTGAACCGTGCTCCTACACTGCACCGTCTCGGTATTCAGGCATTCGAGCCGATCCTCGTAGAGGGTAAGGCAATCAAGCTTCATCCGCTTGTGTGTACCGCGTTCAACGCCGATTTCGATGGTGACCAGATGGCTGTTCATCTTCCGCTTTCTGTGGAAGCGCAGGCAGAGTGCCGTTTCATGCTGCTCTCTCCGAACAACCTGTTAAAGCCGTCTGACGGTGGACTGGTAGCCGTTCCTTCACAGGATATGGTGCTTGGTATTTACTACCTGACACAGGAGAGACCAGGCGCAAAGGGAGAAGGCAAATTCTTCAAGAGTGTCAACGAAGCAATCCTCGCCTATGAGAATGGCGCGGTAACACTTCACTCCAGAATCAAAGTCCGCATGAGCAAGACCATGCCGGATGGAAAAAAGATTACCGGAATCGTAGAGTCCACGCTGGGACGTTTCATCTTCAACGAGATTATCCCGCAGGATCTGGGCTTTGTAGACAGAAGCATTCCGGGCAATGAATTAAAGCTCGAGGTCGATTTCCTCGTAGCAAAGAAGCAGAATAAGCAGATCCTTGAGAAAGTCATCAATATTCACGGCGCAACCAGAACTGCCGAGGTGCTGGATGCTGTTAAGGCGATGGGTTACAAATACTCCACCAGGGCGGCAATGACCGTATCCATTTCCGATATGACCGAGCCGCCGGAAAAGCCACAGATGATCAAGGACGCCCAGGATACCGTAGACCGCATTACAAAGCAGTATAAGCGTGGTCTTATCACAGAGGAAGAGCGTTACAAGGAAGTCGTAGAGACATGGAAAGAGACGGATGAGCAGCTGACACATGCACTTCTCTCCGGACTGGATAAGTACAACAACATCTTCATGATGGCGGATTCCGGAGCCCGTGGTTCCGATAAGCAGATCAAACAGCTTGCCGGTATGCGAGGACTTATGGCAGATACAACCGGTAGAACAATCGAGCTGCCAATCAAGTCCAACTTCCGTGAAGGTCTTGACGTACTGGAATACTTCATGTCTGCGCATGGAGCGCGAAAAGGTATGTCCGATACCGCCCTTCGTACCGCCGATTCCGGATACCTGACCAGACGTCTGGTAGATGTATCACAGCATATGATCGTTCGTGAGTCTGACTGCTGTGAGGGAACAGGCAGAGAGATCCCTGGTATGTGGGTAACTGCATTCATGGATGGCAAGGAAGAGATCGAGAGCCTTCAGGAGCGTATTACAGGACGTTTCTCCTGCAATACCATCTGCGATGCCGAGGGCAATGTCCTCGTGAAGGCAAATCATATGATTACACCGAAGCGCGCAGCGCTTGTTATGAACAAGGGTGTGGATGAGAACGGAGAACCGCTTACAAAGGTGAAGATCCGTACTGTATTATCCTGCCGTTCCCACATGGGTGTGTGTGCGAAGTGCTACGGCACCAACATGGCAACCGGCCAGGCAGTACAGGTTGGTGAGGCAATCGGTATCATCGCGGCACAGTCCATCGGTGAGCCTGGTACACAGCTTACCATGCGTACGTTCCATACGGGTGGTGTTGCCGGTACCGATATTACACAGGGTCTTCCGCGTGTCGAGGAAATTTTTGAGGCAAGAAAGCCGAAGGGACTTGCGATCATTACCGAGTTCAGCGGTGTTGCCAATATCAAAGATACCAAGAAGAAGCGTGAGATCGTTGTGACGAACAATGAGACTGGAGAGAGCAAGGCATATCTGATTCCTTACGGTTCCAGAATCAAGGTTATGGACGGTGCAGTCTTAGAGGCCGGCGACGAGCTGACAGAAGGTTCTGTCAACCCGCATGATATCTTAAAGATCAAGGGTGTGCGTGCCGTTCAGGATTACATGCTTCGCGAAGTACAGCGTGTATACCGTCTGCAGGGTGTTGAGATCAACGATAAGCATATCGAGGTGATCGTGCGCCAGATGCTGCAGAAAGTCCGTGTGGAGACAAACGGAGATTCCGATATGCTCCCGGGAACATTAGTAGATACGCTTGACTTCGAGGATACAAATGAGCTTCTGGAGAAAGAGGGCAAGGAGCTTGCAGAAGGCAAGCAGGTACTGCTTGGTATCACAAAGGCTTCTCTTGCAACCAACTCCTTCCTGTCAGCAGCATCCTTCCAGGAGACCACAAAGGTTCTGACGGAAGCTGCCATCAAGGGTAAGGTTGATCCGCTCATTGGTATGAAGGAGAACGTTATCATTGGTAAGCTGATCCCGGCTGGTACCGGTATGAAGAGATACCGCAATATCAAGCTGAGCTCGGATATTGATGAGAACGAGGAGATTGCATTCGATGATTTCGACGATTTTGATGACACTGATGTGGCAGATGAGAATTACACATTAGAGGAGAATGCGCCGGAAGAGTCCGAGGATACAGAAGAATAAAGCGCAGATTATATCTGCATTACAGAATGGGGCGGCCAGACAATGTTTGGCTGGCCCATTTTTTTAGAAAAGATGTTAAAGAACCGCGAAAAGATGTCGATAAAATAGATAAGGTATAATTTAGAGTTTCATAAAATGGGACGAACGCTAAAGGGATAGATCAAAGGAGATGGCGCGTATGTACAAGGATGTATGCAAGAGAATTTCGGCGTTTATGCTGACAGTATGCCTGATTGTGACGATGGTGGAATGGCCGACGACTGTCTGGGCAGGACAGGGAACGGTAAACACCTATCGGAACGGAGACGGGGTACTGGCGGGAGCGCCGTGCGAGGCCCAGGCTGTAGCTGCGGTATTTACAGCGGACCGCAATGCGGACGGAGCAGAACTGTTAGACAGTATTGACTTCTACGCACATGTGGATGACGGCAGCAAGGCAACGGCTACCGTGGAATATTACAAGGATGTAGAAGGCATGGCGCCGGATGCGGGAACGAGCATTTTCCAAAAAGAAGTCAGCGTGAAGGAAGGAAAGAATACTTATTCCGCAGGGCTGGCGAATCAGGTAATGGATAATGGTTCCAGGTTTTCTGTGATCGTCCGGTTGAGCGGGGCGTCCTTTTATGTATATGGCGGTACGGCAGAGGGAGAGAGCTATATTCTCGGCAATGCCGGCTGGCAGGATATGTATACAGCGAACGGAAGCTGTGCGGCGGTAATAGCATATACCTATGATGTGACTGCAACATCCGGGAGAAGTTCTTCCAATGCGGCTGATCAGGCGGCGCTGCAGAGCAGCAATGTGAAGCAGAGTGCCGCTGTAGCGCTGAATAAGAACAGTATGACCATCGGCGAGGGCTGGACGGATCAGGATCTCACACTGCAGAATGCCACGGGAACGGTAACGTGGGTTTCCGGCAATGAAGCGGTGGCAAAAGTAAGCAGTACAGGTAACCCGGCAACCATTGAGGGTATTGCCGCAGGAAGTACGACGATCACGGCAGCCTATGCCGGAGAGAGCTACACCTGTAATCTGACAGTCACACCGAATCTCTCAGAGGATGCGGTGACAGTCAGCCCGGAGAATCCGGTATACAACGGCGGACAGCAGATTCCATCCGTTGCGGTACAGGTGGGAGATACCATATTAAAAGAGAACGATCAGTACCAGCTTTCCTATGCACAGATGGTTGGTGGCGCGGCAGCAACGTTTGATCCTGCCACGGACACAACCGCGCTTGTGAATGCGGGAACCTATTACCTGTACATTACCGGACAGAACGGTTACAGCGGAAAGATTCAGAAGGAATACGTGATTGCACAGAAAGACGTATCAGACGCGACGGTGGAAGTGACACTGCAGGACAATATTGACTGGGATAAGGTGCTGGCTGCTGCTGCGGCAGATCCGGACAACGCTTCTGCCACACTTACCTCCTGCATCCAAGAGGTAAAGGATACGGCGCGTGCAGATGCGGATGCCGTAGACGGCGTGAAGAATCTGGTTGAAGGAACAGATTACACGATTTCCCTCAGCAAGACAGGAAGAGGAATTACACTGACCGGTACCGGCAACTATACCGGAGAGAGATATTGCGGTGCACCGCGCAATGCGGCGGACGCGAATGTTGTTTTTGACAAGACTTCCTATGTATATACCGGAAGTGAGTGGACACCGGCATTCCAGCTTCTGGTTGACGGGGAGACCATTTCCCAGGCGGATTACGATGCGGTATATTCCGACAATGTCAATGTCGGACAAGCCACATTGACGATTACCGGAAAAAATTCCCTTTACGGAACAAAGACGGTAAATTTTGAGATCAAGGCAAAAGATATCGGCAACAAGGATCAGGAAGAAGTCGGTATGGCTGTGACGGTGACGGCTGCTGCGGCAGGAGGAGCGGACAAGGAGCCGGTCATCACTGCAACCTACAACGGCATGACGCTGGAGAAGGGGACGGATTACACCGTCGGAACAGATATTATCAATGCCGGAAACGGAACCTACCGCCGTGTCATCACCGGTATCGGAAACTATCAGGGAACCTACACGGTGGAGTATCAGGCGGCAGGCGCTGATCTCTCAGACCTGATCCAGAAAGTGACGGCAGCGGCTGTAACTTATAACGGCAATGCACAGACACCGGAACCGGACATTACCTGGAAGAGCGGCAACAACGATCTGGGACTGGTTGAGGGAACGGATTACTCCGTTACTTACGCAAGCAACACGAATGCAGGAACAGCAACCATTACGCTGCAGGGTATGGGAACATACGGCGGTGCAGTGACCGGTAAATTCACAATCGAGCAGGCGGACATGTCAAAGGCGGTATGCTACTATGTGGATGCCGATGGCTCCGAGGTAAGCACTGCAAACTATAAGATGGAATATTCTCCGGACGGAGCGGACGTGAAGCCGAAGGTGGTTGTAAAGTTTGCGCAGGGCGCGGACATGGTAACACTTCCGGAGTCGGACTACAAGCTGACCTATTCTGCGGATACCAAGATATTTGCAGGTACGGCGAGCGTTGAGATTGCGCCGAGCGATTCCAACAGCAATTTTAAGACCGGTACAACGAAACGTCTGACGTATACGATTGCCCAGTGCAATCTTACAAGCACGAAGATTACTGCCAGCATTGACAGAGAGCTGTTTGACTATACGGGAGCAGAGATTGCGCTTCCGACAGAGAGTGTTGTATATCATTCCGCATCAAAGACAGATCATACACTGAAAAAGGGAACCGATTATACGGTGGCATGTTCACCGACAACGGTAAAAGACATCGGAACCTACACGATGACGATTACCGGAAGCGGCAACTATACAGGCGTTGTTACCAGGACGTTTGAGGTTACAGCGGTAGATATCCAGACACTGATCAACGACAAGAACCTTAAGGTAACCAACAGCGCGGACAGGATGGTGACAGGATATGACGGACCATACTGGGCAATGCTGTGGTATTCCAGCAATAAAAACGATAACCAGCTTGAGATTTCACTCACGGATAACCAGGGCAATACGCTGGTAAAAGGAACTGATTACGAATTAAAGTATGACGGCATCAAGGATATTTCAAAAGAAGGAAGCACGGCTTCGGTAACGATTACCGGAAAGGGCAAATTCTATGGCAAACAGGAGATCAAGTATCTGCTCGCATCCAAGCTTGATGAGGATTATGATGTATCGGTGAATCCGGCAGAAAACCCGGTATACACAGGAGATCCGATTACGCTTGCTACGGATGAGATTTCGGTATCGGACGGCGGATTCGGACTCTGGAAGAGCGTCCTTGAGCAGGGAACAGATTATACGGTCAACTACAGTGACGGAACCAACGCGGATCAGGCGATCAATGCCGGGGAGGCGACGGTTACAGTAGAGCAGATCCCGCTGGAGGATCAGCCGACGGCAAACGGATGCTATGTGTACAGCGACGGCGCCACAAAACTGAGTGCAACCTTTACGATTCGTCCGAAGGACATTGCAACCGGTGTTTCCTACGAGGCGATCAAGAAAGCGTACGACGGAAATGCAGTGACCCTTACAGAAAGTGAGATAAAGCTTACTTATAATAAGAAGACACTGACCGCACCGACCGACTATTCGATCGTGGCTGGCAGCTACGCGAACAACGAGAAACCGGGACCGATGGCAAATGTGACCATACAGGGTAACGGCAACTACACAGGAACGAAGATTATTGTATTCACCATCAGCGGAAAATCCCTGGACGAGATCATCAGTTGGAAGGTGGATGAGAATGAGACGACCTATACCGGCGAGCGTCTGTACCCGAAGATCACCGAGCTGACGCTGAGCGATGGAACAAAGCTTACGACAGCCGATGAGATCGGGAAAGTGATCGCGTATGACGAGTCTTCCTACGCGGACAACCTGAATGCCGGCGAGGCATCCATTACCGTTTCCGGTAAGGGGGATTACTACGGAACAGATGACAGAACACTGACATTTGCGATTCTGCCGAGAAGCCTGGACAACAACTGCACGCTTGGCGGATTAAAGTCCGGCTACACTTACACTTCGGAAGAGATTACACCGGTACCTGCGGTACAGTGCACAGATCTGAAGAAAAAGCTCGGCGAGGATGATTACAAGATTTCCTACGAGAATAATGTGGATGCCGGGACCGCAACGATGACGATTACCGGAAAAGGAAACTATCAGGGAACCTTTACGAAAGATTATACGATTGCGCCGAAGAATCTGGCAGAGCCGGAGGTAAAGATCGCACCGATCGATGCGCAGGAGTACAACGGAATGGCTGTCACACCGGCACCGTCGGTAAGCTATGAATTTGGAGACGGAACCTATACGTTAAGCCCGGTCAACGATTACACGGTGGCTTACGCGAACAACAAAGGAACCGGAACCGCAACGGTGACAGTGACCGGAACCGGCAACTTTACCGGAAGCAAGACGGCAGAATTCAGAATTGGCCAGCTCATCACAAACGAGACCAAATTTACGATCAGCTGTCCGGCACTCACCGACGGCACACAGTATGTTTATGACGGAAGTGCATTTGAGCCGGAGGTGACGGTAACACGGATCGAGGGCAACAAAAAGCTGGTAAAAGATTCTAACTATTCCGTGACCTATACGGATAATATCCACGCGGGAACCGCAACGGTAAGCGTGGAAGGTCTGGGAGGATACGTCGGTGTATGGCAGAAGACTTTTGCGATTGCACCGAGAGATCTTACGGACAGCAGCGTAGAGCTCTCTGTCGGCGGAGTGACCGATGGAAGTTATCAGACACAGTATACCGGAAGCCCGGTAGAGCCTGAAGTGGAGCTTACTTATGACGGACAGAAGATCAGCACGACGGATTACACGGTATCCTACGGGGTGGATCATACCAGCCGCGGAACCGTGACGCTGACGGCAACGGCAAAGGACGGTACGGACTTTACAGGATCGAGAAGCACAACCTTTACGATCACACTTGCAAGTATTGGCAATGGCGGATATACACCGGCAAACGGCTTTAAGATCGGAGCGATCGAACCGCAGCCGCTGGTGGACGGAACGGCAACACCGCAGCCGAAGCTGTACTATAACGGAACAGAACTTGTCATGGGTACGGATTATATTTGTACTTATGAGAAGAACGACAGCATTGGCTCCGACGCGGTTGTCATTCTCAAGGGAATCGGCAATTACACAGGAAGCGTGAAGAAGACCTTTAAGATCTGCGCAAACATTGCGGACGCCGAGATTACCGTTCCGGATGAACTGTGGTTCAAAGATTATGTGAATGCCGGAGAGACGGACATTGCAATCGGCGATAAGAACATCACGTTTGACGATCAGATCAGTGTTGTGCTGAACGGAACAACACTTCAGAAAGATACCGACTATACGCTGGTCTATGCAGACAACAGCTGGGTCGGCAACGCAGTAGTTACCATCAAGGGTATGGGAGGCTTTGCGGGAAGCGTGGAGAAGACGGTTCCGATCAAAGCGGATCTTTCGGAGGCAGGCATCCAGGTGGCAATCGGAGATCAGCAGTATACCGGAGATCCGGTGGAGGCAATCCCGAGCATCAGCTACTACGGAACAGAGCTGACATCCGGAAAGCACTTTGTGATTCATACATACGAAAACAACGTGAAGATCGGTGATAAGACTGCGAGCGTGACGGTAATCGGAAATGAGAAAAACGGATTTACCGGAACACTCACAGAGAATTTCAGCATTGTTGCAAATGCGGGAATTCTGGAGGTAAGTGGTGTAGAGAGCAGCTACCTGTACCGCGGAACACAGATCCGCCCGCAGGTTACCGTTAAGATAGGGAACAAGACACTGTCCACGTCCGATTATGATGTGACCTACGGAGAGAATATCAAGGCGGGAACAGACGGCGGAAGCATTATGGTAAAGGGCAAGAACGAGTATGCTGGTCTGATCAAGCTGGTAACCTTTGATATTAACCCGCTTCAGATGGACGACCTGAAGGTGCTTGACGGAACGCAGAACGCGATCGGAAGCAGAGAGTACACCGGTAAGGAGATTGTGCCGGAGTTCTCATTGAAGGCAACCATCGGATCAACGGATTACATTCTGCCGGCAAGAAGCTATACCATTGCAAAGAAGGCAGACGCGGATAATACGAACGTTGGAACCGGTACAGTCGTGATTACCGGTGATGGAGGCAACGTAATCGGAAGCCGTGAAGTATCCTTCCAGATCGTGGCGAAATCATTGGCAAAACCGTCATCCGGCACCGACCTGATTGCGGTAGAAGTGATTCCGGACAGCTTTTCTTATGACGGAACGGAAAAGAAGCCGACTGTTCTTGTGACATATCAGTACGGAACAGAGGTTGAGGTACGTCAGCTGACAGAGGGAAGCGATTTTACCGTTGCATACAGCAACAATATCAATGCAGGAACAGCGACAGCGGTGATTTCCGGTATCGGAAATTATACGGGATCCCGCACCGTGGAATACACGATTACGGAGAAGAGCTTTGACGGAGCGATTGTCACGTTCCCGAACGGAACTTCCTATCCGTATATGGGAAGCGACAACGGGGTGGAACCGGAAGTGCAGGTAACACTGGACGGCAATGTACTCACAGCGGGTACAGATTATGAGGTATCTTATCAGAACAACAAGGCGTGCGGCACAGCGACTGTGACCGTGACCGGAAAAGGAAGCTATGCGGGAAGCGTAACGGCACCGTTTACTATCGTAAGCCACGATATTGCGGCGGCGGATGTGACGGTGGATCCGATTCCGAATCAGGCATACACGGGTCAGCCGGTAATTCCGGAAGTGAAAGTGACCTGCGGCGATTACACCTTAAAGCAGGGTGAGGACTACACGCTGAGCTTTGACACGGACAACACAGAGATCGGCACCGTTCTGATGCGGATCAACGGAACCGGTGGATTTACGAATTACCGCCAGGCCACATTTAATATTGCGAGCGACATCAGCCAGGCGGAGGTCATAGGACTTGACGACAGCTATCCGTTTACGGGAAGTGCATATACGCCGGACGATCTGGGCATTACAGAGGTACGCATCGGCGAAACGGTCCTGACAACAGACTCCTACAGCTTTGCATTTGATGAAAACAGCGATGGCATGAGCGCCGGAACACAGACCCTTCTTCTGATCGGTCAGGGAAGCTACGGCGGAACCAGGAAATGCACCATCGAGATTACGCCGAAGGACATCACCGATGAAGATGTGGTGATGAGCGGATTTGAGGACACGGTCTCCTACTCAGAGCAGATTACACAGAACGTAACGTTCCAGTGGGGTGAGATCGCACTCGTAAGAGACACCGATTATACCGTGACATGCAGACCGGCAGGAGTGGCAGGAATCTACGAGATGGAGGCTGCCGGAACCGGCAACTATACAGGAACCGTTACAAAGCAGTTTACCGTAGACCAGACGCCGATTGACGGACTGGAAGTGAAGGGTATTTCTTCTACTTACACATATACCGGAAAAGCAATCACACCGGAGCCGGAAGTATGGGCAGACGGTGTGCAGCTGGAAAAAGATAAGGATTACACGGTATCCTATGAAGACAACATCAACGCGGGTGTAGCGAAGCTGGTAATCACAGCAAGCGGAACCCATTATGCAGGTACTAAGGAACTGAGTTTCCAGATTCTGCGCAAGAGCATACATCTGTGCGACATCGGTTCGATTCAGACACAGGTATATACCGGATCTGACATCAAGCCGACCGTGACGGTGGAAGATGACGGCAAAGCCCTGGAACTTTTAAGCGACTACACACTGATGTATTCCAACAACCGCAAGGCAGGTACCGGTGTGGCGGCAGTTGCAGGAAAAGGCAATTACACGGCAACAAAGAACCTGACGTTTGACATCAGACCGTGCGATGCGGGCGCGGCGGTTGTGACAGGCGCATCCGCAGACAGTCTGTCCATCAGCTGGACGGGCGACGGTGCCGTGACGGGATACGAAGTATACCGTGCCGGCGCAGATGGAAAGTGGCAGCAGGTAACGCGTACCAGAGACGCTTTCTATACCGATAAAAAGCTTGCGGCAGAGACAACATACTCTTATAAAGTAAGAAGCTACCTGGTGGCGGACGGCGAGACTTACTACGGTGAGTTTACCGGAGCAGTTACCGGAACAACCACAAAATAAAGACAGAGAGGAGGGAGAGCGGTTCCGATCATGGCGGCATATAAGATAGGGAATTTTACATTTGACACAGAAGACGAATATGCCAGAGGACTCGAAGATGCGAAGAAAATCGAAAAGATTCAGAGCACCGTCGATTTCAATGAACCGGAAACCGCTCTACGCCTCTATTGGCTGATCCGAACAGGGAAGATCAAGTTCGGCAGTAAAGTCGGCAAGAAATTTTTTCTTGATATTGCAGATGCCGTGGCAAAATCCGCGGCGAAGAATATGACGCAGGCACAGGCACCGGAACAACAGGCGGGGGAGGAACCCCGGCAGGGGGCGCAGGATCGCAGCAGAAAGATTCTCGGTGCGGTGTGTGTGACGGCCGCATTTCTATGTTTTGGCTGGTATTTCTGGTCAGATTACACGAATCACCGCGGCAGTCAGGCGAATGAGTATTTGAAGATGTTAAAAGAAAATCCGACAGAAGCCGCAGAGATGGTGGACAATGACACCTTTTTTTCAGAGGACGCACCGGAACTTGCGGCGGGCTTAGACCAGACGGAGCGGGAGAACGAACCGCCTCCTCCGGTTCTGCCGGAATATGAAGCCATCGTGGCGCAGCACAGTGATTTTGCCGGATGGATCACCATTGACGGGACGAAGATTGACTATCCGGTCATGCTTACCCCGAATGACGGGGATTATTATCTGAAGCGCAATGTAAACGGGGAGGACGACATCAACGGAACCTTGTTTATGGATCCGAGAACGGATCTGGTGCAGCGCAGCACCAATATTATTATCTACGGACATAACATGAAAAGCGGTGCGATGTTCGGAAGTCTCAAGAAGTATCTGGATGAAGATTACTGGAGGGAGCACGCGCAGATCAGATTTGATACAATTTATGAGAAAGGCACCTATGAAGTGTTTGCCGTCTGTCTGGCAAAGGTGCAGTACCGAAATTCACAGGAATTTCGTTATTATGATTTTATACAGGCGGATTCCGAGGAGGCGTTTAACGACTACCTCGATCATATCATACAACTCTCGGTGTTTACCGGAACAGATCTGCCGGTCTACGGGGACGAGCTATTGACCCTGTCGACCTGTAACAATTTTACAGAAGACGGAAGACTGTTTCTGGTGGCAAAGAAATGCAGGGAAGCAGAGTAAAAGCGTGGGATCGCGCGTGAGGTTCACGGGCGGGGCTGCGTCGAAATAAAGGATGATGGGAGAGAGTGCTAATGAAATATCGGATAAAACGAAAAATAGGCTATGTGCTGGTCGTTGCCATGCTTGTGGTGATGATCTATCCAGGAGAGCTCAGTGCAGCGTCCGGTCAGGAGGACGGATTTGTCATAAAAGGGACAACCTTGCAGGGGTATGTCGGAGCGGAGAACGCGGTTGTCATTCCGGACAATATTACAAAAATTGATGATGATGTATTCCTCAATACGACGATTACATCGGTGGAGATCCCGGACAGTGTGACAACCATCGGAGATAACGCATTTGCAGGATGTGAATATCTGACCGAGGTCACGGTTCCGGACAGCGTGACAAAGATCGAAGACAATGTGTTCTACGGCTGTACCAGTCTGGAAAGTGCAACATGGGAGAGCAGGGAAGGAATCGGCGACGGCACATTTGCAGAGTGTGCGGGACTGACGGACTTAAGTATTTCCAGGGAACTTCCATCGATCGGAAAAGAAGCATTTAAAAATTGCGAGTCCCTCGAGAGCATCGTGATCCCCGAGGCAACCAAAACCATTGCGTCGGACGCATTTGACGGATGTGTCAATATGCAGTCCATTGATGTGAAAGAGGGAAATACGTACTTTATGTCATACGACAATGCGCTCTACACGGCGAACGGGGTTACGTTATACCGTTGCCCGCAGGGTGCGAGAACCATCGAGGTATATGACGGCACCAAGATGATCGGTGAAAATGCATTTTACGGCTGCAAGCTTGGAAAAGTGACACTTCCGGAGAGCGTGACAACCGTGGAAGACGGCGCATTTGACGGCAGTGAGATTCAGACACTCTGCCTTGGCAAAGCCTTAGAAACGTTTGGCGAGCAGAATACTTCTTTCAAGATCCACTCGATTGAAGTGCCGGGAAGCGCTCCGGCTGCACCGAAGCTGGTGGAGACGTACGGTGCGATTGTGGTGACGGATTATAAGCCGGATGACACCGAGGATACGGAGAAACCGACCGAGGACACGGAAAAGCCGACGGAAGACACGGAGAAACCGACCGAGGATACAGAAAAGCCGACGGAGGATACGGAGAAGCCGACCGAGGACACGGAAAAACCGGCAGATGACAATAACAACAATAACAACAATAACAACGACAATAATAACAGCGGTAACAACAATAACAGCGGCGACAACAGCAATAACAATAACAGCAGCAGCAATAACAATAGCAGCAATAACAGCAGCAACACGAGCAGTGGTAATAACAGCAGCAGTACGGGCAGCGGAAGCGGCAGCAGCGGAAAGAGTAACGGCACATCATCTGGAAGAGGCAGCGGAAGCGGCAACGGCAGTGGAAGAGGCAGCGGTGCGGTAAAGGGCAGTGCCGGAGCGTCAGGCGCACGGAGCAGCGGTACCGGATCGGCGGCAGCGACGACGGCGGAGACACAGGGAGATGTGCAGCCGACAGCGGCGGAAGTGCCTGCGACGACCAGATTTGCAGAGCAGGGAACCGCATATATCACCGGAAATGAGGAACTGAAGGGCTGGGATGCGATTTACACGCAGATGACGGTGACGGATCCAGGTTCAACGATCTATATTACCATGAACGGCACCACGGTTGTGCCGAAGGATATTCTGACACTGGCGGCAGATAAGCAGCTGACGCTGGTTCTGGATATGGGAAATGGAATCTCATGGACGATTGACGGAAGCAGCATTGACACAAGCGTTGTAGCAGATACGGATTTTGGCGTGGAACTGGGAACAAGCAATGTGCCGGCGAACCTGCAGAGCACAGTAACCGGAAGCGGATGGTCAACGCAGATGCATCTGGCGCACGACAACCTGTTTGGTCTGACGGCGCAGCTGACCGTAAATGTCGGTGCGGCGAACGCCAATAAGCTGGGCACTTTGTTCTATTATAATGTAGATAATCAGATCCTGGAGTATATGGGACAGTCTGATACAGATGCGGACGGCAATGTGTCATTTTCCTTTGTGCATGCGTGTGATTATGTCATCGTAGTGGATGAGCGTCACTCGGATTCAACGGCGCAGGCAACCTCCGGGTTTGTGATTACACCGGCAGGCGGAAGCCAGGCGGAAAGTCAGCCGGCAGAGACGACGGAAGCGGCGGAGACGGAGCAGCCGGCGGATAATGCGCAGGCGGCGGATGACTCGCAGGCGAAAGATGAGACGCCGAAGACCGGACAGTCGTTAAATCCGAAATATGTTCTGTGCATCGGTGTGATGCTGCTGGGAATCTATATGATTCTGACCAGTGAGAGACAGGAGAAGCAGAGAAAACGGGCAAATGGCTGACCGTTTGGTATAAACATGTAAAAATGTGGAAGAATAGATGGAAGATATCCGTTGGGAGTTTTCCATCTTTTCTTTTTGCATGCAGAACTCTTTTTTACCCGCGTATTCCGCGAAATTCAAGGAAATTTTGGAAAAGAACTTGACAAAAAAAGATAGGGTTAATATAATAATTTAGCGTGCATACGTACGCCGAGATCAATTTATGATCTCATACAAATAAAACAGGAGGTGAAAATAATGCCAACATTTAACCAGTTAGTAAGAAAAGGACGTCAGACATCTGTTAAGAAGTCTACAGCACCTGCACTTCAGAGAGGTTACAACTCTTTACAGAAGAAGCCAACCAATACTTCTTCCCCGCAGAAGAGAGGTGTATGTACTGCTGTTAAGACAGCTACTCCTAAGAAACCTAACTCAGCTCTTAGAAAGATCGCCAGAGTACGTCTTTCCAACGGAATCGAGGTTACAAGCTATATCCCGGGTGAGGGACATAACTTACAGGAGCACAGCGTTGTTCTGATCCGTGGTGGTCGTGTTAAGGATTTACCAGGTACAAGATATCACATTATCCGTGGTACACTTGATACTGCCGGTGTCGCTAACAGAAAGCAGGCTCGTTCCAAGTACGGCGCTAAGAGACCAAAGGCTGCAAAATAGTAGCGTAGAGTTACTGTAATTCAGCGAACCAATAGTATCACATGGTAAGTGTTGGAATTGTTTCACACAGAGATATATTTCCGCACGAACACGAAGGGGCAGATACCTGCCACTACATTGTGAGTACCGTTGAATTAATCGAAATGAAGTCCTCCGGATCCAGAGACTGGAGACCGGGCAATGCAGACAGAGTTCTGTATAGTAAATTATGATTAAGGAGGGAAGAACCGTGCCACGTAAAGGACATACTCAGAAAAGAGACGTATTAGCAGATCCAATGTACAATAACAAAGTGGTTACCAAGCTTGTCAATAACATCATGTTAGACGGTAAGAAGGGTGTAGCACAGAAGATTGTATATGGAGCTTTCAAGAGAGTAGAGGAGAAGGCTGAGAAGCCGGCTCTCGAGGTATTTGAAGAGGCCATGAACAATGTTATGCCAGTTCTTGAGGTAAAGGCAAGACGTATCGGTGGTGCTACTTATCAGGTGCCGATCGAGGTCAGACCAGACCGTCGTCAGGCTTTAGCACTTCGCTGGTTGACAACATACTCCCGTAACCGCGGTGAGAAGACCATGGAAGAGAGACTTGCTAATGAGATCTTAGATGCAGCTAACAACACAGGTGCATCCGTTAAGAAGAAAGAAGATATGCACAAAATGGCAGAGGCAAACAAAGCGTTTGCTCACTACCGTTTCTAATTTAGGGAGGAAATACCTTGGCTGGAAGAGAATATCCATTAGAGAGAACCAGAAACATTGGTATTATGGCTCATATCGATGCGGGTAAGACCACATTGACCGAGCGTATTCTGTACTATACCGGTGTTAACTATAAGATTGGTGATACTCACGAGGGTACTGCTACCATGGACTGGATGGAGCAGGAGCAGGAGAGAGGTATCACCATTACATCAGCCGCTACGACCTGCCATTGGACTCTGGAAGAGTTCACAAAGCCGAAGCCGGGTGCTCTGGAGCATCGTATCAACATCATTGATACCCCAGGACACGTTGACTTTACGGTTGAGGTAGAGCGTTCACTCCGTGTACTGGACGGCGCTGTCGGCGTCTTCTGTGCAAAGGGTGGTGTTGAGCCTCAGTCAGAGAATGTATGGCGTCAGGCTGATACCTACAACGTACCGCGTATGGCATTCATCAACAAGATGGATATCTTAGGTGCGAACTTCTACGGCGCTGTTGATCAGATCCGTACAAGATTAGGTAAGAACGCAATCGTTCTTCAGCTGCCGATCGGCAAGGAAGATGATTTCAAGGGAATCATCGACCTGTTCGAGATGAAGGCATATATCTACAACGACGATAAGGGTGATGATATCACCGTTACCGATGATCTTGGAGATATGAAGGACGACGCAGAGCTTTACCGCAGCGAGCTGGTAGAGAAGATCTGCGAGCTGGACGATGACCTTATGATGATGTACCTCGAGGGTGAAGAGCCATCCGTTGAGGAGATGAAGAAGGTCTTAAGAAAAGCTACCTGTGAGTGTACTGCAGTACCTGTATGCTGCGGATCTGCTTACAGAAACAAGGGAGTGCAGAAGCTGATCGATGCAATCATCGAGTACATGCCGGCTCCGACCGACATCCCGCCTATCAAGGGTGTTGACTTAGATGGCAATGAGGTTGTAAGACACTCTTCCGATGAAGAGCCGTTCTCCGCACTTGCATTTAAGATTATGGCGGACCCGTTTGTAGGAAAGCTTGCATTCTTCCGTGTATATTCCGGTACAATGAACTCCGGTTCTTATGTACTGAACGCAACAAAAGACAAAAAAGAGCGTGTTGGACGTATCTTACAGATGCATGCCAACAAGCGTCAGGAGCTGGAGAAAGTTTACTCCGGAGATATCGCTGCAGCCGTTGGATTCAAGTTCACAACGACAGGTGATACCATCTGTGATGAGCAGCATCCGGTAATCTTAGAGTCCATGGAGTTCCCGGAGCCGGTTATCGAGCTCGCAATCGAGCCGAAGACCAAGGCTGGACAGGGTAAGATGGGTGAGGCTCTTGCAAAGCTTGCAGAAGAGGATCCTACATTCCGTGCTCATACAGATCAGGAAACTGGTCAGACAATCATCGCCGGTATGGGTGAGCTCCACCTGGAGATCATCGTAGACCGTCTGCTTCGTGAGTTCAAGGTTGAGGCGAACGTTGGTGCACCTCAGGTTGCTTACAAAGAGACATTTACAAAGCCGGTTGATGTTGAATACAAATATGCAAAGCAGTCCGGTGGACGTGGTCAGTACGGACACTGTAAAGTGAAGTTTGACCCGATGGATCCGAACGGTGAAGAGACATTCAAGTTTGAGTCTACCGTAGTCGGTGGTGCGATTCCGAAGGAGTACATCCCGGCAATCGGCGAAGGTATCGAGGAAGCTGCTCAGGCAGGTATCCTTGGTGGATTCCCGGTACTCGGTGTTCATGCGAACGTATACGATGGATCTTACCATGAGGTCGATTCCTCCGAGATGGCATTCCACATTGCCGGATCTATGGCATTCAAGGAAGCTATGCACAAGGCAAACCCGGTATTACTCGAGCCGATCATGAAGGTTGAGGTTACAATGCCTGAGGAGTACATGGGTGATGTTATCGGTGATATCAACTCCCGTCGTGGACGTATCGAGGGTATGGATGATATCGGCGGCGGTAAGCTTGTAAAGGCATATGTACCGCTTGCAGAGATGTTCGGTTATTCTACAGACCTGCGTTCTAAGACACAGGGACGTGGTAACTACTCGATGTTCTTCGAGAAGTACGAGCAGGTACCGAAGAGTGTACAGGAGAAGGTATTGGCTGACAAGACCAAATAAGCTTTCTGTATGCAGTTTGTAAAAATCCCGGATTTTCCCATAAACAGGGGAAATCCGGTAAGAAATAGCTTGAAAAACCGCTGATTATTTTATATAATCAGAGTTAGCCGAGTTATTTTTATATAATAACTATAGCCCGCAAGGGGCATCATTTTAAGGAGGATATTCAAAATGGCAAAAGCTAAGTTTGAAAGAACAAAACCACATTGTAATATCGGTACCATTGGACACGTTGACCATGGTAAAACAACTTTAACAGCAGCTATCTCCAAAGTATTAGCTGCAAGAGTTGCTGGTAACACAGCTACAGATTTCGAGAACATCGATAAGGCTCCGGAAGAGAGAGAGCGTGGTATCACAATTTCTACCGCTCACATCGAGTACGAGACAGAGAAGAGACATTACGCACACGTTGACTGCCCAGGCCATGCTGACTATGTAAAGAACATGATCACTGGTGCTGCACAGATGGATGGTGCTATCCTCGTAGTAGCTGCTACTGACGGTGTTATGGCTCAGACAAAAGAGCACATTTTACTTTCCCGTCAGGTAGGTGTACCTTACATCGTTGTTTTCTTAAACAAGTGCGATATGGTAGACGATCCGGAGCTCATCGAGTTAGTAGAGATGGAAGTTACCGAGCAGCTTGAGGAGTACGGCTTCGAGGGATGCCCGATCATTAAGGGTTCTGCTCTTAAGGCTCTTGAGGATCCGATGGGCGAGTGGGGCGACAAGATCATGGAACTCATGGATACAGTTGATGAGTACATTCCGGATCCGCAGCGTGACACAGATAAGCCATTCCTTATGCCGGTCGAGGATGTATTCACAATCACAGGTCGTGGTACAGTTGCTACCGGACGTGTTGAGAGAGGTACATTACATCTGAATGATAACCTTGAGATTCTTGGTGTTAGAGATGATGTTCAGACAACCGTTGTAACCGGTATCGAGATGTTCCGTAAGCAGTTAGACGAGGCTCAGGCTGGTGATAACATCGGTGCATTACTTCGTGGTATCAACCGTGACCAGATCGTTCGTGGACAGGTTCTTGCTAAGCCGGGTACTGTTACCTGCCATCACAAGTTCACAGCTCAGGTTTACGTTCTGACAAAGGACGAGGGTGGTCGTCATACTCCGTTCTTCAACAACTATCGTCCGCAGTTCTACTTCAGAACAACAGACGTAACAGGTGTTTGCAACCTTCCGGCTGGTACAGAGATGTGCATGCCTGGTGATAACATCGAGATGACTATCGAGTTAATTCACCCGGTAGCTATGGAGCAGGGTCTTACATTCGCTATCCGTGAGGGTGGTAGAACTGTAGGTTCAGGCCGTGTTGCTACAATCATCGAGTAATTAAATATTATTCAGTAAATTTAAGGCTCCCAGGGTTTTCCTTGGGAGCCTTTTTTGCATTAAAGTGGGAAACTGTAGCTGCCGGGACCTGGATCGGCGGCAGCCGGAGAGGGAAACTGTAGCTGTCGGAGTCTAGGATAACAGTCATGGAACTGAGAGATCGCGGGCAAGAGGCCACTCGACGGAGCGTAGAATCCGCACAAATTCACCATATTCTACGCTGCGTGTGTGTGAAAGCCGTGGGAGCGGGGACATAATGAGACCAGAAAGGAGGAAGACATGGACCAGATTAAGACAGGAAAATTTATTGCAGATGAGAGAAAGAAAAAGGGTTACACGCAGAGACAGCTGGCGGAGCGGTTGGAAATCAGTGATAAGACGATCTCAAAATGGGAGCGCGGAAATGGTTTCCCGGAGATTTCACTGCTGCTGCCGTTATGTAACGAACTGGATCTATCTGTAAACGAATTGCTGACAGGAGAACGGATTTCCGAGACAGAGTATCGGGAGAAAGCGGAGGAGAATATGGTGAATTTAGTGAAAGAAGCACAGGAAAGCAAGAAGAAAATTATTTTATCCGGAATGGTATCGGCGCTTGTGATTATTGCAGTTACGCCAATGTTTGTGGTAGCGGGAGCATTTCCGATGGAGGACTGGATGCGGATTGCACTGATTGCAGTCGGCATAGTTGTCATTGTGATCGGCATTGCGATTGCATGCATTCTTGATCGTGATGCAGGAGCTTATGAGTGCCCGGAGTGTAAGACGCGGTTTGTGCCTGAGATGGGCGCTTATGTTATGGGAGCGCACACGCTGACCAGGAGGAAGCTGGTATGCCCGCATTGCGGAGCGCACCGGTACTGTAAAAAGGTGTTGACGAGATAAAAAATATATCTGAAAATATAGGTAGAAACCCAAAGAAGGTACGCCTATGATTACATTAAACGATTATCTCTATTCTGGAGACACCGTCTTAAAGATTTTGAAAAAATACACCGAAGACCTGCGGCAGTCCGCAGTGCAGACCGGGAATGAAGTGGATGTCAGGCACTGTGAATTTCTGTCGCAGATTATGGAATTGCTCGAGCACAATGATTTCCTGACGGCGCAGTCGCAGAAGATCCGGGAATTCTATAAATATATGGCGCGGGAATATCCTTATCTGTCCTTTACATTCAAAGGGCGGATCAAGTCTTTGATCCGTGCGGAGGCGAAGTTCAACGGTTATGTGGTGGAGTACATCTATGACTACTATACGAAGAACGGAACGTATCCGCCGGTGCCGGAATTGCAGGAACGCTTGAACTGCTTCCGGGATCTGATCGCGTACCGGATTGTCATCTCCATGCCGAAGTGCCATCTTAAGAATCCAGACGACGGAGAGCGGGAGGAGATCCGATATCTGTATGAGACCGCCAATGTGCTTAAGGGATTTCTGGAGGAGCGCGGGTTTACGGCGGAGTCCGCCGGAGGTGTGAAGGAGAGCGACTCCCCACTGCTTTCGGATGCGGTGCGCCCGTATTACCGCGATTATATCGCGCATGTGGACCCGGACGGCTACCGCTCCCTGCATATTACGTTCTTTGATAACAGCGCGAAGTGCTACATGGAGATGCAGCTTCGGACGAAGCGGATGGACGATATTGCAGAGATCGGACCCGCCAATCATCTGGGGTATGAGAAAAAGCAGGAGAGCGACCGGGCGAGAAGGGATGCCATCCCTGAGGGGGAATGTGTCTACTTTGATGAAGCCTACGAGCGCTGCCGGAGACTGCACGAACTCGAGCTTGCAAAGCTGGATGTCAATATGTTTGCGGCAATCGACAACAGCCTCATCAATGACGGGTGCGGGCTGTACCGTGGGCGGCTGATTCTTCCGTATGAGCACCTGTCGCGTTTTCAGAATGATCTGATTGACTAGGAGAAGGCACCGGCCGCTTTTTCTGTATTTATGTGAAAGATTCTGTGGCGGATGATTGACGAATGGAGCCAGGCAGAGTATGATAGAAAGATAGGAATGTGTACACATTCTATCAGAGAACACAGGAATAAGGGGAAAGAACATGGGGACAAAACAGTATGAGAGGATCTTTCAGATTCTGGGTGCTGTACTGCTCGCCGCAGTGGTTGTGGGAGTGATCGCTGTATGTTTTGGCAACGGAGCGAGGAGCGGAGTCAAGAGAGAGATCGGAGCGTCCGACTATTATTCGCAGGAGGAGATCAGTGCGGCGATGGATACCGCGCAGGAGTATTTCGACGATCATTTTCCGGGATGTGTGATGACAGCTTTCCGGTACGATGAGGAGAGCGTGCGGGAAGCGGAGCCGGAATGGGCAGATCAGTATCAGGCAGATCAGGCAATTGTTCTTCTGTCAGATTTTCAGACGGACAAGCACGGCGGAGACGGAAGCCTCAATCCAAACGAAATTTATCAGGACTGGCAGTGGGTGCTGGTGCGCTCCGGAAACGGTGACTGGACATTGAAGACATGCGGGTATTAACCTGCATGTCTTTTTTTTATTCATAGGAAATTACATCCTATGAATGAAAAAGCCCTCCGGGCAGGATCGCACTGCGTCGGAGTGGAATTATGTCGCTAGAGCAACCCGCCGCAGGCGGAGAATCCTGCAAAGCAGGATTCTTTTTTGTTTCATAGGAAATATCGTGATACATTTATGTGTGAAAGTAGAACCTTCCTATGAAATAAAAAACGCATCGCGAGGATGCGCAGCTCACGGTAAGGAAAATATCGCTTTGCGAACCGCGAGCGCGCGGAGAATCTCGCAAGCGAGATTCATTTCATTAAGTTACTTTCCGGTAACCGGGGCAAAAAAAGTGCGTACTTTACACGGCAGGAGGCGTATCTTGCCGGGATGACAATGGAAAAAGGAATCACGGAACTTGACGGACGCTCGATCTGCATTGACGGCGACATCGGCGAAGTGCTGGCGCAGCTGTAGGGAACTGTTATTTTTTCCCGTAGAGAATGCCCATGCCGCTGATCATCCAGGGTGTGCGCACGTAGGCGGGGACAAAATCCAGTGTTTTTTCCAGATTTCCGATGTAGTGGATCTCGGAAATGCCTTCCTTTTTCAGCTCTTCCACAAAGGCATCCATATCGCCGTAGAGGCTTTTCTGGGCGAAGAGATCCTGGAAGGAAAAAACTCCGCCGCGCTTTACAACGCGCAGTGACTCCCGCACGACATCACGCTTGTCTCTGGCGGAGTGGACTTCATGGAAGACAAAGTTGCTGACGGCGGCGTCAAACGTCTCGTCGGCATAGTTCAGGTGTGCCGCATCGCCTTTCTCAAAATGGATGCGGGAAGCGACGCCCTCGATTGCCGCATTTTTTTCGCACTGCTCTTTGGCGTAGTTCCACTGCGCGCCCCAGTAATCCATGCCGGTGAGCGCTGCGTCCGGGAATGCCTTGGCACAGCGGACGGTGAGCGGGGCAGCGCCGCAGCCGATGTCGAGAAGCGTGCCGTGTCCGTCCCAGTTGAGATGGGCGACCAGATGTGCGTGAACCTTTGCCATCATATCGCCTTTTCCAAAGGCAAAGCATTCGTGGCACGCATACATATAGATGCCGAAGGCGAGCAGAACGGCGCAGAGAATGGCGCAGATGACCGCGAGGGGCGTGTTTGAGAAAGCAAGACCTGACAGCAGTGCAAGCACCAGAAAGAGAGCGGCGCCGCCGAAGGTCAGATACAAGAGTTTTTCAGGTACCCAGTTTCCGTAGTTTGGTTTTTGATTCATTGTGTTTTCCTCCTCGATAACAAATATTTTTTTTGTTATGTTTTATAAAAGAAAATGCCCACCGGATTAACGGTGAGCATCATTCTCTTCCTTTAAATATTGTATTAAACTCAGGGTGCCGGCGTCGGCGTGGATGCCGATCGCTCTGGCTAAAAACAGTCTTTCTTTCATTGTGTAGTCTCCATGAACTAATTCCAGATACCCGTGCAGGCGCATGGACGCAAGAATCCGGATCAGTTCCGGATCCGGTTCGGCGCCGAGATACTTTCTGTAATAACGGCGGAAAGATTCCTGCATCATCGCGGCTGCTTCCTCATGAAAATGTTCATAGCAGCTGCCGGCGGATTTCTCCATCAGGATAATACATTCCTCACGGTGTGCGGAGAGATACCGGATGATCTGGATCTCATTGTCGTCTGCAGTCTCGGGATGTTCCTCCTCCATCCGGGCAAGCCCGGAAAGGAGCTCTCTGGAATCTGCGATGAAGGGATCTAAGATGGCGCGAAGCAGCGCTTCCTTGCTCGCAAAAGAAAAGTAAAAGGCGCCGGTTGTCACGCCGGAAGCTTCGCAGATCGAGCGGAGGTTCGCCTTCGCATATCCCTTTTCCAGAAATTCCCGTTTCCCGCAGGAAAGCAATTTCTTTTCGGTTAATTTTTTTCGGTCTTCTTCCATAACAACTGTTATGTTAGTACAAACTAACTTGGATGTCAAGATATACGAGGATTTTTTTTTAATGTATAGATTTCGTTAAAAAAATGAATAGAATATGTCCGCATATCATGATAAAATGGGGCTATAGACAATTTTAATGGAGGATACGAAAGGATGAAGAAAAAATCATCGGTTATTGCCAAACTCATTATACCGGTTGCGGTTCTTGGGTGCATCGCGATTATGATTGCAGGCGTGAGTCTTTATTCCATGACCGCCGTTCAGAAGGAAAGCAATCAGATCTCCGGAGAGGGTGTACGTGCGACAATCTGTATGGATGAGATCAATCTTGCTTTTGCCAACACGCAGAAGCTTACGCTTGCGCTCTGCGCAGAGCCGAGCAAGGATCTGTATGAGTATGTGGCATCCCAGCTGACGGAATACCAGTCGAACGTGGACAGCTATGAAAAGGAGCTTCTGGCGATGGATCACTATTTTACGGCAGATGATATCCAGCTTATGAATGAGACATTTGATCTGCTCACAGAGGCGCAGGGGACAACCGTGGAACTGATGCAGACGGCGATGGCCGGTGATTCTGCAGCAGCGGTGGCAAAGGCAAATTCTGTGATGACGGAGTGGTCAGATACGATTGCGGTCAATATGGATACGCTCATATCTCGCAACGATGAATTGGTGAAGCAGAATATTCAGGAACAGAAAGATCTGTACAACCAGAATATGATACTATCGCTGATCCTGCTGGCAATTTCTTTTGTGGCATTTGTCATGGTGGTTGTTGTGATTATCAAGACGGTTGTAAAGCCGCTCAGAAAGCAGACGAGTGAACTGACAGAGATTATTGATGAGATCAAAGGTGGACACGGTGACCTCACAAAGCGCGTTACGGTAAAGTCGATGGATGAGATCGGACAGTCATCGATCGGTATCAACCATTTCATCGAAACGCTGCAGAATATCATGTCCAACATCATCAGCAATTCCAATGTCCTTGACGGAGTTGTCGGAAATGTAGCAAGCAGCGTTGCAGCGTCCAGTGACAATGCCAATGATATTTCCGCGATCATGGAAGAGCTTTCTGCAACGATGGAGGAGGTATCCGCAACGACGAACAGCGTCAGCGAGAATACGACCGCTGCGGAAGGCAAAGTACAGAAGATGGCAGATCAGACCAAGGTTATGTCACAATATGCGCAGGATATGAAGAAGCGTGCGACGGAGCTTGAGCACACGGCGACAGAGAACATGAACAACACCAACGAGATGATCGGCGAGATTACGACGGAGATGAACCAGGCGCTCGAGAATTCCAAGAGTGTGGAGAAGGTCGCACAGCTGACGGCGGATATTCTGAGTATCTCCAGCCAGACAAACCTGCTTGCGCTGAATGCATCGATTGAGGCAGCGCGTGCCGGTGAAGCCGGAAAGGGATTTGCAGTTGTTGCAGATGAGATCAGACAGCTCGCAGATTCTTCGCGTGAGACAGCGAACAATATCCAGACGATCAATGAGCAGGTAATTGAGGCAGTACAGGGGCTGGTTGTTTCTTCGGAGAAGATTGTTGGTTATATCAACGAGAACATTCTGCCGGATTACCGTGCATTTGTGCAGGGAGGTCAGCAGTACAATGATGATGCGACCCACATCGACAACACGATGGCAGAGTATGCGAGCGAGGCGCAGGATATACTGGCGACAATGATGGAGATGACAGAGGCAATTGAGGGCATCAGCCGTGCGGTCGAAGAGTCCGCAAACGGCGTGACTGATGCAGCCACGAACATTGATTCCCTGGTACAGTCCATGTCCACTGTAAACGGACAGATGGAGGAGAACAGTACTGTGGCAAAGAACCTCAAGGAAGAATCCGCGGCATTTGCATGTGTATAGAACGCGGGACGGAGCCATCTGAAAGAAGCTGCCGCACGAAGCAGGTAAGCAGCTTTGAGTGATAAGTTATACTATGAGAAGCATACCCCTACGATTTCGGCTGGAATGCCTATGGAACATTCTGTTCAAAAAATGCGGCATTTCTAACCAGCTGGTGACTGCATCTGCGATGATCCGTGTCTTTCCAAGTTTGGAGCACTCTACGGACTATGTCCGCAAGCCAACAGACAATTTTAGGACTTTTGTGTGTCCCTTGCGGCACCAGACAACAGATGGCATTTATGCCATCTTTATGTCGAACAAAACATAACCGCGCGAAGCCGATGTCTGAATTGGCATCTGCCCTATTTTCAATAGCAGATGCCAACGAGTTTCGGTTCGCGCGGTTTTATATTGTCTGTGAAGCGGTGCCATTAGGGACACTAGAAAGTCCGCTCATTGTCTGTGGCTTGTCGGACACACTCCGGGAGAGTCCAAACGTGGAAGAGACACGGAATCAGATGCAGTCATCCGGCTGGAAGAAATACACACATTTTTCTCCAACGAATGTTTCATATGCAGTTCCAGCCGAAATCTGTATCAAGTGCTTCCTGTAATATAACTTATCGCCCCAAAGTCAACTGCCCGCCTGATGGGACAGCTTCTTTGCTAACGGCAGGGTAAAGATAAATTCCGTTCCCACGCCTTCCGTGCTGATACAGTTGATGTTTTCGCCGTGTGCCTGGACAATCTCCTTTACGATGGAGAGACCAAGCCCGGTTCCTTTTTTGTCCTTGCCGCGGGAGAGATCCGTCTTGTAGAAGCGCTCCCAGATCTTTTTGATGCTGTCGCCCGGGATGCCGATGCCAGTGTCCTTGACGGAGACGAAGATCTTGTCGTTCTTCTCTGTGGTCTCGATTGTGATTGCGGAGTCCGTGTGGCTGAATTTGATTGCATTGTCGATCAGGTTGTAGAGCACCTGCTCGATCTTACTCATATCGGCGGAGACAAAAAGCTTCTCGCCGGTTAAGATCAGGTTGAAAGTAATGCGCTTTTCCATGCAGCGCCCCTCGAACGTCTGGACTGTCATGCGGATCGTATGATTGATGTCGAAATCCGTGATGTCCAGCATCGTGCCGTGTGAGCCGAATTTGTTTAACTCAAGAAGGCTCTTGGTCAGCTTGTTCAGCCGCTCGGTCTCAAAGAGGATGATGTTTAAATATTTGTCCTGCATCTCTACGGGAATGGTGCCGTCGAGCATCGCTTCCACATAACCTTTGATGGAAGTGAGGGGCGAACGGAAATCATGCGAGACGTTAGAGACGAACTTTTTCTGGTCGTCCTCCAGGGTATTCAGTTCGTTCGCCACGTAGTTGAGCGAGGCGGCGAGATAGCCGATCTCATCATTGGAGTGAACATCAATCTTTTTTTCAAAGTTGCCGGCGGCATATTCGTCCGCCGCTTTCGTAATCTTGCGGATCGGTATGTACACCACATAGGTAAACAGAATCAGTACCACAAAGGCTGCCAGAAACAGAAGCCCAAGCGTCTCATAAGCGATGGCGACAAGTCCGTTCGCGTAGGACACGAGACTGCTGGTCGGCTTGTGGATGACCACATAGCCGCGCACTTTGTAGTTGACGGTGATCGGCGAGAAAACACTTAACATCTCTGACGTAAACTGGTTATAAAACGTGCCGGTCTGATAATAGCGGCTTCCGAAGTCGGTAATGTTGAAGCCGGGAACCGGTGTGGGATCACAGCCCGGCGCCGCTGTGTTCAGAATGATGCTGCCGTGCGTGTCCACAATCCAGATTTCACTGGAGAGATAGGTGCTTAAGGTGGAAAGCTGTGTCTGTATCTCGTCCAGCGTCATGGTCTTGGAAAAATAATTCCCGGCATAGTTGGAGGAGATCAGGGCGGATTCCCGGTAGAGGCTGGCAGCCTCCTTTTTTTCCACAAAGGCGAACGTAATGTGGTAGGTAAAGGTTGTGATGATGAGAAAACCGATCAGACCGTACATCAGATAGCCGGCGAGCAGTTTGGGGTAAAGGGTACGTTTCATAGGTCACGAACCTCGAATTTGTAGCCGATGCCCCAGACCGTTGCGAGGCTCCAGTTGGCATGATCCTTGATCTTCTCGCGGAGACGCTTCACGTGAACGTCCACGGTACGTGTGTCGCCGATGTATTCATAGCCCCAGATGTGATCCAGAAGCTGCTCTCTTGTAAAAACCTGATTCGGCGAAGCCGCAAGAAAATATAAAAGCTCCAGTTCCTTTGGCGGCATGTCGACGGCCTGCCCCATGTAGATGACGGAGTAGTTCGAGAGATTGACCACCAGATCCGTGTACTTGACGCATTTTAACTCTGCGGCAGGTTCCTCCGGCTTTGCCGGCTGATAGCGGCGCAGCACTGCCTTGACGCGCGCGACAAGCTCCTTGGAGTCGAACGGCTTCATCATGTAATCGTCCGCGCCGAGCTCCAGACCGAGTACCTTGTCAAAAATCTCGCCTTTGGCTGACAGCATAATGATCGGAACATTTGCCTTCGCACGGATCTCGCGGCAGACCTGATAACCGTCCATGCCGGGAAGCATCAGATCGAGCAGGATCAGATTCGGATTGTACTGATCAAAAGCGATCATGGCTTCCTCGCCGTCATTGACGATCCGGGTATCGAAACATTCCTTTGTGAGATACAGGGAAATCAGTTCTGCGATATTATTGTCATCGTCTACGATGAGAATTTTCTGTTTTGCTGCCATATCATCATCTCCTCATTTTTATTTTAAATATCAGTCCTTAAACTCGGCAATCGTGACGCCGGCATCGCCCTCACCGAACTCGCCGAGGTGGAATGATTTGACATATTTTAAGCGCTTTAAATGAGCCTGTACCGCGTTGCGGAGTGCGCCCGTGCCTTTTCCGTGGACAATGCGCACGGACGGCAGATGCGCCAGATAAGCGTCGTCCAGATACTTGTCAAGAAGCGGAATGGCCTCGTCGGTCGTCTTACCGATGAGATTGATCTCTGTGGAGACGGAGGCGGATTTGCTCATCTTGATCTTGCCGGCACTGGTCTTCTGGAACTTCTTGGTGCCCGGTGCGGCATCCTCTTCCAGAAGGATCAGGTCGTTGATGTTGACCAGAGAGCGCAGAATTCCCATCTGCACATACAGGTCGCCCCTGGCATTCGGAAGAGAATGAACGGTGCCTTTTAAGTTCATGCTGATGACTTTGACGCTGTCGCCGATGCGCAGCTTCTTCGGAACGTTGTGGTTCGGTACGGAAGCTTTTTTCTGCTCGGACATCTTCTGTGCGGCTTTGTCCATCTTGCCGCGCAGCTTGGTACGTTCTTTTTCCATCTCGCTGACCGGTGCGCCCGCCTTGCCGTATTTGTTGAAATTGCGGATCGTTTCATCGGCGACGTCCTTGGCTTCTTTTAAGATATTGTATGCCTGCTCGTTTGCCTCGCGCAGAATCTTGTCGCGGCTGGAATCCAGGCGCTCCTGCTTCTGCTCCAGCTTTTTCTTTAAGGACTCGATCTCGGCTTTGTACTGGTTGATCTCTAACTGCTCCCGCTCGATTGTGCTGCGGCTCTTCTCGAGGTCTGCGATCAGGTCCTCAAAATCGCCCTCACTCTTGCTGATGCGCCCTTTAGCGTCGGCAATGAGGTCCGTCGGAAGACCGAGCTTTTCAGAGATGGCAAACGCGTTGCTCTTGCCCGGAATACCGATTAAGAGACGGTAGGTCGGACTCAGCGTCGCCACGTCGAACTCGCAGCAGGCATTTTCCACGCCTGGTGTGGAGAGGGCATAGACCTTGAGCTCGCTGTAATGCGTCGTAGCCATAATGCGTGCTCCGTAAAGGTGGAGCTTCGAGAGAATGGAGATCGCAAGCGCAGCGCCCTCGGTCGGATCGGTTCCGGCACAGAGCTCATCGAAAAGTACCAGAGAACGGTCATTGACCTGCTCTAAGATACGGATGATGTTGACCATGTGGGAGGAGAACGTACTGAGCGACTGCTCGATACTCTGCTCGTCCCCGATGTCGGCGAACACTTCGTCGAAAATACCGAGTTCCGAGCGCTCGGACGCCGGAATATGCAGACCGGACTGTCCCATCAGCGTCAGCAGTCCGACGGTTTTTAAGGATACCGTCTTACCGCCGGTGTTTGGACCGGTCACGATCAGCAGGCGGAAATCCTCGCCGAGCCGTACGTCGATCGGAACAACCTTTTTCGGATCGAGTAGTGGGTGGCGTCCCTTGCGGATGTGAATCCGCCCGTCATCATTGAACAGCGGGGCAACCCCGTTGTATGTCTGAGCGAAAGCCGCTCTGGCAAAGATAAAGTCCAGCTCGGTCAGAAGTTCATAGTCGGCGAGCAGCTGTGTGGCGTAGGAGGCGGTCAGATTGCTTAAGCCGGCAAGGATAACCTCGATCTCCTCCTGCTCACGGAGCTGCAGCTCTTTGTATTCGTTGTTCAGATTGACGACAGCCATCGGCTCGATGAAAAGTGTGGAGCCGGTGGAGGACTGGTCATGGATCATGCCGGGAACGAGAGACTTTGCCTCCGCTTTGACCGGGAGACAGTAGCGCCCGTCGCGCATGGTAATGACGGTGTCCTGCAGATAGCTTCTGGTCGTGGTGTTGTTGATCATGGAGTTCATCTGTGCGCGGATCTTATCGTTCATTCCGCGCATGGAGCGCCGGATCGAGTGCAGCGTGCTGCTGGCGTCGTCGGCAATCTCGTCCTCGGAGAGAATACAGCGCCGGATCTCGTCACACAGCGGCGCGAGAGGCTCGATGCCGGCAAAAAGACTGGTCAGGGAATCGTCCGGCTGATCGTTGTCGTCCTGTGATCTGGCAAAAGCCTTCGCGCGTTTCGCGGACTCTAAGAGGGAGCAGACGCGCAGCAGTTCGATGGCGCTTAAGGCGCCGCCGATCTCTAGGCGCTTTAGAGAATCGCGGATGTCCGTAACTCCAGAAAAGGACAGGGAGCCGTATTTGAACAGCCGGCTTAAGGCATCCGATGTCTGCTGCTGCAGCTGTTCGATCTGCGCGCGGTCGGTGATCGGGCGCAGCTTCTGACAGCGCGACTTGGCGTCAGCGCTGAAAGCATATTCGGTCAGTTGATCGAGAATCTTGTTATATTCTAAGGTGTGTAATACTTTTTCGTTCATAGCAGTTCCTTTGATTTGATTGTCACATGGTTATGTCCTTCTTATTATATATGATTCAGGGAGTCTTGGAAAGCGGAACCTGAAAAGAATTGTAGAATCCTATTGCAAGCGTATGTGATTCATTTTATAATGATTACTGGTACGGTTTTCAGAAATTCGTGTGTAAATACATGCAGAAAAGAGGAAATCATGCAGCAAAAGGATAACGATCAGTTTTCTTTTATTAACGAAAAAATCAAAGAAAAGCCGGTCAATAAGAAGCGATTGCTGATGCAGGCAGGTTTTATCGCCCTGATGGCAGTCGTTTTTGGAATCATAGCAAGTCTGGTTTTTGCGTATTTTCAGCCTAAGTTTGAATCACTGTTTTACCCCGAGGAGGAACCGGTGGTCACCATTCCGCAGGATTCGGTTGCGGTGACGGAGCTGACTGAGGAGACAGAGACATCCGAGGAGACGGAGGCATCCGAGGAACCACAGGCACCTTCCGAGGAACCGCCGCTACAGCAGCCCCAGGAGCTTGAGATTGCGGATGTACAGAACGTGCAGAACAAGCTGTATGCGGTGGGAAGAGAAGCAAACCGTTTTGTCGTGACCGTGACGGGGGTCAAGAGCGACACGGACTGGTTCAACAATTCTTACGAGAGCAGAGGACAGGCATCCGGCATTATCATTGCAGACAGCGGTCAGGAACTTCTGATCTTAACGGAGCGCAAGGTCATCTCAGATGCACAGGAGGTCTATGTTACTTTCATCAATGATGTGACGGTGGAAGCGTCCATGAAGCACTACGACGGCAATACGGGAATTGCAGTGCTCTCGGTGCCGCGCAGTGAGGTGGATGAGGATACCATGAATGCAATCTCGGTGGCGAAGCTCGGGAATTCACTGACTACAATGCAGGGAACCATGGTTATTGCGGTGGGAAGTCCGCTCGGAACGAACTATTCGATCCTTACGGGGAATATTACATCTACCAACAATGTGATTTCCACGATCGACAATAATTATACCGTCTTTACGACGGATATTGTGGGCAGCAGCAGCGGCAGCGGCGTCATCATCAATGTGAACGGCGAGGTGATCGGTCTGGTAATGCAGGATTACGGCAATGAGGAGGATCAGACGACGCTCACAGCCCTCTCGATCTCCGAGTTAAAGCAGTTGATCGAGAAGCTGTCCAACAATCAGGACATTCCGTATATCGGTCTGGGACTGACGACGGTTTCTGCGGCAACCGCCAAGGAATACGACATTCCGAAGGGTGCATACATCAAGGAAGTCAAGATGGATTCACCAGCGCTGGCGGCAGGACTGCAGAGCGGCGATGTCATTACAGAGATGGATGGAGAAGCTGTCTACACGGTGGACAGTTATGAGAGCAAGCTTCTGGCATTGAAACCGGGCGACGAGGTGGAGATCGTTGTACAGCGGCAGGGCGCGGAGAAGTACGAGGAGATCACCTGTACGGTACAGGTCGGAGTGTTAAAGTAGAGGATAGTAACAGAAGGCGGTGTCTTGCGGCACCGCCATATTATGGAAATGAGGTCAGAAATGAAGTATATTGAGAGCCTGCGTGAGGGCGAGAGAATCAACGAAATCTATTTGTGCAAGGTAAAGCAGTCAGCACTGACAAAGGCGGGAAAGCCTTATGATAATCTGATCCTGCAGGATAAGACCGGTACGCTGGACGCCAAGATCTGGGAGCCGGGTTCGGTTGGAATCGATGAGTTTGATTCGTTAGACTATATTGCAGTCATGGGAGACATCACAAGTTTTCAGGGAAATCTCCAGCTCAACGTAAAGCGTGTGCGCAAGGTGCAGGAAGGGGAATACGATCCGAAGGATTATCTGCCGGTATCCAAAAAGGACATCGACGGGATGTATACAGAGCTTCTGGGACTGATTGCTTCCGTGAAGCATCCGTATTTAAAAAAGCTTCTGGAGAGCTTTTTTGTCGAAGATAAGGATTTTGAAAAACGGTTCAAGTTCCATTCCGCAGCGAAGAGTGTGCATCACGGATTTGTGGGCGGACTGCTGGAGCATACGCTCTCTGTGACGAAGAACTGTGATTATTTTGCAGCAACCTATCCGATCTTAAACCGCGATCTGATCGTGTCTGCGGCAATTTTCCATGATATCGGAAAGCTGGAGGAGCTCTCGACGTTTCCGGAGAACGATTACACGGATGAGGGCCAGCTTTTAGGACATATCATGATCGGTGCCGAGATGGTCGGAGAGCGGATCCGCACGATTCCGGGATTCCCGAAGGGAACCGCCAATGAGTTGAAACACTGCATTTTGGCACACCACGGAGAACTGGAATACGGTTCGCCGAAGAAACCGGCACTTGCGGAAGCACTGGCACTCAGTTTTGCGGACAATATTGACGCCAAGATGGAGACAATACGGGAGATTTTTGCAAGTGTTCCGGAGAACAATCTGGAGTGGCAGGGATATAACCGCCTGCTGGAGAGCAATATCCGCAGATCAGGAAGAGAGTCATAGGTATATCACAGGATATGAAGAAAAACGACAGTATTGAGTTAAAGATCGAAGATATGGGCGTTGACGGAGAGGGCATCGGAAAATACGAGGGGATGACCTTTTTCGTGAAAGATGCTGTGATCGGGGATACGATCCGTGCCGGCATCACGAAGCTCAAGAAGAACTACGGCTATGCCAGGGTGCAGGAGATTTTAGAGCCGTCGCCTTACCGTGTGCAGCCGGAATGTCCGCTGTATGCGCGCTGCGGCGGCTGCCAGATCCAGGCGATGGACTATAGGCAGCAGCTTTGCTATAAGCAGAAAAAGGTGCGCGGCAATCTGATCCGTATCGGAGGATTTGCGCCGGAACTCATTGATTCCGTGATGGAGGAGATTGTGGGGATGGAGCAGCCGTATCGTTACCGCAATAAGGCACAGTTCCCGATCGGCGCGGACAGGGACGGGATGCCGGTGGCGGGATTTTACGCAGCGCGCACGCACAGCATTATCCCGGTGGAGGATTGTAAACTGGGCGTTACGCAGAATGAACAGATCCTTGGAACGGTGCTTTCCTATATGCGTGAGAACGGCGTCCGCCCTTATGATGAGACGACCGGGAAGGGACTGGTGCGCCATGTGCTGATCCGTTACGGATTCACCTCAAAGGAACTGATGGTCTGCCTGGTCATTAACGGAGAGACACTTCCGCAGGAGAAGAAACTGGTGGATGCGTTGTGTAAAATAGAAGGTATGACCAGCATTTCCGTGAACATCAACCGGAAGAATACGAATGTGATTTTGGGGGAGGAGACCCGGACCGTCTGGGGATCGGATTATATCACGGATCAGATTCATCTGCGCGACTGTGACCATGATTTTGCACTGACAGATACGGCAATCGCCTATCACATTTCCCCGCAGTCTTTTTACCAGGTAAACCCGGTGCAGACGGAGAAGTTGTACAGTCTGGCACTTTCCTACGCGGGTCTGACTGGCAGGGAGACCGTCTGGGATCTATACTGTGGAATCGGGACGATCTCGCTGTTTCTGGCACAGAAGGCGGGGAAGGTCTACGGCGTGGAGATCGTGCCGCAGGCAATCGAAGACGCTAAGAGCAATGCGGCATTAAACGGTATTACCAACGCCTCCTTTTTCGTGGGAAAAGCGGAGGAGGTTCTTCCTGAGTTCTATGAAAAGGAGAGCCGGAAGCCAGATGCGGACATGCTTCATCCGGATGTGATCGTTGTCGATCCGCCCCGGAAGGGATGCGATGAGAAGTGCCTGGAGACGATGCTTCGTATGGAACCGGACCGCATCGTGTATGTCAGCTGCGATCCGGCAACGCTTGCAAGAGATCTGAAGATCCTGTGCGGGGGCGGCTATGCACTTCGGAAAGTGCGTCCGGTGGATCAGTTTGGGCACACGACACATGTGGAGACGGTTGTTTTGCTTTCCAAGGGAGAAATCGACTCAAAGAAGGTGCGGGTGGAGTTCTCGCTGGAAGATATGGATATGTCCGGCTTCCAGAAGGGCGCGACTTATGAGCAGATCAAGGCGTATGTGTTGGAGCATACCGGTTTGAAGGTATCTTCCCTGTACATCTCACAGATAAAGCGCAAGTGCGGGCTGGATGTGGGGCAAAATTATAACCTGTCAAAGAAGGAAGATGCCAAAGTGCCAAAATGTCCGCCGGAGAAGGAAGCGGCGATCAGGGATGCGTTGAAATATTTTCAGATGATTTAAGAGTCTATTGAGCAAAAAAGCAGTAAATCAATTTCAGATTTACTGCTTTTGCTGGCCGGGCCGGTGAGCTACGAGCATTCATGACTTTTTGATAACTTGTTCCATACTGATATATTAAGCGGAAAGTTGTGGCCCTGTATTTTCAGAGGGAAACGAATGCTCCTTGAATATATCCCACAAAATATGCCATCGCTATACTCAGTGCAATGCAACATATACATAGTATTTCAGCAATTACCTTTTTTTCGATTATTTCATTTATGGACTTTCCGTAATCAATAGTAGACCATACCATTGAAAGCAAAAATAGAATTGAAATCCATTGAGTATGAAATGATAGTCCCATGCTAACAAATACATAGTTTGAGATGATGTAAAAAGCGCTTCTGACTACAACTTCTGTCACTTTTACAATCCGATTTCTCATAGAATTCTCCCTCTCTGATAATACTGTGGGCGGCAGCACTCCTTGCTGTCGCCCCTTGATTGCCTATCTGCAAAGGCGGGCGGGGCTGTCAACGGCGGCGCTTGCGCCGTTCATCTTGACCGTTGACTGGCTCGGCTGGCTTTGCTATTCCGTGATCTCTTTCAGTTATTGTCAAAGGAAATGTAGATAGTTAGACTATTGGGTATGTAGCTGATACTTAACCACTTTTCGTCGTTTGATAAAAGTGTCCCGATAGAAACATAGTTTTCTCCCTCGATTTCCTCTGACACATTTTCAATTACGGAAAAGCCTTCTTGGTTCAAAAGCTCCATATACTCGTTATAGTCGTTTTCGCTAATACCGGTAAGGTTGATATTACAATTCTCATGTTCTGTATCAAGTGTAGCCCATGCAACCGTACCAGGCGCAACAGGAAGCCCCTCTGTGTACTCATTCTCAGGCCAAACACCCTCGTCCAATTTTGTAACACTATTAGATTGCGTATTGTTCTCATTGCTTGTCGGTGTAGATGAGGTATTTTGATTAGAACACGCAGCCAAAAAAATCATAATCATGATTGTGAATACAGAAATATATTTCTTCATTGGTTACCTCCTGTTTTTGTGTATGGTTCGGATAATTAACAAAAGAGCAATAGCTGTTGCTGCAAACCCAATAGCCAAAAGGATTTGCGAAATATCAAAGGCAAACGCGCCCTCAATCTGTATATTTGTTGTCGCGTCGGCTTGTCCGATTGCTCCTTCTGGTACTTTTCCTGATTGTGTAACAGCATATACCGAAAAGGCAGCAGCCGCGATAACAAGCGCAGCAAGAGTAGAAATGATACCGTTCCTTTTTTTCGATTTGGTGTTATCAATGCCAAACTGTTCTGCGGTGCTGTCTGCAAATTCTTTTGGCGTCCCCAAACGCTGGATAATCTGCTGCTCTGTTTCTCCATGCTCCATAGCAGACGCAAAAACTTCATTCAAGTCACGTACAACCTCTTTTTTCATTTTGCGTGGTAAAGATAGTTCCTTTTCAACCTGTTTGATATATTGTTCTTTCATTTGGATACCCTCGCTTGTTGATAACTTTCTATAAAGCCGTTTACGCAGTTTTCATAGCTTGACCAAAATAAGATTAGTTCATCAAGTACATTCCTGCCTTTATCCGTTAAAGAATAATACTTTTTTGAGCCGCCATTTGCCGCAGCCGGAGCCAATCGGCATTTGATTAGTTCTGCTTCCTGCAAACGATACAAAATGGGGTAAATGGTTCCCTCTTTCGCATATCCCAAAACAGACGCACTATTGTTCAATTCAGTTATAATTTCATATCCATAAGTCTCCTTGCGTCCGATTAGGCATAAAAGTATCATTTCCAGAGAGCCTTTTTTGAATTGCTGGACATATTTGTTATTCATATCGTCGCCTCTCTTTAGCTTTGCTATTTAGGCTCGCTAAGTAGCAACTATATTATATCTCTTCCGAAGTATCAGAGTCAATAGGCTTAACGAAAAAGTTACAAGATGTCTGTGTAAGGTAATGACAGAATAGCGGTGTGCTGGCGAACTATGCTTTATTTTGTTTTTTATCTAAATCATTCAATAGGGCGGTAGCATCCCTATTGGCAAGGGGATTCCAAAAGGGAACAGCGTTCTCCTTTGTCTGGGGTGTTCAGAGGGGATAGTGTTCCCCTTTGACCGGAAGAATCCAAAGAAACCGGCGGTTTCGTGGCACACGATTTTCCGTAGGAAAGTCTAGTGTGTTATACCTTTGTGGAGCAGATGGCAGCCGGAATTGTAGCACACCCTGAAAAGTGTGGCCACAGTTGCGGCGTTCTGGCGGGAAAGGTTGCCCCTTGCGGGGCAGCATAAGCGACAGAAAAAGGCTGGCAGGCGGTGCGGGCAAGCACTGTCTGTCAGCCGTGTCATTTGCGGAACAAAGGTATATCAAAGCCCCCGTCAGCCGCTGCTTCCCATCGTATCAGAACCACCACGGCAGCTTTCCGCGCAGGCTGTCCATCGCCTCGCCCTCCACCTTCTTTGTCCAGCTCTCGCTGAGATGGAAATGGAGCGCCGCGCCGATCAGCGGGTGCTCGATTCCATCGGTAAAGCCATAGCGGTACAGCAGATAGGTCTGCTCTCTGGCTGTCAGCTTGTCCAGCGCCGCATACAATTCTATCAGCTGCTCTTTTTGGATATAGATTTGCTCCGGCGTTTGGGTGTGAGGGTCGGCTATGGCTTCGATCCGCAGCATCCGTTCATCCTCTGAGAGAACGTCATCCAGATATACTCTCTGGAAGCCGGGGCCGTCTTTCTTATCCACCATCCGTTGCTCAAATAAACCGAGGGCGGCGCGGATGCAGTCCGTCATGGCGTTGCGGAGCGCCGGTGCTGCATAGGTCAGAAATTTCATGCCCCGTCCGGCATCAAACAAAGGGATCGCGTTCAGCAGGCCGATACTTCCCTCCTGCATCAAATCATCCAAATCAATTCCAATATCATTTTCATCCAGCCCCATGTTTCGGTATTGCTCCAGCGCAATTTTTCGGATGAATCCCAGATTCTTTTCCAGCAGAATGTCACGGGCAGCCGTATCCCCTTTCTGTGCCAGTCTGCACAGCTGCTCATTGCTCCGGGTCGGCATTTTGCTTCTCCTGCGCGTGGTCTAAGGTGGATTGGAGAAATTCCGTCAGCGCCTGACCGAACTTGTCTAATGCTTCCTTTTGCACACCGTCCATCCCCGCTGCGCTCTGGGTGACGGCGGCGGAAATCATTTCGGGCGTGATGGTCGGAGTATGAACATCCGCCCCTTTGGTGAGTTCGGTAAACATCTGCTGAGTGATGCCCTTGGTCAAGGACTGCGCTGCTGTGAAATCGTTGCCGATCTCTTTCTTCACTTCCCGCAGCGCCGCCATAAATGTGTTCTGTATCATCGTCAGGTCTGCCTGATATACGGGAACTTTCTGCCGGTTGACAGTTCTGGCCGCCTGCACCGCAGCGTCTGTTTTATTGTTTCGGCGCAGCATGGCGCTGAGAGTAGTAAGCATCTGGTTCTGTCCGGCGAAACCGGCGGCCAGCGTATCGTCAAAATATTGCTCAATCATATAGGTGACTTCTGCAAAGCGAGGGCTTTCCAAAAGGCGGTTGACGATCTCTGCATTGGCTTTTCCGGTGTACAGATTCCGCGCCGCCTGCACCGACAGGCCCAGTTCTTCAATATCAAAATTTGTCCGGTCGGGCGTGTTGACTTCCCCCAGCAGGAAATCTGTGGAGACTTCAAACACTTTCGCAATGCGGAGCAAATGTTCTGTGCTGATCTTATCGGTCTTGCCGCTTACAAACCGGCTGATCGCACTTTCGGTGCTGCCGATGCGGGTCGCCAGCTGTGCCTGGGTAATTTTATGTTCCTTCATAAGCTCCTGCATCCGCTGCCGGATATTGCCGGGCAGATAGGCTCCCTCCATGTGACGCACCTCTCTTCTGAAAACTCTCTTTATCCATTATACCTGATAAAACCAGCGCGGGCAAATGCTTTCCGCTGGCTTCGCCGCTCTGAGGTCTTGCATTTTTGCAAGATTTCAGGGCGGCGTTTTTTCATTTCTTGCACTTTTAGCGGATTTTTCGGTTTATAGGCTTTTTCCCCGTATATTCAGGCAGACGGGCAGATACCGTCAATAAATAATGGAGGACAAAGCCTATGAATTTATTTGAAACTGTAAAATCCGCTGTCACCGTGAAGCAGGCCGCCGAATACTACGGCTGTAAGGTCAACCGGGGCGATATGATCTGCTGCCCCTTCCACGATGACCGGCATCCCAGCATGAAGCTGAACAGGGATTATTTCTATTGCTTTGGCTGCGGGGCTACCGGGGATGTGATCGATTTTGTGGCGCGGCTGTTCGGCCTGAGCAGCTACGAGGCCGCAAAGAAGCTGGCCTATGACTTTGGCATCGACCCGGACAAGCCCCCGGCAGCGATGGCTTTGAAAAAGCCCTATCCGCTGGCGCGGGCTTTCCGCAACGATGAGATACACTGCCAGCGGGTGCTCTGCGATTATCTGCATCTGCTGGAACGCTGGAAGGTCGAATATGCCCCGCAATCGCCGGAGGATGAACTGGATGACCGCTTTGTGGAAGCCTGTCATATGATCGAGTATGTAAATGATTTGTTGGACGTTCTCATGTTTGCGGAACTGAAGCAGCGTGTGAAAGCGGTGGATATGCTGCTGAAGGACGGCACTATCACCGCGCTGGAGCAGCGGCTCAGACGTCTGGAAAAGGAGGTGCAGCACCGTGGCGAAGAACGAGCAATCGCGTGAGGCCAACCAGCCCATCTGGTTTGACGGCAAGAGTATCAATGAAGCCCTGTTTTGTGATGATTTTCTCGGCAGACACAAAATCATCTACACAAACGGGGCTTTTTTCACGCCTGATGGCCGCGTGACCGATGAGCTGCCACTGCGTGGAGAAATTTTTGAGGAACTGAAATGCTGTGCGGTCAGCAATATCCCCCGCAAAATCAGCAATATCGTGGAGCTGATGAAGCTGGCGGCGCTGGTAGAGGATTTCCCGCCGGAGGCTGACCGCATTCATCTGGCAAACGGCACGTTGTTTCTGGATGGCTCCTTTACGGAGGGAAAACCGGACATCGTGCGTTGCCGCCTGCCGGTGGCCTATAATCCCGATGCGCCCACGCCGACCCGCTGGCTGGCTTTTCTGGATGGGCTTCTTTACCCGGAGGACATTCCCACTTTGCAGGAATATATCGGCTACTGCCTGATCCCCAGCAACAAGGGACAGCGCATGATGGTCATTAAGGGCAATGGCGGCGAGGGTAAGAGCCAGATCGGCGCGGTGCTGTCCGCCCTGTTCGGCAGCAACATGAAGGACGGCAGCATCGGCAAAATTTCCGAGAACCGTTTTGCCCGCGCTGATCTGGAACACATTCTGCTGTGTGTCGATGATGATATGCGGATGGAGGCCCTGCGGCAGACCAACTATGTCAAATCCATCGTCACCGCACAGGGTAAAATGGATTTGGAGCGTAAAGGCAAGCAGAGCTATCAGGGATGGATGTGCGCCCGGCTGCTGGCATTCAGCAATGGCGACTTGCAGGCTCTCTTTGACCGCAGTGATGGCTTTTATCGGCGGCAGTTGGTGCTGACCGCCAAAGAGAAACCTGCCGACCGTGTGGATGATCCCGACCTGGCAGAGAAGATGAAGGCCGAGGTGGAGGGCATTCTGCTGTGGGCTTTTGCGGGATTGCAGCGGTTGGTAGCGAACAACTTCAAGTTCACCGAGAGCCAGCGCACCAAAGAGAACCGGGAGGCCGTCAAGCGGGACAACAATAACGTGTTTGATTTTCTGGAATCCGAGGGCTATATCCGGCTGAAAGCGGATGCGTCCATCAGTTCAAAGGATTGCTACGACATTTACCGGATGTGGTGCGAGGAAAATAGCCTGACTGCACTCAAACGCCGCAGCTTCAGCGATGCGCTGGTGGCAGCCTGCGGTAAGTACAATCTGGAACACTGCAACACGATTACCAATTCGGCAGGACGCCGGGTATGGGGCTTTATGGGGATCGAGGCAGTGGCAAGGCCGCATATAAACGAGTTTACGGACGCTTCACAGTGTACGTACGTACCGGAAGACTGGCGGGATTGATTTCCGATCTGGTCGCCGGTACGTATGTACGCAGCGATTGACCCTGTTACCTCATATATTGTAGAGGCGCTTCATTTGGATAAAGTGGTCGTGCCCATTTTGGGTACACCTATTTTGATGTGTAAAAGTGGTTATGGATATTTTGTCCACCACCAGAACCGTGAAATTCTTCGCGCTTTTGTGCTGTGAAGTAGGTGTGGTCATTTTGACCACACCTGAAGCGGTCAGTAAAAGCGGTGATTTTGCAGGCATATTTTAGAGCAATCTCAAAACAGCGAAATCTTTCTCTTTTATCCGTATACAGTTCGCCGGATGGCGGCTCACGGAACGACGTACAGATTGCAGCATTTTGTGACAATACAGCCCGAACAGTGAAAAGTCCCGCATTTCTGTGAAGTCGAATATTCCGCCGTTGACCAACGATACGCAGGGAATCATTTCTATCGCAAAACAGCATTTGCACAAATTTCACCATTGACCAAAGCCGGTGCGCTCCCCAGCGTAGCCGGTTCTTTTTATGACGCAACCGAAAATCATGTTTTATCTATCAAGTGACAAAGGGCTTCACTTGCGAAAATGGAGGAATATATTTTATGAAGTCAAGTATCCGAAACGAAATCAAGGCGCAGATCATCCGCGCCGGTTACACCATGCAGGAAGTCGTTGACCAGCTGCACGATGAGTATGGGTGGAGCGACAGCGTATCCAATCTTTCCGGAAAATTGCAGCGGGAATCGCTGCGGTATCGGGAGGCCGTGGAGTTGGCTGACGTGCTGGGATATGACATTGTCTGGCAGAAACGGAGGGATTGAGTATGGAAAAAGCACAATACGCGATTATGCGATTTGCCAAATATAAGGGGCCTGAAATCGGCAATATCGAGGCCCATAACGAGCGCACAAAGGAAAAGTACGCCAGTAATCCCGATGTGGATACCAGCCGAAGCAAGTACAACTTCCATCTGGTCAAACCGCCCGGCAAGTACCGGGCCGAGTCAGAGAGACAAATTGCCGCTGCCGGATGCCGTACCCGGAAAGACAGTATCCGTATGATCGAGACGCTGTTCACAGCCAGCCCGGAGTTCTTTAAGGGAAAGAAACGGGCGGAAATTCGGGTATTTTTCGAGGAAGCTCTGCACTTTTTGGAACAGCATCAGTCCAAAGAGACAATTATATCCGCCGTGGTGCATATGGACGAGAAAACGCCCCATATGCACCTTTGTTTTGTCCCTTTGACGGAGGATGGCAGGCTCAGCGCCAAAGACATCATGGGCAATAAAAAGAAGCTGACCTGGTGGCAGGATGAGTTTTGGAAACACATGGTCAAGAAGTTTCCAGATTTGGAGCGTGGCGAGAGCGCCAGCCTGACCGGGCGCGACCATATCCCGCCCCGCGTATTTAAGGAGATGACCAGACTGACCAAACAGAAAAGCAAACTGGAGGATCTGCTCACTGGAATCAATCCCTTTAACGCCAAAAGCCGGGCGGAGGAAATCTGCAAGATTCTGGATACCTATATTCCCAGCGTGGAGAAGATGGACACACTGCTGCGGAAATATGGCGTAGCCTTCACGAAAACAGCATCCGAAAACAAAAAGTTGAAAACGAAAAATGCCGAACTGGAAGAATCTCTTGCATCGGCGCAGAAGGTCAGCACCCTAAAGCAGATCGAAGACCTCAAGCTGCGGCGCGACTATGACAGTGCCGTGGCGATTTTGGAACAGATACCGGCAGAAGTTTTGAACATCTATGCGCAGAGCAGCCATAGAGGAAAGGAGCGGCCTATTGAGCAAAGTTTATGATGATCCGAAATATAATGCGGCATTTGACCGCTGTGTTGATGTGATGGCGCGGCTGTTGCAGAAGTACGGGCCACAGCTGTTGGGGCAGATGCAGGAGACTGAGAAGGATGGCCGTACACAGTCTGCGGCATCAGGAAAGCAACCCGTTCCTGTGTATCAGGAATTTGACAAAGCCGCTTGATATAAATTAAATTTACACGTTGCGTATTTGTTTGGCGTATGCTATAATAAATACGCAACGTGTATTTTTGCTTTATGGGGTAAATGAAATGGACTGCAAAACCAAAATAAAAGAATTGCGGGAAAGCACTGGCATGAATCGCAAGGAATTTTGTAAATATTTTCAGATTCCCTATCGGACTGTGACAGAATGGGAACTGGATAACCGCCATGCGCCGGAATATGTACTCCGTTTGTTGGAGTACTACATTCAGAATGAAGGTCTGGCGAAGAAGAAAGTAACGGATGAATGTTTAGAGCTGGAAGAAAGGGGCGGCCTGCATGAAGAAAACTAAAACAAAATGTTATCTCTACACACGGGTATCTACATCCATGCAGGTGGACGGATATAGTCTGGATGCTCAGCGAGACAAACTGCGGAAATACGCTGAATACGAAGATATGGTAGTGGCTGGTGAATATTCTGATGAAGGCTTTTCCGGCAAGAATATTCAGGGCAGGCACGAATTTCAGCGGATGCTGCAAGACATTCAGGACTGCAAAGACGGTGTGGAATATGTGCTGGTGTTCAAGCTGTCCCGGTTTGGCAGGAATGCCGCTGACGTTCTGAATTCCTTGCAGCTGATGCAGGATTTCGGTGTCAATCTGATTTGTGTGGAAGACGGCATTGACAGTTCCAAAGATTCCGGCAAGCTGATGATTTCTGTCCTTTCTGCGGTGGCAGAGATAGAGCGTGAAAATATTCGGACACAGACGATGGCCGGACGGGAGCAGAAAGCCCGTGAAGGAAAATGGAACGGTGGCTTTGCCCCTTATGGATACCGCCTTGAAAAAGGCGAACTGTTGATTGCTGAGGATGAAGTGGACGTGATCCGCACCATCTTTGACCGCTATATTCACACCAACGATGGTGTCAGTGGCGTGGCAAAATATCTGAACCGGCAGGGCTTTGTGAAGAAGTTAAGGCAGAACGGCACCATTCCCGGTTTTTCTGCCAGCTTTGTGAAGAGTATCATTGATAATCCGGTATATATGGGAAAAATCGCCTATGGCAGACGCCGGACAGAGAAGAAGATCGGCACACGGAATGAGATGCACGTAGTTGAGCAATCGGAGTTCCCTGTGTACGAGGGGAAGCATGAGGCTATCATTTCAGAAGAAGATTGGAACCTCGCGCAGGAAAAACGGAAAATCAATGCTTACCGGCGTGAGAAAGTCAATGACCCTACCCACGCACATATCTTGTCCGGTATTCTGAAATGCCCCTGCTGCGGCAAAAGCCTGTACGGGAATATTGCGAAAGCCCACAGCAAGGACAAAAAGACCCGCTATTACTATTACTGCAAGAATACGGTGACGCCAACAGGCCACGAGTGTACCTTCCGGCTGAATATTGAGCAGATGGAAATGAACCGCATGGTAGCGTCAATCATCTCTGCTATGGTCAGTGACCCACGGTTTGCGGATGCAATCAAGGCGAAAATCGGCTCCGCTGTCGATACGAACGATTTGGAGAAGCAGCTGGAAGCATTACAGGCGCAGCTTCGGCAGACATTAGGCACAAAGGCCCGACTGGAACGGCAGATGGACGGTTTAGATGTGAATGACCCGTATTATGACCGGAAAATTTCTGATTTGCAGCGCCGATATGACGAGCAATATGGCGCAATAGATGAGATTGAAGTCCAGATTGACGATGTACAAAGCCAGATACGGAGTATCCGGCAGGAGAAGATTTCGGGTGATAATATCTACCGCCTGTTGCTGGCATTCGATCAGGTCTATGAAGCAGCCTCCGAAGTGGAGCGGAAGGAGTTCATGCGGGCGTTTATTGAGCGGATTGAGTTATTCCCGGAAAAGCAGCCGGATGGCAACTGGATTAGGAAGATTATCTTCAACTTCCCTGTCCCGGTGAATGGAACAGAAGTGAAAGAATTGCCCTTGGAAAATGAAACAATAGTCGAAACGGTTGTTCTTTTGTCCCAACAAAAACCAGATGACACGATTGAGATCGACTTAGACCTGGACGAGCTGGATGCTACCAGTGCCGAGTTGAAAGCAACCTATCAGGAAATCAAAGATTATGTGCTGAAAGAATTTGGATTGAAGGTTTCAAGTTTATATATTTCTCAGGTAAAACGCAAATGTGGAATTGAAGTGGGAGAAAACTATAATCTTCCAAAATCAGAAAATGCAAGAGTTCCACAATGCCCGAAAGAGAAAGAAGATGCTATCAAGGCTGCCCTGAAATACTTTGCGATGATCTAAGGGCATCGCTGATTTCAAGGAGGAATAACACATGAAAA
>SKEB01000109.1_pt1 | contig 109215 bp, 97 predicted proteins | sample 4826561 | NCBI WGS metagenome assembly SKEB01 (sample SAMN11008820, study PRJNA524170) | human gut metagenome | biome: Human fecal sample; material: Feces; isolation source: fecal sample from pouch patient p17 | host: Homo sapiens | place: Israel: Tel-Aviv | collected 2016-03-29 | reverse complement strand
ATCTGTCTGAGCCAGGTACGCATCAGCGTACATGGCGAGTTATGGGGCGCCCTGCACGGCAGAAGACTCAGACGCTTAGTATGACCCGGCGAAACGACCGCACCAGGCACGACCATGCAGCCGCCCCGCTGGCAGTCTGTCCGTTCGTCCCTCCCTCCATTCATCCCTCCCACCCACACAAAAAAAGAGCCCCCAGGCCCAAACACCCGGGAACTCTCCCCAAAACGCAAAACTCAAATTTCCAATTATCATCAATCGTTACCAGTTGTCACCAACCATCACCCAACACGCAGCCGAAACTTCTGAATCTCCTTCTCACTGGAAACCCTCTCAATCTCAGCCCCAAGACTCCTGAGCTTCTCCTCAAAATTCTCATACCCACGCTGGATATAAACAATATCATCAACAACCGTAACACCCTCAGCAGCCAGACCCGCAATAACAAGCGCAGCCCCCGCACGAAGATCCGGCGCACTCACACGCGCCCCCGTAAGCTTCCTCACACCATCAATAATAGCAGAGTTCCCCTCCACCTTAATATTGGCACCCATCCGGGAAAGCTCATCCGCATACTTAAACCGGTTCTCAAAAATACTCTCAGTAACAATACTCGTACCCTCAGCCAAAGCCAAAGTAACCGCGATCTGCGGCTGCATATCCGTAGGATAACCAGGATAAGGCAACGTCTTCACATGCGTACGATGAAGCACATGCGGCGCACGGACACGAACCGCATCATCAAACTCCTCAACCTCACACCCGATCTCCTCAAGCTTAGCAGTAGTAGCCTCAAGATGCTTAGGAATAACATTACGAACAGTAACATCACCACGAGTAGCCGCAGCAGCAAACATAAACGTACCAGCCTCGATCTGGTCCGGAATGATCGAATACTCCGTACGATGAAGCGTCTCAACACCACGGATACGGATCACATCCGTACCGGCTCCCTTGATATTCGCCCCCATACTGTTCAGGAAATTCGCCACATCAACAACATGCGGCTCCCTCGCAGCATTCTCAATGATCGTACGACCAGTCGCCATAGAAGCAGCCATCATAATATTAATAGTAGCACCAACAGAAACCACATCCAGGAAAATATGGCTGCCATGCAGATTCTCCGCCTTGGCAACAATAGCACCATGACAGATATCAACATCCGCACCAAGAGCACGGAAACCCTTCAGATGCTGGTCGATCGGCCTGCTGCCGATATTACATCCACCCGGAAGCGGAACCTCCGCATGCTTATACTTACCAAGCAAAGCACCCAGAAGATAATAAGAAGCACGGATCTTCTTGATAAACTCATAATCCACGCTGAGATTGCCGATAGTAGAACCGTTGATCTTTACAGTAGACTTATCAATACGCTCAACCTGAGCCCCGATCTCGGAGATCGCCTCAAGCAGAACATTGATGTCCCTAACATCTGGCAGATTCTCGATCAATATAGTTTCATCAGTCATAATGGCTGCTGACAATATCGCAAGCGCCGCATTCTTCGCACCCGCAATATCCACTTCTCCAACCAGAGGATTGCCGCCTTTAATCACATACTGTTCCATAACACACCTCTATTATTTACTCCTCTATGAGCAGAAACTTTCTCTGAATTTACTGCAGGAACAAACGTTCCGCAATACCGTTTTTTAGGTCAGTTGTATATTATAACACATATTTCAGATTTGTAAACAATTTATGACGAAAACCTGTCACAACCCATGACCCGAAACACTCCAGCAAACCGTTTCCACAAGCCAACAGTTACGCCTTATCTCCCCTGTTCTTCAGTGCCTCAAGCACAACCTGGAGACTCCCCTCCAGATCCTTATCCTCTTCATCCACCACAATGTCCGCATATTTCTCATACAAAGGAACACGCTCATCATAAAGACTCGCCAGCGTCTGCCCCTCCTTGAGCACAACACCACGCCCCTTAAGATTACCAAGACGCCTGGAAAGAAGCTCCAGCGAGATCTTAAGATACACCACAACACCCTCCGACTTCAGATGCTGCATAGCCTCATCGCAGTAAACCACACTTCCACCGGTAGCGATCACCGTATTCTCCACCTGGATTGAAGCATTCACACGATTCTCGATCGCCTTGAAGCCCTCCGTACCCTCATCTGCAATGATCTTACTCAAAGTCCTCTTCTCCGCCTTCTGGATCAGAAGATCTGAGTCAATAAACTGGTAACCAAGTACCTTCGCAAGTACGACACCGATGCTGCTCTTCCCCGCACCAGGCATTCCTATCAGTGTAATATTATTCATACTGTATCCTTTCATTTTAGCATAACAGCTGCCAAATCTCAACAAACGTTACGGCTCCGCAGAACCTACCGTTTCTCTCTCCCTGCCTTTCCCGACGTCTTTAATTTCCCTGACATCCCTGGCTTTCCTGACACCTTCAACTTCCCTGACATCCCTGGCTTTCCTGACGTTTTCAACTTCCCTGACATCCCTGGCTTTCCTGACGTCTTCAACTTCCCCGCCATCCCTGGCTTCCCCGACGTCTTCAACTTCTCTGCCATCCCTGCCATCTCTGATTCCCTGTCTGATTTCTTATCCAACTTCTTCTGCATCTGCTTCTTCTTTACGCTGTAGCCGAAGGTTCCCACCTTCCGGCCACCCGCCAGATACTCCCCATGGGAATAAACCAGAAGACCCGCATCATTAAGACAAAACCTGTTGTTTTTATCCATATAAGCTTCATCCGCATGGACCGCAAGCACATCCGCAAGAAACATGTCATGAGACCCCAGCTCCTTCACCTCACGCACCCTGCACTCGATTGAAACCGGAGCCTCCCCGATCATCGGTGCAGAAACAAACTGCGCTTTCTCTTTCGTAAGGTTCAGCTTCCGGAACTTGTCCACATCACGTCCCGAACGAACCCCGCAGAAATCCGTTGCATACGCCAGCTTCTCCGTTGTCAGATTGATCACAAATTCACCCGTTTTCCGGATCATATCATAGGAATAACGGGAAGGTCGGACAGAAATATAAGCCATCGCCGGATTGGTACACACCGTACCCGTCCACGCAACCGTTATGATATTATCATGCCCCTCACCATCGGTAACACTCACCATTACAGCCGGCAGCGGATAGATCATGTTCCCCGGCTTCCATAACTGTTTCGCCATTTTCCGTCACCTCTTATGCATAATCGCTGTTCATCAGCTGAGCAGCCTCCATCATAGCCGGGATCAGCTGCTTCTTTCTGGAAACCACACCCGGCAGACTGAAGGTATCTCCATCCGGTTTCCGCTCAAAAGCGATCTCCGCCATCTGCTGGCTGCCCTCCCCGTAAAACAGAAGCTCTGTAGACTCCTCCAGGATATTCGTCAGCATAAAATAAACTCTCGTGATATCATGACGGCCACACTCACTCACCATAAACGGCATCAGCTTCTCCTTGATCTCCTTAAGCTCCTCGCTGTCCATGGAACTGATCTGACCCACACCAAAGGAAACATTACCCTCACCGATAAACTTCTTGTAATCCTGATAAAAAATCTCCTCCGGAGACTTATCCTTCAGATTACTTCCCGCAGAAAACATCTCTCGGGCAAACTCCTCGATCTTGATCCCCGCGATCAGCGCAAGAGCACTGGCAGCGATCTTATCCGTCTGCGTACAGGTCGGTGAACGGAACATCAATGTATCCGAAATAATAGCCGCACAGAGAAGCCCCGCGATCTTTTCCGGGATCTCCAGTCTCTGCTCTCCGTAGATCTCATAAAGGATCGTGCCCGTACATCCCACCGGCTCATTACGAAAAGCAACCGGCGTCATAGTCTGCAAGGTACCCAGCTTATGATGATCGATGATCTCAAGGATCTCCGCCTTCTCGATATTATCAACAGCCTGATCCACCTCATTATGATCCACAAGAACCACTTTCTTTTTATGCATATCCAGAAAATTACGTCTGGAGATCGTACCGATACACTTACCATGAGGATTGATCACCGGAAACGCCCTGTGACGGTTTTTGATCATAACATCCTGGATATCATCCGTAAAATCCTCGGTATTAAACGTAACCATGTTATCCCGCTTCATAACAAAGCTGACCGGAATACTCTGGTTGATCAGACGCGCAATATTAAACGTATCATACGGAGACCGGATGATCACGATATTCTTCTCATGAGCAAGCTTCACAACCTTCTCGGAAACCACGATATTCAGCCCCACGATGATACAGCTTACATTCTGGCTGATCGCCTGAAGATGATCCTCCTCACGGTCACCCATGATGATCATATCATTCTCCTCAACGTAGCCCTCCAGCATCTTCGGGTTGGCAGTACCGACAAGCACACGCCCCTTCACAAAATATCCGTGCCCGTTACCTTCCACCACTTCACCGCCAACGGTCTCGGCAATTCTCCGATACTGCGTCCTCGCGTTGGAAAGAAGATAACTATCTGTAGTATCCATATAGGTCTTTGCGATATCACCAATAGTCACAAGCCCCTCCAGACACCCATCCTTATCCCGGATTGGAAGAGAAACGATCCCATTCTCCTGCATCAGATCCCAGGTATTCTTCAGCGACATACTCTTATCCGCCTGCGGACTGGTCCGAATATCCATATCCTTGACCTGAGTACCGATATTTCCCAGATAAGCCGGCGGCTGTACGCCAAAACGGTTCAGCACATACCTGGTCTCCTCATTGATCTGCCCCGCTCTCTTCGGGATATATTTTTTATTCTGCGTAGTTCTGTTTTTAATATCCGCATAAGCAATAGCCGAACAGATGGAATCCGTATCCGGATTCTTATGTCCGATTACAAATATTCTCTCCGGTTTTTTCATACACATCCATCCTTTTTCATCCAAAATAATTATAATTTAATATTTGCAAACAAAGCACCCAGGGAAGTAGTAGCCTCTTCCCCCGACTCCGGAAGCTCAAAAGACTCCTCCTCAACCTCCTTAGCCATCAGATCCGATGCCTCTTTAATACTCAGGCTCAACTTACCATCCTTGATCGCGATAACCTTCACCTTAACCTTATCCCCAACATTCAAAACCTCAGAAGGCTTCCGGATCCTCTTCTCACAGATCTGAGAAATATGCACCAGCCCGGAAACCCCGTTCCCAAGATCCACAAAAGCACCATACGGCTGCAAACTCTCAACCGTACCCTCAGTCACAAAACCAACCTGGATATTGGAAATCTTATTCCGTCTCTCCACCTCAGCCCTCTCACGAAGAATCTCCCTGGCCGAAAGCACCAGCCTCTTCTTCGCCTTATCAGCCTCGATAACCCGCACCTGGATCGGCTTATTCAGAAACACCTCAGTATCCTCAACAAACTCCAGATCAAGCCTGGATGCAGGAATAAACCCACGGACACCCTCAACATAAGCAATGGCACCCCCGTTAACGATCCCCTTCACAACAACATCCAGCACCTCACCCGAATCCTGAAGCTCCTTCAGCCTGTCCCAGGCAAGCACATCCGCAGCATCCGCTCTGGAAAGAAGAATATTCCCCTGACCATCATCCCTGCGAAGAACCATCGCCTGAACCTCATCCCCCGGCTGAACAGCCTCTTTAATATTAAACCCCGGCACCCGGGAAAACTCCTCCACCGGAATAAAACCCTCAGCATAAAACTTAAGGTCAAGAACAACCCCCGACTCATCCACACTCACAACAGTCCCTGAGATAATATCACCCTCATCGATCCTCTTAAAAGAAGCCTCCAGCTCCCTCTCAAAATCCTTCATAGACTCCGCCATATCCAGACCTCCCATTCAAACAAAAACCCAACCACCGCCGCCCCAAACCAGACGACAGCACTATAATCCTAATCATTATAGCATGCACACCCCACCCGCGCTATATTTTTTGCACTGGAAATTTCTTACCCCCTTTATTTCTCTCCAACGCACAGGACAGACTCAAATCAGCCCATTTATCACAACCTTGATGCTTTCTTTATTTCTCTCCAAGATGCTTTCTTTGTTTCTCTCCAACGCACAGGACGGACTGCCGGAGGGGCGGCTGCATGGTCGGGACCCGGTGCGTCGGAGTAAGCCGCTGGTCATACTTAGCGCCTGAGGCTTCTGACGGGAAGGTACTCTGCGGCCACAAGCCGCAGAGTAAGCCCCATCTGTCTGAGCCAGGTACGCATCAGCGTACATGGCGAGTTATGGGGCGCCCTGCACGGCAGAAGACTCAGACGCTTAGTATGACCCGGCGAAACGACCGCACCAGGCACGACCATGCAGCCGCCCCTCCGGCAGTCCGTCCGTCCCTCCCTCCATCCATCCCCACCCACAAAAAAAAGAGCCCAAAAAAGGCCCAAAAACGAGGAGTGCCCCGGTAGTGGCTTACCGGGGCGATTATTATGAAAAAAATTGTATGTGTAATGATACAGATACACACCATTACAGCGTCTTTCGTAACGTTCTTTCGAACTATCCCTATACTACCAGACAAATATGAACAAACAATGAACATCTCGTAAACAATTAGCGCATTTGCACAATTTTTTTCAAAACACCCTCCCCCAATTTATAAAAACACCACATTCACAAACAAAACCAAAACCCTAAACATTGTACATATTGTACATCTCAGCCAAACAAACCAACAACAACCCCAACAAAAGAGCCACAACCCTCACCCTCTAACTCAAACTCCATCTAAAACATCATCAAAAACACCAGCCATCACAAACCATCACCGCCGTGAAAGCATCCCCTTAATAAACTCAACCGCCTTCTCAAAAATATTCTTCACATCAGACTTCGTAACACCCATATCCTTCAAAGTACTATAAGCATCACTCACATACCCCTTGATCTGATCATCACTCATCTCGATTCCACGGAACTTACTGATAATATTAACCAGCGAACTCTTATCATCCTCATTAAGACTCACCCCAAAATGATCCGCAGCCTCATCGATTCCCTGAGAAATCTCATCATCCGTGATCTGGTTAGAATCAAAAAGCCCCTTCACATAAACAATGATATCCCCAACCTTATCCGGATCAGAAGCAAGAGACCCAACCTCATTATCCTTCAGGATCTCCTCCGCCTGACTCATAACAGAACCGGAATCAGACGCCATAACCATCATCGGAGATGTACATGAAATAACACCCGCAATAACCAAAGCTGTAACCTTGTTCAATCTTCTCATAATATTCAACCTCCATACGGGCACCAGCCCTTATCAAAAATTGCCTTTTACTATTTTTAACTATCTTTTACTGCCTTTTTATTACCTCATCATTACCTTTTCGACGCCCCTCAGTATACCACACACCCCCACCCCTCTGTAAACCTCAATTTTCCCCATTCCCACCCACGCCATTCAGACTTTATGTATATCACCAAAAATATATTCACAATATTTTCATATTTTAAACAAACTTTCCTAACATCTCATCAGTAAAATAAAAAATGTAAATTTTTCATTACTTACTTATGTCTGACACCTCAGACATAACCTCCTTTCTATAACAAATATATAGGTCCGGACAGGAAACCTCTCCAACATTCCCGTCCGGAAACGCAAAAAGAACCCGGAACAGCTGCCCGGGCTCTTTTTGCGTTTATCATATATTAATTTTTCTCATCATAAATACAGTTGGCAAGCATCGCAAACTGCTCCAGTGTCAGCGCCTCACCCCTGATATTCAGCGGAAGATCACACCTGTTGAACACATCCTCGATCTCCTCCTTACTCAGGGAAAAATCTCCGGAATTTCTGATCCCGTTCACAAGCGTCTTTCTCCTCTGGTTAAAAGATGCACGGATCAGACGGAACATAAGCCCCTCATCCTTCACATCCACCGGCGGCTTCTCATAACGCGTCAGCTTGATCACCGCACTTCCAACCTTCGGCCGCGGCATAAAACAGTTCGGCGGTACATTCGCAACGATCTCCGGCTTCGCATAATACTGCACAGCCAGGGAAAGCGCACCGTAATCCTTGGTACCGGGACCAACCTGCATACGGTCTGCAACCTCCTTCTGCACCATGACAGTGATCGAATCCACAGGAACATTCTTCTCAAAAAGCCCCATGATGATCGGAGTCGTAATGTAATACGGCAGATTCGCAACCACCTTCACAGGCTTACCGCCGTTTTTCTCATCTGCGATCTTTTTGATATCCGTTTTCAGGATATCGTTATTGATCACGGAAACATTATCCCAGTCCTTCAACGTATCCTTAAGGATCGGGATCAGCGAACTGTCGATCTCCACAGCAGCCACCTCTCTGGCAGCCTCCGCAAGATACTGGGTCATAGTTCCGATACCCGGACCGATCTCCAGTATAAAATCATCCTTCGTGATACCCGAAGACTCAATGATCTTTTCCAGAACATGCTCGTCGATCAGAAAATTCTGACCAAACCTTTTCTGGAAAACAAAATGATACTTTTGAAGGACTTCAATGGTATATTTCGGGTTACCAAGATAAGGTCTGGCCATATTTTTTACCTCTGCTTTTTCTTATTTTCAGCTGAAATCCTTTTCAAAAAGTACCGTGTAACCATCACGGTCCACACGCTTCTTGGAACGCTTGAACAATCCGCTCTGAGCTCTCTCCATAGCCTTATCCAGCATGGTCTTCACAGTACCGATACACATCGGCTGATCCTCCTTCTGGTTGATCCCGATCAGATTATACAGAGCAAGCATGCCCATCTGGTCGATACGGAATCCATTCTCCATGGTATAGACCTTGGCGAAATTAACAAGTTCATCGTTTGTAAATACAGGAATGTTGATCATGGATGTAAACTTCTTCGCAAGCTTCGGATATCTTGCGATCAGCTTACGCATACCGATCTTTTCATCCTCCAGGATCACGATCATTCCCTTTGTGTTTCCGGTCATAGCTTCCTCAAGCTCATCTGCTGTTTCCTGGGAAAGCTGGTTTGCATCCTCGATAACAAGGAAACCGCCGGCAAGCTTGGATACGATCTCCGGAATATCCTTTCCGTTGAGATCATCCGCAAATATATAGGCAACCTTGGAAGCCTCGATATTCAGCTCTTTACAGATTGCCGGGATCAGACTTGAGATCAGTCTCGTCTTACCTGTTTCTCTGCCGCCCATAACGATCACATTTCCGGTCTGGGAGGTCTTGTCTGCTGCGCCCATCTGCACATCGCAGAGTACATCAAGCAGCTGTTCCTTCATTCCGGGAACTGTAACAAAATAGGTGAAAAGCTGTTTCTCTTCATCTGTGAGCTCTTTCTTTCTGGAAACGATCTTTGTAGGATCCTTTTCCGGATGGATCGTAGCGATAAATTTCTCAAGCTGCTCTTCCTCGCTGAGCTCCTCTTCCTCATCGTCCTCTTCCATGGCTTCATCAGAATCATCACCGATGAGACTGCTGATAAAGTCATCCTCATCCTCTTCCTGGAAGTCAAAGGCGTCATCACTGTATTCTTCTTCCTCATCAAGAAGATTTTCCTCTTCCGCTGAAGCCACCGGTTCCTCATGATGAAGCTTCGCTGAAGGCTCTGCTGCCGCCTTCTGCACCTGCTCCTCAGATTCCAGTGAAAGAATCTCCGGAAGCACATCCTCTTCTTCCACCGGCTTCTGTACTCCTGACGGACCATTCAGAAACTCTGCTTCTGCAGCCTGAAGATCCTCCTCAGTAACCGGCTCCTCATCTTCATCAAATACGATATCCGGAAGTCTGGTATCGGAAGTCTCCGTTACCTCTTCCTCCTGCTGAGCGGAGATCTGCGCCATGATATCCTCGATATCTGCCGCATCCGGCTCCTCCGGAACAAATTCATCAGCCGCAATATCCAGATCCTCAATACCTGCCGGCTCTTCCGTTACGTCGGACTGCTGGACATCCGGAGATTTTTCTTCCTCCGGGATATCGATTCCCTGCTGTGTAGCTGCTGCCAGAATAGTATCCTCCAGGTTGAAGTCCTTATCTTTATCCTTCCCGGACCTGTCACCTACAGATGCCGCAATCTCCTCGATACTTCCGAAAATTCCGGACGCGTCCGGGATCTCTGCGGAACTGCTTGCATTCTCCGGGTCCACATTGATCATGGACTTCGGGATCTTCAGCTCCGGCATACGGATCGTTGCGGAAAAATCAGGCTTTCCTTCCTCATTGAGCGGAACCCCTGCAGACTTCTCCTCACTTTCCTCATTTCCGGCAGCCTTCTCCTTCATGATCTCTGCAACACTCTGGGACAAAGACATCTCTGTAGCTTTCTCAGCCTCAGCTTCTTCCGCTTCCTGATAAGTCTCTTCTTCCTCTTTATCCTGCTGTTCCTGAGCCTGCAGCTTCATACTTCCGGATGACAGGTTCTCAACACCGGATGCCAGCGGGATCTCATCCGCTTCCTGTCCGGAAAACTCTTCCTGCTCTTCAGAAAGCTCATCCGAAGCTTCCTCACTTCCTTCTGCTGCTTCGATCTCCTCAGAATCTGTAAACTCCTCTGACGGTTCTGCTGCCGCAGCAGTCTCAGCCTCCGGCGCTTCCGCCTGTTCCGTCACATCCTCAGAGCCTGTGGAAACCTCATCCTGCTCTTCATCCTGCGCAGCTTCTTTTTCCTCCATATCCTCTTCCGCAGATTTCTTATGTCCGCCAAAGATATCACGGAATCCCTTGGAAAGCTTCTCCTGGAATGTCTCCGCACTGTTCAGATCCCGCTCATCATCTACCTGGATAGTATCTGTGACCGGTTTTGCCTCCTCATACTCGCCGGATGCTTCCTTGCTCTCCCTGATCTCCTGCGCCTTTTCCGGCGGGATCAGCTTCGGGATAAAACGCTGTTCGTATTTCTCTTTCTCTTCGCCAGTGAGAACACCCATCCGCTGTTTCAGGTCAAGGGCCTTCATCACATAAGTTCCGTCATTGAACCAAAGGATCATCTCATTGCAGAGATCCAGGCACTTCTGCTTGTCTCCTGCCTTGTAATAGAGCTTGGCCAGCTCATAGGACCAGCGCTCCGTAAATTCCTTCTCCTTATATTCCTCAAGAATACGGATCTGTTCATTCAGAGATGCATTCTTCGCTCTGGCGATCTTATATTTCAGTATATACTGGCTGTTATCATTACCTGCCACTTCTCTGTATTCATCAAAGAATTCTGTGGCTTCACTGATCTGTCCCATTTTCAGGGAAACCTCGATCAGACGGTAAAGTATGTTCTTGCCGATCGGCGCTCTGTGGTAGGCAAGAAGAAAAATTTCCTTGCTCTCTTCATAGCGCTTGTTGGCCGCGTAGATCTCGCCCACTACACAAAGGGTACGGACGTTTTTCACACGACGCCAGTCAATGCTGTCAACAATCTGCATGGCGCCTTTGTAATCCTGGGTCTCGACCAGCTTATTGATCTGTCCCAGCTTAACGCGAAACTCCTCTTTATCCAAAATATTCACCAACTTTCCATAATCAGAATCAGTTTACCATATGCATACGGGCTTGTCAAAACCCTTTAGGCATATAAACATGCCCCTTTACCACCTGAAAAACCCTGTTGATCTTGAACTGATGGCTGACAAAATCATCCAGTCCTGTACAGGTGATCAGAGTCTGTATATCGTGGATGCTTTCCAGCAGATATGTCTGCCTGCTGCTATCCAGCTCCGAAAGAACATCATCCAGCAGAAGAACCGGTGTATCCCGGATCTTTTTCTTCACCAGATAGATCTCCGAAAGCTTCAAGGAAAGGGCCGCAGTCCTCTGCTGCCCCTGGGAACCATACCTCCGGATGTCGATCCCGTTGACCTTTACGCAGAAATCATCTCTGTGCGGTCCCACGGAGGTCAGCTTCATCCGAAGATCCCGCTCCCGGTTCCTGGAAAGCTTATCCTCAAACTCGGCCGCCGTCACACTTGGCTCGTACAGGATCTCCAGCTCCTCGATCCCGCCGGTAAGGCCTTTATGAAGCCCCCTTGCGATCTCGTTAAGCTCCTGCACAAAGGCTTCCCGCTTCCCGATGATTTTCTTTCCGTAATCGACCATCTGCATATCCCAGACATCCAGAGTACTTTTCAGCCCGGGGTTCATATAACAGTCTTTGAGAAGACGGTTTCTCTGGTTCACGATGTGATTGTAGCCGGCCAGCTCCGTGATATAAACACCATCCAGCTGACAAAGCTCCGAATCCAGAAAACGTCTTCTCTCTCCCGGTCCATTCTTGATAATATTAAGATCCTCCGGAGAAAAAAACACCAGATTCACCACCCCCAGCAGCTCCCTTGCCTTGCGGATCGGCAGCCCGTTGATGGCAACTCCCTTTGCTTTGTTTTTCCGGAGGTGCATGTCTATTTTGTATGAAAGATCGCCCTTCTTCACCATCATTCGGATATGGGATTCCTCATTCTCAAAGCGGATCATCTCCCGGTCCTTGCTTCCCTTGTGGGATTTGCTGGTACCTGCCAGATAAACCGCCTCTAGGATATTGGTCTTTCCCTGGGCATTGTCACCGTAGAGAATATTGGTGCCCTGATCAAAATTCATCTCCAGCGACTCATAATTCCTGAAATTATTCAGTCTGATGGATTCAATGTACATTCCTTCACCCGATCACATAAATATCTTTTCCATCGTAGGAAATGGTATCTCCAGGATGGATCTTGCGGCCACGGCGGTTCTCCACCTCACCGTTCACCAGTACCAGACCATCATTGATGGCATATTTCGCCTCAACGCCGTCCTCCACAACACCGGCCAGCTTCAGCGCCTGACCAAGCTTGATAAATTCGTCTTTAATTCTGATCTCCAATTTTTTCTCCTCTTATCTCCGGGGTATTTTCTCCGTCAGATCGATCTTTTCTGATCTTCTGGCGGTATTTAAAATCCCCCAAAATACAAATTTCACCGGAAGGTGGTAATTTAAATACCCCCTTCCAGCAGTTTACACATGAAACAATTCTCAGAACACGATCGCATTACCATATACAATCGGTCAAAAACGGTCACATTACCCCAGGTCTTATCTGGCCTGATTCTGATTGATGTTTACAGGAAGGATCAGGTAAGTATAGTTCTCCTCATCGTCACGGATAAAGCACGGGGCCTTCGGATTTACAAGATAGATCGTCACGGTTTCATCATCAATAACACGAAGCGCATCGATCAGGAATTTCGGGTTGAAGCCGATCATGATATCCTTACCCTCTTTTTCAATATCGATCTCTTCATTCATGGAACCCATTGCAGAATCAATGCGCAGCTCCATATCATCGTCTGTGATGTTGATGATGATCGGTTTTTTATCAACCTCACGTACCAAAAGTGTGGCACGGTCGATACAATCCAGGAACTCTTTTTTGTTGATCTTCAGTTTTGTCTCATAATCACTGGAAAGCATCTGGTCAATTCTGAAATATTCTCCCTCGATCAGTCTGGAAACTACCATAGTCTGATCAAATTCAAATAAAATATGGTTTTTTGTAAAGTAAATGCTGACCTGATCATCCACTTCTCCGGAAAGGATCTTGCTGACCTCGCTTAAAGTTTTGCCCGGAACTACCACCTTACGGTCAGAATAATCTTTCTTAAGAGACATTTTGCGGATAGAGATACGATGTCCGTCCAGAGAAACTACCTTCAGACAGTTATTTTTGATCTCAAAAAGCTCACCGGTCATAAGTTTATTGTTTTCATTTACAGCAATAGAAAAAATAGTCTGGCGGATCATTTCTTTCAGTGTGTACTGAGAGATCGTCAGCGGTTCATCCTTCTCGATCATCGGTAAATAAGCAAAATCTTCTCCTGATTTTCCAGGGATATTGAATTTTGCTTTTTCACAGGTAATGGTTGCTGCATATTTATCATCGGTCTTAATGGTAACATCATTATCTGGAAGTCGTCTGATGATTTCATAGAAGATTTTTGCATCAAGAGCAACTTTACCTTTTTCTTCAATAGTACCCTCAACGATGGTTTCAATTCCCAGCTCCATATCGTTGGTGGTAAATTTGATCTGGTTTGTGGTTGCATCCATGAGAATACATTCCAGGATTGGCATTGTGGTTTTTGATGGAACTGCTTTGAGTGCGATACTTACACTTTTTAATAGACTTGATTTGGAGCAGATGATTTTCATAGTGTGTATAACTCCCTTTCTGAACAAATTGTGGTTTTTATAAATATATTTATAGAAAAAATCCGCAGTAACCGCCGTAGGGGGCCAGATTTTGTGAAAAACTCCCGCAGGCCTGATGTTTTCAGGGGTTTTCCGTTGGGATAACTTTGTGTAAAAGTGGTATTTTCGCATGTGAATAACCCGGGGATAAAATTACCGCCGCGTTTTGGCAAAAAAGTTGTACACATCTCTCCACATACAATCAACACGTTATACACCAGTAATGTGGAAAACTTCCCTAACCTTGTGGATTAATCTTCTTTTTCAATATATCAATGGTATTTTTTAAGTTATCGTCGTTCTGCAATTCGTTTTCGATCTTTTCGATACCGTGCATAACGGTGGTATGGTCACGGTTTCCGAGCGCTTTTCCGATATTTTTCAAAGGTGTGGATATGATTTCACGGCAGAGATACATGGAAACCTGGCGGGGCATGACGATCTTGGAGTTTCGTTTGTTTCCGCTTAAGTCCGCAGGTGTGACTCCGTAATGCTCTGCAACAACGGAGATGATGTATTCCGGTGTGATCACTTTTTTCTCATCCGGAGAAATAATATCCTTCAGTGCCTGCTCTGCCAGCTCCAGAGTTACTTCCTTTTTCTCAAGCTTGGCTCCGGCCATGACCTTGTTGAAGGCACCTTCCAGCTCACGGATATTGGATTTGATATTGGTAGCGATATATTTGATAACATCTTCACTGATGTTGTAGCCGTTCATTTCTTCATTTTTATGAAGGATCGCCATTCGTGTTTCGTAATCAGGCAGCGTGATATCTGCGATCAGACCCCACTCGAACCGGGAACGGAAGCGCTCTTCCAGGATTTCCATATCCTTTGGTGGTTTATCAGAGGATATGATGATCTGCTTTTTGGCACTGTGAAGACTGTTAAATGTATGGAAAAATTCCTCCTGTGTGGATTCTTTTCCTATAATAAACTGAATATCATCGACAAGAAGAACGTCGATATTTCTGTATTTTTCACGGAATTTGCTCATTGCCGTGTTATTTCCGTTTCGGATGGTTTCGATCAGCTCGTTGGTAAATTCCTCACTGGTTACATACAAAACACGGCTGTTTTCGTCGTGTTCCAGAATGAAATGAGCGATGGAATGCATAAGATGCGTCTTACCAAGACCGGCTCCGCCATAGATAAACAGTGGATTGTAGGTATCTCCCGGTGATTCGGCAACTGCAAGAGCTGCGGCCTGGGCGAATTTGTTATTACTTCCTACAACGAAGGTGTCGAAGGTGTATTTGGGATTTAAATGCGCCTCTTCGTAACGTGTATCCTGAACCTGTTTATCATAAGAAGTGTTTTTTTCTGTTTTTTTGGGGAGATCTTTTTCCAGAACGAAGCGAACCTCGCATTCTTCCATGCCTGTCAGTACACAGATAGTAACCTGGAGGGGTATTTTGTAGCGTTTACTGATGTAATTGACTCCGATCGCTGCCTGTTCAGAGGGAACAACCACTGTTATCAGCTTTCCGTCAACCTCATAAACTTTCAGCGGCTTGAGCCAGGTATTAAAAGGGACATCAGTCACCTCATATTCAGATTTGACAGTTTGCAGGATCTCCTCCCATTTTTCAATAACAGCGTCCATTTTTTCCTCCCATGAGTATTATAATAACCCCAGTCTGCGACTGGAGATAGATATCCTTTTATATATTACAATGAAAATGGGGTTTTCGCAATGGAAAATCCTTGAGATTTTGGGGAAAAGAATGTGGATAATGTGGGGAAATTATTGTGGATTAGGGTGGATTATTGTGGATAAGAGTCCTGGAGGTTTCCATAAGTCGAGAATTGGTGGAAAATGTGGAAGAATTATGTGTATAAAAAAATCCACCTTAAAAATACCGCAAATAAAGGGTTTTTTTGAAAACGATGTGAACAAACCCTCCGAAAAAGTGGATAGATTTCCGGTCAATCCACAAGTTATCCACAAGTTATCCACAAAATGTGGATAATGTTACGTAAACCATAAGCGCTTTCCACATAAGAGAAAAAAATAAATACCGTAAGGTGGGGGTATTTTATAGAACCCTTGATTTTATCGGGTTTTTTGCAATTTTTACTTGACGAAAAGGAGGTTTATTTATATAATTGAAACGATGTTCTGAATGATAAGTTATTTCATAACAATTAAAAATAGATAAAGGAGGTGCTTTACCTATGAAGATGACATTTCAGCCAAAAAAGAGATCCAGAGCTAAAGTTCACGGCTTCAGAGCTCGCATGAGCACAAAGGGCGGACGTAAAGTATTAGCTGCAAGAAGATTAAAAGGAAGAAAACAGTTATCAGCATAAGCTGCAAGACCGCATTTATGTGGTCTTTTCTTCTATCCGGAGAAATATCCGCGCAGGCGGAATTTAATTAAGGAGGATTCGTTTGATCAGATCAGAGTCCTTAAAGAAAAATCAAGATTTTAAAGTTGTATATCAGAACGGAACATCGTACGCAAATCGGCTTCTGGTGATGTACGTGCTGAAGAATCAGCACATGAAGAATCGTCTGGGAATATCAGTAAGCAAAAAAGTAGGGAACAGTGTGGTTCGCCACAGACTCACCAGATTGATTAGAGAAAGCTATCGTCTCAACGAAACAGATTTTGACAGTAACCTTGATATTGTAGTAGTAGCGAGAGCCGCAGCCAAGGGCAAGAGCTTTCACGAGATAGAGAGTGCTTTTCTGCATCTTGCAAGAAAGCATCATATAACAGGGAATGAACATGATAAAGAAATTTCTGATTAAGATGATAAGGCTCTATCAAAAATATATATCGCCGATGAAGAGAACGAAATGTCCTTATATTCCCACATGTTCTCAATATGGTTTGGAAGCAATCGAAAAATATGGCGCATTTAAGGGCAGTCTTCTTGCGGCATGGAGGATATTGCGATGCAATCCTTTTTCCCACGGAGGCTATGACCCTGTGCCATGAATTATTTTGTGACTGTTCAGCCTTTTCCCGGGCAGAGCAGTTATCGGAATTTGTAACTGTTCAGTACCTCCGCAGTTAGTGGACGAATGAATAGTTACCGGACTTTTACAATTGAATAAGAAGTCTAGGAGGAAATGAATTTGGAACTGTTTTTAGCAACAAAAACCGGAACTCCTATTATCGGACAGATCGCGTCTGTGATGGGATGGATCATGGATGGCATATATAAGATGCTTGACGGCCTGTTCGGAATCCAGAACATTGGTCTTTGTATCATTATCTTCAGTATTCTTATCTTTGCCTTTATGACACCGCTGCAGATCAAGCAGCAGAAATTCTCCAAGTTAAGTGCGATCATGCAGCCCGAGATCCAGAAGATCCAGAAGAAATATCAGGGTAAAAAGGATCAGGACTCCATGATGAAAATGAACGAAGAAACCCAGGCTGTTTATCAGAAATATGGTGTTTCTCCAACCGGTAGCTGTGTACAGTTAGCCATTCAGATGCCTATTCTGTTTGCTCTGTATCAGGTTATCTACCGGATTCCTGCTTACGTTGGAAGTGTAAAGAACATTTTTACTGGTGTAGTTGACAACCTGTTAGCTGTAAACGGATACACAGATATCCTGCAGCAGTTTATCACAGACCATTCCATGACACGAGTACGTCTCGTTATGGACAGTGCCGGAAATGCTACAAGTAACTCTATTGTTGATTTTCTGTATGCACTTTCTCCTTCCCAGTGGAAAGAGCTGGCACAGATGGATCAGTTTTCAGGATTTTCTGATGCGATCACAAAAGCATCCGGAAATATTTCCAAGATGCAGGGCTTCTGTGGCCTGAATATCGCAGATCAGCCGCTGTACTATATCATGGAGTTCTTCAAAAATCATGGTTCTCTGTTACTTGCGATCGTAGCACTTCTGATCCCGGTTCTTGCATGGGCAACTCAGATGCTGAACCTGAAGCTTATGCCACAGGCTGCAACACAGCCGGCAGACGGAAATGATCAGGCCAGCGCAATGGCAAACTCCATGAAAACCATGAACATGGTCATGCCTCTGATGTCTGCATTCTTCTGTTTCACATTCCCGGTTGGTCTTGGTATCTACTGGATCGCCAGTGCTGTCGTGCGAAGTGCCCAGCAGTTTGCCATCAACCGTCATCTTGATAAGATGAACATTGATGATCTGGTTAATGAGAATATGAAGAAGATCGAAGCAAAGCGTGCGAAGGAAGGACTTCCGCCGCAGAAGATTACCAACCAGGCTCATCAGTCCGCCAAGAATATCAATAAACCTGTAATCAATAAGGGTAACAGCGGAAACAATGGTGCTTCAGACAGAGCACATAAGGTTGATGCAGCTTATGAGAAAGCAAGAAATGCAAAATCAGGCAGCATCACAGCCAAAGCTAATCTCGTAAGAGACTTTGATGAGAGAAATAAGAAGAAATAATCAGGAACGGAGGGGTTCGTAATGGAGGATTACATTCAGTTTTCAGCAAAAACAAAGAATGAAGCTATCACAAAAGCGTGTCTTGAGCTTGGAACTTCCAGTGACCAGCTTAATATTCAGGTTATCAGTGAAGGCAGCTCCGGATTCTTCGGAATCGGCAGCAAACCTGCCATAATTAAAGTTCGCAGAATCGAGCCAGTTTCTGATATGCAGGAGATCGATGATCTGGTAGAGTCCGTGAAACTGGACGCTATCAAAGAAGAGAAGAAATTAGACAAGCCATTTACTCCAAATGTAAAGAAAGAATCTGCACCGAAAGTAGCTCCTGTAAAGGAGAAGAAACCGGTGAAGACAGAAGCTGTACAGGTGGAGAAAGCATCCGAAGAAGCACCTGTGAAGGTTGCAGCGCCGAAGGAAAGACCGGCAAGAGATTTCCAGGGCAAAGCAAAACCAGCACGTGAAAAACAGCCGAGAGCTCCGAAGGAGCGTCAGCCGAAAGAAACACGTGAGAGAGCACCGAAGCAGGGCAGACCGGTAGAAATCCTCAGCGATCCGGAGAAGATCAAAGAAGTTGAGGAGAGAGCAGTCGTATTTCTTCGTGATGTATTCGGTTCCATGGATCTTGGAGAAGTGGAGATCACATCGAAATACAACACTGCAGACGGTTCTCTGGATGTGGATTTTGAAGGTGAGGATATGGGTATCCTCATCGGAAAAAGAGGCCAGACACTGGATTCTCTTCAGTATCTGACAAGCCTTGTGGTAAACAAAGGCGAGTCTACCTACATTCGTGTAAAACTCGATACCGAGGACTACAGACACCGTCGTAAGGAAACTCTGGAGAACCTTGCAAGAGGAATCGCCTTCAAGGTAAAGAAAACCAGAAAACCGGTAGTTCTGGAACCGATGAATCCGTACGAAAGAAGGATCATCCATGCATCTCTGCAGGGCAACCGCTATGTAGAGACAGTCAGTGAGGGAGAAGAACCTTACAGACATGTAGTAGTAAAACTGAAACGCAATAATTGATGATCCACCGGTAAAGCTATAAGCCGTATCCCGGAGCGTAAGCTCCGTGGGTACGGCTTTTTTGTATGGAACTGAAAATTAAAAATTATCATTGCAATCTCCGCAACAATTCTTTATAATCATTGAAGAGCAAATAACAAAAAGATATTTCTGCAGCGGACATCCGGAATGCAGAGATTAGAGCGTATTTGAAAAATCATTCCCGCAATCTGCACGCCCCACTTTGCGGTATATTTTGCCCGAATTCAGTTGCCGTAGCCCGCTACGGCGCCTTCATCCGGACAAAATCTCCCACAAATTGTGACGCACATCTTGCAGAAAGCCTTTTTCAAACACGCTCTAGCATTATAAATATGGAAACTGACAGAAGATGTTATTCTAGGTGAAAGCGTGAATAACACGTGTTTTTTGCGTGTAAAAAGCTTTTCCGGAGTAACATTTTTGCGTTTAACCGGATGCTTTTATCCGCTGGACCAGGATAAACGGTATGGCAGCGATCAGCTGCAGTGTGATATAGCGGATGCTTTTATCCGTTTGACAAAGGAGAGTGAAAAATGGAAGAGACAACGATTGCTGCGATTTCCACAGCCATGAGCGCATCGGGAATCGGGATCGTCAGGATTAGTGGCCCGGAGGCTTTTGAGATCGCATCCGGAGTATACCGTTCCAAGGGTGGAAAAAAATCTCTGAAAAACGTCCCAAGCCACACCATCCATTATGGATATATTTATGATAACGAAGAAATGGTAGACGAAGTGCTGGTCATGGCCATGCGCGGACCACGGACATACACAGGAGAAGATACCATAGAAATCGACTGCCACGGCGGCGTTTTAGCCATGAAAAAGGTACTGGAAACTGTGTTGAAAAACGGAGCCATTATTGCCGAGCCGGGAGAATTTACCAAGCGTGCATTCCTCAATGGAAGGATCGATCTTTCACAGGCGGAGGCCGTTATGGACGTGATACAGTCCAAAAATGAGTACTCATTAAAGAATTCTGTAGGACAATTAAAAGGCTCGGTCCGAAATACCGTACAGCAGATCAGAGAAAAACTACTGTACCATATAGCGTACATTGAATCGGCATTAGACGATCCGGAGCACTATGATCTGACAGGATATTCGGAAGAATTAGAACAGATCGTAGCAGAAGAAAAAGAAAAAATACAGAACCTGTTAAAAACAGCCGGAGACGGAAAGATCATACAGGAAGGTATCCGGACCGTGATCCTAGGTAAGCCGAACGCAGGGAAATCTTCTCTGCTGAACCTGCTTCTGGGAGAGGACAGAGCCATCGTGACCGATATCGCAGGAACCACCAGAGACGTACTGGAAGAGTATATCAACCTGCATGGGATCACATTAAAGATCGCTGACACAGCCGGAATCCGTCAGACAGAAGACATCGTAGAGAAAATCGGTGTATCCAAAGCCAAAGAAATGGCAGCAGACGCAGACCTGATCCTCTATGTCGTAGATTCCTCCGTACCGTTAGATGAAAACGACGAAGAAATCATAAAAATTTTGCAAGAGAAAAAGACAATTGTCCTCTACAGCAAGACAGACCTTGAATCTGCTATAGATATAGAGGATTTAAAGAGCAGAATAAACCAGCCGGTGATCCCAATCTCCGCAAAAGAAGAAACCGGGATTACAGACCTGGAAGAAAAAATCCGGGAAATGTTCTTCAGTGGGGAGATTGACTTCAATGATGAAGTCTACATCACCAATGAACGCCACAGACAGGAGCTTTTAAAAGCACAGGAAAGTCTTTCTCTGGTAGAAAATAGCATAGAAAGCGGAATGCCGGAGGATTTTTATTCCATAGACCTGACAGATGCATACGAAAGTCTGGGACGGATTCTGGGAGAATCACTTGGGGAAGACCTTGTTAATGAGATATTTTCTAAATTTTGTATGGGGAAATAATAACCGCATGGGCTGCGGAGGCCCCGGCCGAATGGCCGCATAGATTGCGGAATCCCGGCCGTATATGCCGCATGGATTGCGGAACTCCGGTCGTATAACCGCATGGGCTGCGGAGGCCCCGGCCGAATGCCCGTATGGATTGCGGAACTCCGGCCGTATATGCCACATGGATTGCGGAACTCCGGTCGTATATGCCGCATAGGCTGCGGCCTCCGGCTGTATGGCACATAGGCTGCGGCCCCGCAGAGGGTAGATCACATTGGAATGTGAGAAAACCGCAAAGGGGCACAAGGCCGCGCCCCTCTGCACACCCCTGGGCCTTTTTTATATAGTGCAGCGATTGTGGAAAGCTGAAAGAAACTAACTTGTGTCTGTATGCTTCTGTATCGGCAATTCGACACTGAGCCGAAATATATCTAACGGAACTTTGTATATTTCTGAAGGGATATATTGTTGCATAATATAGATTGCGGAGACCCCGCCGTATATACCGCATAGATTGCGGAACTCCGGCTGTATATGCCGCATGTATTGCGGCTCCCTGCTGTACGCCACATGGACTGCAGAATTCCGCAGACGTGCACCGCACGTCGAGAACCTCATTACAGTTCCACTGCAACCCCCTCGGCACAACGTTCCGCATCCAATACCGAAGCATACAGACAAAAGTCAACACCGTACCCCACACCACAACCCAAGAACTCCTAAAAAAAAAGCCCGAGGGGTGTGCAGAGGGGCCGTGGCTTTACGGCCCCTTTGCGGTTTTCCACAGCTTCCCAAAGCAAAAAAACCAGGCCTTCTGCCAAGCAAGAAAGTAAAAATAAAACCAAAAACCAACCACACAATAAACAAAGAAAAAGAAAATCACAAAGAAAAATAAAGAAAAAGAATAAGAGAAAAAATAAAGGAGAAAAAGCATGAAAAATCTGGAACAGTTTTTCGACATCATAGTAGTAGGCGCCGGCCACGCAGGCTGTGAAGCATCACTGGCATGCGCCCGCTTAGGGCTCAACACAGTCATGTTCACAGTCAGCGTAGACAGCATCGCCCTTATGCCCTGCAACCCTAACGTAGGCGGCAGCTCCAAAGGCCATCTCGTCCGTGAGCTGGATGCTCTCGGTGGGGAAATGGGTAAAAACATAGACAAAACCTTCATCCAGTCCAAAATGCTCAACCAGTCCAAAGGCCCTGCAGTCCATTCCCTTCGTGCACAGGCCGATAAACAGGCCTACAGCACAGAAATGAGAAAGACACTGGAAAATACAGAGAACTTAACCATCCGCCAGGGTGAAGTGACCGAGCTTCTGGTAGAAGACGGGCACATCACCGGTGTAAAAACCTTCTCAGGAGCCACCTACCACGCAAAAGCTGTAGTCCTCTGTACAGGAACCTACCTCAAGGCCCGCTGCATTTACGGCGACGTCAGCAACTATACAGGACCGAACGGCCTTCAGGCAGCCAATTACCTTACGGATTCCCTGAAAAAGCTGGGGATCGAAATGTTCCGCTTCAAAACAGGAACTCCGGCCAGAATCGCCGGAAACACCATTGATTATTCTAAGATGGAAGAGCAGTTCGGAGATGAAAGAGTCGTACCGTTCTCTTTTTCCACAGACCCGGAATCTGTACAGATCGAGCAGAAATCCTGCTGGCTGACCTATACAAACGAAAAAACACACGAGATCATCCGTGCAAATCTGGACAGATCCCCCCTTTATTCCGGAATGATCGAAGGAACCGGACCACGTTACTGTCCGTCCATTGAGGATAAAGTAGTTCGTTTTGCAGACAAAAAACGCCATCAGGTATTTATTGAACCGGAAGGTCTTTACACAAATGAAATGTACATCGGCGGAATGTCCAGCTCCCTGCCGGAGGATGTCCAGTACGAGATGTACCATTCCGTACCGGGTCTGGAGAACGCCAGGATCGTAAAAAATGCTTACGCTATTGAGTATGACTGCATCAATCCGCGCCAGCTCTATCCCACACTGGAATTCAAAAAGATCAAGGGCCTTTTCAGCGGCGGACAGTTTAACGGAAGCTCAGGATATGAGGAAGCAGCCGCTCAGGGCCTCATAGCGGGAATTAATGCAGCTATGGAGGTAAAAGGCCGGGAACAGCTGATTTTGGACCGCTCAGAGGCATATATTGGCGTTCTCATCGATGATCTGGTAACAAAGGAGAACCATGAGCCGTACCGAATGATGACAAGCCGTGCTGAGTACCGTCTGCTCCTCCGCCAGGACAACGCAGATCTTCGTCTTCGCAAAAAAGGCTGGGAGGTCGGCCTGATCGATGATGAGACATACCATAAATTACAGGAAAAAGAGCGCCGGATCCAGGAAGAGATCGAGAGAGTGGAACATGCAACCGTAGGTGGTTCTGCAGAGGTACAGAGCCTTCTGGAATCTCTGAACAGTACCCTTCTGAAATCCGGAACCACCATTGCAGAGCTGATCCGTCGGCCGGAGCTTAACTATAAGGTGCTTGCACCCATCGATAAAGAAAGACCGGAGCTTCCGGAAGATGTATGTGAGCAGGTAGAGATCAACATCAAATATGATGGCTACATCCGCCGCCAGATGAAGCAGGTAGAGCAGTTTAAGAAACTGGAGCAGAAAAAGCTTCCGGAAGACATTGATTACGAAGATGTAGGAAGCCTCCGCATTGAGGCACGCCAGAAGCTGGAAGCCTACAGACCGGTGTCCATCGGTCAGGCGTCCCGTATCTCCGGTGTATCCCCGGCTGACATTTCCGTGCTTCTTGTATATCTGGAAAGCAGATCCGGACATAAACACGGATAATACAACGAATAACAATAAAACACAGAAAATAAGAGAGGAAGCTGCATGTACAATTTAGAAATCCTGGAAAAAGGCTGCGAGGAGCTTGGGATCACACTCAGTGACACGCAGAAAAACCAGTTTATCCGATTCTACGAATATCTTGTAGAAAAAAACAAAGTCATGAACCTCACCGGTATCACAGAATTTGACGAGGTTCTCGTGAAACATTTCCTGGACAGCCTCTGCTGCGTCAAGGCTGTAGATATGGGTAAAATAAAAACCGTTATGGACATCGGAACCGGCGCCGGATTCCCGGGTGTTCCCCTGAAGATTGCCTTCCCGGAGGTGGAAGCCTGTCTTCTGGATTCCCTCAATAAAAGAGTAAAATTCCTGGAAGAAACCTTTGCGCTCCTGGGCCTGGAGGGGATTTCCGCCATTCACGGAAGAGCTGAAGAATATGCAAAAAACAAAGCCTACAGAGAAAAATATGATCTCTGCGTATCCAGAGCAGTATCCGGACTTGCAACCCTGTCTGAATACTGTCTCCCGTATGTAAAAGTCGGAGGGCTTTTTGTCTCCTATAAATCCGGTTCTGTAAAGGAAGAAGCAGAAGCAGCAGAGAAAGCAGTAAAGATCCTTGGTGGAAAGATCAGGGATATTCAGTACTTTGACCTTCCAGGCTCCGAGATCGGCCGCTCCCTGGTCATTATCGAGAAGGTAAAAAATACCCCGGGCAAATATCCGAGAAAAGCCGGAACACCGCTCAGAGAGCCACTGGCATAAGATACCTCCTGTCGAACAAAGGCAAAATCTGTCCGACAGGAGATTTTTTTGTCCGGGAGTTTCACAAAATTATCACAAATTTATCCTACTTTTATCACAAATTACTTTTACACTATAATCCGATAGAGATGCCCCTGGATTCCCCCATTCTCTGTTTCATCCAGGGGCATTTTCTATTGGTATTGAAAAGACGCCAGAGTCAAGGGCTTCAGTTTCAGGACCTTTTGCCTCTGGCATCTTATAAAATGGGAAATCGATAATTAAAAAAAGTATTTCCCTGAGAATAAAAGGAGGAGAGTAAAGTGATCGAAGTAAGTAATCTGGTCAAAAAGTATGGCGATCATACTGCAGTTGACCATCTTTCCTTTCAGATCGAAAAGGGGAAAATTTACGGATTCCTGGGCCCCAACGGTGCAGGAAAATCAACAACTATGAACATGATCACAGGATACATTGCTTCCACAGAAGGAAAAGTGATGATCGATGGTCATGATATTCTGGAGGAACCGGAGGCAGCCAAGAAATGTATCGGCTATCTGCCGGAAATGCCGCCGCTCTATTTTGACATGACTGTTCTTGAGTACATGAAATTTGCGGCTGATCTGAAAAAAATCCCAAGAAACCAAAAAGACAAACAGATAAAAGAAGTCATGGATATGGTAAAGATCACAGACATGAAAGACCGTCTGATCAAAAACCTTTCCAAAGGTTATCGCCAGAGGGTGGGCCTTGCACAGGCAATCCTGGGATATCCTGAAGTGATCATCCTGGATGAGCCGACAGTAGGACTTGACCCGAAGCAGATCATCGAGATCCGTGATCTGATCAAAGGCCTGAAGCAGAAGCACACGGTTATCCTAAGCTCCCATATCCTTTCCGAGGTAAGAGCAGTGTGTGATTATGTTCTGATCATTTCCCATGGAAAGCTGGTAGCCAGCGATACACCGGATAATCTGGAACGTCTGGCAGCAGGCTCCAACAGCCTCCTTATGAAGGTAAAAGGCGAGAAAGACACGATTCGAAAAGCTCTGGAAACGATCGAAGGCGTAACCGGGGTGGAAATGTCCTATGACAGCGATGAGAAATTGTGGAAAACAAAACTTTCCATTCAGGAAAATGTGGATATCCGTGAAAAAGTCTTCTACGCTATGGCAAAAGCGAACTGTCCAATCTACGAAATGCAGGTTAAGAGAGTTTCCCTTGAGGATGTATTCCTTGAGCTTACCGAAGGAGAGAAAAAATCCGCCGGAAAACCGGAAAGCTCACAGTGGAAACCGGTAGAAGACAGATCATCGGAAGAAGAAAAAACTCAGGAAGAAAAAAACGGGGAACCAGAGAAGGCTTCTGATGAGAAAGAGGGGGATCAGTCATGACAGCGATTTTTAAAAGAGAACTGAAAAGCTATCTGACCTCCATGGTTGGATATCTCTTCATATTTTTTGTCCTGGTGCTGACCGGAATTTATTTTTCCGCATATCAGCTTTCAGGCGGCTATTCAAAATTTGAAACTACCTTAAGCGCACTGACCTTTGTGTTCTTGATCGGTGTGCCGATCCTTTCCATGCGTGTACTTGCAGAAGAGCGCAAGCAGAAAACGGATCAGCTTCTTCTGACCGCACCGGTATCTGTATGGGATATCGTATTTGGAAAATATCTTGCACTGGTAGCTGTGTTTGCCATTCCGGTCGTGATCATGTGCGTTTATCCTCTGATCATGAGTAAGTTTGGAACGATTTCCTATGCTTCCGCATACACCGGGATCCTGGGATTTTTCCTTCTGGGATGCGCGAATCTGGCGATCGGTGTATTTATGTCAGCACTTACAGAAAGCCAGGTAATTGCAGCAGTACTTACTTTTGTATTCCTGTTCGCCTTCTATATGATGAACGGAATTTCCTCATTCTTTTCACAGACCTCCATGTCAACCGCAGTGGCATTCGGACTTCTGATCGTGGCGATCGCGATCATCATTTATACCATGATCAAAAATGTCCTGATCTCTGTAGTGATCGGAGCTGTGGGAGAGATTGCCCTTGTGATCGTATACGTTGTAAAATCCAGTATTTTCCAGGGTGGTATCCAGAAGGTACTGAACGTATTTAACCTGAGCGGACATTATGATAATTTTACAAACGGCGTGTTTGACGTGACAGGAATCGTTTATTTTATTTCTGTTATTGCGATTTGCCTGTTCCTTACCATGCAGTCCATTCAGAAGAGACGCTGGAACTAGGGGGTGAAGGGAAATGAAATTCAGTGAGAAATTTAAGAAAAATAAAGGCGAGGCAGCCGTACCGGAGACAGCACAGGACTCCGGCAAAAAGAAACATAAACCGGATCCGAAAAAGCTGGTAGGCACCATCAGCAAAAAACATATCAAAAATGGTTCCTACAGCATGGCTATGGCAGCTGTCTTTATCGTGATCGTGGTTGTGATCAATATGATCGTCGGGGCGATCCCATCCAAATATTCACAGCTGGATGTAAGCTCATCCAAGCTTTACACCATCGGTGATGAAACAAAGAAGGTACTGAAGGCACTGGATAAGGATGTTACCATTTATCAGATCGCGGCAAGCGGTTCTGAGGACGACACGATCTCCAATCTGCTTTCACGTTATAAAGATGAGTCCAAGCATATTAAAGTTGAGGTGAAAGACCCTGTTGTAAATCCGAAATTTGCATCGGAATATACAACCGATGATCTTGCGTCAAACAGCCTGATCGTAGTCTGCGGCGACAGAAACAAGGTTATCAATTACAAAGATATGTATTCCTCTTCAGTAGACTATAATACCTGGCAGCAGACTACTACCGGATTTGATGGAGAAGGACAGATCACCAGTGCGATCGGTTATGTAACATCCAAGGATCTTCCGATCATGTACACCTTATCCGGACACGGAGAAAAAGATCTGGATTCCAGCTTTAAAGAAGATATCCAGAAAGCAAACATTGATATTAAGGAGCTGAACCTTCTCACAGAGGGAAAGGTTCCGGATGATGCAGACTGCCTGATGATCGTATCTCCGACCAGCGATATTTCCGAGGAAGAAAAAACAGAGCTCCTGGATTATCTGGAGGCAGGCGGAAAAGCTATGATCTTCTCGGATTATACACAGGATGATCTGCCGAACTTTGATGCGGTTCTTGAAAACTATGGTGTAAAGTGTGCAGAGGGAATCGTATTTGAGGGTGATAATCAGCATTATGGAATGCAGATGCCATATTATCTTGTACCAACAGTCAACAGCACAGATGCAAGCTCTGAGACAGCTTCTGCAGGCTCCTACGTACTGGCACCGTATGCACAGGGCATTCAGAAAACAGATGATGTAAGAGATACCGTAACCATCGACAGTATCCTGACAACCTCTGACAAGGCTTACTCCAAAACAAATATGCAGAGCAGCAATATCGAAAAGGAAGACGGAGATGTAGACGGACCGTTTGATCTTGGTGTTGCTATCACTGAGAAACTGGATGATGATAAGGAAACACAGATCGTTTACTACTCCACAGCAAATCTGATGGAGAGCCAGATAAACCAGATGGTATCCGGCGGAAATGAAAAGCTCCTTCTGGAGTCCTTAAACTGGATGACCAGCACAGACGACAGTAATTCCGTTTCTATTCCATCCAAGAGCCTTGAGTCCACAAGCCTGACAGTAACCGATTATGCTGCAGCCTTCTGGAAGATCTGTACCATTGGTCTGATCCCGGGAGTATTCCTTGTTGCAGGATTCCTGATCTGGCTTAAGAGGAGAAAAGCATAATGAAAAAATCGACCAAACTTGTTTCAGCAGTTGTTGTTCTGGCAGTTCTCGGCGGCGTTTATGTGGGACTGAACACCTACGTATCCAAAGAAGAAAAGACAGAGAGCAGCGAAGAGGAAAGCAAAACAGAAGTGTTTTCCGTGAAAACGGATGACATTAAATCCCTGGAATTTATCGTAGATAAGAAGGAAGTGACCTTTGAGAAAAAAGATGATTCCTGGGTGAAAAAGGATGAGACTGCTTTTCCTGTAAATCAGACAACTCTGGATTCCGCAGCTTCCGCCATCAAAAAGGTGGAAGCGGACAGAGTCCTGGAGGATGTGGAGGATCTTACGGAATACGGACTGGATTCTCCATCTAACACAGTAACCGTTGATACCGCTGATGGGACAACGAAGCTCAACATCGGAGATGAGAATACGTCTACGAATCAGTATTACATTTCCAAGGATGATGATGACAGCACGGTATATGTAGTGGCAGCGGATACAGTGTCTCCGTTTATGAATTCCCTTTACGATTATGCACAGGGAGAAGATTTCCCAACAATTGATTCTTCCACAGTGAAAAAGGTCCAGGTCAGTGAGAATAAAGATTCCTATGTCTTGGAAGAAAATTCCGACGGAGCTACCTGGAATGTTTCCGGTGACGGAAGCAGCGATAAAGAGTCTGCCGATACAACGGCAGCAGGAAATGTAACCTCCGGACTTGGAAGCTTTGCATTTGACCAGTTTGTAAACTACAATGCAGAGCATCTTTCCCAGTATGGCCTTGATAAGCCCTATGCGACGATTACAGTGGATTATCAGGAAGAGGTGAAGGATGACAGCACAGACAGTACAAAATCCGGAGAAAACGATTCTACGGCCTCTGAGAGCGATTCTGAGAGCGGCGACAGCGCTGACACGGACAGCAACTCAGAAGATGCAGACAGCAAGACAACCACAGTGGATAAACAGCTTGTCATTTATGTTGGTGATGAGGCAGGAGATGGCAGCAGATATGTAACGGTAGATAACAAACAGATCTATACAATGTCAACGGATACACTGAGTGCAGTTATTGACAAGACGCCGTCAGATCTCTGGTCACTGATCGTCAATTATCTGTCTGTAAAAAATCTGGATCAGCTCCAGGTTACTTACGGTGAAACAACAAGTACTGTAAATGTTTCACGTGAAACATCCACAGATGATGACGGAAACGAAAAAGAAACAATAACCTATCAGCTGGATGGTAAGGAAATAGAAAGTACAACCTTTACCACCTTTTACAACAAGCTGATAAACATGGCAGGACAGAAGAGACTGACAGACGTTTATACACCAGCTGCAGACCCGGAGATGACCGCTGTATTCACAGACTCTGACAAGAACCAGACAACCGTTACCTTCTACACATATGACACAAACTATTATGCAGCTGTCGTTGGAGACAAGGTATTTCTTGTAAACAAAATGACAGTAAAAGAAATGTTCAATGCATATGAAACCATGGTAAACGGTGGAACAGAGACAGAAGCCACAGCAACACCAACAGCTGAGGCGGAAAAATAAAATATTAAGAAAATAAATAAAAACACCTCGGAGATCCGTAAATAATAAGGTGATCTCCGAATATCCGTTTGATGATCAGATATTCGGAGACACCACACAGATCAGGATTTTCCGGGGTGTTTTTATGTTGCTATTATTTTACGGTCCTTACAGATGAATAAGGTCCGTATATTTTTTTACCGTTTATGATGCGGTATGCACGGATACAGTATTTGGTTGCGGTGCCTGGCTTTTTATCGGTGTAGGTTGTATTTTTTGTATTGCCGATAGCTTTCCAGGTTTTACCATGAAGACGGTAAATGGTGTAGCATAGGTGATGATTCCGTCTGTTTTTGCGGTCAGTGGATTAGATGCATACCAGGTTGCTTTTCCATTGAAAATCGCAGGCTTGCAGTCAGAAAGAGCTCCGGTTTGTGAGTAGATCTGAGAAGTCATATTGCCGCTTCTTCTGAATCTGACAGGAGTGTTTCTGAACTGAAATCTGCTGCATAGGTCAGGCACGGTGTACTGGCGAGCATGGCAGCGGAGATCATAAGGGATAGCAGTTGGGTTGTTCTCTTTTTCATAGATTTCCTCCTTATGTATGCGTGAATTTTTGGCTGCAGGTAAGTCTCTTATGTATGCGTGAATTTTTATGTTGCAGGTAAGTCTCTTATGTATGCGTAGATTTTATGTTGCAGATAAGTCTCTGTAATTGTCGCAGCTTGCTTTGCGTAACTGTGCAGGGATTTGCCTGATCAGATCTAACCAAATGAGGATGCTTTTATCCGCTTGATTTTCTGTAGCTGCTATAATTGTAGCGTGGAGAATTGGTGGAGACAACATAAAAAAACTGTACAGAAGCTCATCTGAGCAACTGTACAGTTTTAATTTTTCTATATCTAACAGAAGGTTCGGGGGAGCTTCTGTCAGTAACTAAGTATTATGCAAGACCTCTTTCTTCCAGCCAGTCGAAGAGAACAACTTTTTCTGCTTTCTTTCTCTTGGTCATGTGATTGAACTGAAGGATCGTCAGGATTGTGAAGATCACTAACAGTGCAACCATTACAATAATGGAAGTGGTAATGCTCCGGCCACCGCTGATCGTTGCACGGAATGCGTCGACCGTATAAGTAAACGGAACGTATGCATGGATCTTTGCAACGAATGAAGGTGAAACCTCAACCGGATAAGTTCCGGCAGATCCTGCAAGCTGAACGACCATGAATACCAGCATCAGGAAGCTTCCTACTTTACCAAGAGTAATGTTGAAGAAGTACATGATAGAGGTAAAGGTCATTGATGTCAGGCAGGCGAAGAGTACGGTTTTGCCCATCTCTGCAGGTGTGAATCCGTTAAATGCACGTAACAGCAGGATCAGGCAGATTCCCTGAAGGATCGCTACCGGATAAAGGACGGAAGCTTTGCTTGCCCACCATGCGAAACCGGATTTCAGTTTGCCTTTATACTGAGCCAGAGGATACATCAGGCAGAATGCCAGTGCGCCGACCCAGAGGCCTACAGACATCATGTAAGGTGCCATTGCGTGTCCGTTATTCGGGACATCGGTAAGTTTTGTTTCATCGTTCACAACAGGAGTTGCGAACATTTTGATCGTTTCATTACTTGCTGAATTGTCTTTTACAGTGGTAGCTCCATCGCTGAGGCTTGTGGTCAGTGTCTTGGAACCGTCTTTCAGTTCTTTCATACCGCTTCCAAGCTTCTTGGAGCCATCATACAGCTGAGAGGAACCGCTCTGGATCTGGGCAGCGCCATCTGCAAGCTGTTTTGCACCATTGTTAAGTGTGCTGTTGTTGCTTACAAGCTTCTCGGTACCGCTGAGAAGTGTTGAGGTACCGTTTGCTAATGTCTTAGTACCGTTTGCAAGAGTAGTAGCACCGCTGGAAAGGGTTTTGGCTCCTGTTGAGAGCTTTTTGGTACCGTCTGTAAGAGCGGAGCTGTTTTCGGAAAGCTTAGCAACACCATCGGTGTAGGTTGTGATTCCGGTTGTCAGTGTTCCGGAACCATCGGCTAATGCTTTTGTTCCATCTGCAAGAGTAGCAGCACCGCTGGAAAGAGCATTGGCTCCTGTTGCCAGTTTCTTGGTGCCGTCTGTAAGAGCAGCACTGTTTTCGGAAAGCTTAGCAATACCATCGGTGTAAGTTGTGATTCCATCTGTCAGTGCCTTAGAACCATCTGCCAGCTGACCTGCACCGGATTTGATATCCGGAAGTGCGTCAGTGATCTGTTTGCCGGCTGTTTTCAGATTCTTTGCACCGTCGTTGAGCTGCTTATCATAAGATGTCAGTTGGTCAAATCCATCGTTCAGAGCTTTGATTCCTGCTGCTGCAGCCGGGAAGGCTTCGACTGTGCCGTCTTCCAGAGACTGAAGTCCTGCGGAAACGTTCTTGGTTCCTGCGTTTACAGCCTGTGCACCCTGATACAGCTGGGTAACACCTGCAGAAAGCTGAGCGATCAGATCTGTAGGAAGCTGACTTGTAGCTGCAGATAACTGCTCTGCACCTGCGCTCATGGTTGTTGCACCTGCACTCATCTGGTTTGCACCATCTGTCATGGTTGTTGCACCCTCAGAAAGTGTGCCGGCACCCTGAGTCAGTCCTCCGGAGATCTGAGTCAGTCCGGAAGCTGCTTCGTTAAGCTTGGAAGCAACAGTATTCAGATTTTCCTGAGTAGAAGAGAGCTGACCGGATACACCAGCTGCAAGCTGTGAAACCTGATCAGAATAGCTGCTCATGTAAGAACCGTCCACGCCAGTCATTCCACCGGCTACGCTGTTTAAAGCGTTGATCACATCATTCAGAGCTGCTGCGGAAATGGTTCCGTCCTCAGAAGCGGTTGCCTGAATCGCCTGAAGCTGTGCTGCTAAATCGGTCATTGTCTGTCCGGCAGTACCGATCTTGGTATTTGCATCAGTAAGTGCCTCCGTTGTCTGCTGTCCGTATCCTGTAAGGATGTTGCTGACCTGATCACCTACCTGTGAGAACTGTGTGCCTGCATTCTGGAGAGCAGGGATCAGACTGTCTGTGATACTGCTGCTGGTCTGACTTGTGATACCTGCGGCCTGAGTGATATATCCGGCTGCGTTGTTGATTCCGTCTGCCGCATTGTTCATACCAGCTGCAGCACTGTTCATACCAGCTGCGGCTGTGTCCATACCATCCTTTGCGGAAGTAAGGCCGGCTGCAAGCTTGTTGATGGATTCCTGTGTTGTTCCCTCTTTCAGAGCAGAAACCTTATCGTTCAGGGCTTTCAGTCCGTTTTCCAGCTGCTGTGTTCCGGATATCAGTGACTGTGAGTCATCGGTTCCTTTGGTAACACCGGTATTCAGCTGAGAGATACCATTGGAAACTGTTGTGAGTCCGTCTTCAAGTTTTGCAAGCTCTTTGGCACCGGCTGCGAGTTTGCCAGCACCAGCCACATAGGTGGTAGTTCCATCTGCAAGAGTGTCAGCACCAGCTACATACTGTGTTGCTCCGTCGGAAAGAGTATCAATACCTGCACTTAATGCATTTGCACCGGATTCCAGGCTGCTTGCGCCGGATTTCAGCGTATCAGAATTTTTATTAAGCTCATCCACACCAGCGGTGTACTGCTGAACACCTTCATCCAGAGTATCTACACCGGTTGTCAGCTCAGGAACCTTTTCTGTCAGAGCTGCAACGCCGCTGTTCAGCTGGTTTGCACCGGATTCCAGGCTGCTTGCACCGGATTTCAGTGCATCAGAATTTTTATTAAGCTCATCCACACCAGCGGTGTACTGCTGAACACCTTTATCCAGAGTATCCACACCGGTTGTCAGCTCAGGAACCTTTTCTGTGAGGGTTGCAACGCCGCTGTTCAGCTGATCTGCACCATCGTCCAGGCTCTTTGCACCATCGTTAACCTTTGCAACACCATCGGTGTAGGTCTTAAGACCTTCGGTGAGACTGTCAGCACCGCTTACGAAAGTAAGAGTACTGGTGGAAAGCTTCTTAAGGTTTTTGGTAATTGTTTTGTTACCATCAGCTGCTGTATTCAGTCCGTCTTCGATCTTTCCGGATCCGTCTGCAGCTTCCTGCATTCCGTCACCTGCTTCTGAGATAGAATCAAAAACGGTTTCTGTATAGGTTTCCGTAACCTTGGAAGCAATGTTATCACGAAGCTTCAGCATTGCTGTTTCACTGAGCTTGGAGGCGATATAGTTGGTTCCAGGGTTTGTCTCATAGGATAGCTCCATTTGCTTTGGCTCGTTGTCCATTACAGTGGCTGCGTTTGCGGAGAAATTTTCCGGAATTTTGATAACCATGTAATAGGTTCCATTGGCCAGACCGTCCTCTGCTGTCTTGCTGTCTACAATGTTAAATGCCATTGAGTCGTTGTCTTTCAGCTCATCCGTCATGTCCTTACCTATGCTTAAGGTCTTGCCATTATACTCGACAGGTTTGTCTTCGTTTACCACGGCCACTGGCAGGCTGTCTACGTTTCCGTAAGGATCCCACATGGATTTCAGAAACAGACCTGCATAGATGATCGGGATTACGATAATGGCGATTACGACGATAAGCATGAGCTTGTTACGAAGTAAGCTTTTCCATTCGTTTTTGATCATATTACCTATCCCTTTCTTATTAAATTGTATTATCAAACATAGTTGATTAATCAAACTTTATTCCAGTAATGGCGACGAGATCTATTAATCATATTAAAATCTATTAATAGCTTTATATTCCATTATCAAACAAAGTGTTGATTTTCTTTACGTGATGTATTATACTAAACACATACCACAGATACAACCATTAAATCTTTACTGAATGTATATTAATAGACGGAAATAATGGAAGTGTCTATTACAAATAAAAAACTGCATAATAGACAAAAAGTACGTTATTTCCTTTGAATTTATGTGCAGTTGGTAATATTAAATGCAGACAGGATTCCTATGTTTCAACACAAATATGCAGCAGATATCTGGTATCGTGTAGGTCGGCGTCGTTAACAATTTTGATCTTGTCAATTCTTAACAACAGCAGATATCTGGTATCATACAGATCGGCGTAGAGAAAGCGAATGCTTTTATTCGTTTGAAGGATGCATTATCATTGTATGACAGTTGCAGAGTATCGTAAGTGACAGGTGATTGAGGCGGAGGAAACGTGCTTGCTTTTTTGAATTGCAGGGGGAATTAAGATGGCGGAAAAAGTTGACAGAAGAGTACGTAAGACCAAGGCACAGTTGCGAGCGGGGCTTGCCCGTCTTATGCAGAAGAAGAGCATTAAGGAGATTACGGTAAAGGAACTGGTGGAAGAAGTTGATATCAACCGCTCCACATTTTATCTTCACTATACAGATATCTATCAGATGCTGGAATCCATTGAGGCTGAATTGATGGAGGAAATCACGCATCTGGTGGCAGACTATCCTCTGGATCCTCTTAATAATAAGGAGAGCTCGTATCCTTTTATTGAGCAGATATTTACGATCCTGGATCATAATAAGGATATTTGTATCGCACTTCTTGGAAAGAATGGAGATATGGCTTTTGTGAATCGTATAGAAAAACTGATCGCAGATACAGTGCTGCATCGCTTGTCAATTCGTCTGCCGAAAGACAACCGTGATATTGAGTATGCGTATGCGTTTTGTCTGAATGGATGCGTGGGAATGATCAAGACATGGCTGTCTTCTGAGAATCAGGAGAGTACACAGCATATGGCAGAGCTGACACATAAGCTGATCGATAATACAACACACATGTATCTGGAGCAGGCACTTAGATAAGAGAAATGTCCGGATGCATGCTGTGAGTCTGGTAAAAAATAAAGAGTATTGTTTCACGTTTGTTTGAGGGAAAACTTATGTTTCACGTGAAACAGTACTCTTTTTTTATTGGCTTTTTGTTGGTTTATAGCATTTCCACAAATTACTGCATGAAGATCAACGGCTCCGAACATGAACAATGTTCTTTTGATACGTTGATTTCCAAAATTACTATAGATAAATTTTGTTTTTGGTGCCGGATCATAAGCTGTTTTTACAGGAAAATAGCTACCTGTTCCAGGAAATGTTCCGGATCTTCCAGATGAGGAAGATGTCTGGTTTCCGGGATCACAGCGGTTTCAATGGAAGAATTCAGCTTTTGATATTCCTCTGCGATAAGAGAAGCGGAAGCTTCTTTTTCTCCGGAAATAATATAGATGCATGCATCGGAAGATTCTACGGCATTATTAATGCTGATATTCAGGTATTTGCCAATGTAGCTGGAATACAGATATTTGGCGTTGGAACCGCCCTTGTGAGCGGATTCATAATAGGTGTCTACCAGTGTATCTGTTACATGGAAGGGATTGTAGAACAGCTTTTCCATAAACAGACTGCTGATGGATTCGCGGGAAGCTACCATATGATAGATCAGAGTTCCGAAAATCGGAAGCTCGATAAAATACTTAAAGAGCTTGTTGTCTTTACAAGGTGCCTGCTTCAGGGAACTGAAGCTTGGTGGATTGACCAGCATGATCTTGCGGAAATGGTCGGAATTGTTACGGTAAGCCATGATCGCAAAAGAACCTGAGAAACCACTGGCAATAACATCGGTTTCCTCACGAATCACATTCTTGGCAAAATCACAGAGTAACTGAGCAAATACAAAATTGGTATAAGTAATATCCGGTTTTTCGGAACGTCCACATCCAAGAAGATCAATGGTGTAAACGGTATGTTCGGTTGCGAGCTGCTTCTCTATGGCATTCCATTCATAACCGGAAGCACCTGGCATGATATCATGAATAAGAAGAATAGGGGTGCCATGTCCCTGTTTTGTATAAAAAATCTTTCCAAAACGCCAGTCATAGGTTCTGCTGTGTGGCTGTTCCAGCATATCTTTAAGCTGAGATGTGGCATCTATGAAACGGTTAGCAATATGAATAACACCTGCGGCAGTTCCGACTAAAGCTGCAAGAGTAAGTAGTCTGTGTCCATTTTTCTTCATTAAAAAGCCTCCTGGAATTCGTAAAAATAATCAGGACAGATGTAACGTAATTCAGGTATCTGATCTGATTTTTTCTGAATATTTCTTTGCTTTATTATACGACAGGAACGAAAAATTTACAATGCTTTTGTGGGAACCCTAACCTTGTTATTGTATGCTGACGCTACTGTCCATTCTGTTCTTGACGATGATCGCTAAGTTGCTGTTCGTTCTGCTTTCAGTAAAGCGCTTCGCAATGCAAAGAATTTATGTTGATCGCATAAATTGGTGCGGTATGGTCTCGGGCTTTCTGCGACCTTCGTTTATAAAAAAACTTACGGAATATTATCAGTGAACAGTAGCATAGCCAATATGCTTCATGATACATAGAAATCAGATTTCGAACCGAATCAAGTAAATCCCCTGCTTTAATTGCGAAGAGCAATAAGCAGAGGACTTACTTGTATCAGGAGAAGGAAAAGCTCCTTCTGATAAACTGCGAAGCAGTTATTTGGTTATGAGCAAGTAGCGAAGAGGATGCTGTTATCCTTCAGTAAAATACAAGTGTTTCACGTGAAACATTGGACTTGTTATCCGACAGAGCTGATGCTATACAGGATTGCCGAGGATGATGTTGATAAGGGTTTTGTTCAGCATCAGTGTGCAGTTCCATGGATTGAGAATTACTCCCTCAACAGACGGCTCTTGCAATGCAGAAGCAAAAATCTTATCAATATCTGCGGTAAATGTGGACATGATCTTATCACTGCCTTTTAACTCTTCGTCAAAGCTGGTAAATGCAGCCCACCATTGCTTTCCATCGTTGGTTTTGATCGCATGAAGAGAAATTTTTCCATCACCTTTTGGAGGTTCTACAGCAATGATCAGCTGTGCCTGCTCCTGCATTCTGTGACGGATCACGGTGAGAGTATGAGCAAGCATTTCTTCGGTTGCTTCTTTTTGGAGTGCTGCAATGGCAGTTTCGATCTTTTCGTTGCCATTTAAAGTCTTGTCTAATTGTTCTTTATAGAAATCGTTGCGATTATTTGTGGTGTTCATGTATAAAATATTCCTTTCAATCAGATGATAAATGACTAGTACAGCGAATATTAAGTAACCGCCATATTGACTTGTCTGATTTTTCATATGCTGCGTTGTCGTCAATCGCCGTAGCCACCGCTACGCCTCATTCCTTCGCCTTGCATATGAGAAAATCATCCTACGTCAATATAGCAGAAACTTAATTTTCGCTGTACTAGTACATTGTTTTCGAAATAACTATACCAATTACTTGTTGGTGAATCCGACTGCACAGATCTAAAAGCCTCAGCATAGCCAGCTACGCCTGCATTTTTATACCTGCACATTCGAATCCACATCCCACGCGATTGGTATAGTTATTTACGAAACAATGTATTAGCCGCAAACTGCAAGGAGTTTGCGGATGCTTTCTTTATGGATTATAGCATTTCAGGGGAAAATGAGGCAAGAGAAGATGTTTTTAACTGAATCAAATAAGTCCCCTGGTTCGATTTCGAAAAGCAATAATCAGGGGAACTTGCTTGCATCAGGAGAAGTGCAGGCTCCTTCGGATAAACTGCGAAGCACTTATTCGGTTATGAGCAAGTAGTGAAGCGGATGCTTTTATCTGCTTGAATTTTAAATCAAGAAGTTTCCTGATTACTGATCACTCCGTTCTTGGTAATACACTTCGCGATGCACAGAAATTATGCTAATCACATAAATTTGCATGGTATGTCCAGGGCTTTCAGTGGTCTTTGCGCACAAAAAAACTCGGAGGATAATATTACCAGTTAACAGTAAGTCCCCTGCTTCAATTACGAAAAAGTAATAAGTAATAAGCAGTGGGTGGCGTGTATTAGGAAGAATGCAACGGCGTTTAGAAGCAGGGAAAAGAATAGTGGGCATGTCTAAAAACAAGGTACTGCACTAATTCATGTGGCCACTGTTATGGGTACATTGTAAGCAGGTCCTGATAAATTGCAAAGTAGCTATTGGGTGTAGAACTGCGTAGCGAATACGGGTATTTTTATTCGTTTGATCCCAAATTGGATAGATATGTTTGCACACTTGAAGGTGAGTTGCCAGATACTGTCATCAGTATTCCCCATGATTTCGGTCAGATGCTTTTGTGAACTGGATGGGGAATTAACAAGTTAAGTGAATGTAGTAAAAATGTGTATTTATATGAAAAAATGGAGGGGAAGGCGGAAAATATGGGGGATTTTATAGAAGAACGATATAAGAGTAAGGATGAAATAAAGAGAAATAAGAGATTATTTCTGTGAAGAGAACACTATGATAATGACAATAACACAAATGTTAAGTACGATAAAAAGGACTTTATAAAAGAAAATACTGGCAAATAAATAGAAATAATAGGATATTTACGAATGAAAAAGCATTAAAGTACAAATTATAGTACTTTAAATAAAAAAGTACGATAAAACGTACTTTATACGTATGCACACATAAAAAAGCCTTGAAATGCAAAATGTGCACCTGCACACATGCGGCAAAAAGATAAAATATAGATCCGTTCCTACTTTAAACATGTAAAATTTTGATTGATCGAATAAAAGAAAGCAGCAGCTTCGATTACAAAAAAACAATAAGCTGTGGGTGGGAAAATACTTGTACTCTTCCTGATAAACTGTAAAACAGCTATTTTGTGTAAAACTATGATCGAATGCAAAAAAATTTTTGTCCGCATGACTGGGATAAAGGGAAGGCAGGGAAGTGTTTTACGGCTTGATTTAGAAGAAAAAAGCCTATTAAGTGAAATTTATTTTATGCCAGTTCTATGCCGGAACCTTATTCAGATACATTTTATATTGGATATTACAAAATGAAACTATGCTTGAAAAAGTCTTTAGTTAACATGTACATAACGAATATATAACAGGATTGGAAGAAAAATGAAATAAATACGCAAATCTTTCGTAAACATAATAAAATAAACAAAAATCGAAAACTTCAGTTTCATAATATTATATTTTTTTCACAAGAGATACATGTATTTCACACTATAAAAACACTCCGGGAAAAGAAGTTTCCATTTACTATATATAGATGCTTTTGGGGAATATAAAGATAACAGCCACATTATTTTGTGGAGGGAGTTTCTTGTATTTTTTACATGCTTTCGTGATACAGATAATGCCAGAGAGAATATATCGGAGTATTTTTTTGATATTTCTCATTGATTTTATAATGTGTTCGTAACTGTTCAGTACCCTTGCAGTTACAAGTCAAACCGTGTCCTGGATCGATTTCGTTGATGGCATTTTTAACCGGATCGAGGAAGTCACTTGCTTCAATTATGAATATTGGTTTGATAATCTGTCTTCGGATGTTTCACGTGAAACATCCGAAGACAGATTAAGAATAAAGAGTCATAACCCCATCTTTGACAATTGCAGAAATAAAAAACATCTGTAGTTCGTGCTTATGTGTTTTATGGTAGGTTTAATATAGATTTTAATCGAATCAAGTAATTCACCTGCTTTAATTGTGAACTACAATAAGCAGTGGTTGGGGACTTGCTTGTATCAGGAGAAGTACAGTCTCCTTCTGATAAACTGCGAAACATTTATTAAGCTATGAGCAGTAGTGAAGAGGATGTTTTTATCCGTTTGACTTAAAAAATGTTTCGCAACAACGACAACTCATATGCGCTTTACGGTAGCGTGATATAGTTTTTAATCGCGTCAGGAGGTCCCCTGCTTCAAGTGTAAGAAGCAATAAACAGCGGTTGGTGACTTGCTTGTATCAGGAAGAGTACAAGCAAGTTTTAATAAACTGCGGAGCAGTTATTCGGTGTAAAGCTGCGTAGCAACTGCGGATGCTTTTGTTTGTATGACTCGAATCAGGAGGTCCCACTGTTTTTGGCTTCAATTGCAAGAAACGATAAGCAGTGGTTGAAGAACTGCTTCTTATCAGGGAAGAGTAGTTTGTAGTCCTTTTGGTAAATCGCGAAGCAGTTATTCAGTGTAGAACTGCGAATGCGTTTACAGATGCTTTTATTCACTTGATAATAATAGTAATGTTTTTAGTGCTCAGATAAAATTTGAAAATGCTATAAATGCTGTAAAAGAAAGGGATTTCGATGCCTATGTAGCAGTGTGCAAGGTTCCATAAAAGATAATATCTATACCGAGAAAATCGAATTATTTTCGAGATTACGATAAATCAGAACAATTTCAGCAAAATATCTATAAATGGGAACTTCATTTCTCGGTACGTTTTTATGGCGTAATGGCGTAAAATATATAGTCAGATTGACAGCAAATAAAACTGGAAGTTTATGCGGAGTTGATGGACTTTATAATCGATGTACTGTTACTGTCAAACTTTTGTTTAGTCCGGAATGAGTTTGGGTATACTACACAATAAATAAAATAATTCAAAACCTATTTTCTATTGTTTCACGTGAAACATTATGTGGCAGTTTAAAAATAAAAGTGTTATAATGATATCCAATGAGTAAAAATCCCTTAAAAAAATAAAAAGGAGGGGTACAATGGGACGAATCATTGCAGTTGCCAATCAGAAAGGCGGGGTTGGAAAATCAACGACAGCCATCAATCTATCGGCCTGCCTTGCTGAAAAAGGGAAAAAGGTTCTTGCCATCGACATTGATCCGCAGGGAAATACGACCAGTGGACTTGGCGCAGACAAGAATGCAGTAGAAAACACCCTTTATGAGCTGCTGCTTGGAGAAGCAGAGACCAAGGATACCATTATAAAGAACGTTGTAGATAATGTTGACCTGATACCATCGAATATGAATCTTTCCGGTGCAGAAATTGAACTGGTTGATCTTGAGGATAAAGAATTTATTCTGAAAAAGATCACGGATAAACTTCGTCGGAAATATGATTACATAATCATGGATTGTCCGCCGTCACTGAGTATGCTTACAATTAATGCTTTGACAGCCGCAACTTCCGTTCTGGTGCCGATTCAGTGTGAGTATTATGCATTGGAAGGTTTATCACAGTTGATACATACCATCGAACTGGTAAGAGACCGATTGAATAAGAGGTTGAAGATCGAAGGCGTGGTCTTTACTATGTATGATGCCAGAACAAATCTGTCACTTCAGGTTGTAGAAAATGTAAAAGAAAACCTGGACCAGAATATATACAAAACGATCATACCGAGAAATGTACGACTTGCAGAGGCACCAAGCTATGGAAAACCGATCAATCTGTACGATTCACGATCTACAGGAGCAGAGAGTTATCGCCTTCTGGCAGAAGAAGTTATAGGCAGGGAGGACGAGTGATGGCTGGAAGAAGAACAGGAGGCCTTGGAAAGGGTCTTGACGCACTGATCCCGAACAAAGCAGGCGGTCCGTCAAAGGAACCTGCAAAAAAGACAAGATCTGCAGCTGTAAAAAAAGACAAACCAACTGAAAAAGATAGTCCGGCCGCAGAACGACTTGTGAAAATTTCCAGCGTAGAACCAAATCTGAATCAGCCCAGAAGACATTTTGATGAGGATGCGCTGCTGGAACTTTCGGAATCCATTAAACAGTACGGTGTTCTTCAGCCGTTGTTGGTATCCGATAAGAAGGATTATTTTGAGATCATTGCAGGCGAACGCCGCTGGAGAGCTGCCAAGATGGCAGGGCTCAAGGAAGTTCCTGTTGTTGTAAAAGAGTTTACAGACCAGGAAATCGTAGAAATTTCCCTGATCGAGAACATTCAGCGGGAAGACCTGAATCCTATAGAGGAAGCGATGGCATACAAACGTCTGATGGAAGAGTTTCACCTGAAACAGGATGAAATCGCAGACAGAGTTGCCAAAAGCAGAACTGCAGTAACTAATTCCATGCGTCTTCTGAAGCTTTCCTCAAAAGTTCAGGAAATGGTAATTGCAGATATGATCTCAGCTGGTCATGCGAGAGCACTTCTGGGAATTTCTGATGAAGCTCTTCAGGAAACAACAGCCATGAAGGTTTTTGATGAAAAACTCAGTGTTCGTGAGACGGAAAAACTTGTAAAGAATCTGGTTTCTCCTGCGAAAAAAGTAAAAACAGAGAGAAACACAGCAGAAGATGCCATTTATGAGAGCCTGGAAGAAAAAATGAAAGGTATCATGGGAACAAAGGTATCCATTCAGCGAAAGAAAAACAACAAAGGTAAAATTGAAATTGAATATTATTCCAGAGATGAACTGGAGAGGATCATTGATCTGTTCGAATCTATCAGATAGGAGGCAGAATGAGCGGGATTTTTGAAAGCATGGGAATTGATTCCGGGATTGTGATCATTGTTTTGCTGATCCTTACCATCATTCTTCTGATCAATGTGGTGAGTAGCAATATGCGTCTCAGCCGTTTGGAACGGAAGTACAAGATGTTTATGAGAGGCGGAGATGCACAGTCACTGGAAAAAGTTTTTGTAAGAAAATTTGCACAGATCGACCGGCTGTATGAAGCAAAGGAAGATCATGATCATGACATCAGCTTTATCAAAAAAAATATGAATGTAATGTTCAGCAAATATGGCGTTGAAAAGTATGATGCATTTGATGATGTAGGTGGAAAACTCAGCTTTGCACTGGCGCTTCTTGATAAAAACAATACGGGTCTGATCTTGAATGCGGTTCACAGCCGCGATAACTGTTTCCTTTATTTAAAGGAGATCGTAAAAGGTGAGTCCTATGTTGTACTTAGTCAGGAAGAAGTGGAAGCTTTGAGAAAAGCAGTAAACTTTGGCCTTGGTGAGATTGAGAAGGAATAAAAAACTGCAAAGAGTAAGAATATTTTTAATACAGGAGGAATATCATGTTAGACATTAAGTTTGTGAGAGAGAATCCGGAGGTTGTAAAGCAGAATATCCGCAATAAGTTCCAGGACAGCAAACTGGAGCTGGTTGACAAGGTTCTCGAACTTGATAAAGAAAACAGAGAGATCAAGCAGGAGGTTGAGGCTCTCCGTGCTGAGAGAAACAAGATCTCCAAACAGATCGGTGCTCTTATGGGCCAGGGAAAAAGAGAAGAGGCAGAAGAGGTTAAAAAACAGGTTGCTGCATCCGGAACTCGTATTGAGGAACTTTCTCAGAGAGAGAAAGAGGTTGAGGAAGAGCTTCTGAAAGATATGATGGTGATCCCGAACATCATCGATCCTTCTGTACCGATCGGTAAAGACGACAGCCAGAACGTAGAGATTGAGAAATTTGGTGAGCCGGTTGTTCCGGATTTTGAAGTTCCGTATCATACAGATATCATGGAGAATTTTGATGGAATCGATCTTGACAGCGCAAGACGTGTTGCCGGTAACGGATTCTATTATCTGATGGGTGATATCGCACGCCTTCATTCCGCAGTAATTTCCTATGCAAGAGATTTCATGATCAACCGGGGATTTACTTACTGCGTACCGCCTTTCATGATCAGAAGCAACGTTGTTACAGGCGTTATGAGCTTTGCGGAGATGGATGCTATGATGTACAAGATTGAGGGAGAGGATCTTTACCTGATCGGAACAAGTGAGCATTCCATGATCGGTAAATTCATTGACCAGATTATTCCGGAGGAAGAGCTTCCGAAGACACTTACAAGCTATTCTCCGTGCTTCCGTAAAGAGAAAGGTGCTCATGGACTTGAGGAGAGAGGTGTTTACCGTATCCATCAGTTCGAGAAACAGGAGATGATCGTTGTCTGCAAGCCAGAGGAGAGTAAGATGTGGTTCGACAAGCTGTGGCAGAATACAGTAGATCTGTTCCGTTCTCTTGATATTCCGGTTCGTACGCTTGAGTGCTGCTCCGGTGACCTTGCTGATCTTAAGGTAAAATCCCTCGATGTTGAGGCATGGTCTCCACGTCAGAAGAAATACTTTGAGGTAGGAAGCTGCTCCAACCTTGGAGATGCACAGGCACGTCGTCTGAAAATCCGTGTAAACGGCAAAGATGGCAAGAAATATCTTGCTCATACATTAAACAATACAGTAGTAGCACCTCCGAGAATGCTCATTGCTTTCCTGGAAAATAACCTGAATGCAGATGGATCTGTAAACATTCCAAAAGCTCTGCAGCCATATATGGGCGGTATGACAAAGATTGAGAAAAAGACACGCGCGTAAGAAAAACGCAGGCTTTTTCAGGGAGGTGTTCTTGTGCACAGTTATTTAAAGACCGTTGGTTTTTCACAGATTACCAGAAGAAGTGAAATAAAAGAGATCATCCGTGATGTGATCGCAAGCTACGATGAAAAGGTTTGCGTGGAAAATCATCCGGAAGGCGTATTTGTACAGTTTTCCAAGAATTATGGCTGTGACTGTGGAATCAGCGTTTGTGGTCAGTACGATGAGAACGGTGAGTTTCACGTGGAATATTATTTCCCATTTTTCAGGGGAACAGGAATCACATCCAGAGAAAAAGTGACTGTTGAACGTCATACAGATAAGGAATCTTATGCAGGAGCATGTGATGATTTGCGTATTGGCGTGACTATGATCTTTTATCTGCAGAATCTGGCAGAATATATGCAGGAGAAATACAAAGGCCTGAAAGACCCGGGGGACCGTCCGGTGACGGTTTCCGGTCTGGCTTCTGAGGGAAAGATCCTGTTTCCGCTGCAGAAGGATAAGGAAGCGGTAAAGGTGGAGAGAGAACTTTCCAAAAACAGGACTAATCTGATCGCAGCAGCGCGTAATGGTGATGAGGAAGCTATGGAGAGCCTTACAATGGAGGATATGGATACTTACTCCATGATTTCCCAGAGAATTGTTACAGATGATGTTCTCACGATCGTGGATTCTTATTTCATGCCTTATGGAATCGAATGTGATCAGTATAATGTTCTTGGTGAGATTCTGGATATCATGAAATTTAAGAATATCCTGACAGGTGAAGAAATCTGCCAGATGACTATAGAGAGCAATGATATACAGTTTGATATCTGCATCAACAGCAAAGATCTTCTCGGTGAACCGGCAGTTGGACGCCGCTTCAAAGGAACAATCTGGCTGCAGGGTCAGCTGCACTATTAAGTTTTCAAATTTAGAATTAATTCTTGTAATTTCAAAATAAATATAGTAAAATAATGGTTGTGAAACTTTTGGAAGTGTTCGAAATGTTTCACAACTATATATGTCCATATAGCTCAGCTGGATAGAGCACTCGCCTCCTAAGAGAAAGCCGAGGCATTCCCCAAAGGGAAAAAATGAAAAACAACTTTCAGTTCGAATCTATTCTGAAAAATGCTAATGGTGACAACAAAGCATTCCCCAAATTGGGGAACGTTCTAATGTTACCAAATCAAAAAAATCTGTAGATTGACAACTCGAAAAAGAGTTGATAATCTTATATATGGCCGAAGGGAAAAATCCTAGAAACCCAGTAAAATCAAGGGTTTGCGGCATGTGTCGTCATAGCTCAGCTGGATAGAGCACTCGCCTCCTAAGCGAGGGGTCGGAGGTTCAAATCCTCTTGGCGACGGGCTTCAAAGCGTTCGAAAATGTTAGCTGGATTAGCTGACAACGAACGCTTTTGTTATTTTCTAATCACGTTCGTGACATGATTTTCCATTCAAAATGATCAATTTCCAGCTAACGCAATCTGATTTTTGTTAGCTGACAGCTAATCAAAATTACCGGTTTGCAAACATGGGTTTTAGGAAGTTCAGCTAACATTTGGGTTCCGCTCTGTTGTCACCCCTTATTCGGGGATGTAAATCAGAGAAAAGGCGGGAAAAGAAACAATCTCTCCCAAACCTGCAAACATGAATTAGCTGAAACAGTATTCAATTCTATTAGCTACAGCTAATGGTCAAACAGCAATGTCTGTTTGGAACTTTACTATCTATAAAAGTTCCAGGCAGGCATTTTTTATTTCCTGAATCCTGGAGGAAAGGAGTCAAGATGACTGAACCAAACAGACAATCAGAAGAAAACGAAGAAAGAATCATAGAAATTGAGATTGAGCGTCTTCGACCGTTCAAAGAGCATCCGTTTCAGGTGAAGGATGATAAGGAAATGTTTCTTCTGCAGGAAAGCATTGAAAAGTATGGAATATTAAATCCGCTGATCGTCAGACCGGTACCGGATGGATACTATGAGATCATATCCGGCCACAGAAGAAAACATGCTGCGGAGAAACTGGGATACCGTAAAGTACCGGTAATCATCCGGGTATTAAGTGAAGATGATTCCATCTTGAGCATGGTAGATTCCAATCTTCACAGAGAACGGATCAGCTACAGTGAAAAAGCTTTTGCTTACAAACTGAAGAATGACGTATTAAAAAGAAAAAGTGGTCGAAAAAAGAGCCAAGTTGACCACAAAACACCAAGAAAGCGGGCAATAGAAATCATCAGTGAAGATTGTGGTGATAGCCCAAAACAAGTGCAGCGTTATATCTCACTGACAAAACTGATACCGGAAATGTTGCAGAAACTGGATGATGAGATCATTTCTTTTTGTCCGGCTGTAGAGATAGCTGCATTAAGTGAAAAAGAACAAAGAGAACTGCTTGTAGCAATGGAGTATGCACAGGCAATCCCATCACTCTCACAGGCCCAGAGGATCCGGCAACTGAGTAAAGAAAAACAGTTGTCACTGGAAAAGATGGAAGAGATCATGTGTGAAGTGAAAAAGGGTGAGATCACAAGAGTGGCATTCACAAACGAGCAGTTGCACAAGTATTTTCCAAATTCTTATACACCGGCAATGATGAAACGGGAAATACTGGCACTGTTGAAATTATGGAAAAAAGAATCATGGGATAGTTAAAGGAGGAAGAAATCATGTGTAAAGTTATATCCGTAGTAAACCAGAAAGGTGGCGTCGGAAAGACCACCACAACCGTAAATGTAGGCATTGGACTGGCAAGAGAAGGTAAGAAAGTGTTGCTGATCGACGCGGATCCACAGGGAAGTTTAACCGCAAGTCTTGGATATGAGGAACCGGATGATCTTCGCATCACACTGGCAACGATTATGATGGATGTCATTAACGAAGAAGAAATCTCTCTGGAAGATGGTATCTTACATCACCAGGAAAATGTAGATCTACTTCCGGCAAATATTGAGCTTTCTGCCCTGGAAGTAACGATGGGGAATGTTATGAGCAGAGAAATGATCATGAAGGAATATATCGATGCGATAAGAGGCCGATACGATTATATCCTGATCGACTGTATGCCAAGTCTTGGTATGATGACAATCAATGCACTGGTCTCTTCCGATTCCGTGCTGATACCTGTACAGGCCGCATATCTGCCGGTGAAAGGACTTCAGCAGCTGATCAAGACCATTCTTACAGTAAAGAAAAGGCTGAACCGGAAACTGGCGATTGAGGGCATTCTGTTGACTATGGTTGATTTCAGAACCAATTACGCAAGGGACATTGCATCGAGAGTACATACAACATACGGAAGCCAGATAGAAGTATTTGAAAATGTGATTCCGATGTCTGTAAAAGCAGCTGAGACCAGTGCAGAGGGAAAAAGCATCTACATGCACTGCCCGAAAGGAAAAGTTGCCGAAGCATATAAGAACTTAACACAGGAGGTTTTGAAAAATGAAAAATAGAAGTGGCGAAAAGATTAAACTGGCAAGCATTGATGAACTGCTTGGTGTGGTAAATGAAGAATCTGCAATGGAGATAGAGATTAGTAAGATCCATCCGTTTAAAAATCATCCGTTCAAGGTGCTGGATGATGAAAAGATGCAGGATCTGGTTGAAAGTGTAAGGATCAATGGAGTACTGACACCGGTACTGCTTCGAATGGATGATAATGAAGAATATGAAATGGTATCCGGTCACAGAAGAATGCATGCAGCACAGCTTGCAGGACTTACAACTATTCCGGCAATCGTAAGAGAATTATCGGATGATGATGCCATTGTGGCTATGGTGGATGCTAACATTCAGCGAGAGGAATTGTTGCCGAGTGAGAAAGCATTTGCTTATAAGATGAAACTAGAGGCAATGAAAAGACAGGGAGTTAGAACAGATTTAACTTTGTCTCAAAATGAGACGAAGTTGAGATCTGATGAAGTCTTGAGCAAGCAAGTTGGGGAAAGTAGAGCTCAGGTTCAAAGATTTGTACGATTAACAGAACTTATTCCGGAACTTCTTGATCTGGTAGATAACAAGAAGCTTCAGTTTACGGTTGCTGTCAATATCTCCTACATCGATAAGGAAGTACAGGGATGGATCTACGAATATATCAGCGACACCGGATTCATCAAACCAAAACAGATTGCAGCACTCAGAAATCAGCTGAATGATGGACCAATCAATCAGATTCAGATGTTATCGATTTTCAATAACTGTGTGATGGCAAAGAAAGTATCCCGGTCTCTTACTTTCTCAGAAAAGAAACTGACAAAGTATTTTCCGGATGATTATACAGCCAAAGATATGGAGCAGGTGATTGAATCATTATTAGAAAAGTGGATGCAGGAACAGTCCTGTTAAGGAGAGAAAAAGCTAAGAAAACAATGTCAAAGAAGTTTAAAAAGAGGACTTCTTAGCAGAAAATGAAAGGAGGAAATTATGGAGAAAAAAATGACATTTAATTATTTTTACGGTACCGAAGCTGATCAGTTCAGCTTCTACCGCATACCAAAAGCATTATTTACAGACAGCTATTTTAAAGATTTATCAAGCGATGCTAAAATTTTATATGGACTGATGTTGGATCGAATGTCTCTTTCCATCAAAAATCAGTGGTTTGACGACAAAAACAGAGCATATATCTACTTTTCCATCGAAGATATCATGGAATTACTGAACTGTGGCAGAAATAAAGCCATCAAATCCATGAGAGAGCTGGATGACGAAACAGGAATTGGTCTGATTGAGAAACGCAGGCAGGGATTTGGAAAGGTGAATGTTATCTACGTAAAAACCTTTATGCCTGAGAAAACAGATGAGAAAAAATTTGGAGAGGAATTAGAGAAGTTTAAAAAACAAACTTCTGTGGAAAATGAAGAGCCTGCAGAAGTTTACAATTTAAACTTCATGAAGTCCCAAAATCAAACTTCTAGAAGTCCCGAAAACAAACTTCAAGAAGTTTACATTTCAAACCCTAATAATACTAATCTTAGTGATACTGAAATGAATGATAATAAATCTAATCCTATCATATCTGTGGATGAGAAAAGATTTGATAGCGATAACCGCTCTGAGGATTATCAGGCTTATGAAAACCTTGTCAAAGAGACCATTGATTATGAATCACTGGAAGTAACCCATCATGACGATATGCGACAGGTAGATGAAATCGTGAACCTGATCGTAGAAACTGTGATGTGTAAAAATGACAAGATATTGATTGCCAGCAACTGGTATCCGGCATCACTGGTGAAGAAAAAATTTCTGATGCTGACCTATTCACATATCGAGTATGTCTTACACTGTATGCGTGGTAACACCACCAAAGTGAAGAACATCAAGAAATATTTATTAGCATCCCTGTTTAATGCACCGTCTACGATGAACGGGTATTATCAGGCAGAGGTGAACCATGATATGCCAGGACTGGTAAGATAGGAGGTGCACATGTTTATTTTAAAACTTGCTGGGAAAATATTATTACTGCCGGTATGGCTGATCCTTTTTGTGATCGGACTGGCAGTAAAGATGACAGTACAGACTTATGCGGTTGTCAGAGGGATCCTTGGGTTTATATTCACTTTGTTGATTATAGCGACTGCATACTGTTACCATGACTGGGTACAGGTTGCATTTCTGTTTTCGCTGAGTGTAATTCTGTATCTGATCCTTTTTGCAGGAGTGTTCGTAGATACTGTACTGGACATGACAAGAGAACGCATTATTGATTTTATTATATCGTGAGGAGGATATGAAAATGAGCGAAAACAATGATTATATTCAGTTACCACCACTTAAAAAAGACACACCGTCCGATGTGGTAGCATTTATGTGGGAGTACATAAAAGTACCGGAGGATTCAAGAGAAAAAGTTAAGAATCTGCTTAAAGATGCAAATGAAAATGGAGTAAAATTAAGTCATCAGGCACCAACCCTGTATGATGTTGTCCCAAAAGAAGAAATTGCTGAATTTGAAGAGCTTATGCGCAAAACCATAGCTGACATTGTATCAGAAGCCAGTAGCGTTGCCTGTTGGGTGTATGTGCAGAAATATGTGAAACAGAAAACTCTTGATGAAATGCTGCAAGAATTGCCAGGAGCAGGCCAGTTTATCATTGTCATGGATACCTGGTTCGAAAGACTGATGGCGGATCAATAGAAGTTGTGATAGAATGAAGAAAACGATTTGATGTGCAAATCGGTATTTGTAAGGATGGTGAAATTATGGGAGCTTGGATAAGAAATAATTTTATTAACATTTCTGATGAAACTAGAAAAGGAGTTTTAGTAGGAGGCTTTAGCTATAAAGATATAGATGATAAATTTATTTCTGAAATTTGTTCAAATGATAAAATTCAAGTAATCCAAATTTCTAAAGCATTACCAAAAGAAGCGTTTATTAAAATTGATTCTATATTAGAGAAAAAACCTGAATTAGATTTTCGTATTTTCTCTATTACCAGTCTTAATCGTTGTGATATTTCATTTTTAGAAAACATGCCTCATTTAAGAAGGTTGCGTATTGATTGTCATTTGCGTGATTGGGAAAATGGCTTAGATTTTAATGTCCTTACAAAATTAAATCTAAAAAGTTTATATCTTAATGCCTTTGATTTAAGAGATTACTCTTTTATAAATCATTTATCTAAAGATATAGAAGAATTATTAATTATGGCAGATACCATGGGAAGTTCTATAAAATTTGATTGTAAATGGCTTTTACAATATGATAAGTTGAATACACTTTGGTTAGGTAAAAAAGCAAAAAAGAATATTGAATGTTTGTCAGAAATGAAGTCATTAAAGTCTTTATCTCTTAGAGGAATAAAATTAAAATCATTTGATTTTATGAAATGTTTAGAATTAGAAAAACTTGAATTACTATGGAATTCAAATAATGACTTAGATGATTTGAAAGATTTAAAATCTCTTAAAGAGATAGGTCTATGGAGAATAAGCAAATTAGATAATATTGATTTTATTAGCGAACTTATAAATTTAGAAATTATAAAACTTCAAGATTTAAAATATATTACAGAACTACCAGATTTAAGTGGTTTAACAAAATTAAAAAAGATTGTTTTAGATGGTACATCAATAAAAATTGATGCTATAGATGAACCTTATAAATCAATGGTAGAAAGATATTGGATATAGATAAATTCAAGTTTTGAGGGATGACAAGCGGATCAGTATGATATTAATTGAAAATGCGTATATGGTTGATTGGTGTGTGCGGTAATATACTATATTCAGAAAAACTATTCAGGAGGGTGTTAGTGTGAGAAAATCAGATTGGGCAAAATGGTTGATCGTGATTCCGGCAATGCTAGGCATTGTGTTGGTAACCTATGTGGATCGTACAACAGATATCTGGGGATTTGGTGCATTTATCTGCCAGCTGATTGCGATTTTAGAAGTGGCTTATGGTATGCGAATCGCGATGCTGGCACAGAGTAGAAAGAAGTCATACCGGTTAACACCGGAAGAACGACATGAGTATGCACAGTATTTATATGAGAAACAATATCAACGTTACCCTGCTGTGGCGAATCAGATACTTTTGGTTATGGCAAGGATGAGTATACTTCTTGACAATTATGAACGGGCTACACAGGAGCTGGAAGATATTTGTATAGATAAATTTAATCCGGCACAGTTGAAGGTGTATTATTACCTGAAAGTGGTTACAGCAGTAGTGGCAGGAGATACAGAAGGGCTTCAAGAGAGCCAGATGCGTTATGCAGGGATTCCGGATACTAAATGTGTATATCCGCCAGAAGCTGAGCTTGCTGAATGGATAGAGCAGAGAGATACAGTGCAGATGGTAGAAGCACTGAAAAAGGTAGTGCCGGATAAGAAAGAGCATCCGGTACGGATCAGTGTCATTACTTTGATTCTTGCATATAGTACCTTCTTTTACGGATTGTGGTATGGTATAAACCGTGATATGGGATATGAAGTGAGATATCGTTTCGCAGAAATATCGATTGCTGTTATTACAATCAGTCTGGCGATTCTTTTAATCTGGGGAATCGTAAGCTTGTACAGACACAATTGCCAGGCATTATCCATACAGCCTGGTAAAAACAGAGTGGCATTAATAATCATTTTTGGAGCTGCTGCGATATTTACACTTTTGATTATTGGAATGAGTGGTCTGAGTGTAGTGTTCGGAATGGATGGAGCGGAGACGGTGACTGGTCATGACAGCAAATATACGTATATAACCGTGCAGGAGGATTATGGCGGCGAGCGGAGATATCGAACCAATAATCCATTTGTTATGCAGAGTATGGATGGTCTGTGGTGGTCTTCGGATTCTTCGGATATAATGGATGCTGAAGAAGATAACGAAGAATCATCGGATGCGGATACAGAGGATTCCCCAGTGACAGAAGATACTCAGAACGGAGATGTGGTAGAAGATTATGAGGCAGAAGGACAGCATGATGGTCTGACGATTCAGAATGCGATGCTGGCGGTCTATAATTATCTTCAGGAGAATAATGCACTTCAAAATATGACATTCAGTTACACTGCGAATGCAAAAGGAGAAATCTATGGTGTTGTCAGTGAAACGCAGGAAACAAAAGATGGTAATACGGTAAATGTAAAATATTGTCTGTATGACAACGGGGCGAAGACGGATGCGGATGGTAATTCTTGCGAAGAACTGGTGTTAGAAAAAGTATATCCAGACGGTAATTACGAGACCGAATTGGTAGATTTTTATCTGGTAAATACGGATACGATGCAGGTGACAGATGAACAGAAGAATACGTGGTAAAATAAATTCTGGGGAAGTAGGTGCATTATATGACAATGGGAGAAAGAATAAAACAACTGCGAAGTGCAAATGGGTTTACACAAGAAATGCTTGCAGAAAAAATGAATGTGTCCCGTTCGGCGATTGCAAAATGGGAAGCGGCAAACTAAAATTATTCGGATTGAAAAATCGGAAGTTAAAGGACAAAGCTTATGAAAAGCAAAAAGATAATTATAGGAGTCACTATCGGAATAATCGCAACAATACTTTGGAGCGTTGTTTCCATAAATTCATTAAACAGCATGGCTGGAATTGGAATCGGAATATGTCTGGGTATATCTTTTGGTATATCTGGCAGTCTTATTTTTTCAAAAAAAGATAAGTGATGATACAACTTCCAGTTTGCAGAGCTGACAATCTATCATTTTATCAAAGTAAGATAATTACAATCAATAACGCCGGTGCGGGATTTTGATATCCAGTACCGGCGTTATTGATTCTACAGGGGCTTGGGGGTGTAGCCACCAAATATACTACTCGTTTTCTGCTTCGGCAAGTTTGTTAAGGATCCACTCCCTATTGATAACTATTTCATCATCATCGCAGAGATCCTTGAAATCATTGCAGTGTGAAGAAGCAAATTCATACATATTGTCAATGTCAACTGCACCAGTAATCTCACCCTTATTAATGATTACAAGAATATTTGTTCCGTCGTCGTCGACAGCAAAGCGCAGTTCATCAAATTCTATATCGGGATCATTTTTGAGAATAGAATCTGTCGCAAGTAATTTAACAAGTTCCATTACCCTGTCATCTTTACCTGCATCAAAGATCTGGATCTTTTCAACGAGCTGATTTGCTGATGTCACAATCCGGTATAAGTACTTTTCGATACGATAATCAGCCAAAGTATTTTTTTCATAAAATATTTCATATGTCTTCTTTACTTCTGATTCAGGAACCAGATAAATCATGACAAGATCTTCCATCTGGTGATAGAGTGTGGAGTAGTTTAAACGAAAGGTCTCTCCACAGCTCGGGCAGGTATAAAGGAAAATAGATTGATTAAGTACCTTCTCTTTCATTTCAGGATCCAGTGCAGTATTAATACTGTCCCAGAGCTCAAAATCCCCCTCATGATGGCAGGAAGGACAAGTTACTTTTTCTATATGATGTCTTGACATAAATGTTCCTCCTTTCAGTGAGATAAATCTATAGTTTTCTTATTGTAGAATGCGCTTATTCTTTATTATTTTGCCAGGAAATTACTCTGAATCTCCATCGGCATATGATAAGCCTGGCCTCGTTTTGTCAGGCTGTATAGTTTAAAGCTCATGAGTTCCGGAGTTGCATTCAGAGAACTGCAGAGTCCGAAATAATCCAGGTCTTCGTTCTGAACCATATCTTCGATCTCCTCATCATCAATCAGAAGATCGGCAGCAAACAGATTGGCCTGGTATTCTGTATTATCCGTCATATTATAGAGTGTATCATCTTGCATTGGAGCCATTTTCAGCTGGGAACGATGCAGGATGATATGTCCTAATTCATGGGCGGCAACGATCATCTTTTCTTCTTCTGAAAGGAAACTACTGATCATGACATAGATTGTCTTACAGCTCATGAAGCAATAGCCTTTCAGTGTTTTATATCTTGAAGTTTCCCCAACAACAATGTTCATCTGATCCATGATCTCAAAGGGATCCCTGGTGCCATATTTCTTGATTAATTTCTTTGTTTCTGTATATATGTAAGTGTTTCTCAAATAAATCACCTCAAAAGTAAAAAATAAAAAGGGCAGAAATATCCTTGTAACTATAAGGTAACAGATTAGGTGTACAATAATCCCGCCTTCTATTATTTTTCCTCTTGGTTTTTCAGATATTTTTTCGGTGTAAATTTCTTTGCACGTCTTTTGGAATCCAGATAAAGGCTCTGGATCTCATCCATAAAAGCTATTTTATCTTCGTCTGTCAGTGATCCACCAGCAAACATAGCTGCAGCCTGTTCCAGGATCTGCTGAGCCTGTTTGGCACCACGGTTACCAAACTGTTCGGATGCTTCTGTGATAAAAGCTTCATCCTCACTCATGAGATAAGAAACATCACACTGTAATGCATCTGCCAGTTTCTGATACAGAACATTTTGTTTTGGAAAACGTCCTTCTACTTCCCAGGATCGAATGGTCCTATATGAAACACCAACCATACTGGCCAGTTCCTGCTGACTCATCTTTTTTTCTTTTCTTAATGATCTTACTTTTTCACCGAATGTCATAAACATACCTCTTTCTAAGCCTTGTCTTATAAGTTTCATTAGCCGCCTCAAGGCAAAACGGGAAATGTGTCTCCTGAAAATTAAAAATTAATCTTGACAAAGGGAAATATCTCTCCTATAATGTGAATCACAGATAAGGGAAACATCTTTCCTATAAGATACACAATATTTCCTCTTTTGTCAATGGATATGTGAAATGAATTTCCTGTAATTCAATGAAAACAGGAAGGATAGACAATCATTGATAGTCAAAATGGGATACATGTTACAAAAAGAGGAAAGACGTATGGGAGGTGGCAATGTGAGTCAGGATCAGACTTCTATTATCTGTATTGATCTGAAGTCCTTTTATGCTTCTGTAGAATGCGTAGAACGTGGGCTGAATCCATTTAAAACAAACCTGGTGGTTGCAGATCCGACCAGATCAAAGTCAACAATCTGCCTGGCAATCACTCCGGCTATGAAGTCTCTTGGCATCAAGAACCGGTGCCGAATCCATGAGATACCGGATTGTGTGAAGTACATTACAGCCATGCCGAGGATGCAGTTGTACATGGATTATTCCGCAAAGATCTATGGAATCTATCTACGGTATGTCTCAAAAGAAGATATCCATGTGTACAGTGTTGATGAGTGTTTTATTGATGTGACAAACTATCTGCAGCTTTATCATCTCACTGCAAAAGAAATGGCGATAAAGCTTATGCAGGCAGTCATGGAGGAAACTGGCATCACTGCAACTGCAGGTGTGGGAACCAATCTGTATCTTGCTAAGATCGCAATGGATATCGTAGCAAAGCATGTGGATGACCATATTGGAATCCTGGATGAATTCTCTTACAGAGAGCAGCTATGGGATCATAAACCATTAAGTGACTTCTGGAGGATTGGATCCCGGACTGAAAAGAAACTGGCTGGTTACGGGATCCATACGATGGGCGATATCGCAATGGCTTCTTTAAGATCCGAAGACTGGCTGTATAAGATGTTTGGGATTGATGCAGAGCTGTTGATCGATCATGCATGGGGATATGAAACGTGCCGGATGAGTGACATCAAGAACTATCATTCGGAGGAACACAGCCTTTCAAATGGTCAGGTGCTGATGCGAAATTATTCTTTTGACGAAGCACTTGTGATCGTAAGGGAAATGACAGATAATCTGGTCCTGGATCTGTTTGAAAAAGGACTGGTAACAAGCTCTCTCACCTTATGGATCGCCTATGACCACAGGTATGAGCATGAGGCATCCAAAGGAACCGTAAAACTCGAAAGAGAAAGTAACAGTTCCAAAAAGATCATAGATGCAGTGGAAGATTTATATCTCAGGATTGCAGACAGATATACCGGAATCCGAAGAATCGAGGTGTGTGCGAACAGGGTTGCTCCTGAAAGTTATGTGCAGTACAGCCTGTTTGATGATCCCAAACAGACTGATAAAGAACGGCATTTACAGGAAGCAGTATTGAATGTAAAGCAGCGTTATGGAAAGAATGCGATCATGCGTGGATCCAATCTGCTGGAGTGTTCCACCTATAGAGAACGCAATGAACAGGTTGGAGGACACCGTGCTTAGAGGAGGTGCGAATAGTGCTGGCAAGTGCATATCAACCGTATTTATATTTACCAAGACCGGTTTCCAGGAGACATCCCATGGATGTAGGACGCAGGGCAAAACAGTTTGCTCCATTTGCGGCACTTCGTGGACTGGATGAAACGATCCGGCAACAGGAAATCATTTACGAACCAAAAAGAGATTTATCTGAGGAAAAGAAAAATGAGCTGGATATGAAATTAAGGATCCTGGTATATGGAATGAAGATACAGGCAACTTATTTTCAAAAGTCATGGAAGAATCCATTAATTGGTCAGTACCATACATTATCTGGAACCGTAGAATTTTTTGATCCATCAGTCCACTTACGGATTGATGATACCGAGATCCAGATCCAGGACATCTGTGATCTGACTGGTGATGTATTTGAAACTATTGAAATATCATGTTAATTAATCACAGCGGAATTTTTTATACCGGAAAGAGTGTGTGGTAGCTGGTGGAAGGATAAAAAAAGATGCACAGATCGACAAAGCAGATCTGATCAGAATAAAAATCGTGCTATTCGTGCAGCTTTGGCACTTACGGAATGGATGGCATGATGCTCATAAGGCGGATTTGATTTCCCTTTGGTCCGTTGAGTAATAAATGGAGAAATATCTTATTGCTTAAAGGAGGAAGCCTATATGGGATCAGGTGCTATTAAATGGCATGTACACTGCTCTGTATGCGGAGCATTTATTGAAAAGAGCGCACAAAGCGATTCAGAAGTGGAGTGCAAAAAATGTCGCAGTACATTGGAGATATTTGTAAAGGATGATATGGTGTCGGTTCGTCCGATCCACATCAGAGATGAACAATTAAAGTCCAGGATGCGGACGTATTCCCGAAAGATGATGAATCAGGGATCATAACAGAATAGAATGAGCTGTCTTTAGTAAGCGTTGGATTTGGCAAGAACCATCAAGAACGCACCAGACAGCAAGAGTTTGTCAAGGAGCTGAACCTGACTGGAATCACTAAGAGCCCGGCAAAACATTTACGGATACACTGCAAGATCAGAAGTATTTTCTGGTTTTGGAGATTGTTGAAGTATTTGTTTTGTCGGGCTTTTTTGACGTATTTCGAAAAATTTTTAAATTTTTTGTCGTACCCCACTGTAAAACAGGCTCTCAGCATTTCGTTATATAGAGGTTGAATTCTCTTCTGCAAAAATAATTGCAGAGAGAGATTTTGATAATATGGCGCAAAGGAGGAAGTAACCTGGTTATGGCAAGTACCTTTGGTCTGCCTCTTGGCGATGGAGCTCTCCTAAGCGGAAGGCCGCTGGTTCGATTCCAGTCAGATGCCCAGATGAATTCCCAGAATGTAGATGCTTTGGAGATCGGTGATACCGACGGCAGTCCGATCGAAGTGAGGATTCCGTTGATTGCTCCAGATGATCCAAACAGTCCTGTAATGATTCCTGCCATAACGACCCATGAAATGCGGGAAGGTGATAACGGTCTGTACAACACGTTTCACCGCTTTCTTTCGGATTTCATTCAGGAACAGTGCAACCTGGATCGCACACGGCATCTGGAATGATCATCAGGTAAATCATTTTATAATCCTTCCAGATTTTTCTTATTTTGTTTTTGCCCTTTTTCATTTTCTCCCTCCTGTTCTGGTTTCGTATCTCTTGAACTTTATGGCTTTATTATAGAGAAAACAGGGCCTTTCTAAAATGTACCTTTTCTCCCTTTTTCTTAGAAAAAAAGAACCTGCCATTGCATGTTCTTCCCCAAGGATCCTACCTTCCATCCTTTCTTTTCTGTCATACCCTGCTGTAAGTATAGCATAGACTTTTGTTTCCGGCATTAAAAATTCCATCGACATCCGTTTCTGTACACGGTATAATAGGTATCATGTAAAGAAAAAGGAGGTTGTTTTCTTATGTTATCCTGCACCTACGAAGTAGTCGCCATCGATGGTGATTACGCGCATTTACGCCGCAATGACATCGAACCGGAGGACAATGAAACGAAACTGGTTGCCCGCGCGCTGCTGCCGCCGGAAATTATGGAGGGCAGTATTTTGAAATACGAGATGCTGCAGTATGAAATCATTGGCTGATGCTGTTTTTCCGGCCGAGATGTTTTCTCTCCCGCTCTTTCGTGGCATCTCGGAAACCGGGCGGGCGTCTCTTGTTTCGAGCGGGTGGCTACGGACGTGTTCGTTTGAGAAAAACCAGACCATTTATCACATGGGTGACCGCGTGTCCGAACTGGGGATTGTGCTGTCCGGCAGCGTTTTCGTGGAGAATACGGATCTCTTGGGCAACCGCAGTATCTTAAGCAAAATCACCCCCGGCCAGGTATTTGCCGAAACGTATGCCTTCTGTCGGGAGCCGATGATGGTGAATGTCACAGCAGCCGAAGCCTCGACGGTTCTCTTTTTCAATCTTCGAAACCTCGACCAGACCGCCGATGGTGATGATGCATGGCAGTCCCAGCTTCGCAGTAACATGCTCCGCATCTCCATGCAGAAAAATCTTACCCTCTCCAACCGCATTTTCTGCACTACACCAAAGACGATCCGCGAGCGCGTGCTGGTCTACCTCTCCGCGCAGTCTGCCAAAACCGGCGCCGACACCTTTACGATCCCCTTCGACCGCCAGGGCCTCGCCGACTACCTGAACCTCGACCGGAGCGCCCTCTCCAAAGAACTCGGAAAAATGCAGAAAGAGGGAATCCTCGAATTTCATAAAAACAAATTTACGCTGCGTCATCCGTCTCTCTAGGCGGTACCGCAGCGTAAATTTTTTACCGTTTCATCGTTTCAAATGCTTATTTTTCATAAACGAATATACACAAAAAGTATTTTTCCGTGGTTATAACCACATACTTTTCCTGTTATATCCGATATTCTGTACGTGTAAATTATGAAACTCCGCGCAGATCTGTTTTTCCCTCTGCGCTTAACCCCTCGAAAATACCCTACAGGAGGAACTATTTTTATGGAACAGAATATGTTTTGCTACCAGTGTCAGGAAACTGCCGGCTGCTCCGGCTGTACAAAATCCGGTGTCTGTGGAAAGCGCCCGGAGACAGCGGCGCTGCAGGATCTGCTGATCTGGACGACGAAAGGACTTTCCGCCGTGACGACACAGCTTCGCCGCGAAGGAAAAACCGTCGATGCCAGCGTCAATCATCTCATCACCGAAAACCTGTTTACGACCATCACAAACGTGAACTTTGATGATGATACGATCCGCACACGAATTGAGGCAACGCTTGAGACCAAATCGCTTCTCGCTCAGCTTGCCGACTGCTCCGCTCTGCCGGAGGCCGCCCTCTGGAACGGCACAACCGATGAGTTTGCCGCAAAAGCAGTTACCGTCGGCGTACTTTCCACGGAAAATGAGGACATCCGCTCTTTACGCGAGCTCATCACCTACGGTCTGAAAGGACTTGCCGCGTACACCAGCCATGCCAATGTTCTCTTAAAAGAAAACGAGGAAATCGATGCCTTCCTGCAGCGTGCTCTCGCCGCAACGCTCGACGATTCCCTCTCCGCAGAGGAACTGACGGCTCTCGCACTCGAGACCGGCTCCTACGGCGTGCAGGGAATGGCACTGCTCGATGAGGCCAATACTTCCGCTTACGGCAATCCGGAGATCACCACCGTCGATCTCAGTGTCGGCACCCGCCCGGGTATTCTCGTCTCCGGTCATGATCTGCGCGACCTCGAGATGCTGCTCGAGCAGACCGTGAACACCGGCATCGATGTTTACACCCACTCCGAAATGCTGCCTGCACACTACTATCCGGCGTTCAAAAAATATGAACATTTTAAGGGAAATTATGGTAACGCCTGGTGGAAGCAGAAAGAAGAATTTGAAGCCTTCAACGGCCCGATTCTGATGACGACGAACTGTATCGTGCCGCCGAAGGACAGCTACAAAAACCGTATTTACACAACCGGAGCGGTTCGTTATCCGGGATGCCCGCACATCGACGGCGTCATCGGTGAGACAAAAGATTTCTCTCCGCTCATCGAACAGGCAAAGCACTGCGCACCGCCGACGGAACTCGAGCAGGGAACCATTGTCGGAGGCTTCGCCCATGCACAGGTACTCGCCCTGGCAGACCAGATCGTCGATGCCGTGAAATCCGGCGCGATCAAAAAATTCGTTGTCATGGCTGGATGTGACGGCCGTGCAAAGAGCCGCAGCTATTACTCTGATTTTGCACAGGCACTGCCGAAAGACACCGTGATTCTGACCGCCGGCTGTGCAAAATACAAATACAACAAGCTGAACCTCGGCGACATCAACGGCATTCCGCGCGTCCTCGATGCCGGCCAGTGCAATGATTCCTACTCTCTTGCCGTGATTGCACTGAAATTAAAGGAGGTCTTCGGCCTCGACGATATCAACGATCTGCCGATCATCTACAATATTTCCTGGTACGAGCAGAAAGCTGTGATTGTTCTTCTGGCACTGCTGTCGCTTGGTGTCAAGAACATCCACCTCGGTCCGACACTTCCGGCATTTTTAAGCCCGAATGTTGCAGCTCTTCTCGTTGAAAACTTCGGCATCGCCGGAATCGATACCGTTGAAAACGATATGGAATTGTTTTTCGGGAAATAAAGAAAACCCCTTGCTTTCTTTCATTTTTCCACGTATACTGTATATGTTCAGACAAAAATATCTTTGAATTTGGGCATATCAGAAAACGGACCTCAGATTCCATTTCTATACACGCCCGACACCGATGAGTCATCTCATCTTAATCACACATTTTTAGAACGTGCCTGGGAATTTTTTCAGACACGTTCTCATTCTATCACGGAGATTTATGAACTATGAGCATCATGAAAAATATCAATAAAGCCAAGGTTATGGTCTTAAAAGATCAGGTTTCCTACCAGGAAGGCCAGATCGTCAGCAAAACACTGGTACAGAATGAATCCGTCAGCATCACCTTATTTGCCTTCGACAAAGGCGAAGAAATCAGCACCCACGAGTCCGGCGGCGACGCCTTCGTCACCTGCCTCGACGGAACCGGTGAAATCACCATCGACGGCGTAAAATACGAACTCCACGAAGGCGAATCCATCGTCATGCCGGCAAAACATCCGCATGCAGTGTATGGCAAAGAGCAGTATAAGATGCTTCTGGTAGTGGTATTCTAACGTATCCTTTTTGAACCAATTATTGATATGCCTGGCAAAATAAGGCAGCATGCCTCAGGATTTCCTGTGATATGCTGCCTTGCCTTTTTATTCATTTAAGCCTTTTCTATCAGACATTCATGCTTTTTCGTCTTTTTATCATAATTAATTCCAACCAGCAGAATGTCTCCAATATAAGGTTCCAATGATGCAATGTACTTTTTCTCTTTGATCTGATTCAGTGCCGTATGGGCAGAATGATTCCATTTCAGTTCTACGAGAAGTGCCGGGTAATCACTGCGAAATTCCGGTTTCGGAAGATAAACAAAGTCTGCAAAGCCCCTTCCTGTCGGCAGCTCACGAATCGGCTTGAAGTAATACTTCATGGAGCTTAAATAAGCAATCGTCAGAACGCTGCTCAGCGAATTTTCATCATGGTAAGTGATGACAGACGTATAGGAAGAGTGAATCTTCTCGATTTCATCAGCAACTGTTTCGGTATCTAAATCAAGCGTCGCATCAAGAAGCTGATCCGAGGCCGCCTGAAAAGCCATCATTTCATCCCATCTTTTCCGCCGGGTTGCAGCAGTTAATTCCTGACGAAGTTCCTCATTTGGAATAAATGCTGACTGCGTATTCTGATCATAGCCAAGATAACCCAGATGGATCAAATAAGTGAGAACATCATCTTTACTGGAAAAATTGATCATATCATTCTGAAAACAGGAGACATCAACTTCAACAGAAGATCCAGAAAGCATAGTGATAACAGCAGTTTTCAATCCGTCAAAATCCATATTGATGAGCGGGACAATCGCGTCATACGTGCCTGTGCGGGACCAGTAGCTCTGATATTTATTCCAGCGAAGGACTTCGACAACAGCTTTTGGATTATAAACCTGACAGTTCTCCAGCAGATAACCATCATACCACCGTTTGACCTTCTCAAAATCCCGATGATATTGATCACAAAGCGTTTTTACTTCTTCTTCTGTAAAACCAATATATTTCGCAAAACCGCGTGCGTCCAACATCGTAAACTCATTAAAATTATTCAGTGCTGATTGTGTCTGCACTTTTTTTATTGGGAGAATACCAGTCAGATACGCAAGCGCAATATATCTGGTTGGCAGCGTTCCCTTGAATAGACCGCGCAAAAAATTAATATAAGAATCCTGAATTTTTGTGTCCGCTGATGCATCACGAATCAGGACATCCCATTCATCAATAATAATAACAAATCGTTTTTGCGTAGCATCATTAATCAAAGACAGCGCTTCGGGAAGAGATGTGATATTTTCGGGCAATTCAGCTGAATATAAGCTCCTCAGCTCTTGAAGCGTATTCTGTGTAATAAAATCCACAAGATTTTCCGGCCCGCCAGCAGGTTCCATACACCATTGCACATCAAAATGAATGACATCATATTTGTTTAAATGCTTTTCCCAATCCGGTGTCTGACTGATTTTCAAAGATGAAAACATATCTCTGGAGTCACATCCTCTGCTGTAATAAGCTGTCAGCATATCCGCCGTAATCGATTTTCCAAACCTGCGCGGACGACTGTTGCAGATAAATGCATCCGTAGATTCCAGAACGCTGTTCGTATATTCAATTAATCCGGATTTATCAACGTAGATCTGGGCATTCAAAGCACTCTGAAACGCACTCTGATCCGGATTCACAAATAATCCCATATGGCTGCAAACTTCCTTTCTTTCATAATGCAATACGTGTTAGATATATTTTATTATAGCGTGTATAATAACGGATGTCGATGAAATTTTGTGATCATCTTTCACCCGCAACCAACAATTTCTCCCCCCTTTTCCCTCAACTTATTGTATAATAAACATATTAGAGTTTTTTACACCAAACTCACAACGCATGCCAGCTCACTTGCCAATACGCGGACGCTGGAGATGGTGGATGTGCAGCTTGCCTGGCTGATTCTCCGGGCGCTCTACTATTATTATAAAAAACAGTATGAGGAAAACGAGGACAAATCCGTTCTTGAGGAATATATCTTTTGCATTTTCAAGGTCGTCACCGTCGGCTACAACGTGATCCAGGGTTCCGACAAGGGACGCGCGACGAACAAACTGAATGACATCTACCGCAGTGTATCCATTGAAGCTGCAGAAACCGCAAAAACTTTATGCAGAACCCGGAACTCTTTGCCTGTCTTTCTAAAGAACGTAAGGAAAATCTGCTGGGAACACTGCTGTTCCGCCCTTCCATTTACGAGCGTCTTTATTATGAGGAAGAAATGGTCCGCAAGCAGATCGTCTGTTATGAAGAATTTCTGCAGATCGTCCGCAATCCGCAGATCCGTGCCGCAGCGCCGGAGATTGATTTTGAATTTGAAGAGTTTTCCGCAAACTCCTACCTCTCCCTTGTCGATGAATATTTATACTGGAACAAAGTACCCGGGGACATTCTGCTCCGCCTGAAAAAAGCCGCCGAAGACGCCCTCGCCTATGCCAGAGAAAACAAAAATTTCCGCCAGAACGAAGAAACCCTGCTTGGAACACTACACACAATCCAGGGCTATCTCGGCGAAATTTCGATTTCCGAGATGCTGGACACCTACGTCAACTGGCTGAACGGCGCCGATCCGACGCAGTATGACTGGATGAACGTGGAAAACAACCTGCTCCCGATGCTCTACACCTTCTGGCTCTGCGAAGCCCGCCCGGAATGGACCGACACCTGCCGCTTATTTTTGCTCGAAGGCCAGCGCAAATCATTCGAATACATCAAAAATTCCCGCGACAAGGGCGCTTACGAATGCATGCAGCGTTTCACAAGCTACATCATGAACTCCTACATCGAGCTCGACGGCGGCATTCCGTTCCGCCATTATTATGAAAAGTTTGCGCGTTCCCTTTTCAATGAGGAATTTGACCTGATCCGACTGCCTCGATGCGGCAACCGATTCCGTCGGACGCGCCTACAGCTCCAGCAAAAATTTTGCCGATATGCTCGCCGATCTCCGCTGCAACGCAGGCCGTATGTTCAACCCGGATCTCGTACAGCTCTTTGTTTCCAAGATTTCCTGCCGTCTTCTCACCAGCAGAATAATACGCTTATGCGAATCACGTGATTGCTGTACCTGTCTGCATGGCCTAATCAGAAACATAGCGCATGGTGCAAACACATTTTAATGTTGGTGTTCACTTTGTTAATCTTCATGTAAACATTGTTTTTGAAAAAATTATTTTTTATTATTTCATGTTCACTATAGTTCATTTTATTATTGAACATTCTGTTGACACAGATAAAAGAAAACTGTTTACATTTTGAAAAAAATATACTAAAATAAGAAACAGGCAAATCTCCGCCGGGCGAAAAAACGGCGGAGATTTTTCTGGGAAAAAGGGCAAAAAAGCAGAAAATAAATTCTGCAGATCAGTCCGGAAAACATGAAAATACATTTTGTATTATTTTACAGGGAGGAACTCATACTATGAAAGAAATCATCCAGGGCTTCTACCAGAAGAAACATTTCTGGACCCGCCTGATTCTGGTCATCGCTGCCGTCATCCTGATGGGCTTTGCGCTCTCATGGCTGCTTCTCGTCGATCTCGGCACCGATCCGTGTACCTTGTTAAACCAGACCATCTCCACCCGCCTCGGCATCAGCATCGGAAACTGGCAGGCGCTCTTCAATACCGTCCTGCTCATCTTCGTTATCATTTTCGGCGGCAGAAACTTAGGCTTCGGAACCCTCGCAAACATGTTTCTCGTGGGATATTCCATCGACTTTTTCTCCTGGATCTGGGCGAAAGTCCTTCCGGCAGACCTCTTCACCTCGATGGGTGTGCGAATCGCCGTGCTGATCCCGGCGCTGATCCTGTTTATCCTTGCCGCATCCTTCTATATGGATGTTGATATGGGAACTGCACCGTACGATGCAGTATCCTTCATTATCTCCACCCACCTGCCGAACGTTTCGTTCCGTGTGATCCGCATCGTCTACGACTTCGTTGTCACCGCGATCGCCGTTCTGCTCGGCGGAAAACTCGGCATTGTCACCGTGCTGATGGTTATTACCCTCGGTCCGGTCATTGAATGGCTGGGAAATATCATGAAACAGCATCTGAATATTTTTGATGACTGAAATCATTGCTTTTCCGCGTTTTCTATACTACAATAGAACTACCAGATGATCTTTTTTCTAAAAGAAAAGCCTGCCTCCGGGACTCACATCTCTGTGGCAGGCTTTTCTTCCCTAAAAATAGCCGAAAAAAGACTCAAAAAGCAGAAAATCATTTATATTAAGGAGGTTTTTCCTATGAGCAACACCCCAAACCCTGTTTACGAAAAACTGATGAAATGCTACGAGAGCTTCCGCTCCCAGATCGATTTCCAGCCGGAAGTCGCACTGATTCTCGGTTCCGGCCTCGGTGATTTTGCGAATGATATCCGCGTTACCGCAACCCTCGATTACCACGATATCGAAGGCTTCCCGGTTTCTACTGTTCCGGGCCACGCGGGCCGTTTTATCTTCGGCTACGTCGGCGATGTGCCGGTTGTCTGCATGCAGGGCCGCGTTCATTATTATGAAGGCTATCCGATGACCGACGTCGTTCTCCCGACCCGCCTCATGAAGCTGATGGGCGCAAAAGCACTGTTCTTAACCAACGCCGCCGGCGGCATCAAACAGGGCACAAAGCCAGGCTCTCTGATGCTGTTAAACGGCCAGATCGCCTGCTTCGTTCCATCTCCGCTTATCGGACCGAACATCGACGAGCTCGGCACCCGTTTCCCGGATATGAGCCAGATCTACGACCTTGAATTCCAGAAAATCGCACGGAAAGCCGCAGCCAGCCTTGATATCGACCTGATGGAAGGCGTTTATCTGCAGCTCACCGGCCCGCAGTACGAGTCCCCGCAGGAAATCGCCATGTGCCGCACCCTCGGCGCAGACGCGGTCGGCATGAGCACCGCCTGCGAAGCCATCGCTGCACGCCATATGGGCATGCGCGTCATCGGTATTTCCTGCATTACCAATCTTGCCGCCGGCATCTCCCCGCAGCCTCTGTGCCATGCGGAAGTTCAGGAGGCAGCTGACATGGTTGCACCGCAGTTCAAAAAACTCGTCGCCGCAACGATTCAGGGCATCGCAAAGACACTGTAAACAGCACGTAAAATAAAGGAGAGATCTTTTTTGAATACACGTTTTTACAACGCCAAAATTCTCGTACTCGACGCTGAAAACCATTTTTCCATCGCCGAAGACGAACTTCATGTCACCGGCGACACCATCACCTATATCGGACCTGGTAGAAAAGCAGATCCAGATGCCGCAGAGACCCCTGTCTTCGACCGCGAAATTGACGCCCGCGGCAATCTCCTGATCCCGGGCTTTAAAAACGCACACACGCACACCCCTATGACCTTCCTCCGCTCCTACGCGGATGATCTCCCGCTCCACGAATGGCTCGAACGCCAGGTCTTCCCGAACGAGGCAAAGCTCGCCGGGGACGACGTTTACTGGCTCAATATCCTCGGCATCATGGAATATCTGACGAGCGGCATCACCTCCAATTTCGACATGTACATCCAGCAGAAAAACAGCATCGCTGCCACGGTCGACACCGGATTCCGCACCGTTCTTACCAGCGGTCTCAACAACTTCGTCGACAGCCCGGAAATTCTCGAAGAGATGTATAACTATGTCAACGAACTCTCCGACCGCACCTCGTATCTGCTCGGTTTCCACGCCGAATATACGACCGGCGGCCCGCTTCTTGAAGCCGTTGCCAAACTCGCCGAAAAATACCATTCCCCTGTCTGGACACACAACGCCGAAACAAAAAGCGAAGTCGAGGGCTGTAAAGAGCGCTGGGGACTCACCCCGACACAGCTGATGGAACGCTTAGGCATGTTCCAGTACGGAGGCGGCGGCTACCACTGCATCTGGATGGAGGACCGCGATTTCGAAATTTTCCGCGACCGGAAACTGACGGCCGTTACCAATCCATCCTCCAACCTGAAGCTCGCGTCCGGCATCTGCCCGCTGAAGCGTTTTTACGATAACGGCATCAACCTCGCCATCGGCACCGACGGGCCGGCCAGCAACAACTGCCTCGATATGTTCCGCGAAATGTTCCTGACCACCGGTCTTTCCAAAGTCCGTGAGATGGACGCCGCAGGAATCCCGGCTGATACGATACTCTACATGGCAACCGCAGGCGGCGCGCACGCCATGCAGCTTACTGACTGCGACCGTCTCGCTGCCGGCAAAAAGGCCGATCTCGTCATGATTGATCTGCACCAGCCTAACATGCAGCCGGAAAATAATCTGATCAAAAACCTCGTTTACAGCGGCAGCAAACAGAACGTAAAGCTTACCATGGTAAACGGTCAAATCCTCTACGAAAACGGCGAATTCCGCATCGGCTTTGACCCGGAAGAAATTTATGCAAGATCCAACGCCATTATCCGAAGAATTTCCGGCTCGCATGCAGATAATTAGTGGATTTCACGCAGTTTTTCCTTTGCTTGACATACTTTTTTCTTTTATATTATAATGTAGCCATACACACAGAAACGCTGTACCTATTGAAAGGAGAATACTATTATGAAAAAGAAAGTAGTTAGCTTACTGCTTGCAGCCGCCATGACAACTGCTGCACTCGCAGGATGCGGTTCCTCCAACGGATCCTCTTCCTCCGACGCATCCACAGGCGCCGATTCCACCAGCGCAACTTCCGCTTCTGCTTCCACAGACGGAGAAAAAAAAGACGCCGCAGGTGAGAAAATTGCCATGATCACAGACTCCGGAGATATCACCGACGAATCCTTCAACCAGATCACCTGGGAAACTGTATGCGCCTACGGCGATGCAAACGGCGTAGAGTACGAGTACTACAAACCGGCAGAGGATACCGATGAAGAGCGTATCAACTCCATCGATCTCGCTGTTTCCGAGGGTGCTACCGTTGTTGTAATGCCAGGTTACCTGTTCGGACCTGCCATCGCTGAAGAGCAGGACACCTATCCGGATGTAACCTTCATCGCAGTCGATGTTACCGAAAGTGATATTGTAAAAAACGGCAAAGCTGTTGATCTCGGAAAGAACGTGTACATCTGCTCCTTCGAAGAAGAGCAGGCCGGCTACCTGGCTGGATACGCTGCAGTAAAAGACGGCTACACAAGCCTTGGTTTCCTTGGCGGTATCGCTGTTCCGGCCGTTATCCGTTTCGGTTACGGTTATGTACAGGGTATCAACGCTGCTGCTGAAGAAGACGGCGTAGATGTAAACGTAAAATATTACTATGGCGGCCAGTTCTACGGCGATGACTCCATTACTGCCCGTATGGAGGGCTGGTATGCAGACGGAACACAGGTTGTATTCGCCTGCGGCGGCGGTATCTGGACATCTGCTCTGGATGCAGCTGAGACACACGACGGAAAAGTTATTGGTGTAGACGTTGACCAGCGTTCCAAAATCGGCGAGCGCTGCCTGACTTCCGCTATGAAAGGTCTTCCAAGCGCCATCAACAACGCTCTGGATTCCTACTTCAGCGGAAACTTCTCTGAACTTGGCGGAACTGCTCAGCAGCTTGGACTGAAAGACGGAGATTACATCGGCCTTCCTACCGATTCCGAATCCTGGGGATTCACAACCTTCACACAGGATCAGTATGAAACTGTACTGGCTGGTATCCGCGATGGTTCCATCGAAATCTCCAGCGATACAGAAAATCAGCCGAAAGTAGGTTCTCACGTAACCGTTGATTACATCAGCTAATGTGCATACTGTTTCTGTAACAATATGCCTTTTGGGGAAGAGAATATTATTTCTCTTCCCCTTTTTTTCTGCCACACAAAATGCTATACTAGACATAATGAAAGCCCGCAGTTCTGCCTGTTTTCCATACCTTCGGCAGTCCTGCAAAACCACGCTTGAAAGGGAATATGTATATGGAAAATGAGTACATTATTGAGATGTTGAACATCACCAAAGAATTCCCGGGTATCAAGGCGAACGACAACATTACGTTACAGCTCAAAAAAGGAGAAATCCATGCTCTGCTTGGAGAAAACGGTGCAGGAAAATCAACCCTGATGAGTATTCTTTTTGGTCTGTATCAGCCTACCTCCGGAATCATCAAGAAGAATGGGCAGGAAGTCCATATCAACACACCGAACGACGCCAACGATCTCAACATCGGTATGGTGCACCAGCACTTTAAGCTGGTCGAATGTTTCTCGGTTCTCGACAACATCATCCTCGGCGTAGAGCCGACCAAAGGCCTTTTCCTCGAGAAAAAGAATGCCCGTGCAAAAGTCATGGAGCTGAGCGAGAAATACGGTCTGATGGTCGATCCGGACGCTCTGATCTCAGATATCACCGTCGGCATGCAGCAGCGTACTGAAATTCTGAAAATGCTCTACCGTGACAACGAAGTCCTGATCTTCGACGAGCCGACCGCGGTTCTGACGCCGCAGGAAATCGACGAGCTGATGAAGATCATGAAGAACCTCGCAAAAGAAGGAAAATCCATCCTCTTCATCACCCATAAACTCAACGAGATCATGGAAGTTGCCGACCGCTGTACGATTCTCCGCAAAGGAAAATACATCGGAACCGTCAACATCAGCGAAACTTCCAAAGAAGAGCTCTCCCGCATGATGGTCGGAAGAAACGTCAGCTTCTCCGTCAACAAAAAGCCGTCAAAACCGGGCGACACCGTTCTGAAAGTAGAGCATATGACCGTACCGAGCAAGGTGCACGGAAACAACGCCGTCAAAGATGTTTCCTTTAATGTAAGAAAAGGCGAGATTGTCTGCATCGCAGGTATCGATGGAAACGGCCAGTCCGAGTTCGTTCAGGGCCTCACGGGACTGGAAAAAGTATCCGGCGGTAAAATTCTGTTCAACGGACAGGACATCACGAAAGCTTCCATCCGCGACCGCTCCAAGATGGGCATGAGCCACATCCCGGAGGACCGCCATAAACACGGCCTCGTGCTGGATTACTCCATCGAGCAGAACATGGTGCTGCAGCGTTACTGGCAGCCGGAATTTGAATCCTTCGGCTTTATCAAATCAAAAGCCGTGCGCGAATATGCCGAGCGCCTGATCGAGCAGTACGATGTCCGCAGCGGCCAGGGTCCTGTGACCATCACCCGCAGCATGTCCGGCGGAAACCAGCAGAAAGCGATCATCGCGCGTGAGATCGACAAAGATCCTGATCTTCTCGTTGCGGTACAGCCTACCCGTGGTCTTGATGTCGGAGCCATCGAATACATTCACAGCCAGCTCGTTGCACAGCGCGACAAGGGAAAAGCCGTTCTTCTGGTTTCTCTGGAACTGGATGAGGTTATGGATGTTTCCGACCGTATTCTTGTTATGTACGAAGGAGAGCTGGTCGGCCAGCTGGATCCGAAAACCGTTTCTGTCGAAGAACTCGGTCTCTACATGGCAGGTGCAAAACGGGATCCGGTTCCCGAAGAAGTATAAAAGAGAGGTAAGAAAAGCATGAACGAAAAAACGAAAAACGCTCTTCTGTCCATTGTCGCTTCTCTTGTATGTATTGTGATCGGTCTTCTTGTGGGATTTATCATTTTATACTGCATCAACGCGGAGAACGCAGTGGATGGATTTACACGAATCATCAAAGGCGGCTTTTACTTAAAGCCGAAGGGAATCGGAAGTGAAATCGCTCAGTCCGCTCCCCTGATTATGACCGGACTTTCGGTTGCATTTGCTTTTAAAACAGGTCTGTTCAACATCGGTGCTGCCGGACAGTACACCGTCGGCGTCTTCGGCGCCCTGTATTTTGCCATCATCCTCCACATGCCGTGGTATGTATGCCTTCTGGCTGCTATGGTCTGCGGAGCCATCTGGGGAGCAGTTCCTGGTATCTTCAAAGCATACTTCAACGTAAATGAAGTTATTACTTCCATCATGTTCAACTGGATTGGTCTTTATCTTGTCAATGAGCTGATGTACAACACCATCCCGGGCATGTATGATCAGAAGACCACACGTACTTACAAATTAAGCTCCGCTTCTCCGAAATCCCTGATTCCGGACTGCGGCATGAACTCCATTTTCCGTACCAGTTCCACAACGATTGCCATTTTCATTGCGATTGCCATTGCGGTCATCATCTACATCGTTCTGAACAAAACAACCTTCGGCTATGAGCTGAAAGCCTGCGGGTTCAATAAGGATGCTGCCAAATACGCCGGCATCAACGAGAAGAGAAACGTTGTTCTCTCCATGACCATCGCAGGTGCGCTTGCCGGAATCGGTGCAGGCCTCTACTTCCTCTCCGGTGCATCCGAGTGGAACCCGCAGGTATCGACAGCACTCCCGGCCATCGGATTTAATGGTATCCCGGTTGCGCTTCTTGCACTTAGCAACCCGATCGGCGTTATCTTCGCTGCTCTCTTCGTTGCTCATATTTCTGTCGGCGGTGCTTACCTGCCTACGAAATATTATCAGCCGGAGATCGCGGACCTGATCGTTGCCGTTATCATTTACCTTTGCGCATTCGTTACCCTGTTCAAGGGCATCGTTGCAAACCTGTTCAAGAGCAAAAAAGAGCAGAAAGCAAATGCCAATGCAGACAACGGAAAGGAGGAGAAGAAATAATGTTCCTTTTAATTAAATTTACCTTACTGTACGCCGTTGTTCTGATGCTCGTTGCGATGGGCGGTATGTTCTCCGAGCGAAGCGGTGTCATCAACATCGCGCTGGAAGGAATCATGGCGATCGGCGGCCTTGCCGGTGTCTTCGTCCTGGTTCTGTTCCCGGATCTCCCGGCTCCTGCACTTGTGGCACTTTCCATTCTGGCGAGCGCCGTATCCGGTATGATCTACTCTCTGCTGCTTGGCTTCTCCGCCATCACACTGAAAGCAGACCAGACGATCGGCGGAACCGCGCTGAACATGCTGGCTACTGCCATTGCCATCGTCCTGGTAAAAGCATTCAACAACGGCTCGGATGCCGGAAACGGTGCAGCTTCCGCAAAGCTGAACTACACCAACGCCGCTTTCATTTACAAGATCGGACCATTTACCGTGAACATCTTCCTGTTCATCGGCATCATCCTTCTGATCTGCAGCTACGTGTTCCTCTTCAAAACGAAATGGGGACTGCGCCTGCGTGCCTGCGGTGAGCATCCACAGGCAGCCGACTCTGTTGGTATCAACGTATACCAGTGGAGATACACCGGTGTTATCATCTCCGGTGCACTCGGCGGTATCGGCGGATTTGCCTACATCGTTCCGTCCGTTACCACCTGGAACTTCGAAGTCGGCGTAGCCGGTGCCGGATTCCTTGCCCTCGCTGTTATGATCTTCGGTCAGTGGAAACCGTTCCACATTGCCGGAGCAGCCGTATTCTTTGCGGTATTCCGTTCCCTGGCAAACATTGCGGACTCCACTGTCCTCTCCCATCTGGGACTGTCCAAGAACATTTACAGCATGATGCCGTTTATCGCATCCATGATTATTCTCGCCTTCACATCCAAGAATTCCCAGGCTCCGAAAGCCGAAGGTATTCCGTACGATAAGGGCGCAAGATAATATTTAACTATTCAGAGCCATGTGAAATGGAAGAAAAAATTGCGAATCATGCTTGCATGAATGAGCGGTTTTTTCTGGAATTTCATATGGCGAGCAGCCACATCGAGATGCAGCGCAGCGGAATCGAGATGTGGCTCTGAATAGTTACAATTTTTAAAGGCAGAGCCGTTAAATCCGAACTGTGTTTTTTCGGCTCTGCCTTTTCTCTATCATTCTGATTTATTTTTCATCAAAGAAAGGAAAAAATTATGCTGAACACCAAATTATTTGACCACACTATCTTAAAAGCAGACGCAACCGAAGCACAGGTTGCAAAGATCTGCGACGAGGCACTTGCACATGATTTTGCTTCTGTCTGCGTCAACCAGTACTACACCAAATTCGTTGCTGAAAAACTCAAAGGATCTGACGTCAAAGTCTGCACCGTTGTCGGCTTCCCTCTGGGCATGGCCGATACCCGTGTAAAAGCGTTTGAGACCCGTGCAGCCATCGAAGACGGCGCACAGGAGGTTGATATGGTCATCAACGTCGGAGCCCTCAAAGACGGCAAATACGACTTTGTACGCTCCGATATCCAGACCTTAAAAGAAGTATGCGGCAAGGACATCGTTCTGAAAGTCATCATCGAGACCTGCCTTTTAACCGATGAAGAGAAAGTAAAAGCGTGCGAGCTCGCAAAAGAAGCCGGCGCTGACTTCGTAAAAACCTCCACCGGATTTTCTACCGGCGGTGCAAAAGCGGCTGATGTTGCCCTGATGAGAAAGACCGTAGGCCCGGATATGGGCGTAAAAGCTTCCGGCGGAATCCACAACGCAGACGAGGCACAGGCTATGGTAGATGCCGGCGCAAGCCGTCTCGGAACAAGCGCAACACTGGCTATCATCGGATAAAAAGGAGTTTCTTATGGATACGATACTGATAGGAATTGCCGGAGGAACCGGCAGTGGAAAAACGACACTGGCAGATAAGCTGGTAGAAAGTTTTGGACGCGATGAAGTGAGCATTCTGCGCCATGACAACTATTACAAACGCCATGACGATATTCCTTTTGAGGAGCGTGCCAAATTAAATTACGATCATCCCGATGCCTTTGATACCGACCTGTTATGCCAGCACATTCTCGAGCTGAAAGCCGGAAAATCCATCGAGATGCCGGTTTACGATTATGCCATGCATAACCGCTCGGATAAAACGATTCTGGTCCATCCTGCCCCGGTTATCGTGCTCGAGGGCATTCTCCTCTTCGTTGAGAAGGATCTCTGCGATCTGATGGACATCAAAGTCTTTGTCGATACCGATGCGGACGTGCGGATTCTCCGCCGGATCCTGCGCGATGTAAAAGAGCGCGGCCGTTCCCTGGACAGCGTTGTGACGCAGTACCTGACGACCGTAAAACCGATGCACGAGCAGTTCGTAGAGCCGAGCAAGCGCCGTGCCGACGTGATCATCCCGGAGGGCGGACAGAACACCGTTGCTCTTGAAATGCTGATCGAGCGGGTGCGTAAGCATCTGAATCTGGTGCAGAACCAGTAAACATCCGTTTATCGCTATAAAAATCTGCAAAAAAAGAACGAGGACTGAATTTTCTCTTTTTCCGTCCTCGCTCTTTTTATTTTTCCCTTACAGATGTTCCAGCATTCCCTGCAGCCAGATCTGGCCTTTGAAACGTCTTCCCACTTCCGGTACTCCAAATAAATCCTTTTCGTTGATACAGATGTCTATCGGCACATCGTTGCAGACGAGGCCGAGCTCATACACCCGCTCGCCCGTTACCGCGTTCTTCGTTGTATTCATCTCCGTAATTTCACCCATCACGCTGTACTGGTCACATTCGAGACCGCTCGGCATGAAAAAGCTATCTACAATAGAAAAGACATCTTCCTTCGTCAGACGCTGGGAAATCATGGCATATGTGTCAATATCGTCCATGGTGAGACTTTCCATCGCATCCTCATCCCCGTTTCTGGCAGCCGAGATCAATGAATTCTTCTGCTGCGTGCTGCGGCGCTCCTTCTCGACCTGTTCCGGGTCTTTCTGGATCGGAAGCAGAATTGTTCCTTCCGCTGCAAGACCGGAGACAGAAAGCGGGAGCGGAAGCGGCTGCAGCGCATTTTTCTGTTTCATCTCAAGATATTCCGCTGCATGCGTCAGATAAAAGATCATCGTGATGCCAAGCCGCATATCGTCGCAGGCGCCTGCAAACGATTCTTTATCGACGTGGCGCTCCACCGATACCTCCTCGTAGGAGCTGATCTGCCCGCCCTCGAAATAGGGATAATAATATTCCATCTGGAAACGGTTGTTCTCATCAATTTCCCCACAGACCGTGATACCACAGTCATATGCATATTCTTTCGAAAATTCAGCAAAAAGGTGGTGTTCTTCTGTTTCCACAATCTTTTTACGGTCGTAGTTTTCTACTACATCACGAAGAATCTCCTGGAGTTCCTTCGTCGTCTTGATCTTTGAAAATCCAATGGTTTTCAGGTAAGCGTGCATAAGAACACCTCCTCTCATTCCTTTGTATTTCTTATGCGATTAGTGTTTCGGAACCAGTTTCTCTTTTCCGCCCATGTACATACGAAGAACTTCCGGAATGCTTACGGTTCCGTCTGCATTCAGGTTGTTCTCCAGGAATGCGATCAGCATACGCGGCGGAGCAACTACGGTGTTGTTCAGGGTATGTGCCAGGTATTTCTTTCCGTCCTCGCCGTTGACACGGATTTTCAGACGTCTTGCCTGTGCATCACCAAGGTTGGAGCAGCTTCCTACCTCGAAGTATTTCTTCTGACGCGGAGACCATGCCTCAACATCGACAGATTTTACTTTCAGGTCAGCCAGGTCACCGGAGCAGCACTCCAGAGTACGAACCGGGATATCCATGGAACGGAACAGGTCTACGGTGTTCTTCCACAGTTTGTCATACCACATCATGCTGTCTTCCGGTTTGCAGACAACAACCATCTCCTGTTTCTCGAACTGGTGGATACGATAAACACCACGCTCCTCGATGCCGTGTGCTCCTTTTTCTTTACGGAAGCACGGAGAGTAGCTGGTCAGGGTCAGAGGCAGTTTCTCCTCCGGGATGATGCTGTCGATGAATTTACCGATCATGGAGTGCTCGCTGGTTCCGATCAGGTACAGATCCTCGCCCTCGATTTTGTACATCATGGACTCCATCTCAGCGAAGCTCATAACACCGTTTACGACGTTGCCGTGGATCATGAAAGGCGGTACGCAGTAGGTAAATCCGCGGTCGATCATGAAATCTCTTGCATAAGAAAGGATGGCAGAGTGGAGGCGTGCAATGTCGCCCATCAGATAATAGAATCCGTTTCCTGCAACTTCTCTTGCTGCGTCCAGATCGATTCCGTCGAAAGACTCCATAATGTCGGTGTGATACGGGATTTCAAAATCCGGTACAACCGGCTCGCCGAAGCGCTCTGCTTCTACGTTCTCGCTGTCATCTTTTCCGATCGGTACGGAAGGATCGATGATGTTCGGGATCACCATCATGATCTTCTTGATTTCTTCTTCTACTTCTTTTTCTCTTGCAGAAAGAGCCTCGATGCGGGAACCGTCAACAGCTACCTGTTTCTTTACTTCCTCAGCCTCTTCTCTCTTGCCCTGGCCCATCAGTGCGCCGATCTGTTTGGAGATTTTGTTTCTTTTTGCACGAAGTGCTTCTACTTCCTGTTTGATGTCACGGTTTTCTTTATCCAGCTCGATGACTTTATCAACCAGCTCCAGTTTCTGATCCTGGAATTTATTTCGGATATTCTGTTTTACAACTTCCGGGTTTTCTCTTAAAAACTTAATGTCTAACATAATTTCCTCCTAGTAGATCTTATCCCCTCATTTTGGCGGGATTCTTTTTGTTCTTTCCAGCCCGGAACCACTGCCGTTTTTCCAGCATTTATGCGGGTTTGGCGCGTTCCAGTACCATCATATAACAGTATATGCATTTTTTCAAGCGTTCTTTCATGCTGTTTTTCTGCGGTCCGCTTTTACATCAGATCGATCGAATTCATCGTAATTGCCTGGCGCAGCGCGTCGATTTCCTCGGCGCTCAGCATGATATAGGACTCGCCTTTTACGATCTCTTTCAGATATAAAAAGCAGTTGTCACGGCTGTGGATTGCATTCAGGATAAAACCTGTGTTTTCTTTGTCGAGCATTGCCAGCGCAAAACTCATCTTTCCGCCCACATCGTCAAACGCATCATATTTTACGATTCCGTATTTGTTCAGCGTCATGCCCTGGATCTTTTTCAGATCCGCAAGATTCTTTTTCGTCAGCTCATTCTGCTTGTTCAGTTTGTCAATTTCCTTGAACCGCTGATGAAACAGCTTTTCGAGTGACTGGGCGTCTTTTCCCTTCATAAAGCTTCTGTACTTCTGGTTCAGTCTGCTCAGACGCAGCGACATGCTGACCGTCATAATCATCATCACGATAATCAGTACAATCAGAAGAAGTACAACAACGCCAAGGTCAATTCCTACCTTACTAAATAAATCGCTCATTATTCTACCTCTTACTGTATTGATTCAAACAGATCCATGATTCTCTCGAGCTCTTCCTGGGAATAATACTCGATCTCGATCTTTCCTTTGTGCTTTGCCCCGCGGTGAATGGAAACCTTCGTACCAATGATGCTCTTGATTTTCTCTTCCAGACCTTCGTAGATGGCTTCCTCTTCCAAATTGACTTTCTTTTCTTTCTTCACCTTCGGATTCAGGATCTCTTTGACTAGGCGCTCGGTCTCACGGACACTGAGCTTTTCATCGAAGATTTTCATTGCCGTATTGTACTGGAGTTCTTTATTCTCCAGCGCCAGCAGCGTACGCACATGACCGGTTGTCAGCATTTCATCGACAACCATCTGCTGTACCCTGTCATCCAGTTTCAGGAGACGCATCGAGTTTGTAACCGCCGTTCTGCTCTTGGAAACGCGCTCTGCGATTTCATCCTGGCGGAGATGGAACTCTTCCATCAGGCGTTTGTATGCGTGTGCCTCCTCAATCGGGTTCAGGGATTCTCTCTGAATATTTTCAATCAGGGAAATCTCGACAACTTCCTGCTCGGTAAAATCTTTGATGATGACCGGTACTTCTTTGATTCCGGCAAGCTTTGCAGCCCTCCATCTCCGTTCCCCTGCGATGATCTCATAATAATCATCTTTTTTCTGCACCAGAATCGGCTGCAGAACTCCGAACTGTTTGATGGATTCCGAAAGTTCGATCAGGCCGTCCTCGTCAAAGGATTTTCGCGGCTGTTCGCGGTTCGGTTCAATTTCGGAGATTTTCAGTTTCATCTCGACTGGTTTTTCGACAACTTTTTCAACAACCTTCTCGACTACTTTGACCTCCGGTTTTGCCGGTTTCTCTTTTGCTTCTGCTTTGGCCGAATGTCCCGGTGAAATCAGGGAATCCAGGCCCTTGCCTAAGCCTCCTCTTCTCGCTGCCATTACTCTTCATCCCCCCTGTGAATCACTTCGTCTGCCAGGAGACGGTAGCTCTCTGCACCGGTGGACCGCTTGTCGTAATAGTTGATCGGCATACCGTAGCTCGGTGCCTCCGCAAGGCGGACATTTCTCGGAATAATGGTTTTGTAGATATTCTGATCCAGGCTGTCTTTTACGTTTTCTACTACCTGCAGAGAAAGATTCGTTCTCGCATCGTACATGGTAAAGACAACGCCTTCCATCTCCAGTTCCGGATTCAGACGCTCCTGCACCAGCTCAATCGTGTGCATAAGCTGGGATAAGCCCTCCAGTGCGTAATATTCACACTGAATCGGCACCAGAACGGTGTCCGCGGTGGTCATCGCGTTGATTGTCAGCATATTTAAGGATGGCGGACAGTCAATAATAATGAAGTCGTACTGATCGCGGACCTGATCAATTGCGTTTTTCAGGATGAATTCTTTGTCTTCCACCCCGATCAGCTCGATCTCCGCTCCGGCCAGATTGACATTGGAAGGGATAAGGGAAAGATTGTCAAAATTCAGAGGAATGATGCAGTCCTCCAGTTTTGACTCTCCAAGAAGCAGCTCATAGATGGTATTTTCCACTTCATTTTTCTCTACTCCCATTCCGCTGGTGGTATTTCCCTGCGGGTCCATATCAATGGTCAGAACTTTTTGTCCCATTTCTCCTAAACAGGAAGAAAGGTTAATTGCGGTGGTAGATTTACCTACGCCGCCTTTCTGGTTTGCAATTGCAATTGTTCTTCCCAAAATATGTATTGCCTCCTTTCATCTTTTTGTTTTCCATTTGCAGTTTTTCCTTTTTACAGGAAATGACCTGCCGGCACTTCTTTCAAAAAAATGATTCATGCGGCAGGTGTTTTGGCATATATATAGGAAAAATCTCCTTTTCTATGCCAGTCTATCTGAGGAATTCTTCAGATTCTATCTCAAAATTGCCCCAATTTGGGACAAAGATATTTTATCATACTACGCCGGATTTTACTACTGGAAATGTTTCACGTGAAACATTTTCTGCATTTTTGCATGATTAGACGGTGTGAAACATAAGAAAATTGGAGATTTTTGGCGATGTTTCACGTGAAACATTTTGAAAAGCACTGTTTTACAATAATTTTTCTCGGTTTTTACGCTGTTTAAAGGCTTTTTGGAATTTTTTCAGCGATGATTTTGTATTTTTTTGATGGTTTCCAAGTAATTCTGCGATGTCAGAACATTTTTTCTGTTTCACACAGTTTTTATAAAATGTTTCACGTGAAACATTTTAATTTTTGACGTTTTTGAGGTACAAATATACTGGAAACATTATTTTAATCGTGTGATGCTCTTTTTCAAGGAAATCTCAGGTGATTAGGAAGAAAAAATCAACTTATCAGGATATTATTGATACACAGATCAGGAATCAAAACTGTTTATGGTTGTTCAGTGATCGTAAATGTCTCTTTTGTATATAAAATGTATTTTTATTCACCAGGGCTCTGTTTTTTCATCGTTCTTCCTCGCTTTTTTCAAATTTTCAGCATTTTTCTCTTTATTTTCATCAGTAAGAGGCATAATCCGTGAGGCATCCTCTTTTTTATTTTTTCTCCAGTTTTTCTCTTTTTGGGCGGTTTTTCTTTGATTTTTTTCATTTTACAGGCCAAGCTGCACATTTTCTGTTTTTTATCGATTTATTTGATTTCACTATAATTTTTCTGTTTTTATGGTTTTAATATTTTTCTCTCGCTGCCACGTCTTTTATCCTCTTTTCCATCTTTCTGGCTTACCTTTCTCTTTTTTTGTAAACAATCTCACTTTTTCTCTTTTATCAACATTTTTTATTCCTTCTCCCCGTTTTTTATCCCTCATCACCATTTCACACCATTTTCTTGCCTTTCACTGCCTCTCTCTCCCGTTTTTATTCTTTTCGCCCATGTCTATACTACATTTTCCCCTTTTCAGTCGTTTTTTGCCTTTTCTCAACTCATTTTTATCTTTTTTGCTTTTTCCGCCTCTTCCATCGTTTTACACCCTCTTTTTGCCATTTTTTTTAGATCGTCCTTCATTTTTTCGTTTCTACTTATGTCACTCTCCCCGTCTCATGTTTCACGTTTCACGTCTCTCCAAATGTTTCACGTGAAACATCGTTTTTTACGATTTTCGTTCTTCGGCGATCAGTGAGAAGCGATTTGCTTCCCGGCTTTCCGAAAATCACTCTCATTTTTCACCTCTCTTATTTTTAAAACAATCGTATTTTCTATTCTATTTTTGATTTTCCGTCTTTTCTACATTTTTCCTGTATTTTTGCGTGTTTCACGCAGTTTTTCGTCTCTGTTTTCTCTCTTTTATTAAATTATTTAATTATATTTTTATATTTTCGTATGAATTGAACTTTTACATTCGTTTTTTCGGATTTTCCAAACCATTTACTAAACGCATTTTGAGGCCATTTTTCCAGGGATTTTTGCCAATCTGGAAGGATTTTATCCCATAGTGCCGTTTTCATGCTTTTATGTGTATTATTGCATCATTTTTTCTCTGTTTTTTGCAGTTATGTAAACTATTTAAATATGCCCTTCGCCAGTAGTTGACATAACGTAGTTCTCCTGGAATTGTCTACGCTTTTCGCCGAATTGCGTCTTATTTTCGTCTCTTTTTCTCATTTTTCCCTTAATTTTTGCATTGTATCTTTCCCTTTTTTCGCTTATAATAAGCTCAACACAACGTTTTGAACCGATTCCTCCCCTCCGGGAGACCCCTGAAAGGAGTTTTATCATATGAAACACAGCAAAAAACTGGTCACCTTGAGTGTCCTCACCACGATGTCCGGCGCAGCGATTTACTTTCTGAATAAAACGCTCGATACCGCCGCCGTACGGAAAAACCTGCTCGCATCGGCTGAAAAAGAGAGCTTTTCCTGGCAGTTCGGCGATATTTTTTACACAAAAAAAGGCACCGGAACCCCGATGCTCTTACTTCATGACTTACATTGTGCCTCCAGCGGCCGCGAATGGCAGTATATTGAGGATGCTCTTGCCAAGGATCACACCGTCTACACACTCGATCTCCTCGGCTGCGGCCGTTCCGACAAGCCGGCGATCACGTACACGAACTTTTTATACGTACAGCTCATCGTCACCTTCATCAAACAGGTCATCGGATGTCCAACCGACGTAATTGCATCCGGTTTATCCGGCTCTTTCGTTGTAACCGCCTGCAATACAGCCCCGAAATGCTTCGGCCGAATCATGATGATCAACCCGACCGACCTTGCCAAGCTCAACAAAATCCCGGATAAACGCAGCTGCTTCCTGAAACGCATGATCGAGCTCCCGCTCGTCGGAACGCTGCTGTACCACACGCTCACCAGCCGCTCCAACATCGAGCTTTTATTCACCGAGAGCTACTACCACAACCCGTTCCACCGCTCGCCGGAGGACGTAGACGCATTCTATGAGTCAGCCCACCTCCAGAGCAGCGCCGGAAAGTACCTTTTTGCAAGCCTTGCGGGCAATTACGTGAACCTCAACATCGGCCACGCCTTAAAGCACATTGACAACAGCATCTTCCTCATCGGCGGCGAGGAAGAGCCGGGCATCGCAGAAACCTTTGCGCTGTACACAGCGCTCAACACCTCCATCGAAACCCAGATCCTGCCGAAAACAAAGCACATGCCACAGATGGAGGCCCCGCAGGCCCTCTTAGACCAGATCCAGATCTTCTTCGCACCGGTACAGTAATATCCCCTTCTGCTCCCGGCCGCGAGCGAAAAAATGAGACAAAAAAAGCGGAGGATTTACTGATATTTCCATGTCAGTAAATCCTCCGTTTTCAATTTTAACCAGCCTTTAATGACTCTTTACTCCGCCGTATCCGAAGAACTGTCATCCTCCGTCTTTGCCGCAAGCAGTGTCTCGTAATTTTCCACCATGGTCTTCACGTTATTTTTATTCACGAGTGACGGAACCCCGTCCTCATCTACCGTGTAATAGAAGCTCGAATCATACGGGCTGTAAGCAAATGTCAGGTCGCCGTCTGTCATATGGAAGACTGCGGTAAACTCGGCATCCTTGGCCTGCACGAGGCTTTCATCCTTCGTCTGCGCCTTCAGGCCAATGAGCGAAGAATAGAACGTGGTAAACGTTGATTTATCAATCGTTTCATCGCCGCAGGTGTAACTGATTTCCTGTGTTGTGGAATCGCTGTCGTCATCCTTTTTCTCTTCCACATGGCGTACATACGTCTTGGTCTCGCCGTTACACGTAATATCAAGGCTCGTCAGATCCGATACATTTTCCATGCCGATATACATGTTCCAGAAATCAGATGCCTTCTTTCCGGTGAAGGTTTCAACGTTCGAAGCCGTCATCAGATGAACTTCATTCGAGCCGTCCAGCTTCACGTAATAAGAACCGCCGTCCTCATTTGCATTGCCGACATACAATACCAGATCTTTCCCCACCGTAACGGTTGTCGTTTCGGAAGAAGAGCTCGTTGCAGTGCTGTCGCTTGATGCAGAATCTGTTGTGGAATCCGAAGAAGTATCTGCCGTTGTTGTATCGTCAGCCTCAACCTCCTGCTCTTCCGTGTAATGCACGCGGATCGTCGTCTTTGGCTGATCCAGTCCGTACTGGGAAAGATCCGATGCGTTGTACGTAACAAGATCTCCAAAGCTAAGAGATGCCACCGCACTTGTCATGGTGCTGATCGAATCCGCATCACCGCCATGTGCCGCTCCATCTGCGTCCACAACCTGCCATTCATCCGTCTGGAGTGCCGAATCAGCAGCGCTTACTTCTTTTGTCAGCGTATATCCGTTCTCACCCTCCACCTGCAGCTTCGTAATGTTTTCCGCCGTCACAGATGGCATGGATTCCGTTGTCGCCCACTCCATCATATCGGACGGGAACATCGTTCCAAGCGATGTGCTTACCAGATAAACCTTACTCGTATCATCGTTCAGATAAATATAATATCTGCTCGAGCTGTTCTTATCTCCGACATGAATCGTCGTTTTCTCGTCTCCCGCAGTCACTACAACCTCCTGAGACGGCGTCTCGAGCCCGAAATCGGCCATAGAATCGATTTCATCGCCTTCAATGACTCTTTCTGCTGTCATGCTGCTAAGAGAGCTTAAAACGCTCGTTATCTTGCCCTCATCCAGTGGGAATCCATCCTCCTGATCGTATGTCCAGATATCGGTATCATCGTCTCCTGCTGTTTTCGTAAAAGACACCGTCTCTCCGTTGATCTGGAACGAAAGCGCCGTTACATCATCTTTTGAAAAATCAACCACTTTTTCGGCGTCTGCACCAGAATCCGAACTGCTGCTGTCCGCATCGGCGGTGCTGTTTTTCTTCGTCAGCACCACCAGTACGGCAAGAAGCAGTACCAAAAGGATCAGGCAGGCCGCCATCTTTCCTTTTTTCTTCATCACTGTTTTCTCCTCTTCATCCAGATCATCACGCCAATCACAACAAGTACCAGCGGAATTCCCGCAATGGTAATAATAGACCAGGTGTTAACTGCTCCCTGTGTAAATACCAGGTTTGTATAGCTTGTGCTCTTGCTTGGAATAACAACGGTCTGCTCCACATCACACATGGAGGTCAGTGCAGTCGCTGCCAGCTTCGAGTTCGCACCGCTGATTGCCTGGTCAATCTGGCTGCTCAGCATCGATGCACTCGAGAAATAAATAATCTGTGTCTCTTTATCATCTACGGTCTCTGTGATGGAAACGCCAAGGTCAAATGCGCCCGTCTCACTGTCCGCGCTCTTCGACCAGGTGCTGTTCTCCGGATCATTTTCAATATAAGCGTCCTCGGTGGTCGTTAGAAGGCTCTTGATCGTAATGGTATCACGATAAGAATCAAGCTTCTGAATTGCCTGTGCAACCGGCATCAGAATGTAATTACTCTTTACTTCGGTTGTAATGTCATCACTCTGAATGTTCGGCAGCAGATAATACGGCATCTGCGGATAATAATGCTGGGAATCGGTCTCTACAACAATTCCACTGGAGCGTTTCACGCCGTAGTTCTCCAGTATGGAATCCAGATTCGGCATATCCGTTCCGGTATAGCTGGTGAACATCAGAAGTTTTCCGCCGTTTTCCAGGTAGGTAATGACTTTATTTGCCTCATCCTCGGAGAAATCTGTGGTCGGGGACATGATCACAAGCTCCTCGGCATCCTCCGGGATATCGTCTGTCATCAGGGCAAGATCATTGATTTCCACATTGTTTTTGTTAATGGCATCACTGAAGTTTGTAGAGAGATCACTCTCGGAAGCCTCGCCATGACCGGTTACCCAGTAAACCTTCGGATTGTTTTCACTCGTCACATACGTGATGGCGCTGGTAATCTGACCCTCGCCGTCAAAGCCGGTTGTCTGTGTCTGATAGGTCTGATAGTTTGTGGAAGTCTCCCACATATCACTGTTGCTGACCACCTTGCTCTTATCGCCGCATACGACAATTACACTGTTTGCAGCTACCGTCTGATCGGTATACTGACTCGTAAATTTCGGATACAGATCCGGGTCTTTTGTCTCTACTTTGATATGGTCAGAAAGCTCATCGTAGTGCTCCAACAGCTTCTCGATGGTGTCATCCTCACTGCCCTTCTGCACAATATAATACAGGGTAACGTCTTGATCGAGATCCTTTAATGCCGTTTTCGTCTCATCTGTAATGGAATACATTTTCTGCGTACTCAGGTCAATCTGTGTTTTGCTGGTCGGAATCTGCGCCACAATCAGGTTAATAACCACAATCACAGCCAGAACAATCACCGTCATAATCGAAGAATAAGAGCCCTGTTTCAGGTGCTTTTTCTGCTCCTCGCCGGTAAACACTTCCTTCAGATGTTCTTTGGAGAACGTCTTTTTCAGCTTTTCTTTGATATTGAAATTCACTTTATGCTGTTTCTTTTCTTTCTTTTCGCTGCTCATCGTCTCCACCTCCTAATTCCAGCGTTTCTTCTGCAGGGACTGCATTGCAAGGAATGTGCAGATTGCAATGACGGACAGGTAGTAAACAACACCGCCAATGTCCAGAATACCGTTCACAAAGTTATCCATATGGCCTGCCATGTTGAAGACACCGAGCAGATCCTGGATTTTGCCCTCGAGAAGGGTGGATTTTGTGAAGTAAACTGCCGTCAGCGCACCCTCGCCGATCACGGCAATCACACCGGTAATGATCGGGTTTTTAATCATACTGCCGATCCAGAGGCATACCAGTGCAATGATGATAAAGAAAGCAAAGAAAGAGCTTCCGGCTCCTTCCGGGAAGAAGTTTGCGATACCGCTCTCCACGTAGCACAGGAACAGGATCACAAAGCCGACAACGGCTGCGATGACCTGGCTCTCGGTGATGGAGGAAACGAACACACCGACCGAAATATAGGCTGCTCCCAGCAGGAAATAGCCAAGGATCGAAGTGTAGGATACAGCGTAGGAAACTGTTCCGTGGGTTCCAAGAAGCAGCGGATACAGGCACATAATCAGCACTGGAATCACATAAATGGTGAGAAGTGCCAGATATTTTCCAAGGATAATATCGGAAATTTTTACCGGTGCGGTAAGGAGCAGCTGATCCGTCTTATTTTTCTGCTCCTCCGACAGGACACGCATTGTCAGAACCGGTACTGCGATCAGCAGAATAAATGCGGAATTCTGCAGCGCATATCCGATCTCCGGGTAACCCTGCTGCAGGTTGATGGCTGTGAAATACAGGCCGAACAGCGCCAGAGTAAACGCCATAAACAGATATCCGACCATGCTTGTCAGATAGCTTTTTAACTCTTTTTTATAAATCGCCGTCATTGTGCGTCTCCCTCCTCCTGTTTTGTTTCAGCGGCTGATTCCGCTGCATCTGTGCTTTTTTCTTCAGACGTTTCCCCGACAGCCGTTTTGTCTGCTTCCGGTTCACATTCTTTTTGTTTCAGCTGTTCTTTCTCTGCTTTTTTCAGCTTTCTTGCAGCCTTTCCGGAATCATCGGTCAGCTCCAGGAAGACGTCTTCCAGGGACATCGAGGATGAAGTCAGTTCTAAGATCGGGCAGTTGGCCTTTGCCAGTGCGTAGAACAGCTCCTCGCGGATATCCTTATCCTTTTCCGTGGTGATTTTTACCTTAATCTGCTCCTCATTCGGCGTATTTTCATACTGGATCTCTTTTGCATCGAGCGCATTAAGCGCCGGAACCAGCTGCTTTCTCGTTCCGTGAACGGTACATGTAACCGTGTTTGATCCAAGCATCAGTTTACTTAAGTTTTCCGGGGTGTCACTCGCAACAAGCTGTCCCTTTGCAATAATCATGACGTAATCGCAGACGGCGCTGACCTCGGAGAGGATGTGGGAACTTAAGATAACGGTATGTTTTTTACCCAGTGATTTGATCAGGTCGCGGATCTCAATGATCTGCTTGGGATCTAGGCCTACCGTCGGCTCATCGAGGATGATGATCGGCGGATAACCGAGCACTGCCTGTGCCAGTCCGACTCTCTGACGGTATCCTTTCGACAGGTTCTTGATCAGACGGTTCTGCATATCGGTGATCTTCACCAGATTCATGACCTCAAGAATCTGTTTCTTTCTCTGATCCTTTGGAATTTTCTTTAATTCCGCCACGAATTTCAGATATTCCAGAACGGTCATATCCGTGTAGACCGGCGGCAGCTCCGGCAGATAGCCGATGCATTTCTTTGCCTCCTCCGGCTCCTCCAGGATGTTGTGGCCGTTGATCAGCACTTCGCCCTCCGTAGATGCCAGATAGCCGGTGATGATGTTCATGGTCGTTGATTTTCCGGCACCGTTTGGGCCAAGGAAACCATAGATCTGGCCTTCTTCTACGGTAAAACTCAGGTTGTTGACAGCTACGTGGTCGCCATAGCGTTTCACCAGGTTTTTAACCTCTATCAATGTTCCTTCCTCCTTGTTTCTTAAAGCAGTCCCAGCCCGCCCTTGGGGGTGAAAGAGCCGGAGATGCTCTCATTTTCTAAAGACACTTTATCTTATTCTGAAAATGTGATAATTTGCTGGAAAATTTGTGAAAAAACGGTGAAGCCATGGAGCAGTTTGTTTGTTTTTCGACGAAAAATCAATTTCTTTTACCATAAGAATCATGTATACTATAACGTATCCGCGGACGGACGCTTTTCCATTTTTGTTCCGCCGCGAAACATTACGCCGGACTTTTTCCCGTCCGGGACTGGAGATTTTAGGAGACTCTATGAATAAAAAAGACTACTACTGGGCCAAGTATATGCTGATTTTCGGCTTTTTCTGCATCTGCTTCGGCACTTCCATTTTCCTGAAAACCGAACACGCCCCCGACGAGGCGATGCGGATGCTGATTCCGGAATACATCGTCTCACACCACGCATTGCCGAACGGCATGGAGGAAGCGGTGCGCCACCCGCTGTGGGGATTCTCCTATGCGCTGTATCCGTATCTGACCGCGATCATCAGCTCCGTGTTTATGGCCATTACATCGCTGTTTACGAAAAGTGCAGCGGCTCTTTTAACTGCCGCCCGCCTCACCAGCGTCCTTTCCGGCACCGGCACACTGATCGTTGTGTTTCTGATCGGCGAAGAGCTCTTTGAACGGCGCGAATCCGCACTGCTCGGCGGTATTTTCGTCGGTTTTCTGCCGCAGTTTGTGTTCCTCTCCTGCTATGTGAACAACGATTCGTTCGCCGTTTTCACGGTCGCACTGATCATCTACTTCTGGATTCGCGGCATGAAAAGCGCAGGCTGCAAAAAAGACTGTATCGGCCTGGGAGCAGGCTGCGGACTCTGCGCGCTGTCGTACTATAACGCCTACGCGTACCTGCTGTGCAGCATTCTGCTGTTCTTCGCGCTGATGATTCATTTCCGGAAACCAGCAAAAGAAATTTTTGTCAAAGCGCTGGCTGTTTTCGTTATCGCCTTCCTGATCGGCGGCTGGTTCTTCATCCGCAATGCCGTCATCCACGACGGCGATCTGCTCGGCATGCGCACCTCGAATGAATCCGCATCGCTGTACGCAGCCGATGAATACAAACCAGAGAATCGTCAGACCCCGGCATCCGAAAGCTGGAGCTTCCAGCAGACGTATTTACAGACCCCGGAGGGCCGCACCTCCAACTGGCTGTTCTCGACCGTCAGCAGCTTCATCGGCTCGTTCTCCTACATGACCGTCCATCTCCCGATGGTGCTTTATCTGCTGTACGGCGCCCTGATGGCATTCGGATTCCTAGTGTTTTTGTTCCTCGGCATGGTTCCGCACTGGTTCCGCAAAAAGCCGCAGCTTCTCCTCTTTGTGATGCTGTTCCTCGCCTGCCTGATCACGCTGTTCATGGACATGTACAACACGTATTTCAGCGATTACCAGTCTCAGGGCCGCTACCTGATGCCGGCGCTCGTCCCTCTGATGATCTGGATCGACGACGGCTACTCTTCTCTCACCGCAAAACTTCCCGCCGAGTGGAAGCGCGCCTCCTGCCATCTGACACTCCTGCCTGGAACGATCTGGCTGGTACTGTTCCTCATCAGCTATATCGGATTTCTGATTCCGGGCTGCTGTATGGCATCCTAAACGTTTTCAGAACGTCAAAAAGCGCTGCAAAGAACTTTTTTCTTCTGTTCTTTGCAGCGCTTCTTTTATTTTCTTTGAATTTTTTACTGAATCGGCTCCTTCGCCGGTGTTCCCGCTTTTCTCGGGTACTTTTTCGGCGTTGCCTTCCCCTTCTCGATACAGACAAACGATCTCTCATCCTCCGTTCCCGTAAGCTGGAAATAAACCGGCTCTTTTGCCTCGCCGCCAAGCACATGAATCGCTTTTTGGGCCGCAGTAAGCTCCTCATTCAATTTGCCCGATTTATACGAGACAAACCGTCCTCCCACCTTCACATATGGCAGACAATATTCCGAAAGGGAGCTTAAATTCGCCACTGCCCGCGATACCACGAGATCAAACTGCTCCCGGTAATCCTTCTGGCGTGCGAAATCCTCAGCTCTTCCGTGAACCGCTGTGATTTTCGAAAGGCCAAGCTGTCCGATCACCTCATTCAGGAATTTCACCCTCTTATTCAGTGAATCCAGCAATACAACTTCCACCTCCGGAAACGCAATTTTTAGCGGGATTCCCGGAAAACCGGCTCCCGTTCCCACGTCGAGAATGCGTCCCGCCTGTGCCACATCACAGACCTTCACCAGCGACAGACTGTCGAGAAAATGCTTCGTAATCACCTGATCGAACTCCGTAATCGCCGTCAGATTCATAAACGAATTCCACTCCACCAGCAGCTCGTAATACTGCAGAAACTGCGTTTTCTGCTCCTCGGAAAGTTTGATTCCAAGCTCAAAAAGGCCGCGCTCAAATCCTTCAAGATTGTATTCTTTCATGTTGTTCTCCGTTCTACTCTATTCTTCCAAGTGCCCGCTGCACTTTTTGTTACGATTCACACAGCGTGAAAGCACTTGCTGCTTCGCTGCATAAGAACGTAATTCAGGCATGCATATCTGTCATTTATTTATGTCCCAGATACACCAGCAGAACCGAAATATCCGCCGGGGAAACGCCCGAAATACGTGACGCCTGGCCGATGTTGATCGGGCGGTACAGGTTCAGCTTCTGTTTCGCCTCGATGCGCAGGCTCTGGATCTCGTCGTAATTGATGTTCTCCGGGATTTTCTTCTCTTCCATCTTCTTGAACTGCTCCACCTGCTTCATCTGGCGCTTGATGTAGCCGTCATACTTGATGTTGATGTTGACCTGCTCCTGCACATCCTCCGGCAGCTTTGGTCTTTTCGGATCTACTTCTGCCAGCATTTTATAGTTCAGCTCCGGCCGGCGGATCAGCTCTGCAAGTGAGCTTCCGCCGGAAAGCAGCGTCGAACCATATTCTGCCAGCAGTTCATTGACATTCGAGCTCGTTCCCACATACGTATTCTCCACGCGCTCAATCTCTTCCTGGATCTGCTGTTCTTTCCGTTTCAGCGCCGCATACTGCTCCTCGCTGATCAGTCCCACGCGGTATCCGTATTTGCGCAGACGCAGGTCCGCATTGTCCTGGCGGAGCAGCAGACGATATTCCGCGCGGCTCGTCATCATTCGGTACGGCTCGTGGTTCTCTTTCGTTACGAGGTCATCGATCAGAACACCGATGTACGACTCGGAACGGTCGAGCACCAGCTCCTCTTTTCCCTGCACGCGGAGCGCCGCATTGATGCCCGCGATCAGGCCCTGTGCCGCAGCTTCCTCGTATCCTGAACTGCCGTTAAACTGGCCGCCGGAAAACAGATTTTTGATCGCCTTGAACTCCAGGGACGGCAGAAGCTGTCTCGGATTGATACAGTCATACTCGATCGCATACGCATTCCGCACAATTTTTGCATGCTCCAGACCCGGCACGGTGTGATACATCGCAATCTGCACATCCTCCGGCAGTGAACTCGACATGCCGCCGACGTACATCTCATTCGTGTATCTTCCCTCTGGCTCCAGGAACACCTGGTGGCGGTTTTTATCGGCAAATTTTACGACTTTATCCTCAATCGAAGGACAGTACCGCGGACCAGTTCCCTCGATCATGCCGGAATAAAGCGGCGACCGGCTGAGATTTTCGCGGATGATTTTGTGCGTCTCCTCGTTCGTATACGTCAGCCAGCAGGATTCCTGATCGATCTGTACACTCTCCGGATCGGTCGAGAACGAGAACGGCACAACCCGCTCATCGCCGAACTGCTCTTCCATCTTAGAGAAGTCGATGCTCCGCTTGTCGATACGCGCCGGTGTTCCGGTCTTAAAGCGCACCATCTCCACGCCGTTTGCTTTCAGGGAATCCGTCAGATGCGTTGCCGCCTGCAGACCGTTCGGTCCCGTATACGTGCTCACATCACCGTAAATGCACCGCGCATTCAGGTAAACACCGGTACAGAGCACTGCAGCCTTGCAGTGGTAAATTGCACCGGAAACGGCTTTTACGCCCGTCAGAACGCCGTCTTCCACGATCAGCTCCGCAATCTCCATCTGGCGGATCGTCAGATGATCGGTGTTTTCGAGAACCTCGCGCATCGACTGGCTGTACGCCCGCTTGTCTGCCTGCGCACGCAGCGAATGCACCGCCGGTCCCTTTGATTTATTCAGCATTTTCGACTGAATAAACGTCTTATCAATATTTTTACCCATCTCGCCACCGAGCGCGTCGATCTCTTTTACGAGGTGTCCCTTCGAGGTTCCTCCGATGTTCGGATTGCACGGCATCATCGCGATGCTGTCGACACTTACCGTAAATACAACCGTTTCCAGCCCCATCCGCGCTGCCGCAAGTGCTGCCTCGCATCCCGCATGGCCCGCACCGATGACGGCAATATCAATTGTTTCTTCTAAAACTGCCATTTTTCCTGTCCTTTTCTATCTAAACTCTACGAACTGTTTCGTGATTATTTGCCTGTACAGAACTTGCTGAAAATCTCATTCACAAGGTCCTCTCCTACCGCTTCACCGATGATCGAGCCAAGTTCCTCATACGCATTCATTAGGTCAATCGAGAAGAAGTCCTCCGGCATACCCATTTCGATGCTGCCTGCCGTCAGCTCCAGACTCTTTTTTGCTTCCAGAAGCGCCTGTTTATGGCGCGCATTCGTGATGTAAACCTCATCGTTGAACGAAATTTCACCTTGGAAGAACATCTTTTTCATCTGCTCCTCCAGCTCTTCCATGCCCGTCTCTTCCCGCGCCGAAATGCTGATGACCGGAGCACCTGTCTTCTGCTCCATCTCCTCTTTTTCGATCACCGCGGTCAGATCTGATTTATTCAGCAGCACAATCGCCTTGCGCCCTTTCAGGATCTCCATAATTTTCGCATCATTCTCATCGAGCGGCACCGACGCATCCACCACGTAGAGGATCAGATCCGCATCTTTTGCGTGTTCGAGCGCACGGTCCACGCCGATTTTCTCGACCGTGTCCGCCGTCTTGCGGATACCCGCCGTATCGAGAATCCGAAGGGAAATACCCTTCAGCACCAGATTTTCCTCGAGCACATCGCGCGTCGTTCCGGCGATATCCGTTACAATCGCCTTTTCCTCTCCAGCCAGCAGATTCAAAAGCGACGATTTTCCGGCATTCGGCTTTCCAAGAATAACTGTCTTGATGCCCTCCTGGATCATCTTACCCTCATCCGCAGATGCCAGGAGCTTTTCAACCTGCTTTTTCTGCTCCGCAACAACCACGGCCAGCCGCTCCGGGTATCCGTCCAGACTGATGTGCTCCGGGTCATCAAGCGCCGACTCGATAAACGCGATCTCATAAATCAGCTTCTCGCGAATTGCCCGGATCGCCTTTTTCACCGTTCCGCGCAGCTGGCTCTCGGAGCTTTTTAAGGCATACGCACTCTTTGCCGAGATGACATCCATAACCGCCTCGGCCTGCGTCAGATCCATTCTTCCGTTCAGAAACGCCCGTTTCGTAAACTCACCCGGATCTGCCGCCCGCGCACCGGCATTTAAGACTGCCTCGAGCACTTTTTTCACCGCCAGCACCCCGCCGTGACAGTCGATCTCGACGGTATTCTCGCCCGTATATGTTTTCGGCCCTTTCATCACCATGACAAGGACCTCATCAATCACTTCCTCCCCTTCGGTAATCCATCCATAATGAATCGTATGGGATTTGACCGCGGAAAGCTTTTTTCCTTCTTTTTTTGCACGGAATACGCGGTCCGCCACTTCGAACGCATCGTTTCCGCTGATTCTTACAATACCAATTCCCGCCGGCGCCATCGCTGTGGACACTGCGGCAATTGTATCATCCAAATGAAATCCTGCCATTGTTTCCAGTCCTTTCTAAAACCTCTCTTTTTGGGGATCCCAGTATTCAGATCCACATTTTTTCTTTCCTTTCGCATGGCTCTGAATAGTTCCATTTTAGCAGAAAACCAGAAAAGACGGTACCCCGTATTTTACACAGGTACCGTCTTTTTGCATGTTTTTTACGCTTTTCTTATCGTTTCGGCGCTACAACTACGTGGCGGTATGGCTCGCTGCCCTCGCTGTAGGTCTCCACGAATTTATTTCCCTGCAGTGCAGAGTGGATGATTCTTCTCTCGTAAGGATTCATCGGCTCCAGAGAAACCGGTCTTCTGGTCTTTTTCACTTTGTAAGCGATGTTTCTTGCCAGATTTTCCAGTGTTTCTTTTCTGCGTTTGCGGTAGTTCTCCGTATCAAGTTTGACACGAACGTAATCCTTCTGCTCTTTGTTGACCACAAGGCTGGTCAGATACTGAAGGGAATCCAGTGTCTGTCCGCGTTTTCCGATCAGGATACCCATATCCTCACCGGCGAAATCAACTTCCAGAGAACCGTTCTCGGCATTATACTCCATCTGGATCTCAACCGGGAGCTCCATGGCTTTGAATACACCGCTTAAGAACTCAAGTGCCGTTGCCTTGATCTGGGCGATTTCCTCGTCTGTTCTCTGAACTACTTCACGCTCTTCTCTTGGCTCGGAGCGTCTTGCAGTTTCTGCCTGACGCGGAGCAGATTTTCTTTCCGTTTCTTTCTTTACAGCTTCTTTTTTCGGCGCTTCCTTTACCGGTGCAGGAGCTGCCTCTTTTTTCTCTGGTTTCTGGGGTGCTTCCGGTTCTTTTTCCGGTGCGGCTTTTACAGCGGCACGGATCACAGCCGGTTTACTTCCGATTCCAAAGAATCCGGAACTGCCTTCGCTGATGACCTGGATCTCCAGTTTATCGCTGGCAGCCTGAAGCTCAATGCAGGCTTTTGTAATAGCGTCGTCCACGGTTTTTGCGGATACTTCGATAAACTCCATAAAGATTTACCCCCTATTTTTTCTTTTTGCTGTTCTTTTCATCAAACTGTTTTACCATGTTTGCTTTCGCAGCGATGCTTCCGGCGCGGTATTCCTGATTACTGTTGTAATACTCAGTCGAAGCCTTTCTTGCTGCCTCTTTTTCCTCAGCAGACGGCTCTTCGTTCTCCTGTACCTGAATATTACGCACACTCTGCGTTGCAGCCTGTGTGATTTTCTGCGGCGGAAGGCCGGCTTTTTCTCTCTTCTTGGCCGCTTTTTCCTGATTTTTGCGGATCACCTCATCCATGTCAATCGAGGACATATGACGGTTGATCACAACCTGCTGTACGCTTCGAACAAGCGCACCTGCAATCCAGTAAATACCAATACCGATGGAGAACGATAAACACATAAATGCGGAGAAAACAGGCATTACCGTGTTCATGGTCTTCATGGAATTTTCCATGGAATTTGCTGTCTTATTTCCGTTGTTGGAAGATGGTGCCTGCGGCATCAGCTTGTAGTTCAGCCACTGGGTAAACCATGCCAGAACCGGCACCAGAATTGCTCCTGCAATCAGAAGAGCAGATCCGTTTGCCATACCCTCGCGGATGACATCCATCGGAGACTGTGTGATATTAAATCCAAGGAACATGTTAATATGCTTGGACTCCGCGGCGGTTTTTGTAATGGTATCCGCAATACCGGAGAACTCGCTGATATCGGCCAGCTTCGTCCACTGGGACGGTTTCAGCACATAAAACATGTCCAGAAGGTTATTTTCGGTTAATGTTTCACTTACTTTACTGTACATGGTAACACGGTTATCTGTGATAAACTGTGTCAGGATGTCAGAATATCCTGATACACCCATCATCTGTGTTGTCAGTCCCTGGAATACATTGCGGACACTTCCGATATATCCCGGAATATGATAGATAACCTGGTACAGTGCAAGCAGAATCGGCATCTGAACCAGCAGTGTACTGCAGCTTCCTGTCGGGGAGACACCGTATTTCTGATAAACTGCCATGGTTTCTTCAGATTTTTTCATCTGAGAAGCCTGGTCTTTTTTGTTCTGATATTTCTTTTCAATTCTCTGCAGATCCGGCTGCATTACGCTCATCATCTTCGACATCTTCTGCTGCTTGATCTGAAGCGGCGTCAGAACGAGATAAATGATAATCGTATACAGAATAATCGCAATACCGATGTTCGGAATTCCAATTTTTTCCAGGCAAAAATAAATTCCATTGATCAGCCAGCCGAGGATCTGGCATACCCACCCGATAATCGGCCACGTTGACTTACTCAGTACGATATCCAAAACGTCTTTTCCTCCTTATTTATCTACGGCACAGGGTCGTAACCTCCGTGTGAAAACGGGTTACATCTCAGTATTCTCCATAATGCCAGCAGACTTCCTTTGAAAGCACCATATTTCTGAATCGCTTCCAGCCCGTACTGCGAGCAGGTCGGCGTATAAGGGCAGTGCACCCTCTTCAGAGGAGACAGGTACTTCTGATAAAACCGGATACCTTTTATCAATACCGTCTTCATTTTTCTGTTTCCTTTAATATATGATGTAGTTTTCCCAGATGCAAAAGTGCTCCCTCTATCTCGAAATACGTACAGTTTTTTGCATTAACTCTTGCGATCACAACTACATCCATTCCACACTGAAATTCCTCTTCATGCAGACGATAACTCTCCCGGATCAGTCTCGCCAGATGGTGGCGCACAACGCTGTTTCCCACCTTTTTACTTACTGAAATACCAATCCGGTTCCGTCCCAGCTGATTTTTCTTCACATACATGACCAGAAATCGGTTTGCAAACGATGTTCCCTGCTTATAAACCAGCTGAAAATCTCTGTTTTTTTTCAGGCTTTCCGAATATTTCATGAATCCATTCTTTCCTTCATGATTTGTCTAAATTTTCTTTCCATAAATAGCTTTAGATAGAAGAAAAGACCACATAAATTTTATGCGGCCTTTGGTTTTATGCTGATAATTTTTTTCTTCCTTTTAATCTTCTTGCAGCTAAAACTTTTCTTCCACCTTTTGTGCTCATTCTTGCTCTGAATCCGTGAACTTTAGCTCTGGATCTTTTTTTCGGCTGAAATGTCATTTTCATAAGATAAGGCACCTCCTTTAAATTCTAATCAATAACTGCCTGCAAGGCAGTATTTCACTACATGTATGACAGAAAACATCATTTCAATTATATTCATAAACCCCCATTTCGTCAACCCTAAAATCAATAATTTTCGCAGTTTTTTCGGGAAAAATGCCGCTCTGACGCGGTTTTCCGGTCTGCCGCTGCCCGTGCCTTCCGTGTGCTGATTTTCGGTTTATCCACAACTTATCCACACTGTCCGCCGCACGCGTACAAATACCAGTTCGATTTTTGTGCTTTCCACACGATATCTTGTAACCGTAATCAACATTATCCACAATCTGTGGATAACCTTGTGGATAACTTTCGGTTTTGCTGTGTACAACCTGTGGGCATTTCCAATTTTTCCAGTATTTACGCCATGTATAATGTGTATATAAGTTTTCCAGACTTTACACATTTCGGTTTTTCCAGCCCTCTATCCACAATTTTATCAACATAAGATTCCCTGTTATCCACAAACTATCCTCCATTTCATCAACAGGAAAATTTTTTACACATTCTGTGGATAAAAAAATAATTATCCACATTTTTGGGTTGAATAAAACGGCATTTTATTATATCATATAGAAGTAAAAATGCGACTATTCGGGGAAAATTTCGTTTTCCACACAGAAGTTATCGTTACTGTTCACTCAGCAGTGAAACACTTGCTGTTTCGCTGCGTAAGAAAATGATTCAGGTGTGAGCAGCCCTCCTTTTGCATAGCAAAACTTTAAATGAGGGCTGCGAATGTTACAGTTCACAGAGTAGCTGTGAACTGTAACAAGTTATCCCCAAAAAGCAATGATTATAGAAGCGGAGCGACAGAAAAAGCATGGAAATCGTACAAGATAAATGGAAAGAAATACTGCAGAGAGTGCGGGACGAGCACGAATTATCTGAGATCTCCTTTACTACATGGATTGAACCACTTACGATCCATTCGGTTGAGGACAATCTGATCACAATCCTGGTTCCATCCGAAAAAATGGGTCTCGATTACGTGAGCAAAAAATATACTCTTCCTATTAAAGTGGCAATCGCGGAAATCACAGGTGTCAACTATGAGATCCGCTTTATTCTTCCGGAAGAAGTGAAACAGGAAAAAGCGCCTGCTCCCGTCCAGAAAAATCTCTATGTGCCGAACCTGAATCCAAAGTATACCTTTGATACCTTCGTGGTCGGCAGCAATAACAAATTTGCCCATGCAGCTTCTCTCGCCGTGGCCGAATCCCCGGGAGAAATCTACAATCCGCTGTTTTTATACGGTGGTGTTGGACTGGGCAAAACCCATCTGATGCACTCGATCGCACATTTTATTCTTCAGAAGAACCCGTCTTCGCGGATTCTCTACGTAACGAGTGAAGAATTTACCAATGAAGTCATCGAGGCTATCCGAAACAGCAACAACACCGCAATGACCAAATTCCGTGAGAAATACCGCAATATCGACGTACTTCTCATCGATGATGTGCAGTTTATTATAGGAAAGGAATCCACGCAGGAAGAGTTTTTCCATACCTTCAATACGCTGCACGGCGCCAACAAACAGATCATCCTTTCTTCGGATCGTCCCCCGAAAGACATGGATATCCTGGAAGACCGCATCCGTTCCCGTTTCGAATGGGGACTCCTTGCCGATATCCAGAGCCCGGATTACGAGACGCGAATCGCCATTCTCCGAAAGAAACAGGAATTAGACGGCTATTCCGTCAGCGACGATGTGATCGAATACATCGCTTCCAATATTAAATCGAACATCCGTGAGTTGGAAGGCGCTCTCAACAAAATCATTGCATACGCAAACCTTGAAAAACGTGAAATCAACATTGATCTTGCAGAGCAGGTGCTGCGCGACATCATCTCCCCGAACGAGAAGAAGGTGATCACGCCGGAATTCATCATCGACACCGTTGCAGATCACTTCGATATTACGCCGTCCGACATTGTCGGCAGCAAGCGGAGCAGCAAAATCGTATTCCCGCGCCAGATCGCAATGTATCTGTGCCGCGAAATGCTCGATGCCCCGCTGACCGGAATCGGAAAAATGATGGGCGACCGCGATCATACCACTGTCATGCACGGCATTGAGAAGATCGAAAAGGAAATGAGTGCTAAAGACAGTGTCCGCAACACGGTAGACATCTTAAAGAAGAAGATCAACCCGTCGAAATAGGCGGAGCCTTTGTAACTCTGTCAAAACGGTTAAAACCGATTTACATTTATATAAGAAGAAACTCATCGGTTGACAGGCCCTTATTTATACACAAACCGATGTGGAAAGCCTGTGGATGAATTGTGGACAAATTTGGGGCCTGAAGTTATCAACATTTCATACACAGGTTCACGTTCGATTATTCACAGAGTTATACAGATCGATTTTTCCAGTATTTCCGCATTCTTGACGGGGTTTTCCACATATCCACATCCCCTACGACTAAGACTACGGATTTTTACTATATTTTTTCTTTATAAGCAGACTCACCAAACAGTGAGGAAAGGAGAGTTATCCACAATTATGAAATTAGTGTTTGACAAAGCAGACCTTGTAAAAAGCGTTGGTATCGCTATGAAAGCTGTCTCCGGTAAAACAACCATGCCGATTCTGGAATGCATTCTGATTGATGCATCTTCCAATGTGATCAAATTTACCTCCAACGATATGGAACTCGGAATCGAAACCATCGTCACAGGTATGATTCTGGAACGCGGTATTGTTGCTCTGGATGCAAAGATTTTTTCTGAGATCGTAAGAAAACTTCCGGATAATCAGGTTACAATAGAAACAGATGAAAATCTGGTAACCACGATTACGTGTGAAAAAGCAAAATTCAACATTCCGGGACAGTCAGGAGAAGATTTTTCCTATCTGCCGATTCTCGAAACTTCCGATTGTGTTTCCATTTCCCAGTTCACCTTAAAAGAACTGATCCGTCAGACCATTTTCTCCATTGCAGCCAATGAGAACAACAAACTGATGACCGGTGAGCTTTTTGAAATCAAAGATAACACACTTCGCGTCGTATCTCTGGACGGACACCGTATTGCGATCCGCAGAATTGAGCTGAAAGATTCGTATCCGGACCGAAAAGTCGTTGTTCCGGGAAAAACCCTGAACGAAATCAGCAAAATTCTGTCCGGCGAGATGGATGATCAGATTGATATTTACTTCTCGGAAAACCACATTATGTTCAAGTTCGATGATACAACGGTCGTTTCCAGACTGATCGACGGTGAATATTTCCGCATCGACCAGATGCTTTCGAGTGATTACGAGACAAAAGTGACGATCAACAAAAAAGAATTCTTAAGCTGTATCGACCGTGCGACGCTTCTTGTCAAAGAAGGCGACAAAAAACCGATCATCATCGACATCCAGGATGGAGCGATGGAACTGCAGATCAACTCCGCGATGGGTTCCATGAAAGAAGAGATCGATATCAACAAAGAAGGCAAGGATATTATGATCGGTTTTAACCCGAAATTCCTGATCGATGCACTTCGTGTTATTGACGACGAGGAAATTTCGATTTATCTGGTCAACCCGAAGGCTCCATGTTTTATCCGGAACGAAGAAGAGAGCTATATCTATCTGATTCTGCCGGTAAACTTCAATTCCGTGAGATAAGTCACATAAGTTTGAAATCTGCCGGAACCTTTTCTGAAAGAACTTTCAGCGGTTTTACAGCCACACAGGTTGAAAACTGCGAACTTACGTGAGGAAAAGGCACGGCAGTGCAGGAGGAAAAAATGGAAATTATTACGCTGCGTGAAGATTACATCAAACTGGGCCAGGCATTAAAAGCTGCGGCTCTGGTAGAAGACGGCGTGGAAGCAAAGCTCGTCATCAAGGACGGCTGCGTGACCGTAAACGGTGAAGTAGATACCCGCCGCGGCCGCAAGCTCTATGACGGAGATGTTGTCTGCTACAATGGAAATGAGATACAAATTAAAAAATAAGGCTTAAAAACTTAAGCTGATTTTTCACGGACGAGTGCTCATGTATATCAAATCTTTAGAACTGAAGAACTATCGGAATTATGAGAGTTTATGCATAAATATCAGCCCCGGAACGAATATTCTCTACGGCGACAATGCCCAGGGAAAGACGAATATTCTCGAGGCTTTATATCTCGCGGGTACGACAAAATCGCACCGCGGCAGCAAGGACCGCGAAATCATCCAGTTTGACCGGGAGGAAGCCCATATCCGGATGATGGTGGAGCGGAACGGCAGCACGCATAAAATCGATATGCATCTGAAAAAAAATAAATCCAAGGGAATCGCCATCGATGGAGTTCCGATCCGCAAAGCGTCGGAACTTTTTGGCATTGTAAATATTGTGTTTTTCTCTCCGGAGGACCTGAATATCATCAAAAACGGTCCTGCGGAGCGCCGGCGTTTCCTGGATAGCGAAATTTGTCAATTGTCAAGACTATACATGATCGAGCTTGCCAATTATAATAAAGTGGTGGCGCAGAGAAACAAGCTGCTTAAAGAGATTTCGTTTTCCGGCAGAATGGCGGATACGCTCGAGATCTGGGATGAGCAGATGGTCCGCTATGGAACAAGCATTATTTCCGAGCGGAAAAAGTTTATCAGCCGCCTGAATGATATTTTATCCGAGATCCATCAGAATCTGACCGGAGGAAAGGAGCAGATTCTGATTACCTATGAACCGAATGTGTCCGAGGAAGCGTTTTCCGAAGAGTTAAAAGCCGGAAGAGAGCGTGATCTGCGTTTCGGACAGTCCTACACCGGGCCGCACCGGGACGATTTCTGTGTGCGGGTCAACGACATTGATATCCGTAAATACGGTTCCCAGGGGCAGCAGAGGACGGCGGCGCTTTCGCTGAAACTGGCGGAGATCCGTCTGGTCGAGGAGGAAATTCACGATACACCGGTTTTACTGCTGGATGATGTTTTGTCGGAGCTGGACGGCAGCCGGCAGAATTATCTTCTGCAGAGCATTCACAGCATACAGACACTGATTACCTGTACCGGACTGGACGAGTTTGTCGAAAATCATTTTGAGGCAAACAGCGTATTCCAGGTGGTCGAGGGATCTGTGTTTCACAAAGAAACAGGAGGAATCTAAATGAGTACAGAGAACATGGAAAAGACAGAGTATGGTGCAGACCAGATTCAGATTCTGGAGGGTCTGGAAGCCGTACGGAAGCGCCCAGGTATGTATATCGGCAGTACCTCCGCACGGGGACTTCACCATCTGGTCTATGAGATTGTCGACAACTCGGTAGACGAGGCACTGGCAGGATATTGCAAAAATATTGACGTTACGATTAACCCGGACAACTCCATCACCGTCATCGACGACGGCCGTGGTATTCCGGTCGGCATCAATCATAAGTCGGGCCTTCCGGCCGTTGAGGTTGTCTTTACGGTGCTGCACGCAGGCGGAAAGTTCGGCGGCGGAGGGTACAAGGTATCCGGCGGTCTGCACGGCGTTGGTGCATCCGTTGTAAATGCGCTGTCTAACTGGCTTGAGGTGCGCGTTTATCACGATGGAAAGGTTTACTTCCAGCGGTATGAGCGCGGAAAAACCATGAATAAGCTGGAGGTCATCGATACCTGTCCGATCGAAAAAACAGGTACCGAGGTCCGTTTCCTGCCGGATGACACGATGTTCGAGGAGACGGTTTATGATTACGACGTTTTAAAAACAAGACTCCGCGAGACCGCATTTCTGACCAAGGGACTGCGCATTGTTCTGCGCGATCTGCGCACGGATCCGGTAGTGGAAAAAGCATTCCACTACGAGGGCGGTATCAAAGAGTTTGTCAGCTACCTGAACAAGAGCAAAACGGCGCTCTACCCGGACATCATCTACTGCGAGGGAGAAAGAGACGGCGTTCTCGTTGAGGTTGCGATGCAGCACAACGATTCCTATCAGGAAAATACGTACGGTTTCGTCAACAACATTACGACGCCGGAGGGCGGTACCCATATCGTGGGCTTCCGGAATGCGCTGACGAAAACCTTTAATGAATATGCAAGAGCAAATAAACTGTTAAAAGACAGCGAACCGAACCTGACCGGAGAGGATATCCGCGAGGGTATGACGGCGATTGTCAGCATCAAAATTGAGGAGCCGCAGTTCGAGGGCCAGACAAAGCAGAAACTTGGAAACAGCGAGGCGAGAGGAGCAGTCGACAATATCGTGAGCACCCAGCTCGAGCTGTTCCTGGAGCAGAACCCGGCTGTCGCAAAAACGATCATTGAAAAGTCCCTGCTTTCCCAGCGTGCGAGAGAGGCTGCAAGAAAAGCGCGTGACCTGACGAGAAGAAAATCCGCACTGGACGGTATGTCCCTGCCTGGAAAACTGGCAGACTGCACCGACAAGGATCCGAAAAACTGTGAGATCTTCCTGGTCGAGGGAGATTCCGCGGGCGGTTCCGCAAAATCCGCGAGAAGCCGTGCAACGCAGGCGATCCTGCCTCTGCGTGGAAAAATCCTGAATGTAGAGAAAGCACGTCTCGATAAAATTTATGCCAATGCCGAGATCAAAGCGATGATTACGGCATTCGGAACCGGAATCCACGACGATTTCGATATCACCAAACTGCGCTACGACAAGATCATCATCATGACCGATGCCGATGTCGACGGCGCGCACATCGACACACTGATGCTGACGTTCCTGTACCGCTTCATGCCGGAGCTGATCAAACAGGGCCACGTTTACCTGGCACAGCCGCCGCTGTTCAAGATTGAGAAAAACAAAAAAGTATGGTACGCATACGACGACGATCAGATGAATCAGATCCTCAATGAGATCGGACGCGGAGATAATAAGATCCAGCGTTACAAAGGACTGGGAGAGATGGATGCGGAGCAGCTCTGGGAGACCACCATGGACCCGGAACGCCGTGTTCTGCGCCGCGTTGTGTTCGATGAAGAGTATTCTTCTGAAATTGATCTTACCTTCAATACGCTCATGGGCGACAAGGTAGAACCGCGCCGTGACTTTATCGAAGAGAGAGCAAAATACGCAAACAACCTGGATATCTAAAAAGTCCTGTGAACTGAAGTGGAGGAAAAGATGGAAGATAATGTTTTTGATAAAATTCACGAGGTCGATCTGAAAGACACGATGGAGGAATCCTACATCAACTACGCGATGAGCGTAATTGCATCCCGTGCACTTCCAGACGTCCGCGATGGCTTAAAGCCGGTACAGAGACGTATTCTGTACTCCATGAGTGAACTGAACAATACGCCGGATAAGCCGCACCGTAAGTGCGCGCGTATCGTCGGTGATACGATGGGTAAATATCACCCGCACGGCGACAGCTCTATCTACGGAGCACTCGTCAACATGGCACAGGACTGGGCAACCCGTTATCCGATGGTGGACGGCCATGGAAACTTCGGTTCCGTCGACGGCGACGGCGCTGCGGCTATGCGATACACCGAGGCACGTTTAAGCAAAATCTCGATGGAGATGCTGGCGGATATCAACAAAGACACCGTAGACTTCGCCCCGAACTTTGATGAAACCGAAAAAGAGCCTGTTGTTATGCCGGCCCGCTACCCGAACCTTCTGGTAAACGGTACTTCCGGTATCGCAGTCGGTATGGCAACGAACATCCCGCCGCACAATCTGCGCGAGGTGGTAAGTGCCATTGTAAAAATTATTGATAATATCATCGAGGAGGATCGTACGACAGATCTCGAGGAGATTCTCGGCATTGTAAAAGGCCCTGACTTCCCGACCGGAGCAGAAATCCTCGGCACCCGCGGCATCGACGAGGCCTACCGTACCGGCCGCGGTAAAATCCGTGTTCGTGCGGTATCAAACATCGAGACACTGCCGAACGGAAAGAGCGAGATCATCGTAACCGAGATCCCGTACATGGTAAACAAGGCGCGCCTGATCGAGAACATCGCCGCGCTGGTAAGAGATAAAAAGATCGACGGCATCACCGGCATTGCGGACCACTCCAACCGTGAGGGTATGCGCATCTGTATCGAACTGCGCCGCGACGCCAATGCAAACGTCATCTTAAACCAGCTGTACAAACATACCCAGATGCAGGATACCTTTGGTGTGATCATGCTTGCACTGGTAAACAATCAGCCGAAAGTCATGAACCTTCTGGAGATGCTGACGTATTATCTGCAGCACCAGGAAGAGGTTGTGACGAGAAGAACGAAATACGACCTGAACAAAGCGCAGGAGAGAAGCCATATTCTGGAAGGACTCTTAAAAGCGCTTGACCATATTGACGAAGTGATCCATATCATCCGTGCATCCGCGAATGCGGCAGAGGCAAAGAAGAACCTGATGGAACGCTTCGATCTGAGTGATGCCCAGGCCCAGGCAATCGTAGACATGCGTCTGCGCGCTCTGACCGGTCTGGAACGGGAGAAGCTCGAGAACGAGTACAAAGAGCTGATGGCGCGCATCGAGCAGTTAAAAGCTATCCTCGCAGACCGCAAGGTGCTTCTTGGCGTTATCCGCAGGGAGATTCTGACCGTATCCGAAAAATACGGCGATGACAGAAGAACTTCCATCGGCTTTGATGAGTACGATCTCTCCATGGAGGATCTGATTCCGCGCGAGAATACCGTCATCACCATGACGAAACTGGGCTATATCAAACGTATGACCGTTGACAACTTCCGCAGCCAGAACCGCGGCGGCAAGGGAATCAAGGGCATGCAGACCATCGAGGACGACTACATCGAGGAGCTTCTGATGACGACGACCCATCATTACCTCATGTTCTTTACGAATACGGGAAGAGTCTACCGTCTGAAAGCATACGAGATTCCGGAGGCGTCCAGAACCGCAAGAGGAACGGCGATTGTCAACCTTCTCCAGCTGCAGCCGGGAGAGAAGATTACCGCTGTGATTCCGATGCGCAAATACGAGAAGGGCCATTATCTGTTTATGGCAACGAAAAAGGGACTGGTGAAGAAGACGCCGCTCGAAGAGTACGAGAACGTCAGAAAAACGGGTCTTGCTGCCATTGCGCTCCGTGATGATGATGAACTGATTGAGGTTAAGACAACTGATAACGAGAAAGAGATTATTCTGGTAACGAAATTCGGCCAGTGTATCCGCTTCAAGGAAAACGATGTGCGTACGACAGGCCGTGTTTCCATGGGTGTACGCGGCATCAACCTTCTGGATGGCGATGAAGTAGTCGGCATGCAGATCTGCACGCAGGGAGACTATCTCCTTGTCGTATCCGAAAACGGCATGGGCAAACGGACGCCGATGGCAGAGTTTACCGTACAGCTCCGCGGCGGCAAGGGTGTCAAATGCTATAAGATTACCGAAAAGACCGGAAACCTGATCGGTTCCAAGGCGGTCAACGAGGATAATGAGATCATGATGATCACCACAGAGGGAATCATCATCCGTACGCCATGCTCCGGCATTTCTGTTATGGGACGTATCACGTCCGGTGTCAAGCTGATGGATGTGGACGGTGAAATCAAGGTTGCCAGCATTGCAAAAGTAAGAGACAAAGAGGCGTCCGAGGAGACTTCGGTTTCGGAGAAAGAGAACGAAACGGCTTCTGAGAAAACGCAGGAATAATACAGCGTCGCAAAACGTGTCTGAGAGAAAAAAGCTCAGGCACGTTTTTCTCGTTTGGGGAAGGGAAGAAAAATATGAAACGAATTTTACTGATGGTGCTGCGGAATCTGCTTCTGGTTCCGTGGATGTGGTGCCGGCTCTGTTACCATGCAGCGCATCCGGACAAGTACAGTCTGGAAGAGCACTTTAAAATGCTGCGCTTTATTGTACAGCGGGCGAACAAAGGCGGAAACGTCATTGTGGAATCCTATGGAGCAGAAAATCTTCCGGAGCAGGACGGTTTTGTGATGTATCCGAATCACCAGGGACTGTACGATGTGCTGGCGATCGCAGGAGCGTGCTCGCGTACCTTTACAGTTGTTGCCAAAAAAGAGGTAGAGCATATTCCGTTTTTAAAACAGGTCTTTGCGTGCATCCACGCGCTGTTTATGGACCGGGAAAATCTGCGGCAGTCAATGCAGGTTATCAATGAGGCGGCCGATGTCGTAAAAGAAGGCAAAAACGTCATTCTGTTTCCGGAAGGAACGAGGAGCAGAAAGGGAAACCAGCTGCTGGAGTTTAAAAGCGGCAGCTTCAAGATCGCAGTAAAAGCAAAATGCCCGATCGTGCCGGTTGCGTTAAAAAACTGTTTTGTTCCGTTTGACTCCAATACCGTCCGTCCCGTAACGGTAGAAGTCCATTTTCTCGACCCGATCCCATACGAGGAATACCAGGGAATGAAGACAACAGAGATTGCCGAGATGGTAAAGAAGAGAATTGAAGCCGTCGTAACCGCGTAGCGGTTTCAGAAAAGAGCGTGATATGCGCTCTTTTCTGCTATTCTGGGGGCTGATTTGGGTTCTGTAAGGCATATTTTCTATAATAGTAAGAAAAAAACAAAAAATTCGAAAAAACGGGTTGACAAGAACGTAAGGTTTTTGTATAATAAACCATGCGTCACGAATGAGTGACTGCACATATCATTTTATATTTAGGCATTTGGAGAAGTACTCAAGTGGCTGAAGAGGCGCCCCTGCTAAGGGTGTAGGTCGGGTAACCGGCGCGAGGGTTCAAATCCCTCCTTCTCCGTTTAAAAGCCAAAAACAAAATGATATTTTTGTGGAAAAAGTTCTTGACAGACAGTTTCACATCTGATAAGATAGCAGAGTTGGTGATAGGTTTGAAAAAACTAATCCAAAAAATAAATCAAAAAAGTTCTTGACAAAAGCGAATGAGTTTGATAAAATAAACGAGTTGCTGATCGAAAGAACAGCGAAGAAGTTAAAAAAACTTCAAAAAATAAATCAAAAAAGTTCTTGACAAACGAAAAGCTCTGTGGTAAAATAAACGAGCTGATCCGAGTCGGAACAGCAAAGATCCTTGATAATTAAACAATGAAACACATCCTCGAAAGTTCTGAATAAGTAATTCAAAACGATCGAAAGATCCTTTAAAACAGTAAAAGGGATAAATTAGCTAGTATGTTGATTTT
>SKEB01000107.1_pt1 | contig 110632 bp, 121 predicted proteins | sample 4826561 | NCBI WGS metagenome assembly SKEB01 (sample SAMN11008820, study PRJNA524170) | human gut metagenome | biome: Human fecal sample; material: Feces; isolation source: fecal sample from pouch patient p17 | host: Homo sapiens | place: Israel: Tel-Aviv | collected 2016-03-29 | reverse complement strand
CTAGATAATTCCGTAATGGAGAATTTCTTCGGTCTGCTTAAGCAAGAGATATACTATGGCGTTATTTACTATAGCTATGAGGAATTAAAAATGGAAATAGAACAATTTATAAAGTATTATAATGAACAACGAATAAAAGAAAAGTTAGGATGGATGAGTCCTGTTCAATATAGGCTCCATCTTTTAGCTGCATAATGAAAACGAGACGACCGGAGTCGTCTCGTAAAAAAGTCTAACTTTTGGGGGTCACCTCAAGAGCCGCTCCTTTTTATATTATTCATTACTTAAGTCTTCACCATTGGATGCAATCACTTTTTTGTACCAGTCAAAGGATTTCTTCTTCGTACGTTTTAATGTACCGTTTCCTTCATTATCACGATCCACATAGATAAAGCCATAACGTTTTTTCATTTCCCCAGTACCAGCAGAAACTAAGTCGATACAACCCCATGTCGTGTAACCTAATAAATCAACACCATCAATTTCAACGGCATCTTTCATCGCTTGAATATGTTTAGCTAAATAATCAATTCGATAATCATCTTCAACATAGCCATTTTCATCAGGTGTATCCACCGCCCCTAAACCATTTTCAACGATAAATAATGGTTTTTGATAACGGTCATAAATATCATTCATAGTCGTGCGCAAGCCTAATGGGTCGATTTGCCATCCCCATTCACTTGCTTTCAGATATGGATTCTTAACTGAAGCAAAGATATTTCCTTGTGTTTCTTCTAATTTATCAGAAGTTGCTACACGTGTTGAATAATAAGAGAATGAAACGAAATCAACCGTATGTGCTTGTAATAATTCTTCATCACCTGGTTGCATTTCAATCTTAACGCCTTTACGTTCTAATTCTTTAAGGACATAATTTGGATATTTACCTCTTGCTTGCACATCAATAAAGAAGTAATTTTCACGATCAGATTTACGAGATTCCCAAACATCTTCAGGTTTACAAGTATATGGATAATAAGCCCCTGCAGCTAACATACATCCTACCTTATTTTCTGGATCAACTTCATGTGCAATCTTGGTTGCAATGGCTGAAGCGACTAATTCATGGTGAGCCGCTTGATACTTGACTTGCTCTTGATTATCACCTTCTTCAAAATAAAGTCCAGCTCCCATAAATGGTGCATGTAAAATCATATTAATTTCGTTAAATGTTAACCAGTATTTTACTAAGCCTTTATAGCGATTAAAGATAACAGTACATAAGCGTTCATAAAATTCAACTAATTTACGATTTCGCCATGCGCCATATTCTTTAATCAAATGCATTGGGCAATCAAAGTGTGTAATGGTGACTAAAGGTTCGATACCATATTTTTGACATTCTTTAAATAAATCTTCGTAATATTGCAAGCCCTCTTCATTTGGTTCTAATTCGTCCCCTTTTGGAAAAATGCGGCTCCATGCGATAGATAAACGATAAACTTTAAATCCCATTTCAGCAAATAAAGCAATATCTTCTTTATAGCGATGATACATGTCAATTGCCACTTTAGCTGGATAAAAATGTTGATCATCAAAATCAAACATCTTCATTTGCCCTGTGATGACCGGAAAACGATCTGGCCCAATTGGTACAACATCGACATTTGCTAATCCACGTCCACCTTCGTTGTATCCTCCTTCACATTGATTCGCAGCCGTTGCGCCACCCCATAAGAAATCTTTTCTAAATCCCATTGATATTCCTACTTTCTTTATCATAATATTTACAATCTTATTATCCTATTTGTAAATAAAACGGCAAGTAAATTCATAAAATCTGCAATAACATTTACAAAATACGTTTTCAATCGTGCATTTTTTGTAAATATCATTTAAAATATACTTATGAAAACCAAAGGAGGCAGTTATGTTATTATCCGAAAAAATGAAACAGGTTAAATTATCTCCTGCTGAACAAAATATTATTCAATTCATGCAAGAACACCCTTTTGACCTGGATCAATATGCCATCTCACAGCTAGCCAATCAATTATATGTCCATCCTTCTACATTTATTCGTTTAGCCAAAAAATTAGAATTTGATGGTTGGCTCAGTTTACGTCAGACATTTAAAGAAGAGCAACAATATCTAAATGCCCGTTTTCAACAGATCAATCCCAATCTTCCTTTTTCAGCCAATGACAATGAAATGTTAATTGCTAGTAATATTGCTCAATTAGAAAGTGCCACCTTGATGGACTCTTTTGAATTACTGACACCACAAAAATTAAAAACAGCCAAAAATCTTTTAAAAAATGCCAAACAGATTAAAATCTTTGGTAGCAGTGGCAACTTAATGGTGGCTAAAGATTTCATGCTCAAAATGCAGCGATTGAATTGTCCTGTAGAAATGTCGGATGTAATCGGTGAAACGCTGTATCAAGCCTACAACACTGGTCCAGATACCTGTGCTATCTTAATTTCTTATACAGGGGAGAATTCAGCCATCATTAATATCGCCAAAATGCTCAAAAAGAAAAATACGCCTATCATTGCGTTGACCAGTATCGGGGATAATCAATTGTCTAGGCATAGCGACTGTACCCTCTTTTTAACAACACGAGAAAAACTTTATTCGAAAATTGCTAGTTTCACAATTAATACTTCTATCTCCTATTTATTGGATATCTTATATAGTTTATATTTTTCAATCAATTATCAGCAAAACTTAAATCATGTACTCGAAATGGGCGAAATGATTGATACGCGTCAAAGTAGCTCTAGTATTATGCAAGAAGACAAACAAAAAATTCGTTATCAAATTCAAGATTCTTTTAGACCCAATTAAAAACGAGCCTCGTACAACAGGCTCGTTTTATTATTACTTATAATCAACACTCTAAGTTGTTTCATATGCTGAATATGTACCTAAAAATGGATATCCTACTGCTATAGCAACTTTAGCAGAAGCAATATTATGAGCATCCCATAACGGTACAATTCCTTTTTCAAAACAGGATATGACCATTTTTGCTGCTAATTTTTTTGCTAAACCTCGACATTGATAATCGGGATGAACAGCAATTTCAACTTCCAAAGCATTGTGATAAACAAATGCAGATGAGATTCCAGCAATCAATTGTTTCCCATGATAGATAACGAATCCAATTGCTCCTTGTTCCCTATAAGAAGAAAAGCTATGAAAAATACCTCGTAAATCACGAGACCACTCATTCTTTCCGCATTCATTAAAACTTTTAGCATTCATTGCTTTACATTCATATGGAGTAGAGTGTAAAGCTAATTGATTTTGGCATTCAATAAACGTTGCTCCATTAGGCACATCGAAAGCATAACGAGTAAAAGGAGTGAATGATTCTTGTTTACTGAGATAGTTTTGCCAATTTTCTTGCTCGCTAATCAAAATGAGATATTCTAAGTTTAAAGGTAAGAGTTCGCAATCCACTTCACCTGCTAAAAAGAGAAAATATCCGATTTGATAGGCAACTCCACCTTTTTCAGACATCCAAGCACGACCAATTTTTGCCTGAAGTCCATATCGAACCATATTTTTAGACCAAGACTGAAAGATTGTTAATCTCTCATCTGATAGTTCTAAATTATGAGCCATTAATCAGCGCCTCCAATAGCTTGTAAGGCATACATTTGTGCATATAAACCATTTTTAGCAAGCAATTCTTCATGATTACCGCGTTCGACAATTCGACCTTTATCTAAAACCAAAATCAAATCAGCATCGCGAATAGTAGATAGACGGTGGGCAATGGCAATTGTGGTACGATTTTGGCGCATATTTTGTAAACCTTGTTGAATATGACTTTCTGTTTCTGTATCAATATTGGCCGTTGCTTCATCTAAAATTAAGATTTTCGGATTTGTAACCACGGTACGCGCAAAGGAAATTAATTGACGTTGCCCACTCGAATACGCCGCCCCTTTTTCAATCACTTTGGCTTGATAATCACCGTCTAATTCTTCAATAAATTGATCAGCTTGAACAAACTTAGCCGCATGAATCATTTCTTCATCCGTAATATCCGGATTTAACAAACGAATATTATCGGCAATGGTTCCATAAAACATAAATGGATCTTGTAAAACCAATCCGATTTTTTCACGCAATTCTTTATAAGTATAGTCACGAATGTCACGGCCATCAATGAGAATTTGCCCCTCTTCAAATTCATAGAAGCGCATCAGTACATTAATAATCGAGCTCTTACCGCTACCTGTATGTCCAACCAAGGCTACAGTTTGATTTTCATCAGCCACAAAATTAATATCTTTTAAGACTTGATTTTTACCATCGTATGAAAAACTTACATGCTTAAATTCGATTTTACCACGTGTAATTTTAGCATCTGCAAAATTATTTTGTTCAGGAATTAATTCTTGCGTATCCATTAATTTTAAGATTCGACTCGCAGCAACTAAACCGTCTGCGTAAGTACTCAATGAATCCATTACCTGCGTCATTGGTCTAAAGAAATTTTGCACATAAGTTGTAAAAGCATAAATCATCCCGACCTCTAAGACTGTATGCGTAGCCTGAAAACCAAACATGGTCAAACTAATACTCAATCCGATTGCGTATAAGAAGTTAATAATCGGTGCAAGCAATAACGTGTTGGTTTTAATCATGGCATAGCGCGTGCGCAAATATTTGGTATTAGTCTTCTCAAAACTTTTTTTCAAACGATTTTCTTGACGGAATTGCTGGATAATATGCATTCCCGAAATGTATTCGTTCAATTTTGTATTCAACTCACTCAAACGTTCACGCATTTGTCGATAAATCTTAGAAGATAGTCTTTGATACGTAACAATGATTAAGATTAGTAGTGGTAAAAAAGCTAAGTTTACTAAGGCGATTTTCTTATCCAAAGCATACATCGCTACAAATGAACTAACTAACGATAAGATTCCAGTTAACACCATCATAAAGACATTCCAAAAATCATACAAGGTTTCAGTATCATTGGTTACCCGTGAGACAATAGAACCTGCGGGCGTTTGATCGAAATAGCGAATCCCTAGTTGCTGTAACTTTTCAAATAAAATGACGCGAATACGATTTAACGTCTTAATGGAAGCAACAGCATATAAATACCATTGGCCAAACCAAATAAATGCCTTAATGATTGAGGTTGCAAAATACAAACCAGCAAAGAGGTATAAAATTCGCATAGTCGCTGATTTGGTTTGTAAATAGTGGTCCATAAAATATTGTAGAATTTGTGGCATATAAACATTGATTACCGCTAAAGCAATCGAGAAAATCACCGCAAAGAAAAAGGTAGCTGCAAACGGACGCGCAAATTTAAAGATTCTCTTTAAAATTGATGCTTGTTCTTTTAAGGTAAATGATTTTGACCATTCTGATTGTTGTTCCATTATTCAGCCCCCCTTTGATCTAAATTACTTTCTAATCGTTGTTTATGCCACATTTTTGCATACCAAGCTTGATTATCTAATAATTGTTGATGCGTACCGCGTTCAGCAATTTGACCATCTTCTAATACAATAATTTCATCCGCATGCATCACACTACTCAAGCGATGCGCCACAATAATCATAGATGAATGATTTTCTTTTTGACGAATTTGCTCTAAGATAGCTTCTTCGGTTTTGGCATCCACAGCAGATAACGCATCATCTAAAATTAATAGATTTGGATCTGTGATAAAGGCCCGCGCAATAGAAATACGTTGTTTTTGCCCACCTGATAATGAGATACCACGTTCACCTACCAAAGTTTCATATCCATGAGGCATTTGCATAATATCTTCATGAATGGCTGCTTGTTTGGCTGCTTGAATCATTTTCTCTTCTCCAAAATTTGGATTAGCAAAACAAATATTTTCAGCAATCGTTGTTGAAAATAGAAAATGATCTTGAGGAACATACCCAATTGCAGGCAAATAGGCATCTAATCGGTAATCTTTAATACTATAATCACCAAAATAGATACTTCCTTGATAGTCATCATAAGTTCTTAGTAACAAACTCAATAAAGTTGTTTTTCCTGAACCCGTTTTTCCCACGATTCCTAGCGTCTTACCTTGAGGAATCGTCACATGAATATTTTGTAAAACCGGATTTTGCCCATCAGGATAGGTGAACGAATCCAAATCGATACTTAAATCGCCGTTTGCTTTTTGTGAAATACCTGTTTGTTTTTCAATAATATGGCTTTTTTCTCTGAATAGTTCAAAGACACGATCATAACTTGCATTCCCTCGTTCAAGTACATTAAATAGTTGACCGACTGCAAACATTGGCCATACTAACATGCCGATATAACTCATAAAAGAAACTAATTGACCAATCGAAATGGTTCCTTTTACCACATATCCACCACCAATGATAATGGTTATCACATAAGTTAAACCAATAATCAGTGTAATTAATGGGTCATATAAAGAATCGTATAGCGCTACTTTCTTATTTTTTTCAATTACAAAATCGACCTTATCTTTAAAATCTTCTACATCTTCTTTTTCTTGGCCAAATGTTTTGATGACTTTAATCCCGGTGACACTTTCTTGGACTTTGTCGTTTAAGTCAGAAAAGGCGTCTTGAGATTTACGAAAAGCATTATGTAATTTATCGCCTAACACTTTGGCCATTAATGATAACAGTGGCAACGGTAATAATGCTAAAATTGTCAATCGAATATCAACAAAAATCATCATCGCAATAATCGTAATACCACCTGTGATAAATGAATCAATAAATGTTAAAATTCCTGCGCCTGCAACATTTTGAATCGCATTTAAATTCATGGTTGCATAAGCCATTAAATCTCCGGTACGATATTTATGATAAAAAATTTGGTCCATCAATGTAAAATGATCAAATAATCGTTCTCGTAATATTTTTTCCAAACGAGCTGCACTTCCCCAAATATTGGTACGCCACACATAACGAAAGGCGTATTGGCTAATTGCAGAAAAAACAAGTAGACCTATGTAATAAAAAATCTTTTGTAGATCAATCTGCTTACTGGCAATTTCATCAATTACTTTACCAATTACCCATGGTGGAATTAATTGAACCAAAGCTACCACAATCAATGCGGTTATACCAATTAAGTAATGTTTCTTTTCTTGTTTAAAAAACCACCATAACTTTTTAAATATCGCCATTTTTTCACTCCTATTCTTCAATATTTTTCTGTATTTTTACAAAATAAACCAATCAACCCTGATGAAATACTGAAAACCTTATCCGCTCGTAGCTGACCGACCCGCCTCACATCCTTAATATAAAAAGGATAGCTGTATCTTGTGTGATACATGCTATCCTTTACCTATTCAAAATCAATTATTATTTCATTTGATTTTTCATTTGTTGCATCATTTGACGAACTTTTTTCTCAGATGGTTTTTGACCCATTTGCGCCATCATTGTACGCAACATTTCCTCGTTAATTGGAGGGTTTTGTTTTAGGTAATCTTGCATGTATTTTCGCGCTAAGAAGAAGCCTCCTACTGCACCCACAGCAAGGGCAATCACAATGCATAATACTAAAATTCCTGTAGATACCATAATTACTTTCCTTTCTTTAATGTACTCTCAGTTATTCATTGTACTAAAAATTATTTCAAAAAGAAAGCCTTCCAAATAAATTTCCTACAATAATTCAGCAAAAACTTCCGGATTAAATGCTTGTTTACGTAACATTTCTATTTCTTTGCCATAAGGAGCTTTGGCAGTTTTCTTATCCGCACCAACATAAGGTGTTTCCAAAATAGTTGGAATTCCCTCTAATTGTGGATGATGCGCGATATAGTTCAATGCTTCAAAGCCAATCTCACCAAAACCAATATTGGCATGTCGGTCTTTATGCGCACCACATAAATTTTTAGAATCATTTAAGTGCAAGACTTTTAGGCGATCTAAACCTATAATATGATCAAATTCGTTTAATACACCATCAAAATCTTCCTTGATATTATAGCCTGCATCATGGATATGACAAGTATCAAAGGTCACTGATAATTTTTCGTTCAAGATAACCCCATCAATAATTCGGGCTAACTCTTCAAAAGTACGACCAAGCTCAGTCCCTTTACCGGCCATCGTTTCTAAAGCAATTTGCGCAGTTTGCTCCTTGGATAGCACTTCATTTAACCCTTCAATAATCTTTGCCAAGCCTGCATCTACACCTGCGCCTACATGTGCTCCTGGATGTAAGGTAATCTGTTTTGCACCTAATGCTTGGGCACGCATGATTTCTGCACGTAAAAATTCAATCGCAAAGCCAAAATTTTCAGGCTTAATCGTATTTCCTAAATTGATAATATAGGGTGCGTGTACGATAAACTCATCAATGCCATTTGCAGCCATCAAAGCCTTACCTTCCGCAATTTTCATCTCTTCGATAGGTTTTCTGCGTGTATTTTGAGGTGCACCAGTATAAATCATAAAAGTATTTGCTCCATAAGATAGACTTTCTTTTACAGCACCTTCTAGCATTGCTTTCCCACTCATTGAGACATGTGATCCTATTAACATTTCACTACCCCTTTCTAATTACTAAGGATAGTATTACGAAAAATGAGCAAGATTGCAAGGATAATGCCTAGCTAATTCATAACTAAAATAATTAATGTCATAAAGACGAGACTGAACAAAAAACTTAGTGAAGAAGCAAAACCAACATATTCTTCTTTTGCTCCTACAATAACAGCATTCATAACGCCAAATAAAGGGATTGGGGAAACACATAGCAAACTTATAACCATTTTTTCTGCCATTGAAATCGGTAAAATATGTATAATAAAAATGAGTAAGAAACCCACCAAATAGCGCAAGGAAAATAACTTTACTAGCGCCTTAAAACCGCCTTTTGGTAAAGAAAAATCTAAGTATAAGACAATCATAAACATGGACAAAAATACATTGGCATTAGCAAGTGGTACAAAAAATGTATGTATAAACGACGGTAACGAAACCTGAAAATATCGCAAGCCAAACATAATTAAGTAACACATAAATGGAATCGAACTTAAAAGTTGCCTCAACATATTACGAAAAGAAAAACGTTGATTGGTTGCAACCAAAGTATCCACTACCGCTTGCGTTCCACCGGTCAACATAATGGAGTTACCAATATCAAACATTGAAATCATGGGAACAAAGGCTGGTTGAATGTTTTGAATAAATGGTAAGAGAAAATTTCCAATATTAAATCCTGATCCTAGATACATCATTGTAGCCTTTTGCTTATTTTCTTGTTTGAATGTCGTAAAATAAGCAAGTAATACTTGGAATATAGACCAAATCAAGGCGACTACGATAAATAAAAGTAATTGATTTTGAATTCGTAAATCAGATAAATTGACAATAATGGCGGCAGAAAGCGTCACATAGACAATCATTCGCGACAATACATCGCCGTCTTTTTTGGTTAAGATATGTCACCTTTTTAATAAATAACCTAAAATAATAATGCCAAATAAACTTCCTGCTTGTAATAACACTTGCTGCATAAATTCACCTCTAAAAAAAACACCTATGGACATTACGCCCCAATAGGTGTCATTTCGCTTGATGTTTTCATTCTATTCTTCTGTTTTATCCTTTTTTAGCACTTCTTCGTGTTTTTGTTTCATTTCTTTAACTTCTTCTTGGATATCGTCGTAATCAAAACGCGTAATCGCACCATGTAATTCATTCATTACAATTGTATTTAGCAATTCATTATCTTTCTCTTCGTAATACATTAAGAGTCCAGTCTGTCCTGCAGTGATTTGCTTAGAAATTTCATCAAAAATGGTTTGTGTGTGTTTTTGCTCACTTGCAGAAATACCTGCACCAACTAAATCACCTAAAATCCAACCAAATAAAACGCCTAATGGTCCGCCAAGAATCCCAACAATCATACCGATAAAACCACCTTTATTTACGGTGCTCGGTGTTTGTAAATCAATCAAATCTTTAATAGTAAATTTTTTATCATCTTCACTTTTTTCAACAACAGCTAATTGATTAATACGATAGGCTGTCCCCTGATTATTCTTAATTTTAGAAAAAGCCTCATAAGCGATACTATTTTGATCAAACACCATTACTGCTACTCTTTTTGTCATTGTAAACATCCTCTCGTTTTATTACTGAAAAGATTTCTATTTGTACCATCCTTCACAATATCTTGCGAAAAATTTTTTCTTCGTATATCTAGCAATCTTTTCAGCTAATAGTATATCACAACATTCATTTGTATTCAAAAAAAAGGTAGGCTTATATACCAACCTACCTATTGTATTAAAATTGTAATAAGAAATATTTTTTCTTTCCACGACGTAATACGACTATATCACCAATCTTATCCTCGTCAGAAAGTTGGTATTCTAAATCCTGAACACGGTCGCCATTAATGTAAATCGCACCATTTTGTAAATCTTCTCGCGCTTGACGTTTAGATTGGACAAGTCCAGATGCTACTAACACTTCTAATAATTTCAAATCAGCATCTTGTGGGACTGTATAGCTAGGCACACCTTTGAAACCTTGCTTGATTTCAGAAACGGATAATTCTTTAATATTGCCGCTGAATAAAGCTTGTGAAATGTGCACTGCTTGCTCGTAAGCTTCTTTTCCATGTACTAAAGTCGTCACTTCTTTGGCTAAAGCTTTTTGAGCTACACGTGTTTCTGGTGCAGCAGTAAATTCTTTTTCAATTTCTGCGATTTCATCTAGACTCAAGAAAGTAAAGTATTTCAAGAATTTAATCACATCACGGTCATCGGTATTAATCCAGAATTGGTAGAACTCGTATGGGGTTGTTTTTTCAGCATCCAACCATACTGCATTCCCTTCAGATTTACCAAATTTAGTACCATCAGCTTTTGTAATTAAAGGCATGGTTAAAGCAAAACCTTGGACATCACGTTCTCTACGCATTAACTCAATACCAGAAGTAATATTTCCCCATTGATCGGAACCACCTAATTGTAATAAGCAACCGTAATTATCATATAACTTTAAGAAATCATAAGCTTGTAGTAATTGGTAAGCAAATTCGGTGTATGAAATCCCTGTTTCAATACGGCGTTTGACACTTTCTTTGCTCATCATATAGTTAATTGTAAAGTTCTTACCAACATCACGAAGAAAGTCAATCATGCTTAACTTTCCTAACCACTCATAATTGTTTGCGATAATGGCAGGATTTTCTTCATTATCAAAATCAATAAAGCGTGAAAGTTGGTTTTTAATACTTTGAGACCAATTTTGGACGGTTTCTAAAGTGTTTAATTGACGTTCTTGATCTTTAAATGAAGGATCCCCAATCATTCCTGTTCCCCCACCAACTAAGGCAATCGGTACATGACCATGTTGTTGGAAGCGACGTAACATTAAGATAGGTAACAAATGACCAATATGCAAACTATCTGCAGTTGGATCAAAGCCCACATATAATTTAACAGACTCTTCGTTTAAATGTTTCACTAGAGCATCTTCGTCTGTGGTTTGATAGACTAGACCTCTTTCCTTTAATTCTTGAAATAAGTCCGCTGTCATACTATTCACTCCTTCAAATTTTCCTTGTATTCAATCATTTCATGTATCAGCTTTAGTAAAAATATCTTACTAAAATACATAAACATATCATAACTTAAATTTGATAGAAAGAAAAGGTTTTTCCAATGATTTCACTGTTTTTTTCTTGAAAGAATAGATAATTATTATCCATTTACTTAAAACTTTGCTATAATAGTAGAAGATTTTAGGAGGTGTTGATATGGCTTCAAATAAACAACCCAAAAAGAAGAAAAAATCCAAAGAGAAAATCGATAATTATCAAATTTTTAATATTACAGTTCGTGTAACGCAATCATTATTTTTAGTCTTTATCTCATTTCTATTACTCATTGCTGCTTTAGGTACCGGCATCGGGATGGGATATTTTGCTTTTTTAGTTGAGGATACCAAAATCCCTAGCAAGGTAGAACTCCAACAAGACTTAGGCGATATCACTCAAACATCTAAACTTGTTTATGCTAATGGAAATACTATCAGTAATATTCGTTCTGATTTACGTCGAACCAATGTTGCTTCAAACCAAATATCGCCACTATTGAAAAAAGCGGTTGTTGCTACTGAAGATGAATATTTTTATAAACATCATGGTGTTGTACCAAAAGCAGTTGTTAGAGCGCTACTATCCGAAGCAATTGGTGGCGGCGGTGGCGGTGGTTCTACGTTAACCCAACAATTGGTGAAACAACAAATTTTATCAAGCGAAACAACCTTTAAACGTAAAGCGAATGAAATCTTGTTGGCTTTAGAAGTCGAGAAAAACTTTTCTAAAGATGAAATTATTACGATGTATTTAAATGTTTCTCCTTTTGGACGCAATAATCATGGGCAAAATATTGCGGGTGTCCAAGAAGCTGCAATGGGAATTTTCGGGAAGAACGCCAGTGATTTAAACTTGCCACAGGCTGCCTTTATTGCTGGGCTACCACAAAGTCCGATCATCTATAGTCCTTATACGAATGATGGTCAGCTAAAAAATAATTTTACTTATGGTCTTAAGCGAAAAAATGTCGTCTTGTTTAGCATGTATCGCAACCATGATATTACTAAAAAAGAATATGAAGAAGCAAAGAACTACGATATTACGAAGGATTTCTTACCAGCAAGTCAAGTACAAAACACTTCATATGGTTTTTTATATGATACCGTGATGTCACAGGCAATTGATATTATCGTTAATCAGCTTGCTACAAAAGATGGTCTGACAGAATCACAATTGGCAGATGACGATGTATACAATGAGTATGCACGCACAGCCAAAGACACTTTAGCAAATGGCGGTTATACCATCCAAACAACAATCGATGAAGGAATCTATCAAGCGATGCAACAAGCGGTCAATGATTATGGTAGCTATCTTGATACGAATTACAATGATCCTGTTGAAGTTGGAAATGTCTTAATGGATAATGCAACCGGAAGAATTCTAGGCTTTGTTGGTGGTCGTAATTACAATCAAAATCAGTTTAATCACGCCTTTGATGCCAAACGCCAAGCTGGTTCTGCCATTAAACCGGTACTTGTATATGGTCCTGCAATTGACTTAGGCTTAATGGGGTCAGAAAGTCGCGTATCTGACTATGCAACCTCTTGGAAAACCGGTGATGATGCAGGTAAAGAGATTGTCAATGCTACAAATAAAGGAAGCAATACTTTCCAAACTGTACGAGAAGCTTTAAACTGGTCGAACAATATTCCTGCTTACAATATTTATCAAGAGGTATTAAATGAGACTGGTGATAAAAATTTTGTTTACAATAACTATTTGGCCAAAATGAACTATCCTGCTTCTGATATTTGGCAATATGAATCTGCACCATTGGGAGTAGCCACGCTTTCAGTAGTTTCTCAAACAAATGGCTTCCAGACTTTGGCCAATCACGGAATATATCAACAAGGCTATTTAATCGAAGCCATCACCAATTCAAAAGGTAAAAAAATCTATAAACATAAGCAAAATCCTGTTCGAGTATTCTCTGAAGAAAGTGCAAGTATCATGAATGATTTAATGCGTAGTGTCTTACAGGCGCAAATAACTACAAGCTATAAAACTGATTTAAGTAGTCTGAATGCATCTTTAGCTAATTTAGACTGGGTCGGTAAAACAGGATCTACGAATGATTGGGCTGATTCATGGTTAGTAGTCTCCACACCAAAAGTGACCATCAGCAGTTGGTCAGGATATGAAGATAATCGCCCTTCTGATAGTAATGCAGGTAGACGTACTTCTCTTTATTTGGCAAACTTAGTCAATCGTATTTATCAAGTGAGTCCGGAAGTTTTTGGCACAAATGAAAAATTCACTTTAGCTGATAGTGTCAAAAAGGAAAAAGTATCTAAGTTTACGGGGCAAAAGAATCAAGGAACCGTTAAAATTGGCAATACGGAATGGAAGAGCTTTGGTGAGGAAACCACTTCACTTTGGGCGAAAAATGGGCCAGTTGATACTAGCTTCAGATTCGGCATTGGTGGTACAGATGAAAATTACCAAGATTATTGGAAAAAATTTACTCCTGCCAAAAAAGAAGAAAATAATAAAGATAAAGAGTCTAAAGAAAAGACTGAAAAAGAAAATAAAGACGAAAATGCTAATCAAGAAGATAGCGAGCAAGAGGAAAAGAACGAGGATAAAAAGACTGATTAATATGCAAAAAAGACGACTTCAATTTGGAGTCGTCTTTTCGTCTATCCATTATTTTATTTTGTTGAACCTTTTTCGGAAATACCAAATGGTAAAATAATTGTTTTTTGTTCAACTTCTTCTTTGTTCATTAATTTAGTTAGTAAGCGCATTGCAACAGCACCCATATCATACAATGGCTGAGTAATCGTTGTTAGTTTAGGACGAACAACATCTGTAAGCAATGAGTTATTGCTTGTAATAATTTCGAATTCTTCAGGAACTTTTACTCCAGCATCTAATAAACCATCAAGGATACCAACAGCTAATTCATCATCTGAAATAAATGCGGCGGTTGCACCTGAGTTGCGTAGGCGCTCAACTAAACGTAAACCATCTCTAAATGAATAAGGTGCTTCAAAAATTAATCCTTCATTATAAGCAATACCAGCTTCTTCTAAGGCTTGTTTATAACCACCTAAACGTGCATGTCCATTAATTGGATCAATTAAAGCACCGCTAACAAAGGCAATATCTTTATGTCCGTTTTTTACTAGAATTTGAACAGCTTCTTTTGTAGCTGCTTGATAATCAATATTGACGCTACCTACTTGATTATCTGGATCAATAGAACCAGCCAATACTACTGGTGTTTTTGAACGTGAAAACTCACCACGAATTTCATCTGTGATATGATGCCCCATAAAGATAATACCGTCCACTTGTTTTGCTAACAAGTTGTTTAGTACGTGTACTTCTTTAAGATTATCACCATCAGAGTTAGCTAAAATAATATTATATTTATACATTGTGGCAATATCATCAATCCCACGAGCTAATGAGGCAAAAAACATATTGCTTACATCAGGGATGATTACACCAACTGTAGTCGTCTTTTTACTTGCTAAACCACGAGCCACAGCGTTTGGACGATAATCCAGGCGTTCGATGACCTCAAGTACTTTTTTACGTGTTGCAGGTTTCACATTTGGGTTACCATTGACAACACGAGAAACTGTTGCCATCGAAACATCTGCTTCACGTGCAACATCATAAATTGTAATTGTTTGTTTATCCATTCTCTATAAACCCCTTTATAATTTTCAGAAAATATCATTTACATTTCTTAGTTAGAATAGCAGAATTTTCACTGATTTGCAACCGTTTTTATATCATTTTCATTATTTTTCCGAAATTTCTTTTCACTTTATCAAAAATTAGATACAATAGAAGTAAGTTTGATGGAAAGAAGGTTTTTTGATGAATATCAAAAAAATAAATGAACTCCGAGAATGGATGCAAAACAATCAAGTAGAAGTTGCCTATGTTAGCAACCCAAGTTCAATTGCCTACTTAACTGGCTTTGAAAGTGATCCTCATGAACGTGTATTAGCACTCTTTATTCATGCTGACAAAGCACCTTTTTTATTCACTCCTGCAATGGAAGTTCCTGAAGCCAAAAAAGCTTTCAGTGAAGATGTCATTGGTTACTTAGACACCCAAAATCCTTGGCAGATTATTTTGAATGAATTAAAATCGCGCTTTGGTCAATTCAAAAAAATGGCTTTAGAAAAAAATCAATTAAGCGTCGAACGTTTCGAAATATTAAAAGACGGGTTAGCCACTGTTGATTTTTCTGCAGATATTACTCCTATCTTACAGCAAATTCAGCTTGTTAAAACGCCAGAAGAAATTCAAACACTCCTTGAAGCTGGACATTGGGCTGATGTTGCATTTGAAATTGGATTTAAGGCCTTAAAAGAAAAAGTAACTGAACAAGAAATTGTTGCCGAAATTGAATATCAATTGAAAAAACAAGGTGTAAGTAAAATGTCCTTTGATACCTTAATTTTATTTGGTGATAATGCAGCCAATCCACACGGAAATCCAGGCAGTCTAAAGTTGCGCAATCATGATTTCGCTCTCTTTGACTTAGGTGTAGTCTGGAAAGGTTACTGCAGTGATGCTACTAGAACGGTTTCCTTTAAAGAGCCTACCGCTAAACAACGCGAAGTTTATGAAGTTGTCTTACAAGCACAATTAGCTGCTCAAAATGCTGTAAAACCTGGAATTACAGCCCAAGAGTTAGATGCGATTGCACGTAATGTTATTACAGATGCTGGCTATGGCGAATACTTTACCCATCGTCTCGGTCATGGTATTGGTACGACTGTTCATGAATTTCCATCAATTGTCGAAGGTAATTCTATGGTGCTTAAAGAAGGTATGTGCTTCTCTATCGAACCTGGGATATATATTCCCAATGAAGTGGGTGTCCGAATTGAAGACTGTGTTTATGTCACAAAAGATGGTTGCCAAAGCTTCACGCAAACGCCAAAAGAATTAATTGTATTATAAACAAAATCAGGTTTTCCAAAATGGAAAACCTGATTTTTTATTTTTCTTCTAATTCGCTATCTTCAGAATCTAGGACATCAGTTTGCGTTTCATCATTCTGTTGTGACTCATTAACTGGTTCTTCACTAGCAACTTGTTCGATAAGATCCTCAATCTTGCCAACGACGATATCTTTTTCATCGTCCGTTTCATCTTCACTAGCTAAAGCCTCAAAGTCTAAAATAATATCTTCATCTTTTGGCTCAACATCCTCAGAAACAGCAACATCTGATAACTTGTTAGATAAGTCCAAATCTTGAACAGATTGTTTCACTTTATTGGTTAAATCTACTACTTGATCTTTTAAATCAGCATATAGTTCATTCGTAGCTACACCAGTTTTTTCTTTTAACAAATTAGTAATTTCTTCTGATTGTTTTGTTAATTGAATAACCTTGGCTTGAGCTAATTTTTTTAAATCATCTGCCTTATCAACAACTTGATCATTATAATCTGCCGTTGAATCTAAAACATCATCCAATTGTTTAGCCAAACGAGCGCGTAATTCTTTTCCAGATTCAGGTGCTAATAATAAAGCTGTGATCGCTGCAGCACTACCACCAATTAATGCACCTAATAAAAAGCCGCTATTTTTACCCATGTCTATTCCTCCGTTTGTGTTTTATTTTTTTTCATATATTTTGCTGCTAACTGCCCAACACGTCCAACAATTGCCGTTTGAGCAGTCGCTTTTCCGATTGTTCCAACATGTGATACTAGATTACGACTAGCCAGATTTAAATCACTTACACTTTCACTTAAATCAGCAACCGCCGTAAATAGTGGATCAATGGTCGCTACCTTTTGATTAACATCTGCTAATAATTCATTGCTTTTAACTAGTAGTCCCTCTACTTCTCGAGACAAAATATCAGCATCTTTCGTAACGATTTGAATGGTGTGATTCGCCTCTTCCACCGTCTTTTCGACACTAGATATCACACGATTAGCTTTTTGTACCATACGAATTAAGAAAAACATTAATCCAGCAAAAGCAATCGCAGCAATTAATGCAGCAATTTCAAAACCATTCATCGTACTCACTCTCCCTATTTTTCTTCTTTTTTAGATTCTAACTCATGTGCTAATTCAATAATGTATTGACGTAAATTGTCTTTAACTTCCGGATGCGTTAAACCATATTTAATACTTGTTTTTAAAAATCCAAATTTATCACCGACATCATAACGTGTTCCTTTGAATTCTCGTGCAAAGACTCGCTGAGTTTGGTTTAATGTATCAATTGCATCTGTTAATTGAATTTCATTACCTGCACCTGGTTTTTGATTTTCTAGTATTTCAAATATTTCAGGTGTCAATAGATAACGTCCAATAATTGCTAAATTACTTGGTGCTTCACTTGGCTGCGGTTTTTCCACAAAATTTTTAACATTGTATAAGCCAGCGACAACTTGATTACCTGGATTGATAATGCCATATTTAGACGTCTCATCATGATCTACTTCCATCACGGCAATCGTAGAAGCATGCGTACGTTCATAATCATCCATCAATTGCTTACTTAATGGTACTTTGTCTTCCATTAAATCATCACCAAGCATGACTAAAAATGGTTCATTTCCAACAAAGGCTTTTGCTTGTAATACAGCATGACCAAGACCTTTTGGATGAGATTGACGAATAAAATGTAAGTTGACATCCGTTGTTTCTTCAACTAATTTTAGTAAATCATCTTTACCTTTTTCACGTAAATTTGTTTCTAATTCAATATTGGAATCAAAATGATCTTCAATTGGACGTTTGGCTTTTCCTGTCACAATCAAAATGTCTTCAATTCCTGATTTCAACGCTTCTTCTACAATAAATTGAATCGTTGGTTTATCGACAATTGGCAACATTTCTTTCGCCATCGCCTTTGTTGCAGGTAAAAATCGAGTTCCTAATCCTGCTGCGGGAATCACTGCTTTTCTTACTTTCATTTCAACCCCTACTTTCGATACAAATTTGAGAATTCATTTTCAACTTTACTATCACGTAGCATGATATCTTTAGCTACTGTTTTGATATCACGATTTTCATAAAGTACTTGATAAATAGCTTGCGTAATCGGCATTTCAACTTCCAATTGTTGTGAAAGTTCCATTGCCGCATTGGTTGTCGCAACACCTTCGACAATCATCCCCATATTGTCTAGTACTTCATCTAATTGATGACCTTTACCTAATAAGTTACCAGCGCGCCAATTTCTTGAGTGAACACTGGTACAAGTAACGATTAAATCACCTACACCACTTAAACCGATAAAAGTTAATGGATCTGCTCCCATCGCCACACCTAGACGTGAAATCTCAGCTAAACCACGTGTCATAATCGCTGCTTTAGCATCATCACCAAATCCTAGACCATGTAAAGCTCCGGCACCAATCGCAATAATATTTTTCAAGGCTGCTCCTGTTTCAACACCAATAACATCTGTATTTGTATAGATGCGAAAATATTCATTGGTAAATAATTGTTGGACATATTTTGCAGCCTGTTCATTTTCACTTGCAGCTGTAATTGTCGTAATATCATGCACTGAAACTTCTTCAGCATGGCTTGGACCTGATAACACAACTACGGCTTGGCGATGTGATTTATCAATTTCTTCTAATAAGATTTCAGAAATTCGTTTATGTGTTTTTTGTTCCAATCCTTTTGATGCATGAATAATCACAGGTTGATTTTGACACACTTGGTTAAATTGCTTCGCCACACTTCTCATTGCTTTTGTCGGTACAACAAACAAAACAGCATCTGCATCTTTCACAGCTGTGGCCAAATCTTTTTCTCCACGAATAGATGAAGGTAATTTTAGATTTGGTAAATAATGGCGATTCGTATGATAAGTATTGATTTCATCAATTTGAGCTGGGTTATTTCCCCAAATCACTACGTCATGACCATTTTCAGCCAATACTTGGGCAAGTGCACTCCCCCATGATCCTGGACCTAAAACTGTAATTTTCTGTTTCAAAAGAATTTCCCCCTTTAGATGATAAACTCGTTACTACCTAATGAACGTGTGTAATCTGAAATATTTTGTTTGCGACGATAATAACCAACCGCAAATGCCCCAAAGAATAAAATAGCTGATAATAATTGTGAAACACGAATTGAGCCAAATAAATATAGGCTGTCTGTACGCATACCTTCAATAAAGAAACGGCCAAAACTATACCAGATACAATAACTTAAAGCAATTTCACCTTGTTTGAACATGGAAGTACGATATTTTCTTAATAAAATAATAATGACAAAGCCGGTTATACTCCATAATGATTCATACAAAAAAGTTGGTTGACGATAGAAACCATCAATATACATATTTTCGATGATAAATTTTGGAAGATGAAGCTGTTGTAAAAATTCTAGCGTGGTTTTTCCACCAAAAGCTTCATGGTTCATAAAGTTTCCCCATCTACCAATCGCCTGCGCCAACAAGACATTGGGGGCAGCAATATCTAAAAACTTCCAAATATCAATATAATTTTTATAGCAAAAATAAATTAACCAAGCACCACCAGCAATTAAACCACCATAAATAGCTAATCCACCGGCACGAATATTAAAAATTTGGATAGGGTCTGCCAGATAGGGTTGGATATCGAAAATAATGTAGTAGATTCTTGCACCAACAAAAGCCAATGGTAAGCCAATAAGCATAAAATCATAGACATCATCAGCCTTCATGCCGACACGCTGGGCTTCACGTGAACTTAAATACATGGCTAAAATAATACTAGATACAATAATTAATGCATACCAATAAACAGGCAAGCCAAACAGTTCAAATGCAACACGATTCACTTGTGACAATATCAAAGACAACTCCCTACTTTCCTGAATTTTCAGCAATCAATAATGATAAACGTTCTTCAAATTTTTTCGTTGCATCAAATCCCATGGTCTTTGCTCTAAAGTTCATCGCAGCAACCTCAATAATAATTGCGACATTTCGACCAGTCTTAACAGGGATGCGAATTTGTGGAATAGCAACATCGCCAATTTCAACCGTGACATTTTCAGAACCAAGGCGATCATATTTTTTATCTTTTTCCCATGCTTCTAAATAAACTGCTAATTGCACTTGCATCGAACCACGCACCGCACTCGCACCGAATAGATTCATGACATCAATAATGCCAATCCCACGAATTTCGATTAAATGCTCTAAAATTTTTGGTGGCTCACCAATTAATGTTAAGTCGTCTTGCTTGTAAACATCAACACGGTCATCTGCGATAAGTCGATGGCCACGTTTAATCAATTCTAAGGCGGTTTCACTTTTACCAATACCGCTACTACCTTGAATTAAGACACCTAAACCATAAACATCTACTAATACGCCATGAACACTTTCTCTGACAGCTAATTTACTATCTAAAAAACTAGATAATTGACCTAATAAGCGGGAAGTTGACACACTAGAACGTAAGACAGGGATTCCTGCTTCATCACCGGCTTGTATCAATTCTTTAGGCACTTCTAAACCGCGAGAGATAACAAAGGCTGGAATTTCTGGTGCACACATCCTACGCATGACCATCAATCTCTCTTCTGGTAACATTCTTTGCGCAAAGGTAATTTCTTTACTACCAAATAGTTGAATTCGATTATATGAATAATATGCGAAGTAGCCAGTAAGCTCTAATCCAGGACGTGAAATATCACTAATTTTGATTTCTCTTTGTAAAGCTTCTTCATCACCAGTAATGATTTCTAATTGTAAGGCATTTACTAAATCAATCACTTTGACTGTTTCACTCATAAATAACACCCTCTTTTCAAAACAATCTATACTCTTCTATTTTACCATTTGTTTCAGCTAATGACTACTTTATTCACAAGATTATTGAATTTTTTTCAAGTTTTTGTAATCATTTGCAAAAAAGAAAAAAGTACAAAAGCCAATCTATCCTAACTGGCTTTTGTACTTTCATTTAATCTGCGTGGTAGCTGTTGATGATAGTATTCACCACAGACATTATCACTGCTACTATAACGGCAGCTGAAAAACTAGTAAATGAAAAGTGGTTTTCACCTAAAATATTGGCAGTCATTACCAACATCATTGAATTAACAATAAAGGTAAATAACCCTAACGTTAAAATATTCAGTGGTAGTGTAAATAACAAAAGAATTGGTCTAACTATGATATTTAATATAGATAGTACAAAACTAGCTAACAGTGCTGTTTGAAAGGTATCTACATAAAGTAATTGAGGTAAAAACACTGTTATTCCAATAAAGGTGAGCATTGTTACAACTAGACGTGCAAAGTAACCCATTAAAAGTCACTCCAATCATCATCACTATCATCTTGTTCCAATGGCTTAACCTTTTTCACTGGTCTTTGGTGAATCACTTTTGTTTTTGATCTTTCGACTAATGTCATTTTACCACTTGAATCTGGGATGATTAGAAAAGCGACAAGATACACTGGAATTACCGTGCCATATCCAATAAATATCAAAATAACAAAAATTATCCGCAAAATTGTAGGATCAATATTAAAGAATTCACCAATACCACCTAGGACACCGGATACCACTCGATTATTGGCTGATTTCGTCAGTTTTTTCATTTATGTCTACACTCTCTGTTTCTATTTAATATATATGCTTCCTGTATTGCTGCTTAAAGTCACTTTTGCTGTTGTATCGGCAACACGTCGAAGAGACAATTGATGATTCATTTTTTCATTTACTTCTTCAACTAATTCAATATTTTCCAAACGACTTTGAATAGAGCCAAAATTTGTCTTAGCTGATAATTCATAGCCATTATTTTTCGGCATCGCAACCTTAATATCACCATTTACTGAATTAACATTTAAAGCTTGCAAGCCATCATTTACAAAAGTTAACTTTACATCACCATTGATTAAATTAATTCTAGCAGTTTCTGGCGTGCTACCTACACGTACATCCCCATTGACAGTTTCAACAACGATATCATTCACATTACTATCTGTTACTTTGATATCTCCATTGGTTCCTTCTAATTCTATCATAGTAGCTCTAACATCTTGAAATGCCATATCTCCGTTCGTTACTTTCACAAAGAAATCTTTTCCTTGCAAATGATCAAAGGTTACATCTCCATTTAAGACACGTGCACTGATATAATCATAAGTCTTTTCAGGTAAGTATACCACTAAATCAGCCTTAATGCGTTTATTAGGTAGATGATAAATCAACTTATCTGAAGTCAATTCGATAGTCGATCTTTTCATCACCGCAGCAAGTGGATCAGATTCATCAAACTTACCATAAATCTTGATATCGGCTTTAATCTTAATATAGTCTTGATCATAAGTTCTAAAATCAATTGAACCATTCGCTAATTTAAAATCTAAAATCGTTGGTTGGCTTTCTTGATATGAAAATTCATGTTCGAAACTGGTCACTGCTAAACCAGGAACTTTAATACTTAGCTCCTTCCATTCTACATTATCTTCCACTGTTTGTGATACATTTTTAATTGATTTTTTGAAGAAACGTCCCAATTGTGCAGTGACATCGGATAATTTATCACTTACTTGAGAGAAGGTATCACTTGCTTGTTCCTTCCATGAATCAGTTTCTGTTTGTGTATGTTGATTTGCTTTATGATAGAATTTTTCATCAATTTTTGCTTCTAAAACTTGTTTTTCAGCCATTAATTTTGCAAGCTCATCTTGTAATGTACGTTTTTGCTGTAATAATTCTGCAGATTCTTCAAGCTGTAATGTTTCATTTAATTCAATCAACTGAATATTGATTTCATCGATTTGATGTTCTAAATTCTCTAATTGTGTTAATTCATCAATTGCGTCCATTGAAGATTCATCATCTAATGAACGATCACTTGATATAAACCATTCTTTTGGACTAATATCGTCTTCAGATGGTTTTACCCGTCCCCCAGTTTCTTTGGCAATATTTTCCAATAGAACTAATGCCTCTTCAGTAGAAATAACTCCTTGTTTCACTAAATCAAATATACGCTTTCTTTCGTTCATCGTTATTGCCTCCTAAATTTATATGTAGTCTCCTCTACATCTATTAGTATGCCAAAAACTTTGTAAATTTACATAGGGCTAAAGTACCAATTTTCATAAAAACTACAAAAAGAGGGGCCTCAAACCCCTCTTTTTCGCTTAACTCGACTTATTCTGCAGTACGGTTAGAATTTAATTCAGTAATTTTACCTGTTGCTAAGTAGACAATCCATTCACAAATGTTGGTTACATAGTCACCAATTCTTTCTAAATATTGGGCAACATTTAAATAATCTGTTCCTGAGATAACTGTATCTGGATTAGCTTTCATTGCTTCAATGGTATGATCATAGATATCTCGAAGATGTTGGTTCACTCTTTCATCCATTGCCGCAATCATTTTCGCATCTTTTTGATCCATTTTTACATAGGCTACCAATACATTATCAACCATCTTTTTCACAGAATCAGACATATCAGAGATTTCTTTTTCAATTTCTGGAATACGCGTTTGTCCTTTTACCAAGATTGTTGATTTTGAGATGGAAACGGCATGATCTCCCATGCGCTCCAAATCAGAACTAGCCTTCATCACGGTAATGATTCGACGTAAATCAGTAGTAACCGGTTGTTGTAAGGCAATCATCTCAAAACTTTTCTTCTCTAACTGAATTTCTAAGTTATTAATTTCTTCATCGTGTTCAATGACTTGTTTTGCTAATTCTTTATCATGATTGACATAAGCACGAACTGAACGATGAATGGCTTTGCTCACGAGCATACCCATCTCATAAAATTGATTGTGTAAATTAAGTAAATCTTCTTCAAACTGTGAACGTAGCATGTTTTTCTCTCCTCTTTTTTATTAACCAAAACGCCCTGAGATATAATCATCTGTCTCTTGTCTTTGTGGACTTAAGAAAATATTTTTGGTTTTATCATATTCAATTAAATCACCATTCAAGAAAAATGCAGTGCGGTCTGAAATCCGTGTCGCTTGTGACATATTATGCGTCACAATTATCATCGTATATTTTTCCTTTAATTCTAACAGGGTATTTTCAATTTTACCAGAAGAAATTGGGTCTAAAGCACTGGTTGGTTCATCTAATAAAATAATATCAGGGTCAACCGCTAACACACGAGCGATACATACGCGCTGTTGTTGTCCACCGGAAAGAGATAAGGCGCTTTGATGTAATTTATCTTTCATATCATCCCAGACAGAGGCCGCTTTTAAACTTTCTTCCACAACTTTATCTAAAATTTGTTTATCATTTACCCCTTTAAGACGCAGACCATAGACCACATTTTCATAAATTGAAAACGGAAAAGGATTCGGTTGTTGAAAAACCATGCCAATCTCTTTACGCAACTCAACAGTATCAGTTTTAGGACTATAGATATCTTTTCCTTTGTACATCACACTACCAGTGATTGTCACGTTGGGAATTAAGTCATTCATTCGGTTTAAAGAACGTAGATAAGTTGATTTCCCACAGCCTGAAGGACCAATCATCGCAGTGATTTCACCTTTATATATATCTAAATTGATTCCTTTGAGCGCTTCTTTTTTCCCGTAATACAAATGTAAATCACGAGAAGAAATAATTGTTTCTGCCAAATTTATCTTTCCTTTCTTTATCCGAAATGACCAGATACATAATCTTCTGTTGCTTGAATTTTTGGCCGTGTGAAAATTTTATTGGTTTTATCATATTCAATTACATTACCCATATAAAAGAAGGCAGTATAATCACCAATTCGAGCAGCTTGTTGCATATTATGGGTCACGATAACGATACTAAATTGATCTTTCAGGTGAATTAATGTTTCTTCCACCGTCCCTGTTGAAATTGGATCCAGCGCACTTGCCGGTTCATCAAGTAGTAAAATATCTGGTTTCATCGCAATCGCACGAGCAATACATAATCGTTGCTGTTGCCCACCAGATAAAGCTAAAGCACTTTTATGTAGATTATCCTTCACTTGGTCCCAAAGTGCAGCTTGTTTTAATGAAGTTTCAACAATTTCATCTAACTCTTCTTTATTGGCCATCCCATGACGTTTTAAGGCAAAAGTAATATTTTCATAAATTGACTTACTAAATGGATTAGGTCTTTGAAACACCATACCAATATGTTTGCGTGCTTCATAAACATCCACTTGAGGTGAATTAATATCTACCCCACGATACATGATTTTACCAGTTACCTTAGTATTGGCAATACTGTCATTCATACGATTCAACGAGCGAAGATAAGTCGATTTTCCACAGCCAGACGGTCCGATTAAAGCAGTGATTTTATTTTTTTCAAATTGCATATCAACGCCTTTAATCGCTTCATTTTGCCCATACCACACATGTAAATCTTCTGTATATAAAGCTAAATCTTTTTGACCATCAAAAGTAATTACGTGACGATCATTCAAATTATATTGTTTCATTATTTATCCTTTCTTACGCAGAGGTCAATTTTTGATGCAGTCTCTTACCTAATGCCCGTGCACCAAAGTTAAAAATTAAGACAGCCAGTATTAAGACTGCAGATGCCCCTGCTGAAACTTGAGCCCCATCAGGCATAGTCCCTTCTGAATTAATTTTCCAAATATGCACAGCTAAAGTTTCTGCTTGTCGAAAAATACTAATCGGACTAGAGACACTTAACGGATTCCAGTTAGTAAAATCTAAAGCTGGCACCGACTGACCGGCAGTATAAATCAAGGCCGCTGCTTCACCAAAGATACGTCCAGAGCTTAAAATTAATCCTGTTAAAATACCAGGAGAAGCTTCAGGTAAAACGACATGGATAACCGTTTCCCAGCGTGATAAACCTAATGCTAATCCAGCTTCACGTTGCGTAAAATGAATCGCACGTAAGGACTCTTCAATATTTCTAGTTAATAGCGGCAAATTAAATAAGGTTAAGGCTAAGGCTCCAGAAAGAATAGAAAAGCCATATTGAAATTGAATGACAAAAACTAAGAAACCAAATAAACCAACAACTACTGATGGTAGAGAACTTAGAATTTCAATTGAAGTACGAATCAAATCAGTTAGCCAATTTTTCTTTGCATACTCAGATAGGTAAATTCCCGCACCTAAGGATAATGGAAAACTAATAATCATTGTAATGAGTAGTAAATACAATGAGTTAAATAATTGAATACCGATTCCGCCACCTGTTTGATAAGCTTTAGAGGGTGATGTTAAAAAATGCCAAGAAACATGTGGCAAGCCGCGTAATAGAATGTAAAGTAACATGGCAGCCAAGATAAATACGATGATTCCCGAGATAGCATATAACACGCCGGTAGCAATTTTATCGATTTTTTTTGCATTCATCTTACTTTAACACTCCCTTCTTACCGATCATTCGAATAATAATATTAAATACTAAAGACATAGCTAATAAGATTAATGCCAAGGACCATAAAACATTATTTTCAACGGTACCCATAATCGTATTTCCGATTCCCATTGTAAGAATTGATGTCAAAGTAGCTGCTGGCGTCACTAAGCTTGTTGGCATCAAAGCAGCATTTCCCACAACCATCTGAATCGCAAGTGCTTCACCGAATGCACGTGCCATTCCGAAAACAACAGCCGTCAAAATTCCTGGCACAGCTGAACGTAACACCACTTTGTAAATGGTTTGAAATCTAGTGGCCCCCAATGCTAAGGAAGCTTCACGGTAATGACGCGGAACTGCTTTTAAGGCATCTACAGTCATGGTTGTAACTGTTGGCAAAATCATGACAAATAAAACAAACGTTCCCGCTAAAATACCAAAACCAGTCCCACCAAAGACCGAACGCACAGCCGGTACAATCACTGATAGACCAATAAAACCATAAACTACTGATGGAATTCCTACCAATAACTCAATAACTGGTTGCAAAATCTTTTGTCCTTGTTTTGGTGAGATTTCAACCATAAACACTGCTGCACCAATAGCAAATGGTGTAGCGATAATTGCAGAAAGGAAAGTAACTAAAAACGATCCTAAAATCATTGGCAAGGCTCCAACTTTTGGCTGACCATTGGCCCCTAACTCGCTTGGATTCCATTCTTTTCCAAATAAAAAGTCAAAAACATTCACTTTATCTACAAAGAAAGTGGCAAGCCCTTTACTTGCAACAAAATAAAAGATAGATAGCACAACCAATACGATAATTGCAATACAAATAAAGCTGATAAACTTACCGCATTGTTCCATTCTTGCCCTTTTAGATTTTTTTATTAATACATCTTTCATATCTTCCAAGAGGTCATCCCCCGTTTCTATTCTATGCTCTCAGTTTAACGATTGAATATCAATTTTCGATAAATCTTATGTTAATTTTAAGCAAAGATTGTAAATTTTTTGTAAAGGCTACTGAATCACATTGCCTTGCCAATCTCGCTTCACTTGCATATCACTAATTGCAATATAGCCTAATTTAGCAACAATCTCTTTTTGGACTTTATCAGAAAGAACATAGTCTAAGAATTTTTTCGTTAACCCAGTAGGTTGTCCCTTGGTATACATATGTTCATAAGACCAAATAATCCACTTATTGGTTTTAACATTGTCATCATTTGGCGCAACACCATCAATTGATAAAGTAGCCACATCTTTTGTCACATATGAAAAGGCAACATAGCTAATTGCCCCGGGTGTATCTGCAACAATTTGGCGAACAGTACCACTAGAATCTTGCTCTTGTGCCGCTTTTGGTTCTTTACCATTTAACACCCAACGTTCAAATGTCCCACGTGTCCCGCTACCAGAAGCACGATTTAAGATTACGACATCCACATCATTACCACCAACTTGCTTCCAATTGGTAATTTCTCCGGTAAAGATTTTTTGTAAATTCTCCATTGAAATATTTTTTACACCAACTTTTTTATTTACAATTGGTGTGATACCCACAACGGCAACTTGATGATCGACTAATTTTTTCGCATCAATCCCACTTTTTTCTTCAGCAAATACATCCGAGTTACCAATGTTAACTGCACCAGACTGCACTTGACTTAAGCCAGTACCACTCCCTCCACCTTGGACGTTCACAAATTGTCCCGGATGAATATTTTGATACTCTTCAGCGACGGTCTCTACTAATGGTTGTAACGCCGTGGAACCAACCGCTGTGATTGATTGTCCTTTATCCACCCATTTACTACATCCTGTCAATAATACAATCGACAAAATACTCGTTAAGAATATTATCATTTTCTTCATACTAAAAATAGCTCCTTAAAATATATCATTCATTTTTTATATATGTATGAATTTAGCACATACATTTTTATTTTAACATGGAAAAATTCATAGGAAAATACTTACCTTGAATTAAAATAAAAACAATAAAAAAGAACCCAGCTTATCACTGAGCTCTTCAAATAAACTAAATTTTTAAGAATCGACGCATTGAAATCACTGAACCTAACGCACCGATTAAAATACCAATTCCTACTAGCAATAGCATAATTTGAATTGAGAATGTTTCTGGTGTCAATAAACGATAACTTGCACCTAAAATTTGTGGTTGACTTAAAACTCGATAAGCAGCTTTATATCCAACGAAGATAATTAAGCATGGTAAAATCGAACCAATGACACCAATCCAAGCACCTTCAAGGAAAAACGGCCAACGAATATAACCGTTTTTGGCACCTACTAAACGCATAATTTGAATTTCGCGTTGACGAGACATAATCGTGATGCGGATGGTATTTGAGATTAAAAATACTGCAACAAATACTAATAATACCGCAGCACCTAGGCCCCAAGTACGCATTCCTTTAGTGATTTTTAAAATTTTATCAGATGCTAAACCACCATAATCTGCACGGTGTACATTTTTTAACTTTGCAGCTTGTTTGGCAACTTTTTTGATGGTTTGTGGATTTTTTGCTTTTACAATGAAATTATCATAAAGCGGATTACTATCGCCTTCAAACATGGACCATACAGAACCCATGCTTTCTTCTAATTTTTTTAACTCTTCATCTTTACTTGAAAATTCCACAGACTTCACATTTGGCAAATCTTCAAGTTCTTTTTTTAATTTATCAATATCTTCTTGATTTGTACCAATATCAACTAAGACTGAAATATCAACATTGTTTTCGATGTCTTCAGCTAATTTGGTTGCATTCATAATTAATGCTAAAAAGATTCCAAGTAAGGTTAAACTGATTGCTACAGCCGTCGCCGAAGCAACAGTCATCCAACCATTACGCTTTAAACTCTTTAAGCTTTCCAATAAATGGCGGAAAAATGTTCTAATCATCGTAGCCATACTCTCCTTCCACTTGGTCACGCATGATGCGACCATTTTCAATCGCAATGACTCGATGACGAATCGTATTTACAATTGTACTATTATGGGTAGCCATTACTACAGTTGTACCTTGAGCATTAATACGTTCCAATAATTTCATAATTTCCCATGAATTTTCTGGGTCTAAGTTTCCTGTTGGTTCATCAGCAATTAAAACTTTTGGCATATTAACAATCGCTCGAGCAATTGAAACACGTTGTTGTTCCCCACCAGAAAGTTCACTTGGAAAGACACGTACTTTGTGTTTTAAACCAACTAAGTCTAGAACTTCCATAACACGCTTACGAATTTCACGTGGTTTTTTTCCAATTACTTGCATGGCATATGCAACATTTTCATAGACCGTTTTCTTAGGCAATAATTTATAATCTTGGAAAACGACACCAATTTCTCGACGTAAATAAGGCACTTCGCGATTTTTAATTTTTAATAAATCATAACCAGCTACTTGTAATAAACCTTTTGTAGCTTTTTCTTCACGGTACATCAATTTGATAAAAGTAGATTTACCCGCTCCAGATGGGCCAACTACATATACAAACTCACCTTGATCAATGCTCACAGAAACATTACGAATGGCGGTTGTACCGTTTGGATATTTCTTCATAACATCCTTCATTTCTATCATGTGAATCTCTCCAAATCTTCATTCATACTGAAACATTATAACATGTCTTTGTTGCAAATTGCTTTCATTAAGTTACATTTTTATTTCGTTACAATAACTTTTATTCAGATTTTTGATTCAAGCGATATTTTAAGTAGGCATCAATGAAACCGTCCAAATCGCCATCCATCACTGCTTGTACATTTCCTGTCTCAAAATTTGTACGATGATCTTTTACCATAGAGTATGGATGAAAAACATAAGAGCGAATTTGACTGCCCCAACCTATCTCCATTTGATCTCCTCTTAAGGCTAATGCTTCTTGCTCTTGTTTTTCTAATTCGAGTTGATATAGTTTGGCCTTTAACATATTCATCGCTTGTTCTCTATTTTTGAGTTGTGAACGCTGGGTTTGGCAAGAAACCACAATTCCTGTTGGTAAATGCGTAATACGTACTGCTGATTCGGTTTTATTGATATGTTGTCCTCCAGCACCACTTGCTCTGAAAGTATCGATTTTCAATTCATCCGGACTAATATCAATATCAATTGTATCATCTAACTCTGGCATAATATCAACAGAACAAAAAGAAGTATGACGGCGTTTAGCTGAATCAAATGGCGAAATCCGTACCAAACGATGAACACCTTTTTCAGATTTTAAATAACCATAAGCATTATACCCTTTAATTAATAAGGTCACACTCTTAATTCCCGCTTCATCACCTGCTTGATAATCGAGCGTTTCGACTTGGAATTGATGCTGTTCTGCCCAACGTGTATACATACGTAAAAGCATGCTACCCCAGTCTTGTGATTCTGTTCCACCTGCACCTGGATGTAACTCTAAAATGGCATTGTTATGATCATAAGGTTCATCTAAAAGCATTTGCAATTCATAAGTTTCTAAATCTTTTTGTAAAGAATCGATGTGCTGCGCTAATTCTGCCTCTAGTTGTGCATCAGGCTCTTCTAAAAGCAATTCAAACATAACCTCAATCTCATCATAACTTTCACTTAGTTGCATAAATTTTTCATAAATTGCTTTATTGGCGTTATTTGCATCAATCACTTTTTGTGCTTTCGTAGCGTCATCCCAAAAGTTAGGTTCGGCCATCTTGGCTTGTGCTTCAGCAATTTGTTCTTCTAAGCCATCTAAGTCAAAGAGACCCCCTAAAACTTTTTATTTTTTCAGACATTTGTGCTAATTGAGTTTTTATTTCTGCAATTTCCATTTACTTTCCTCTTTTCGTTCATTATTAATAAATGAAAACACGGGGCTGCCTAACTAGACAACCTCGTGAGTAATGCTATTTGACATTTTTTCCGTGACAATTCTTATATTTTTTGCCACTTCCACATGGACATGGATCATTACGACCGACTTTTTCCACACGGACAGGTTTACGCCCAGCTGAATTCGTATCTTCAGTTAAGTTCGTTTGTTGTGGTGTTTGTGTTTGCTCACGTTGAACATTTTGACGAATTTCGGCTTTCATAAATAATCGAGTAACTTCAAATTCAATTGCGCCAATCATTTCTTCAAACATCGTGAAGCCTTCTGTTTGATAAGCAACTAATGGATTATTTTGTCCATACGCACGTAAACCAATGGATTGACGTAATTGGTCCATCGCATCAATATGCTCTGTCCAGTTCGCATCAACGACACGTAAAATCACGACCTTTTCAAATTCAAGCATTTGTTCTGGACTATTAATATGTGCTTTCTTTTCATCAAAAACTTCTTGTGCGCGATGGTATAGATAATCTTTAATTTCTTGTTGAGATTTGCCTGCTAAATCAGCCGTTTGAATGGTGTCTTCATGAACTAAAGCATTTTTCGCAAAGTCCACAATTGCTTCTAAGTTCCAGTCTTTCTGTTCAACTTGGGTGTGCGCCTCTACCATACGATCGATTGTACGTCTAACCATATTCATCAACACTTCATCTAGACTATCTTCAGCCATAATAATTTGTTGACGTTGACCATAAATCACTTCACGTTGTTCACGCATCACATCATCATATTGCAAGACATTTTTACGTGTATCATAGTTATTTCCTTCAACACGTTTTTGGGCCGCTTCAACTTGACGAGTAATCATCTTACTTTGAATCACTGTATCTTCATCAGCTAACTTCATGCGATCGAATAATTGTTTCACACGATCTGAACCAAAACGTTTCATCAAATCATCTTCAAGAGATAGGTAAAATTGTGAAACACCAGGATCTCCTTGACGACCAGAACGACCTCGCAACTGATTATCAATGCGACGGGATTCATGACGTTCTGTTCCGATAACCGCTAAACCGCCTAATTCAGCTACTCCTAACCCTAATTTAATATCCGTACCACGACCAGCCATGTTTGTAGCAATGGTTACCGCACCTTTTTGTCCAGCGTTTAAAATAATCTCAGCTTCTTTAAAATGGTTTTTCGCATTTAACACTTCATGTGGAATACGTTCTTTTGTTAATAAATTAGATAACAATTCAGAAGTTTCAACCGCAACCGTACCTACCAAGACTGGTTGTCCTTTGCGATAGCGTTCTTTAATATCTTGTACCACTGCTTTAAATTTGCTATTTAATGTTGTATACAAGATATCTGGACGGTCATCACGAATAACAGGTTTATTGGTTGGAATTTGGATAACCTGAATATTATAAATTTCGCGGAATTCTTCTTCTTCTGTTTTAGCTGTCCCCGTCATCCCCGCTAACTTCTTATACATTCTAAAGAAGTTTTGGAATGTAACAGTTGCCATTGTTTTTGTTTCGTCTTCGATATCAACATTTTCTTTAGCTTCAATCGCTTGGTGTAATCCATCAGAATAACGACGGCCATCCATAATACGACCTGTAAATTGGTCAACGATTAAAACTTTACCTTCTTGCACTACATAATCGATGTCGCGTAGCATAATATAATTTGCCCGTAAAGCTTGATCTAAATGGTGCGTTAATGCAGTATTTTCAATATCATATAGGTTATCTAAGTCAAAATATTCTTCTGCCTTTTCAATTCCAGTTTCTGTTAAACTGATAGTCTTTGATTGAATATCAATTTTATAGTCGACTTCTTCTTTCAGTTTCTTAACAAACATATCCGTCCGTGTATAAAGGGCAGTGGATTTTTCCGCTTGTCCTGAAATAATTAATGGTGTACGGGCTTCATCAATTAAAATTGAATCTACTTCATCGACAATTGCATAATTTAACGGTCTTTGTACCATTTGATGACGATATACCACCATATTGTCTCTTAAATAGTCAAAACCTAATTCATTATTTGTACTATATGTAATGTCACAAGCATAGGCTGCACGTTTTTCTTCAGAACTCTTAGAATTAATATTTAATCCAACAGTCAAGCCTAACCAATTATATAATTCACCCATTTCGGTAGAGTCACGAGTTGCTAAATATTCATTAACAGTAACCACATGAACCCCTTTTCCAGTTAAGGCATTTAGGTATACTGGCATGGTAGCAGTCAATGTTTTACCTTCCCCAGTACGCATTTCAGGGATATTACCATCGTGTAAAACAATCCCCCCCATTAACTGTACATGATATGGGTATAAACCTAAGACACGTTTAGCTGCCTCACGAACAACTGCAAAAGCCTCTGGTAATAATTGATCTAAAGTTTCACCTTTTTGATATCTTGCTTTAAATTCATCTGTTTTAGCTTGCAAATCTTCATCGCTTAAAGCCGCCATCGCATCTGCATAGCTTTCCACTTGATTTGCAATTTTATCAAGACGTTTTAATTCTTTTTTATCATTCTCAATCATTTTACGAATAATATTTGCCATCTATTTAAAAACTCCTTTAATAATTTCTGCTCTAAGAACAATCTCCCTACTATTTTATCACTATTTTTAAAGAATTGAAATATTTTCAGTGTATTATCTTTTCATTATTCGATGATTTTTAGTTGAACTTTGTCTCATGGCGAAGATTTTTCTATTATTTTATCGAGTATATTAAAAAAACGTCAAGGAAAATCTCCTTGACGTCCAAAGCTTACTTAATTTGTTTCGATTAAGCCATATTTACCATCTTTACGACGATATACAATACTAATGCCATTTGTTTCAGCATCTTCAAAGATAAAGAAATTATGACCTAACATATTCATTTGTAATACAGCTTCTTCACTATCCATTGGTTTTAATGAAAGGCGTTTTGTACGGACGATATCAGTTTCAGCTGCTTCTTCGTCAGCACTTTCATCTAATGTAAATACTGGAGCTTGATCGATCAGTGCCGTTTCGCGCGTACGACGATTAATTTTTGTCTTGAACTTGCGAATTTGACGTTCTAATTTATCAACTACCAAATCTACACTGGCATATAAATCAGGTGAAGTTTCTTCTGCACGCAATACTAAATATGGAAGCGGAATAGTCACTTCTACTTTTGCAGTCTTTTCAGTATACACTTTTAAATTCACATGTGCAGTTGCATCAGGTGCATTATCAAAGTAGCGTTCCAATTTTCCTACTTTCTTTTCCACGTAATTGCGGATTGCCTCAGTAACTTCGATATTTTCTCCACGAACATTGTATCTAAACATAACAATTGCCCCTTTCATCTGCCACTAAAGAATGATAAAGGACCACTCTTTATCTTCTTCTTGACTTTATTATATCATAGTTTTGTAGAATTGCAATTAAACCGTTACCAAAAATACTTGTTTTTATAAAAAATCTGGTTATTTTTATCTTGCTAAGGTAAAGGTCCTAATCTTTTTAGGTTGATAAGGTAATAAACACTCCGCTGCATAAAACATTGTCCTACCCGTTGTATATACGTCATCCACCAAAATGATTTCTTGATTCATAATCTTATTTTTATCTACATTTACTTCAAAAGGTTGCGGCATTAACAATCTTTCTTCCCTGGTTTTCTTCGCTTGAGCAGTCATATCGAGTTTCCTTTTTAATAAACATTCATAGGCAATATCCGCCTCAGATAAGATTGCTTCCACTTGGTTAAACCCTCTAGTTTGTTGACGCTTTTCACTTAATGGAATGGGACAGACAATTGCATTTGAATCGTGTTTTAGTAATTTTTTTACCCTTGGTGCAAAGGTTTTTCGTAATTCAAAATGCCCTAAATACTTATATTGTTCAATCCACTCTGCAAACCCATCATTATATTTAAAAATCGCCTCTTGATGAAAATCATAACTAGGATATAACTTTTGCCATCTTTTACACTCATGACAAACTCCTGTTATTCCTTCTTTTTGACATTTTTCACACCCAGCTTTTATTGGTTGAAACATTTTCTGACATAATGGACATAATTCACTACTTTCTAAAAGAAAAGGAAATAACAATTCTTTTACTGTAAGATTACGAATAATTGCTTGCTGACAATAACTACACTTCATTTTCAATCAATTCCCTTGCTAAGCGATTCATTTCGCTAATTTCCTTACATGCTTGCTTGATCGCTGGCGTGTATTCATTCAATAAAAAATAGACATCACCATTTACTTTTTGCCCTTTACGATCTGCTCGGCCAGCAATTTGCACCAAAGCGGACTTACTATAAACTTTATGATGTGCTGCAATGACTAACACTGCAACTTCATCAATCGTAATCCCACGCTCTAGTATAGTTGTTGTAAAAAAGAGTTCATATTCATGTTGCCGCAATTTTTGAACCTTGATTTGTCTATTCGGATCAACAGCTGAAACATCGGTCATCGCAATTTGTGGTAAATGTTTTTTAGTAAATTGGCATAATTCACTCGTATACGCGATACTAGGACAAAAGATTAAAACATGCCACTTTTTCACTAATTGCGAAATCAACTGAAGATATCGCCTTGCAGCTAGTGGATGTTGCGTTAAATTATCGCAATGCTCATTATAGACTAATTTAGGTACAATCAAAGGTCTTTGGTGAAAACGAATGGGTAATTTGATTATTTCATAATGATCTAATGTTGTTAAACGTCTGAGCAAATGATTCGGAGGTGTGGCTGTAAGTAAAACATTCATGCCTCCTTCTTTCAAACATTGCACACTTGCAAAATGTAATATCTCATCACCTTCATAAGGAAAAGCATCAATTTCATCAATAATCAATAAATCAAAAGCCTGATAAAAATGAATCAGCTGATGGGTTGTACAGACGATCAAGGTGTGTTCACGATAAATTTCTTTAGCATCTCCATACATTAAATAAACATCTTCATCTGAAAAAGCCTGACATATCCGAGGATAAAGTTCAAGACAAACATCTATCCTCGGTGATGAAATAGCCACTCGTTTGCCACTTTTTAAAAAGGTTAGTATTAATTCAAAAAGCATTTCCGTTTTGCCTGCTCCTGTCACGGCCCAAACTAAGGCATGGTGATGTTGCTCTAAACATTTACGCAATTGATTCGCCACTGTTTGCTGATTTTTCGTTAATTTACCAGTCCAAGTGCAGATAGCTTTTCTAGGCGAAGTTGGACGAGCTTTTTTCGAACACAACGCCTCATTTTGCGTTAGTCTACCAAATTGAATACAATATGGACAATAAAGGGTGTTATTCGGTAAAATATAACGACTATCTATCCTTTGATTACACCGTTGACAGCGATTTTCTAATATTGCCGGTCGAATCCACCACTCATTCTCATCTAACTGTGCACTTTGCTCCATACTCAAAACCTGCACATAACCATCTTCATACATATCATCACCTACTATACTATTGTACTTCACTTATTAAATACGCAAAAAAAGCAAGATAGCGTGTTGCTAATCTTGCTTTTTTAAATTTTTTGATGCACTTTTAATAAATCTAATGCATGTTGTAAAATATTTTGACTATTTAGCATACCATAATCAGTCATATCAAGCACTTCAACAAGCGTCTGTTTATCTGATAAAAGCAACTGGAATTTATCTTTCATAAATCGAACTTGTGGACTCAAATACACCAAATCAGTTGGATGCTGCGCCACATAATCCAGCGCTTCTTGTGTAGAGATGGCAGTCACTTTAACAGGTAAATCTTGTTCATAAATCACTTGTTGCATCTTTGAGATTAACATACTTGAACTCATGCCAATTGTACAAACAAGTACAACATTTTTAATTTTCACTATCAAGACCCCTATTCAATATTCTTAAAACATATTATGTCTTTTTCTGATAATTTTGTCAATTTAATTGTAAAAAATCATATTTACTTGCGCGAAAAAATTTTTTTAAATATACTACATTTGTATGTATAAAAGGAGATTAATATGAAAGAAGCTTACTTTACAATTTACCAAAATGGTGAACACCAAATTGAAATTAAAAAATCAAAATTTATTTGTCACTTATTCCGCATCGAAAACGAAGAACAAGCCAAAGAATATATTGCAAAAATCAAAAAAGAACACTACAAGGCCAATCATAATTGTAGTGCCTATATGCTTGGTGAAAACTTCGAAATCCAACGAAGCTCTGATGATGGCGAACCTAGTGGAACAGCTGGTGTCCCCATGCTAGAAGTTCTGAAAAAGAATCAATTACAAAATACGCTTGCCATTGTCACAAGATATTTCGGGGGAATTAAACTTGGTGCAGGTGGCTTAATTCGTGCCTACTCTACAAGCGTGAGTGAAGCACTAAAAGAAATCGGCATTGTACAAGGAAAGCTACAACAAATTCTTGATATCATCATCGATTATCCTCAATTAGGAAAACTACAAAATTATCTAGAAAATGAACAAATTGCAATTCAAGAAATCGATTATTTAGAGCAAATCACGGTTAAAGTGGCCATCGATATCAATCAATGCGAATCTTTCCAGAATGCGCTCATCGATTTATTTAACAACCAACTTTCCATCCAAATATTAGATCAAAAATACGTTGAAAATTTAATCTAAATAAAAAGATGAGCAGATTGATGTTTTATCTACTCATCTTTTACTATTTTTCAAGATAAAATTCAAAGCGACTTCCCACATACTGACTACGCACATATTCAAATGGCGTACCATCATCAAAAAATGAAATTTGTCTCATCCGCAGAATCGCTTCCCCTTTTTTAACATCAAGATACTCAGCTACTTGTTCGGATGCTAAAATTGCGGTAATGGTCTGATTCGCCGCTCCAATTTGATAACCACCTTTTTCTTCAAAAGTAGCATATAAAGATGCAGTAATTTCTTCTTTACTAAATGGTCGAATAAGCCGTTCTGGAATCGAAGCTACCTCGAAACAAATAGGAATACCGTCAGCAAAACGAATCCGCTCCATCCTTAAAATCATTTCATCGTTAGCTAGTTTTAATTTTTCTTTTTCACTTTTACTTGGTGTCACAATCAAATAGGCCAAAACCTTACTGGATGGTACTCGACCTTGATTTAACATGATTTCAGTAAAACTGGTGGTCCCCTTCATTTGCTCTTGAACTTTTTGGCGTGCAACATAAGTACCTGAACCTATTTTACGTTCTAAAATCCCTTCATCAGCTAAAGTCTGTATCGCTTGCCGTAAAGTCATCCTACTTACACCAAACTGAATGGATAAATCTCTTTCAGAAGGCAGACGATCCCCAATTTTCCAATGATTTGCTTCGATTTTTTCTTTTATCTCATCATGGATCCGAATATAAACCGGTACATTATCACCCATAAAAAAATCTCCTTCATCACTTTGCATTCATTTTAGCATACTTGAAAATCTTCATGCAATACACGATTCAAAAAGATAATAAAAAAACAAGGGCCGCTACCCTTGCTAAACGAATATATAACTGGGGTAGCTGGATTCGAACCAACGCATGAGGGAGTCAAAGTCCCTTGCCTTACCGCTTGGCTATACCCCAAGAAAAGTGGAGGAGAGTGGATTCGAACCACTGAACCAAAAGGAACGGATTTACAGTCCGCCGCGTTTAGCCACTTCGCTACTCCTCCATATGTTTTTCAAGTCAACTATTAAATAGTACTATAAAATAATAATTATTTCAAGAGAAAAACATAATTTTTTTGAATAAATAATGCGTAAAGCTATTTATTCTTGTAAATTCCAACGCATTAAAATCGTTTCAATTGCAGCATCTAAACTACGATCTGTTTGAATTTCTTCTTCATTCATAAAACTAACAAAAGATTTAGGCCCATAATGTAATACTTCACCAATAGTCTTTTTACCAATTGCAAGCTGGGTAACATCATAATTTGTACCATCTATTTGTTTCGTTGTTTCTACGACTTGTACTTGAATATCTTTATTTTTCTTCAATGTTCATCCCTCTTTTCTTAACATATCTATTCTAATCAAACCATCTAGATACTGTCAATAAAAAAATATGGCCAATCCTCACTTGAATTGGCCATCAAAATGCTTTTATTACATAATCGTATTCGTTAGCACAACATCAACTAACTCATAATCATCGCTAGTCAATACTGCTTTCACCTTTTTAACATCCTTAGTTGCTAATTGAATTTCCACAAAGATTCCTTTAGATAAACGATTAACCACTATCGTTTCAATATTCATTTGAGCATCTGCTAGTTCCTTAGCAATCACCGCTAAAATACCATGGTGTTCCTTAGTGATTTTTAGTGTAACTCTGACGCCACCATTTTCATAACCAGAAATCTTTAAAAAGGCATCAAAAATATCATTATTCGTGATAATGCCCACCAATTGATTCTTTTCCATTACAGGTAAGACACCGATTGATTTTGTGCGCATTACTTTTATGGCATCTTCCAACAAAGCATCAGCCTCAATTGTGGTAACATCTGTTAACATGACATCGCCAACCTTAGTTTTATTAATCAAATAATTCAGTTCAAATACACTTAAACTAGTTGCTTTTGAAGGCATCGACTCTTGAATAACCCCTTGCGTAATCAAGCCAACCAATTTATGATCTTCCATCACCGGTAAGCGATGAATATCGTGCTTTTTCATCAAGTCAATCGCATCAAAAATAGGTGTTTGTGGTGTTACGGTAATTAACTTTTCCGTCATAAAATCTCTTACAGTCATGGTTTACCCCCCTAGATATGCTTTACGTACAGCTTCACTTGCCAATAGCTCTTTTCCTGTACCTTCTAATACAATTTTTCCAGTTTCTAATACGTAGCCGCGATTGGCGATTGATAATGCCATTTTTGCATTTTGCTCAATCAATAAGACTGTCGTACCTTGCGCTTGAATTTCTTGAATGATAGAAAAAATTTCCTTTATAAAAATCGGTGCAAGTCCCATTGAAGGCTCATCCAATAATAAAAGTTTTGGCTTAGACATCAAAGCTCGTCCCATTGCAAGCATCTGTTGTTCTCCACCGGATAAAGTCGCAGCATCTTGATTACGACGTTCCTTTAAAATTGGAAACTTCGCAAAAATCTGTTCAAAATCCTCTTTAAGGGTACTATCTTTTCGTAAAAAAGCACCCATGTCTAAATTTTCTTGTACAGTTAAGCCACTAAAAACATGCCGCCCTTCAGGAACTTGTGATAAGCCATCAGCAACAATTTTTTGCGGCGCAGCTTTCTCAATATTTTTTCCCTCAAAGATAATATGACCATTTGAAGGACGAACTAGCCCAGATATTGTTCTTAAAATCGTAGTCTTTCCTGCACCATTGGCACCAATCAGGGAAACAATTTCGCCTTGTTTGACTTCAAAACTGACATTATGGACCGCTTGAATCATGCCATAATGAACAGATAAATCTTGTACTTTTAGCATTACATTTCCCCTCCTAGATACGCTTCAATAACTTTTGAATTATTCTTTATTTCCATCGGTGTACCATGGGCAATGACACGTCCATATTCCAACACATAAATTCGTTCGCAGACATCCATAACCAAACTCATATCATGTTCAATTAAGATAATGGTTAAACCAAATTCATATTGAATTTTTCTGATTAATTCGGTTAATTCAGCAGTTTCTTGTGGATTCATTCCAGCAGCCGGCTCATCTAAAAATAAAATCTTCGGCTCAGTGGCTAATGCTCGGACAATTTCCAAACGTCTTTGTTCACCATACGGCAAGTTTTTGGCTAAGGTATTTACTTTTTGATCCAAATCAAAAATCGCTAATAAATCTTTGGCTTTTTGTCTCATCTCTTCATCATTTTTATAAAACTGTGGTAAACGAAGAATGCTTGAAAACACCCCTTTTGCATGTTTGGTATTCATCGCAATCAAAACATTATCCATTACTGTTAATTCTTTAAATAGCCGAATATTTTGAAAAGTACGTGATAAGCCTAAATCTGCAATCTTGTATGGTTTCATGCCATTTAAGCGATTTTCCTTACCTTCAACAGTGAATAAGACATCACCTTCAGAAGGTACATACACGCCAGTCAATAAATTGAACAAGGTCGTTTTGCCAGCCCCATTTGGACCAATTAACCCAACTAGTTCATTTTCTTCTAAAGTTAGATTTACATGTGAGACAGCAGTAAGCCCACCAAAATTTTTAGTTAAATTTTTAACGTCCAACAGAGGCATTGACATCGTCTCCTTTCTTCGTGAATTTATCAATGATACGTTTCACTGAAAATTCCCATGTACCTAATAAGCCACTTGGTTTAAAGATCATGATAATAATCAAAGTAAGCGCGTAAAGGATCATTCGTAAGTAGCCAAAATCTTGTAAATACATATTTAAAATCCCTAAAACAACAGCAGAAAGCACTGCACCCGTTGTACTACCGATTCCACCAAATACAACAATAATCAAAATATCAATAGTCTTCATAAATTGATAGTCTTTAGGGAAAACAGATTGTTGGTAACTTGCAAACAAAGTTCCAGCAATACTTGCTAAAATTGCACCAATCACAAAAGCGAGCACTTTATATTTCGTCGTATTAATTCCCATCGCTTCAGCAGCAATTTCATCTTCACGTACCGAAAGTATGGCACGACCTGGCGCACTATTCATCAAGTTAGAAACTAAGATAATCGAAATCAAAGCAAAAACAAAAACAACTTCCCATGTGGTAACTTGTGGTAACCCGAAAATTCCTGAAGGTCCATTTGTGATATCTCTAAAGTTCACAATCAAAATACGGATAATCTCTGCAATCCCTAAAGTAGCAATGGCTAAATAGTCCCCTTTTAAGCGTAAAGTAGGTAGACCAACCACATAGGCAACAATACCAGATACAAGCATTCCAACTAATAATCCCAGGATAAAACCACCATATGTAGGATTGCTAGAAGTAATGATAGCACATGAGTAAGCTCCAATTGCCATAAAACCAGCATGTCCCAAAGAGAATTGTCCTGAAAAACCAATAATCAAATTTAACCCAACTGCAGCAATAATATTAATACCAATATTAACAATAATCGCATCGGTAAATAGCGTAATGAATCCGCCATTATATAAAGCAAGTAAAACCCCATAAACAACTGCGGCAATAGCTACCCAGGCGATATTATATTTTAAATTTTTCTTCATCTTGGGCACCTACACTTTCTCTTTCACATTTTTACCAAGAATACCAGCAGGACGTACGAAAAGAATAATTATTAAAATCAAGTACACTAAAGCGTCCTTATAATCAGAAAATCCAAAAGCAGTAGAAATTGTTTCAATCAAGCCGATTACAAAACCACCTAAAGCTGCACCAGGGATAATTCCAATACCACCTAAAACCGCGGCAATAAACGCTTTAAGTCCTGGAGCAACCCCCATCATTGGATCAATTGAGTTATAATACAACCCAATTAACATCCCACCGGCAGCGGCTAATGCTGAACCAAGCGCAAAGGTAAAGGAGATTGTACGGTTGACACTAATCCCCATTAATTGGGCAGCATCCGCATCCACACTTACAGCCCGCATCGCTTTCCCCATCTTGGTCTTCTGAATAATTAATTGTAACAATACCATTAAAACAATAGATACAACTAAGATTAATACTTGAATATTACTTACTTCAATAAAGCCAAGATGATAAGTTTTCCGAGTGATATCTTGTGGAAATGGTCGTACATCTGGCGAAAAGAAATAAATCATAATGTTTTGTAAAAAGAAGGATACACCAATTGCTGTAATCAAAGCAGAAATACGTGTTGATTTTCTCAAAGGACGATAAGCTAAAAATTCAATGGTTACACCTAATAAAGCACAGGCAATCATTGAAATAATCATTGCTGGGAAAAAACCAATTCCCGTATTATTTAATAGGAAATAGCCAATAAAACTACCAATCATATAAATCTCACCATGGGCAAAGTTAATCAACTTGATGATTCCATATACCATGGTGTAACCCAATGCTAATAAGGCATAGATACTTCCCAGGAACAAACCATTTATTAATTGTTGAATGATTGCTTCCATATCGCAAATCTCTCTTTCTATATAAAGTTTAAAAGAAGGAGGCTGACCTGGGCCAAACCTCCACTTTCATTATTTTGCATTGATGGTTTCTGCAGATGATTCTTTACCATCTGTTAAACCAAGAATTACAAGTGATTTTTCAGGGTTATGGTTCTTATCAATAGTCATTGTACCAGTAACACCTTCAAAATCTTTCAAGTTAGCTAAGCCTTTTTGAATGGCTGCAGAGTCTGCTGATTTTTGATCTTCAATTGCTTGTTTAATCATGTATAGTGAATCATAAGCTAAAGCGTTAAATGTTGAAGGTTCAGCATTGTATTTTGCTTTATAAGCTTCAATAAACGCAGGTACTTTATCAGTTGCTGGTGCTTTGGTAGAGAAGTGCGTACTATAAAATACATTGTTTACATTTTGTGCTCCAGCTGTTTGTACCATCTTTTCATCACCAAAACCATCTGCACCGATGATTGGTTGCGTAATTCCTAATTCACGAGCTTGTTTAATGATTAAACCTGCTTGTGTGTAATAACCAGGAACATAAATAGCATCAAAATCTTTCCCTTTAAGTTTTGTTAATACTGCTTGGAAATCTTTATCGTCTTGTGTAAAGTTTTCTTCTAGAACGATATTACCTTTATATTCTTTCTTGAAGGCTTTTGTTAATCCAATCGCATAATCACTAGAATTATCTGCCAAAATCGCTACTTTTTCGGCTTTTAATTTATTCGTAGCATAATCGGCTAACATAATTCCTTGGAAACTATCTTGGAAACATGAACGGAAAACATATTTCTGAACGTCCTTGCCATTTAAAGTAATTGAGTCATCAGTTGCAGAAGGTGAAATGACTGGCACCTGTGCTTTCGTCATATTTGGAATCACAGTTTTGGTTGCTCCTGATGTTGCTGGTCCAATAACTGCTACGACTTTATCATTTGTCACTAAGTTTGCTGCGACTGTGGCTGCTTCATTATTGTCAGATTTATTATCTTTGACAACCAACTTCACTTTTTTACCTAAAATTCCACCATCTTTGTTAATCTGTTCGGCTGCTAATTCAACCCCATTTTTTTCAGCATTACCATAGGCTGCTACCCCACCAGATAACTCAAGGTTTACCCCAATTTTAATGGTGTCTCCAGATTGTTTGTTTCCACCACCGGCAGCTCCTTTAGCGCCACCTGGCGCAGCGCTACATGCTGAAAGTAATACTAAACCTGCTACTAAATAAGCTAATTTTTTCATTTTCATCCTAGTTGTCCTCCCTTAATACCATTTAGAATATGTCAACAATATACATAAAAATTTTCTAATTGTCAACAGAATTTTCAGAAAATTTATTATTTTAGGAAATATAATTCAATTCGGAAAAATATACACAATTTAAAAGCGTTTGCAAAAAAAGGACCAACAAAATCCTAATCCTTATAATTAGGCCGATGTTGATCCTTTGTATTTCGCTTCAATGAAAATGTTAAAGGCACATAATCGACACCACCCTTTACAAATGGATGACATCTTAATATCCTTGCGATCCCCATTAATGTGCCTTTAAATGCCCCATGAACTTTAATCGCTTGAATCATATAGTTCGAACAGGTCGGATGATAGCGACAACTAGGCGGAAATAATGGAGAGATAAAACGTTGATAACCATGCACAATTGCAATCAGAAATTTTTTCATTTGTTTTTCCTCCAACTATAAAAATTGACTAGCAAGCTATCTTACTAGTCAACCTTCTTATTTTACTTCAAAAAATCAAAAATATGGTACCAGATAGCTGGATTTAACACTTCAAGTGGATGACCATCACCGATAATACCATAACCAATCACTAAACCAACAAAGAATAACAGCACTGCTAAAATAAATACAAAAAATATTTTAAATAAAACATTTCTAATATAGCGAGTATTTTTCATAATGCTTTCCTTTTACGCATTCACTTTTTCTTTTTCAGCTAACTTTTCGTCAATATCTACACGGACAACATCGGCACCTAAAGCACGTAATTTCTCATGGAATTTATAATAGCCACGATCTAAATATTTCAAATTACGGACTCGTGTTCTCCCTTTTGCTTTTAAACCTGCAAGAATTAAAGCCGCTGCTGCACGCAAGTCAGTTGCATAGACTGTTGCCCCTTGCAATTCATGGCCACCTTCAATACATGCCACAGAGCCATCAATTTTCACATGCGCATTCATTCTACGCATTTCTTCCAAATGTTGGAAACGATTTTCAAAAACTGTTTCCGTTACAAAGCTATTTCCTTTTGCCACTAATTGAATGGCTGTCATCTGAGCTTGCATATCAGTTGGGAAACCTGGATGAGGTAAAGTCTTCACATCAGTAGGTTTCAAATCTTTTGGACCAATCACTCGTAACCCTTCTTCAACTTCAAATATTTTTGCACCCATCTCCATCAATTTAGAAATTAATGGACGATTGTGTTCTGAGATGGCATCATTAATAATGACATCGCCACCAGTCATCGCAGCAGCAATCATAAATGTGCCTGCTTCGATACGGTCTTGAACGATAGAATGCGTAACACCATGTAAATGTTCAACACCTTCAATACGCATGGTTTCTGTACCTGCGCCATAGATTTTCGCACCCATTTTATTTAAAATATTTGCTAAATCAACAATCTCAGGTTCACGAGCAACATTTTCGATAATAGTTGTACCTTTTGCTTTAACCGCAGCCATCATAATATTTTGTGTTGCGCCCACACTAGGAAAATCTAAATAGATATGAGCACCATGCAATTCATCCGCAATCGCTTCAATATACCCTTCTGCTTGATTAATTGTTGCGCCTAATGCTTGGAATCCCTTAAGATGTAAATCAATTGGACGCTTACCAATAGCACAACCACCAGGCATCGCAACTTTAGCATGACCATTTCTTGCCAACAAAGGGCCCATGACGACAATTGAAGCGCGCATTTTGCTGACATATTCATAAGGTGCTTCAATAGCTAATTCATTTGTTGCATCAATTACTACTTGATTTATATCTTCATTAAAAGTTAATGCTACATTTAAATGACGTATCACTTCATTCATTGTAAACACATCTGAAAGAATTGGTACATTGTTTAATACTGTCTGCCCTTGATCCGCTAGAAGACTTGCAGCTAAAATGGGAAGAACCGCATTCTTAGCACCTTCTATTTTTACTGAACCTTTAAGAGCATTGCCTCCTTGAACGATAATTTCTTCCATTACATTCGTTCCCTCCAAAAATACACTACTCTTTACTGCAATCTAGCAATAAAAAGATTTTTCGACAATTGTAAAATCTCAAAGAAAAAACTACTTACCAGGTAACCGAGACCTATAGCGAGAAGTAACATGAATACCCTAATTTGGCTAGCCTTTTGCTTTTTAAATAGTGTTTGCAAATTTAGTGACTGCAAAGACCAAAATGCTAAATATATCCAAATGAGATGACTTGTAAAACGTACAATCTGTTCAATACTATTATTTAACATGTTACCTCCTAATTCTTTAACATTATTATGATACATTATTTTTTCATGAAAAGCAATCAAGACTTTTTCAAAAGGAAATGAAAGAGCTGGATAAGTACTTGATTTTAACGTACAAAATATCCTCCTAATTGAAAAACATGCTTTTAGAGTTTCAATAATTTACAAAACGTTCAAAATTCTGTATCATAAAGTATATAAATTTTGGAGGGATATTCATGTCTGATCAACAACATTCATATACAGAAGAACAAATCGAAGCGATTAAAGAGAAAATCTTAACGGCTTTAGAAACAGTTATTGACCCTGAATTAGGGATTGATATCGTAAACTTAGGGTTGGTTTATGAAGTTGAATTTAATGGTTCAACCGGTGAAACGGTCATTAAAATGACTTTAACTACAATGGGCTGCCCATTAGCAGATATCTTAACTGATAATATTCATGATGCCTTAGAGGAAGTAGAAGAGGTCAAAAGTGTAGATGTCAAACTTGTATGGTATCCAGCTTGGACAACTGATCGAATGAGTCGATATGCTAGAATTGCCCTAGGTATTCGCTAATAAAACGAATAAAAAAGACTTGAGCCAAATACAGGGTCTCAAGTCTTTTTTTTATTGGTGTTGTGATACTTTCAATCGATTCATAGCACGATGTAACATAACTTCGGCACGTTTCAATGTATCACTATCTTTATTTTCTTTTGCCTCTTGAATTAATCGTTCAGCGCGTTGTTTTGCTCTTTGTGCGCGTGGTATATCGATATCACGTTCACGCTCAGCACTATCCGCTAAAATGGTCACTACATTATCACGAACTTCCATAATCCCACCATTTACCGCAATCCAATCAACATGTGTATCAGAATCAGTTCGTTTGACCCTAACTTCGTCAATAGTTAATGGAACGATAATTGGTGCGTGATTTGCCAAGATCCCGATTTCGCCAGTTGGTGTCTTAGCAACAACAATAGCTGCATGATGGTCATAGACAAGTCCTGCTGGTGTGACAACTCGAACAGTTATACTATTTTCCATAGGACACCTCTTTCTAGTATCCTAGTGTTTTTGCTTTTTCAACAACGTCTTCAATACGACCAACACTACGGAAAGCTTCTTCTGGTAAGTGGTCATACTTACCTTCTAATATTTCCTTGAAACCTTTAATAGTCTCAGCAACAGGCACATATGAACCAGGTTGACCCGTAAATTGTTCAGCTACGTGGAAGTTTTGTGATAGGAAGAATTGAATACGACGAGCACGTGCAACTAACACTTTTTCGTCATCAGATAATTCATCCATACCTAAAATAGCGATGATATCTTGTAATTCACGATAACGTTGTAAAACATGCTGTACTTCACTTGCAACTTCATAGTGTTCTTCACCAACAATCTCTGGTGATAAAGCACTTGAACTTGAAGCCAGTGGGTCAACGGCAGGATAAATCCCTTGTTCTGTCAATTTACGCTCTAAGTTAGTTGTAGCATCTAAGTGCGCAAAGGCAGTTGCTGGTGCAGGGTCAGTATAATCATCGGCTGGGACATAAATCGCTTGAATAGAAGTGATAGAGCCCTTCTTAGTTGAAGTGATACGTTCTTGTAATTGACCCATTTCTGTAGCCAATGTAGGTTGATAACCCACGGCAGATGGCATACGACCAAGCAAGGCTGATACTTCAGAACCCGCTTGAGTGAAACGGAAGATGTTATCGATAAATAGCAACACATCTTGTCCTTCTACATCACGGAAATATTCAGCAATCGTTAACCCAGTTAAAGCAACACGCATACGAGCTCCAGGTGGTTCGTTCATTTGACCAAACACCATGGCAGTTTTTTCAATAACTCCTGAATCACGCATTTCATGATACAAGTCATTTCCTTCACGTGTACGTTCACCAACACCGGTAAATACAGAAATCCCACCATGTTCTTGTGCAATATTATGGATTAATTCTTGGATTAAAACGGTTTTACCTACTCCGGCACCCCCGAATAGACCAACTTTACCACCTTTTAAATATGGTGCTAATAAGTCGATAACTTTAATCCCTGTTTCTAAAATTTCAGTACTTGTACTTAAGTCTTCAAATTTTGGTGCAGCTTTATGAATTGCAGAACGATCTGCATCTTGTGCAAATGGTTCTTGCATATCAATCGTATCCCCTAAAACGTTAAAGACACGTCCTAGCGTTTCTTTACCAACTGGAACTGAAATTGGTTTACCAGTATCGACAACTTCCATCCCACGTTGTAAACCATCCGTTGATTCCATGGCAATTGTACGAATGATGCCATCACCTAATTCTAAGGCAGCTTCTAGCACAATTTTACTTTTTTGTTCATCATTTTTATAGACCAATAAGGCGTTGTTGATATCAGGTAATTCTTGACTTTTAGAAAAATCTACGTCAACAACTGGCCCAATGACTTGAACAATTTTGCCTGAACTCATTTATTTTCCTCCACTCATTCTCGAAATTATTCTAAGGCAGCCGCGCCACCAACAATTTCGGTAATTTCTTGGGTAATAGCCCCTTGACGTGCACGGTTATATGCAATAGTTAAATCATCGATAATCTTCGTTGCGTTATCTGTCGCAGTCTTCATCGCAGTCATTCCTGCAGCGTGTTCTGCTGTTTTCGCATCCACAATTGCCCCATAAATCAAGCTTTCAGCGTATTGTGGTAAGAGTTGATTTAATATCGCGTCTTTCGAAGGTTCAAAGATGTATTCTTGTTCGTATTCTTTCTTTTGACCTGGATCCAAGTCTGAAATAGGTAACATTTTTTCAACACGGAACTGACTAGTTAATGAGTTTACATGATGATTGTAACAAACATATAATTCATCAAAGACTTCATTTTGATACATTGTCGTTGCCATATGAACAATCTTACGTACTTCTTCAAAGCTTGGTTGATCAGATAAGTTACGTAATTCGTAAGCTAGCGAAATGCCTCTAGATTTGAAAAACTCAGCCCCAGTTGCACCAATAGAAATCACGACATAATCTTCTTTATTCTCATGATCTTTTTCAAAAATAGCCATCATTTGTTTTAGAATCGAACTATTATAACCACCAACTAAACCACCATCAGAAGTAATGACGATATAGCCTGTTTTCTTAACCGGACGTGTAATCAACATACTATTGTAGTCAAATTTATTCGCATTCTTACTATCTTCAATAGCTAAGATCTGTTGCGCAGCTAAGTGCGTTACAACCTCACGCACTTTTTCCGCATAAATTTGAAACTGGCGAGAATGCGATTCCGATTTAGTTAATTTAGCTGCTGAAACCATGTGCATCGCTTTCGTAATTTGGCTTGTTTTTTTCGTAGAGGTAATTCTTTGCTTGATCTCGTTTAAAGATGCACCCATTTCAATTCACCTCATTAATTTTGTGCATTTACCATTTCTGCAATGCGTTCTTTTTTAGATTGTTGCGCATCTAAAGTTTCTTTATATGAATCTCTGAATTCACCAATTGCTTTTTTCAATTCGTCCTCATCAGGTAAGTCTTTTGTGGTACGAATCGTTTCGAACAAGTCATTATGGTTAGCTTCCATATATTCAAATAATTCACTTTCAAAACGTAAAATATGATCAACAGGAATCGCATCAAGGAATCCTTTGGTTAATGCATATAAAATCACAACTTGTTTTTCAACAGGTAGTGGCGCATGTAATTTTTGTTTTAAAATTTCGACTGTACGACGACCACGGTTTAATTTTGCCTGTGTCGCTGCGTCTAAATCAGAACCAAATTGGGTAAATGCTTCTAACTCACGATAACTTGCTAAGTCCAAACGTAATGTACCGGCAACTTTTTTCATCGCTTTAATTTGGGCAGAACCCCCAACACGAGAAACTGAAAGTCCTGCAGCAACCGCCGGACGAATGCCTGAATAGAATAAATCAGATTCTAAGAAAATTTGGCCATCAGTGATTGAAATCACATTTGTTGGAATATATGCAGAAATATCTCCTGCTTGTGTTTCAACAAATGGTAAAGCGGTCATTGAACCGCCACCTAATTCATCACTTAGTTTAGCCGCACGTTCTAATAGACGAGAATGTAGATAGAAAACATCCCCTGGATAAGCTTCACGACCTGGTGGACGACGTAATAGTAAAGATAATTCACGATAGGCAACGGCTTGTTTTGACAAGTCATCAAATACAATCAATACATGTTTGCCATTGTACATAAATTCTTCACCCATTGCAGTCCCAGCATAAGGTGCGATGTATAATAATGGTGCTGGTTGAGACGAACCTGCAGCTACAACAATTGTATAATCTAAAGCGCCGTATTTACGTAAAGTTTCTACTTGTGCACGCACAGTTGAGTCTTTTTGACCGATTGCTACATAGATACAAATCATATCTTGTCCTTTTTGATTGATAATTGTATCTATCGCAATGGAAGTTTTACCCGTTTTACGGTCACCGATAACTAATTCACGTTGTCCGCGTCCAATTGGTACTAAGGCATCAATCGCTTTTAAACCTGTTTGCATTGGTTCATGAACAGATTTACGTTGCATAACACCTGGTGCCATTGCTTCAACTGGGCGTGTTTTTGTCGTTTCGATAGGTCCTAAGCCATCAATTGGTTGACCTAATGGATTTACAACACGTCCAATTAACGCTTCACCAACTGGCACTTCCATAATACGACCAGTACGTTTTACTTTATCTCCTTCACGAATGGTTTCAAAATCACCTAAAATGATAATACCAACATCATTTGATTCTAAGTTTTGAGCCATCCCGAATGAGCCATTTGAAAATTGTAGAAGTTCACCACTCATGGCATTTTCTAAACCATGAGCACGAGCGATTCCGTCACCGACATAAGTAACAGTTCCCACTTCTTCAACAGAAAGTTCATTTTGATAATTTTTAATTTGCTCTTTGATTAAAGCACTAATTTCTTCTGCCTTAATGGCCATCGAATTCACCTCTTTAACTACTCTTATAGTAATTTCGCTTTAATATTTTCTAATTGTGTCTTCAAGCTACCATCGATGACTTGATGATTTGCCTCCACAATTACCCCACCAATAATTGATGGATCGACTATTTCTTTAAATTCAGCCGATTTCAAGCCAAATTTTGCGAGTATTTTTTCTTCTAATTTTGCCTTTTGTTGTGCACTTAAAGGAACAGCAGTAATCACAGTACCTTCAAGAATTGCAAACTCTTCGTTGTATAATTTCGTAAAGGAATCAACAATGTATGGAAATTCAACAAATCTTGAATTTTCAAAAATCACTTGTGCGGATTCTTTTACTAAATTGGAGCAATCTTTGGTTAAAACATCAACAATAGCTTGTTTTTTTGTTGTATCCAAACGCACATCGGTTAACAAAAGACCAATTTCAGGCATTTTTTCAAAGATGCTTTTTAATTCTAATAATTCTTGATGGGTCTGCGCTAAGCAATCATTTTCGACCGCCAATTCAAAAATAGCTTTACCATAGCGTTTGCCAACTTCATACTTACTTAGTTTCATGATTTGCACTCAATCCTTCAATGTATTGATTGATTAAGGCTTCATGTGTTTCAGTAGAGATTTCTTTATTTAAGATTTTTTCAGCAATTTGAATACTTAATAATGCTACATCATCTTTAATTGCATTCATCGTATGTTCACGTTCTTGAGAAATATCCGCTTGAGCTTTTTCTTTTAAGCGAGAAACTTCTAATTGTGTTTCACGAAGAATGTTTTGACGGCTTTGTTCTCCACTGTCTTTGGCATTTTTGATAATATCTGCCGCTTCAGAGCGTGAATTCATCAATTGCTCTTGACGTTTTTGTTCTAACGCTTGAGCATTGACTCTTGATTTCTCCGCATTATCCAAGTCATCAGAAATCTTTTTCGCCCGCTTGTTCATCATATCAGCAACAGAATCCCAAGCAAATACTTTTAATAAGATTAACAAGATAAGGAATGATAATGTAACGATTAACATATCCCCAAATGTAGAACTTGGATGTTCAGCCGCTAAAATAATTGGATTGAACATAATTGATTCTCCTTTTCTCTAATTTTATCTTGCTTAGATCAAAGAAGTCTTATTTATTTACTAATAAGAAAGCAATAACGATACCTAAGATTGGCACAGCTTCGATTAAGGCAACCCCGATAAACATTGTTGAACGTAATTGTCCTGCCATTTCTGGTTGGCGAGCCATAGATTCTACTGTTTTTGAAATTACTTGTCCGTTACCTAAACCTGCCCCTAAAGCTGCTCCGATAACTGCTAAACCTGCTGCGATAAAATTCATAATTTTTTCCTCCTAATTTATGCGCCGTTAAATTAATGTTCGGCGGCAATTTTGTGATTTAAGAATACCATTGTTAGAGTGACAAATACATAGGCTTGGATGGCACCGATAAATAATGAAAATCCAATCCATGTCATTTCAATTGGAACTACCAATGGCAAAGTAATCCAACCGAATGCTTTGAAAAGTGAAGCAATCAACGTAAGCAATACTTCACCGGCATAGATATTACCATATAAACGTAACCCTAGCGTAATTACATTTGTAAATTCTTCAATAAATTTAATTGGCATTAAGAAGAAAACTGGTTCTAAATAAGAATTTTTGAAATATCCTTTAAAACCAAAACGCATTACACCAAAATAATGAGTTAATAATATGGACATCAATGCTAAACTCATTGTGATAATAGGATTTGCTGTTGGACTCTTCCAAAATGTTACTTCATGGTCATTCATTGGAAAGACTAATTTCGTCATCAAACCAATTTCATTAGCAAAGAAAACAAATAGGAAAAGCGTAAATCCTAGAAGATGGAAATTGCCAACTTCTTTTGCGGGAAGCTGATCACTGAGAATGCCGCGAACAAAATCAATGACCCACTCAATAAAGTTCTGTTTCCCAGTTGGTTTTAATTGCGGATTTCTTGTGCAGATAAACACGATTAAAAAGATAATTGCACACACTAAAGCCGACATAATTGCCACCGTACCGTCGAACCAAATTGGTCCAATATGAAACAGAAGCGATTGTTCTTCCATAAGCTCACCTCACTTCTAAAATGTAAATACTCTTGCAAATCTTTTCACGCAATAGTAATGACAACTTGTATCGTACCACCACTAAAAAAAAATTTCAAAGTATTTTCATAAAAAGATATCGGTTTATTCATTGAATATTTAAATCGAAAAAAAGAATTTCTATCAAGTTTTTCTATTAAATGAAATTTTGAACAAACCTTATATTACAAATATTGAATAACCAATATTGTAAACGTAATAAAAACAAAATAAGGTAAAAAATCATACAAAAATGATTAACGAATGTTTTTGACAATTCTTCTAATTTGTCGTTCTTGATCTTTTTGCTTGATACTTTCACGTTTATCATACTCTTTTTTCCCTTTGGCTAAACCAATAAGTACTTTCGCATAACCGTCTTTGATATAGACTTTTAAAGGAACAATAGTAATTCCAGCATTTTTACTTTCAGCTTCTAACTGTCTGATTTGACGCTTATGAAGTAAAAGTTTACGCGTACGCAAAGGATCATGATTAAAGATGTTTCCTTGTTCATATGGACTAATATGAACATTCACTAAAAATACTTCACCATTACGCACTCTGACAAAACCGTCTTTTAAATTGATACGGCTATTGCGGATGGATTTGATTTCTGTTCCTTGTAAGACCACTCCTGCTTCGAAAGTTTCTAAAATATGATAGTCATGACGCGCCTTTTTATTTTGCGCAATTAATTTTCCTTCCCCTTTAGGCATAGTCATATTCCTCTATTCTATTTAGTGTTTTTTCTTCTTTTTCTTTTTAACCACTTCTTTATAAAAAGGTTTTTGTTTCTTATTTTTTCCTTTTTTCTTTCCTTTCGCTCGGTCATTTTTCTTTGTTTTTTGCTGTTTTGATGAATTTTTTGTTTTCACTTGATGAAGTGATTTTGGTACCTGTGCTTCTTCCAATACTTCTACCAACTGAAAATCAATTTCTCTTGTATCTGGATTAGCTTCCAAAACTTTTACTTTCACTTTTTGACCAACTTTTAATACTCGTCTTGTTCGTTCACCAACTAGAGCCAAATGATTTTCAATAAAGTGATAATAATCATCTTCTAAAGATTGAATATGCACTAATCCTTCTACAGTATTTGGTAATTCAACAAAGAAACCAAATTTAACAACCGAACTGATAATCCCTTCAAATTCTTCTTCTAAAAATTGTTGCATGTATTCCGCTTTTTTCATCGCATCTACTTGTCGTTCTGCTTCAACTGCTCTTCTTTCCATTTGTGAAGAGTGATTGGCAATTTCAGGCAAATGTGCTTGCCAATATGCTTGATTTTTGGCACCACTGTCTTTTTGATAACTACGAATTAAACGATGAACAATTAAGTCAGGATAGCGTCTAATTGGCGATGTAAAATGTGTATAATAAGGAGCCGCCAACCCATAGTGACCAACATTTTCCGCAGCATATTTTGCTTGCTGCATACTCCTTAATAATAGCATATTTATGACAAAAGCTTCAGGTAAATCAGCCACTTCATCCATTAACTGTTGAATATCTTTTGACATCATATTGCCATTTGTCACTTTTGGTACGATACCTAGCGCAGCCACTGTTTCAAAAAAGCGACTCATTTTATCCTCATTAGGCTCTTCATGAATACGATAGATAAATGGTAACAATAATCGATGAAAATGCGTAGCCACGGTTTCATTAGCAATTAACATGAACGACTCAATTAAGCGTTCTGCCACACCACGAGTACGTAATTCAATTTTTAATGGGTTTCCTTCTTCATCAACAATTACTCGCGCTTCATGATCTTCAAAATTCACTGCCCCACGATTCAGGCGCATATTTTCTAAGATATGATGTAACTCTGCCATCAAATCAAATGTTGGAACTAATTCAGCGTATCTAGATAATACTTCTTCATTTTCTCTGGTTAAAATCTGATTGACTGCGGTATAAGTCATTCTCTCTTTTGTTTGGATTAAACTTTCAAAAATTTCATAGTCTACCACTTGCCCTTGATGATTGATTTCCATCACACAACTCATCGCTAAACGTGGGACTTTAGGATTTAAGGAGCAAATACCATTAGATAGTTTATGTGGGAGCATCGGAATTACCCGATCTGTTAAGTAAACACTCGTACCACGATCAAAAGCTTCTTGATCTAATGGTGAATTTTCTGTGACATAGTAGGATACATCTGCAATATGTACCCCTAATTGATAATTTCCATTTGCCAATTTTTTAAGCGAAACGGCATCATCTAAGTCTTTAGCATCTTCGCCATCAATTGTGACTAAGGTTTCATGACGCAAATCTCTACGATGCGAAAACTCGGCAGGATTAATTTCATCAGGTATATCATTCAACTGCTGTTTTACTTCATCCGGAAAATCAGTTGGTATCCCATTAGCAATAACAATTGAAAGAATATCCATACCAGGGTCATTTTTATGTCCTAAAGTCTGAACAATGTTGCCTTCTAAACTCTTAGCATAGCCTTTTTCGGGATAATGCGTCACATCAAATAATACAATTTGCCCTTCAACAGGATGTAACCCAGTTGGCGCTACTAAAAAAGTGAAGTTCGCTAGTTTTTTATCTTTTGCAATGACCTGTCCTAATAATCCAGAACTAGCAATTTCTTCAGGTGGAAATGAAACAAATTCTCCTACCACTTTAGTAATTGCGCGTTGTTTAATCTCAACAATCTTGCCTTCAGCTGTCTTTTCTAAAAACGGATTTGCCGGACGAAGAATATCAATTGCCACGACATCCCCATCCATAGCATAGGCAGTATCTTCAGGAGCAATATAAACATCGGCTTCATCATCTGCAATCGTTACAAAGCCAAATCCACGCTCATTAGCACGAAAGACCCCTTCAACATAGACTACTGCTTTAGGAAGGTAGATTTTGCCTTTGCGGTTAAAAGCAACTTTTTTATCACGTTCTAGTTGCGCAATCGCTTGTACCAATAGCTTGAAATCGGCACTCTTATTTAACGATAATTTTTGGGCTAACTCATCCAAAGACAGGCTTTTTTTAGTTGTGTTCTCTAGGGTTTGAATAATTTTTGTTTGTATTGTTTCTCGCATCTATACCTCATTCCATGATAACTTAGCCAAAAAAGCTAACAGATCATTAATTAATTCATTTTTTTGACAATCCACTGTAACGACATGCCCACTCTTTTCATACCATTGCAGTGTTATATGCGTCTGTGTTAATTTTTGGGCCGTTTGAAAGACACTTTCAGGTAAAATCATTTCATCTTTCCCGCCTTGTGCCAGAAAAACAGGGACCTGTACCTTGGATAACTGTTCAGCCGTAGCCACAGCAAACTGTTCAATTTCAGCTAATTGCAAAGGTTGGTCCACTTTCATGCGTTCAATTTTCTCTTCAATTTCTTGTTGCGAAAAATCTTGCATTTGCCAGACATTTTTAGCATAAATTAAAAAGTTTTGGGCTACCTGATTTTCGCCCATGACAACAGGCGAACAAAACGCACCTCCCCCAATCACTTCGGGTAAATTCTCTGTTAGTAAATCTAGGGCAAAAATACCTCCCATTGATAAGCCAAAGACAGCGATTTGTTCAATTCCATGTGCTTTCATCAGATTTACCGCTTCTGTCACTTCTCTTTGCCAATTTTTTGGATTAGACATTAATATATCAAAAGGCTCCAACGTACCATGACCAGAAAAAATAGGTAAATATACTGAATAATCATATTTTTCCAAATGTCTTGCTATATAACGTACGTCGTTGGAACTACCAGAATATGCATGTAATAATAAAACACCTTTTTTACTATGCTTCTCAAATAATGGCTTAGGCAAATTAAATGTTCTACTCATATTTTTCACCTCAATCATTATTCTACCATACTTTTCTCAATATATAGTATTTAAGCCTATTTTTAGTCAAAAAAAAAGAGGTCAACGAATAACCTCTGTCTGTTTTTTCTTATTTTGATGAAAGAAATGATAATACGAAAAGTAAAATCATCCAAATAGCACCTAAAACTGCAGTGGCACGTTGCATGACAGCTTCAAAACCACGAGCTTTTTGCTTACCAAACAACTGATCAGCGCCACCAGAAAAAGCACTTGCTGCACTATTTTGTTTACTTGGTTGCATCATAATGGTGAAAATTAATACAACTGATAAGACAATGACAATACCAAGGATTACGTTATACACAAAAAGGCCTCCTTCATTCATATAAACTCTATCTAACTTCTTTAATTTAACATAAATTATTGCGAAAAGCTAGTACTTCCCACACGAAACTTACAGGATAGCTCTTGAATTTCACATAAAAAAGGCTCTCCCATCAAATGACAGGAAAGCCAATCAATCATCTAATAATTATTTTTTCAAGTTATAGAATGATTTTAATCCTTTGTATTGAGCAACTTCGCCTAGTTGATCTTCAATACGTAATAATTGGTTGTACTTAGCAATACGGTCAGTACGTGATAATGAACCAGTCTTAATTTGACCAGCATTTGTAGCAACTGCAATGTCAGAGATTGTTGAATCTTCAGTTTCACCTGAACGGTGTGATACAACTGCAGTGTAGCCAGCTTCTTTAGCCATTTCGATAGCTTCAAATGTTTCAGTTAAAGTACCGATTTGGTTAACTTTGATTAAGATTGAGTTAGCTGCGCCTTCTTTAATACCACGTTCTAAGTAAGAAGTGTTAGTTACGAAGAAGTCGTCACCAACCAATTGCACTTTATCACCAAGACGTTTAGTTAATTCTTTCCAACCGTCCCAGTCGTTTTCATCCATACCATCTTCGATAGTGATGATTGGGTATTTGTTAACTAATTCTTCTAAGTAGTCAATTTGTTCAGCAGCAGTACGTTTAGCAGCACCTTCGCCTTCAAATTTAGTGTAGTCATAGATTCCATCTGAATAGAATTCTGATGAAGCACAGTCAAAGCCTAAGAACACATCTTTACCTGGTTCTAAACCAGCAGCTTTAATTGCTGAAAGAATAGTTTCAACAGCATCTTCAGTACCTTCAAAACGAGGAGCGAAACCACCTTCGTCACCAACAGAAGTTTCTAAACCACGATCTGCTAAAATTTTCTTCAAAGCATGGAATACTTCAGCACCCCAACGTAATGCTTCTTTGAATGTAGGTGCACCAGCAGGTACAATCATGAATTCTTGGAAAGCGATTGGCGCATCTGAGTGAGAGCCACCATTGATGATGTTCATCATTGGAGTAGGTAATACTTTAGTATTGAATCCACCTAAGTAGTGATATAAAGGAACATCTAAGTAATCTGCAGCAGCACGAGCAACAGCAATAGATACACCTAAAATAGCGTTCGCACCTAATTTGCTCTTAGTTGGAGTTCCATCTAATTCGATCATTGCTTTATCGATAGCCATTTGGTCAGTTACATCGTAACCAATGATAGCTTCAGCAATAATGTTGTTTACGTTGTCAACAGCTTTAAGAACACCTTTACCACCGTAACGTCCTTTATCTCCATCACGTAATTCAACAGCTTCGTGTTCACCAGTTGAAGCTCCTGAAGGAACCATACCGCGACCGAATGCACCTGATTCAGTATAAACTTCTACTTCGATTGTTGGGTTACCACGTGAGTCTAAGACTTCGCGAGCGTAAACATCAGTAATAATTGACATGTTTGTGTCTCTCCTTTGAGTTTTTATCTTAAGGGGGAATCCCTTAGTTACATCTTTATTTTAGATAATTTTATTGAAAACTGCAATAATAATTTCAATGAAAACGTATTTATTATCGGATTATTTCACAGCTTCTAATAATTTTAAGAATGATTCTGGTTGTAAGCTTGCACCACCAACTAATGCACCATCAACGTTTTCTTTTGCCATGTATTCAGCAATATTTTCTGGTTTAACAGAACCACCATATTGAATACGTACTTTTTGAGCAACTTCGCTACCGTATAATTTTTCAACAGTGCTACGTACAACACCACAGATTTCATCAGCAATATTTGCATCAGCCGATTTACCAGTACCAATAGCCCAAATTGGTTCGTAAGCAATAACCATGCTGCTAACTTGTTCAGCAGAAAGATCAGCCAAACCTTTAGTAATTTGACCTTCAATCCATGCGGCAGTTTGACCAGCTTCGTATGTTTCTAAACTCTCACCACAACATAAAATTGGCGTCATACCATTTGCAAAAATCGCTTTTGCTTTTTTATTGATTTCTTCATCAGTTTCATGGAAGTAATCACGACGTTCTGAGTGACCAATGATAACGTATTGTACACCTAAATCTGCTAAAGCTGCTGGAGAAGTTTCACCAGTAAAAGCACCAGCGTTTTCCCAGTAGCAGTTTTGGGCAGCAATTTGTAGTTCAGTACCTTTTGCTTCAGATACTAATGTTTCTAAGAATAAAGCAGGTGATCCAATCACTGAATCAACTTTTTCATTGCTTGGTAAGCTATTTTTTACTGCTTGTACAAAAGCTTTAGCTTCTGAAGCAGTTTTGTTCATTTTCCAGTTTCCTGCGATAATTGGTTTACGCATGAATGACACTCCCTTAAAATTTTATAGCAAGGAAAGTTAGTATAACTAACTTTCCTCAATTGTTTTTATTATTTGTCGTTGATTGCTGCAAGTCCAGGTAAAACTTTACCTTCTAATAATTCTAAACTTGCACCGCCACCTGTTGAGATATGAGTGAATTTATCAGCGAATCCTAATTGTTCAGCTGCAGCTGCAGAGTCACCACCACCGATAATTGTTGTAGCATCAGCAAGATTTGCAATAGCTTCACATACACCGATAGTACCATTAGCAAAGTTTGACATTTCAAATACACCCATAGGTCCGTTCCAAACAACAGTTTTTGCACCAGCTAATGTTTCAGCGAATAATGCAATTGTTGCAGGACCGATATCAAGACCCATTTGTCCATCAGGAACGTTGCCTTCATGAACTTCTGTAGGTACATCATTTGAAAATTCTGCAGCAGTAACAGAATCAATTGGTAATACTAATTTATCGCCAGCTTTTTCAATTAATGATTTTGCTAATTCTACTTTGTCAGCTTCCACTAATGAATTACCAATTTCCATTCCTTTTGCTTTATAGAATGTGTAAGTCATTCCTCCACCGATTAAAATTTTATCAGCTTTAGGAATTAAGTTTTCGATAACACCAATTTTATCAGAAACCTTTGCACCACCAAGGATTGCAACCATTGGACGTTTTGGTTCTTCAACCGCTTCGCCAATAAATTTAATTTCTTTTTCCATTAAGAAACCAGCAACTGTAGGAATACCTGTTGAAGCAATACCCACGTTAGATGCATGTGCACGGTGTGCTGTACCAAATGCATCATTGACAAATACGTCACCTAAAGAAGCCCAATATTTACCTAATTCTGGATCATTTTTGCTTTCTTTTTTGCCGTCAACATCTTCAAAACGAGTGTTTTCAAAGACAACAACTTCGCCTTCTTTTAGATTGTTAATCGCAGCTTCTAATTCAGCACCACGAGTTTCTGGCACGAATGTAACATCTTGACCTAATAATTCGCCTAAACGTTTTGCAACTGGTGCTAATGATTTACCAGCTTTATCTTCTTCTGTTTTCACACGGCCTAAATGTGAGAATAAAATAGCCTTACCGCCATTTTCTAAAACATATTTAATAGTAGGTAATGCTGCTTTGATACGAGTATCATCAGTGATTACACCATCTTTTAAAGGAACATTAAAGTCAACACGAACTAAAACTTTTTTACCTTTTAAATCGATATCACGAACTGTTTTTTTAGCCATGAGATAGCCTCCTAATTATTCTTAATAAAAAAAGCGAAGAAGCGCGTCGCTTCCCCGCTTTAAAACTGCATCTAGATTTAGAAATAAATCTTATAATTTAGCGAAGTATTCTAAAGTACGTACTAATTGAGCAGTGTATGACATTTCGTTATCGTACCAAGAAACAGTCTTAACTAATTGTTGGTCACCAACAGTCATTACTTTAGTTTGAGTAGCATCGAATAATGAACCATAAGTAATACCTACGATATCAGATGATACTAATTGTTCTTCAGTGTAACCAAATGATTCAGTTGAAGCTTCTTTCATAGCAGCGTTAACTTCGTCAACAGTTACTTTAGTTGATAATACAGATACTAATTCAGTTAATGATCCAGTTGGAACAGGAACACGTTGAGCAGCACCGTCTAATTTACCGTTTAATTCAGGGATTACTAAACCGATAGCTTTAGCAGCACCAGTTGAGTTAGGAACGATGTTAGCAGCAGCTGCACGAGCACGACGGAAGTCACCTTTAGGGTGTGGTCCATCTAGAGTCATTTGGTCACCTGTGTAAGCATGGATTGTAGTCATTAATCCTTCTACAACACCAAATTTGTCGTTTAATGCTTTAGCCATAGGAGCTAAACAGTTTGTAGTACATGAAGCACCTGAAATAACTGTTTCTTTACCAGTTAATGTTTCATGGTTAACGTTGTAAACGATTGTTGGTACATCGTTACCACCAGGAGCTGAGATAACTACACGTTTTGCACCAGCTTTTAAGTGTAATTCAGCTTTTTCTTTTGAAGTGAAGAATCCAGTACATTCTAAGACGATATCAACACCTAGTTCACCCCATGGTAATTCTTCAGGGTTACGGTTAGCTAAAACTTTAACTTCTTTACCGTTTACGTTGAATGAACCATCGTGAACTTCAACAGTACCGTTGAAACGTCCTTGAGTTGTATCATATTTTAACAAGTGTGCTAACATTTTAGCATCTGTTAAGTCGTTGATAGCAACTACTTCGATTCCTTCTACATCTTGGATACGACGGAAAGCTAAACGTCCGATACGTCCGAATCCATTAATACCTACTTTAACTGTCATTTAAGATTTCCTCCTTATGAAAATCAAAAAAATTTTTATTTTAAAGGGTTACCCCTTTTAAAATCTCACTTGCGACGGCTTCATCAGTAATCAAGCAAGTTTGCTTAGGCGCATTTTTCATATACGCAGCAATTGCTTTTGCTTTACTTTTACCACCGGCAATTGCAAACATGTACGGGACATTTTGCAACCGACTTAATTTTAACCCAATTCTAGGTGTTTTGTAAACAATTTGTCCTTCCTGATTGAAAAAATATCCAAAAGATTCTGCAATAGCACCATTTTGTTTTAACATCAAAATTTCATCTTCTGTCATTTTTCTGCGAACCGCCATCGGAAGCGCGCGTCCGATACTATGAATGACACAATTTGCACCTTGTATCAAACTTAACACTTCAGCAATTGAAGGTTCCTGTAATAAACTTTCATATGTATTCACACTGAGTTGTTCAGGAACATAAATCGCTCGATAAGCTCCATTCGTTTTCATCGCCATCACAGCACTAATGGTATTCGCTTGAACATTCATCAATTCACCAATCCCACCTCTTGCGGGAACAAATAAATTGTGCCGATGTTCTGTTTCAAGATTTTTAAATTGTTCTGCAGCTTGAGCCATTGTCGTGCCGCCCATTACCGCTATGATATTTTCACCATTTGGTAGTTGCTCATCTAAGGTATGATATAAAACTTTCCCTAAACGAGAAATCACTTGACTCTGCTTATCACTATCACCCGATACAATGATACAGCGAGCAATTCCTAGATATTTAGCAAGTTTGGACTCGATTTGTTGCATTCCTAAAACTTGATCCATCAAACTAGCCAATTGATTATAAATATCTTCACCTTTATCAGTTAACCGCATCCCTGTTTTTGAGATAGAGATAAAGTCAAGACGTTTTAATTGTTCTGTCTCGGTTCTTAATGTTCTCTCTGTCAGTGATAACGCCTCTGATAAGGCCCGCCGACCAATTGGCTGCAACCAGTATAATCCTTGCAACACTTTATAGCGTTGTTGAAGCATTGGTATCACTTCAGGAACTACTGAACCAATCAATTTAAGATCATTTATCATTATTCCCTCCGTTGGACTAAATATGTCCTAATAAGACGATTCATGACCCGTGTCGGATAAAAAAATTTGTGGCAGGCTTCATTAACCTTCTCACTGTAATTATCATATCATCTTTTTTTTAATTAATCAAGATAATTCTATAGATATTTTCAAAATAGTTTTCAGAAAAAGATAAAAGCAAAACGAGTGGGGTAAATATCGTCCCACTCGTATATAAATCAATCAAATCTTTTTCGTTTTGAAGAGACTAAAATACCTAATTCATCACGATACTTCGCAACCGTTCTTCTAGAAATTTTCATTCCTTCATCCGCTAAAATCTCTGATAATTTTTGGTCAGATAAAGGTTTTCGCTTGTTTTCTTGATCAACCAATTCTTTCAATCGCGTTTTTACTTGCGAATTAGCCACTTCTTTGCCATCTGTTCCTACTATACTTTGCACAAAAAAATCACGCATTTCGACAATACCATTATCGGTTTCAATGTATTTTCCATTAACCGCACGTGAAACTGTTGATTCGTGAATATCAAGCGCATTGGCAACTTCTTTCATGGTTAGTGGCTTTAATGGACGTGTTGCATCCAAAAAATATTCCTGTTGCGCATCAATAATGTACTTTCCAACGGCTAATACAGTATCGCCTCTTTGCATAATTGCTTTTCGTAACGATTCAAATTCTTGGACCTTATTTTGCAAATATTTTTTTACCTCTATATCTTGGCTATCTTTGAATTGTTCAAAATAGTTTTGTTGAAAACGTAATTCTGGCATTCCTTGTCGATTAGGAATCACTTTTAACTTTCCTTCCTCAACTTTAACAGTAATGTCAGGTATCACATAGAGCCCCTCCACACTACCGTACTGCGCACCAGGAGTTGGTGTAAGTGTCTGGATATAATCAAATATTAACTGAATTTCATTTAATCCGATGTTTAGCTTTTTAGCAATCACATCCCATTTGCGACCAACTAACTCATCGAAGAAATCTTCTAATACATAATAAGCTAACGACGGTGCCTTTTGATCGCGCTCAGTCTGTAACATTAAACACTCTTGTAAGTTACGTGCACCTACCCCTGCTGGATCGAGTTGTTGAATCAAGGTCAGTGCATCAAGCATTTGAATAGGTTCAGCTTTAGTAATCTGTTGTGCTTCTTCTAAAGTAATTTTTAAATAGCCATTTAAATCTATATATTCGACTAAAAACAAGACTAATATACGTAAATAAGTATCACGATAATTTAAATGAATTTGCTGGATTAAATGTTCAAATAAAGATTCATGAATATCCGCCACTTGAGAAAATGAATCTAATTCTTGACCGGTTGAAGATTTAGGTTTGGCATAATTAGATGTATAATTTGCTTCTTTAATTTCAATCAGCGGATTTTCCATTGATTGTGATTTAATATACTGATTGAGTTCATCAATAGAAAAATGTAAAACTTGAAGAGACTGTTGCAAAGATTGTGTCATTAATAACTTTTGTGTTTGTTTTTGAGAAACTTGTTGTTCGAATTTCATAGAATACCTCTTGTCATCTAAATCAAAATTGTGTAGAATATATTCGTTAAGCACCTTTAGTGTAGTGGATATCACGCAAGATTCCGGTTCTTGAGACAGGGGTTCGATTCCCTTAAGGTGCGTAGGGTACTATGTTGAATGACATGGTACTTTTTTATTTCATTAGCGTAATCGTTTTCTTTATATAACTTAAGATTAACTTACGAGGTCAAAATTGTCAAACAAGTTTCAATGCTCAAAATGGCGTAGTAAGATTTATCGGTTATAGTTATTAGCTATTATTTTAGAAAGTTTATCGGTATTATCTATATTTCATTTTTTCTGATAAAATGACTTCAACTTAAAGTTTTGGAGGAATGAAAAATGACAGATAAATTTCAATTAGTTGGTTCACTATTACGACCAAAAGACTTATTAACTTATAAGCAAGCAATCGAAAAAAGGGAAGATATCACTTATCCATTCTATGAAGATTTCGAGGGTTATCAACAAACAGAAGCCAATGCCATTAAGCAAGTGATTCAAGACCAATTAAATCATGGCATCACCGTCATAACCGATGGCGAATATGGACGCTCTATGTGGCATCTTGACTTTATTTGGGGCTTTCAAGGAATAGAGAGATTTATCGAAAAGCAAGGCTATTTCTTTGAAGACCATGATGGCGGACATTTTGAAACTCGTAAAGATATCGGTATCCGTATCACTCAACCGCTCTCAGCTAAAAATCATCATTATTTAGAAATCTACAAACAAACGAAAGAATTAGCTGGTGATGCAGACGTGAAATTAACTGTCTGGGGTGCTGCTCATGCCTACACGGAATTTGTAGTCTTTAAAAAATTATATGGCGAAGGTCAAGTCTATCCAACCAAAGAAACATTAAAAGAAGGCTTATTAAATGCTTATAAAGAATTTTTAGTTGAATATCAAGCAATTGGTGGTAAAATCATTCAATTTGATGATTGTTTATGGGAATTATTTGCTGAGGATAATGATAAAAGCTTCTTTGAACAAGGTCAAAAAGGTTTAGAAGATTTAGCAGATGAATTCGTAGCCATCAACAATGAAATTATTGACTTTGCACATGAACTAGGGTTGAAAGTCTGGACACATAATTGTCGCGGAAACTATCAAAGCCGCCATGCTGCAGGGGGAAGTTATCAAGCCATTGCGGAAAAATTCCTTCGTGATCAACATTATGACCGCTTCTTCTTAGAGTGGGATGACGAACGAGCTGGCGATATTCAAGCTTTAGAAGTATTAAAGGATCGTCCTGAGGTTGAAGTTGTTTTAGGTTTACTATCAAGTAAAACCAATACTTTAGATGATGAAAAACGCGTGCTTGATTTATTGGATAAAGCTAGTAGCATCCTTTCAAAAGATCAGCTATTCTTATCACATCAATGTGGTTTTGCCTCATGTGACTGTGGAAATGAATTAAGTATCGAACAACAATGGGAGAAAATTGATCAAGGACGAAAATTAGCTGCAAAATATTTTGGCTAAGAGGTAAGCTTTCAACAAAAAACAAGATAAACAAAAAACTCAAGGTTTCCAAAATGGATGCCTTGAGTTTTTTTGAGGAAGAACTACATATCTTCATCCTCTTCGTTGTAGTATTCATCTTCCTCTTCATCATCATCGATAATTGTCAAATCTTCTTCAATGCCAGATGGTAAGTCTTCTTCATCGTCTTCATTGGCACCAATTTCTTTCAAATCAGAATCATATTCAGCGATTTCTTCATCTTCGTCTTCATCATCGAATAAATCATCTTCATCGTCATCATCTGATAAATCAGTATCTTCTGGATCATCATCATTATAGTCAATTGCATCTTCATCATCATTGATAAAGGCATTTACTTTCTTACGTTTACGACGTGGTTGATTTTCTTCATCTTCATCATCTAAGCCATGATTTAATTCTTCATCAATTGAATCAATAGCATACCATGAACGTAATCCCCAACGATTTTCACCTAAAGAGATAAAACTACCATCAATGTTTAAATCCGTATAGAATTGAGCTAAAGATTCGCGAATTTCCAAATCTGATTTTTCTAAAAAGACTTGGATTTGATTGACTAAATCAGTAAAGTCCATCACATCTTCACGTTGCTCTAAAATTGCATGAGCCACTTCAATCATTGAAAGCTCATTTTTGTTCATTCCTTCAAATACGCTTAATTCCACTCAAGACACGTCCTTTCAAAGTCTACGATTAATCATACAAAAACTTTTGCAAAATTGCAATTTAATCTTGAAAAAAAATTAAAAAACTGACTATATTTCTTTAAATTCTAAGTGAAGCTGATACTTTCCAATAGAGTTTTCTTCACCAGAAAATAATTCATAATAAATATCCACTTTTCCACTTAAGGGTTCCTCAGCGAAATGGACACTTAGCTGATGTGTTTGATTGGTTAACACCATGATGCCATAGGGCGTTTGGTAATTACTTTGAGTGACAAGCTTAGGATGAAAAATCAGTTTTGTTTTCTGAATACCATTTCTTGTTAAATGAATCGAACCCTCACTTGTCAACTTAATCATCACTGTAATTGGCTGTTGTTCTTCTCCATTTTCTTCATATCTGATATACCAATTTTCTCCTACTCGCACTGCTTGTCCCATACTTTCATGCAGAAAACTTTGATGATGATTATCTTGAGAGATTTTTGTTCTTAATTTGACACTGACTGGAATGCCGTTTTTTGCTAGTTTCACAATATATATTCCTTTCATTCATTTATCTAATACTATTTTTACCACAATTCAAGAAATTTTTCTAACAATCAGGTATAATAAAACAAGAAGAATGTTATATCCAAAGGAAGTGTTAACGTGGATTATATCCAATTAAGTCATAACCATTATACAGAAGAAACTTTATTGCTACCTTTTGCCTTTACCGATTTAGTGGCCAAAATTAGCGGCGAAACCAAGCAAGCTTATCTTCATACTTGGCAAACCGACCCACTTGTCATTTTAGGCATGCGCGACCAACAACTACCGCAATTTTTTGAAGGGGCAAAATATCTGAATCAACAAGGTTATCTAACCGTCATTCGAAATGCTGGCGGATTAGCAGTACTTAGTGATCCGGGCATTTTAAATGTGACATTAGCTTTTCCAAAAGATGGGATAGACTCGATTGATGCTGCTTATGACGTGATGTTTGACTTAACCCAAAAAGCTTATCCCAACGTAAAAGTCGAAGCGAAAGAAATAGTTGATTCCTATTGTCCAGGAAAATATGATTTAAGCGTCAATGGGCAAAAGATTGCGGGAATCGCCCAACGACGGGTCAATCAAGGAATTGCAGTCATGATGTATCTAGGCTTAAATGGTGACCAACTCAAACGCGGTCAACTGATTCAAAACTTTTATGAAATTGCTGGCATAGCTAAGGTTCCTGAAAAAGAATTTCCACATGTTCGTCCGGCTTCTATGACCACTCTTGAAGCGCTAAATCAAACACCTTACACAACCCAAGAAGTCATCAACCACCTAAAAGAAACACTGCATATTCAACAAGGGATGCATGATGGTGAATTCATTGCGAACTTTGGGTTAACCGACGAATTAAATCAACGCTTCCAATCTATGCGAACCAGAAATCAAAAATTACAGGAGGAACTCTCATGACGTTAGCTTATCAAAATCAAACCTTACCAAAAGAAAAAGTCTTTCGCGACCCTATCCATACGTATGTGCATGTACAATCACAAGTTATCTGGGACTTAATCAATGCTAAAGAATTTCAACGATTAAGACGTATCAAGCAATTAGGTACTTCCTCATTTACCTTCCATGGTGCGGAACATAGTCGTTTCTCCCATTCTTTAGGCGTCTATGAAATTGCACGAAAAATTTGTGATATTTTTGAAAATCATTACACGATAGAGAAAATTGGCACGAATGGTTGGAACCCAGAAGAAAGGCTCGTTACTTTATGTGCGGCTCTATTACATGATGTTGGTCATGGTCCCTATTCACATACCTTCGAACATATTTTCCATACCAATCACGAAGAAATCACAGTTGAAATCATTACCAACCCACAAACAGAAATCTATCAAATCTTAAAGCGAGTAGGTCCTGATTTTCCTGAAAAAGTAGCCAGCGTCATCCAAAAAACTTACCCTAATCCGCAAGTGGTACAAATGATTTCTAGCCAAATTGATGCTGATCGGATGGATTATTTATTGCGCGATGCTTACTATACAGGAACCGAGTATGGCACTTTTGACTTAACCCGAATTTTAAGAGATATTCGTCCATGTAAAGAAGGGATTACTTTTTCAATTAGCGGCATGCATGCGATTGAAGACTATATTATTAGTCGTTATCAAATGTATATGCAAATTTATTTTCACCCAGTTTCACGTGGGATGGAAGTGGTCTTAGAACATCTATTAAATCGTGCTAGTCAACTCTATCAAAGTAATCCTCATTATTTTGGTCGTGAAAACTGTTTATTATTGCCTTTTTTAAACGCACAATTTACCTTAGATGATTATTTACAATTAGATGATGGCGTTTTGACCACATATTTCCATTATTGGAGCAATGATAAAGATCCAGTTTTAAGTGATTTAGCCAAACGTTTCTTAAATCGCAAACCTTTTAAATCTATTCAAGTTCAGGCTCAAAAACAAGAAAAATTAATCGAACAAATGAAAACTTATGTGGAACATGTCGGCTATTATGCCAAATATTATACTGCCATCCATTCGAGTTTTGACTTACCTTATGATTTATATCGCCCTGATAGTTCTAAAGTACGAACGCAAATCGAATTACAGCAGCCAGATGGAACACTTGTCGAATTAAGTCAAGTCAGCTCACTGGTACGGGCACTTTCTGGACAAGGCCAAGGAGATGACCGCTTCTATTTTCCTAAAGAAATGGTTGACCAAACGCTGCAAGACAATTATGATTTATTTTATGAAACCTACAATCAGTTTAATCAACATATCCATAATAACAAACTGGTTGAATAACTTATAGATTGGAGATTATCATGGCAATTAAATTAATCGCAATTGATATCGATGGGACTTTAATTAATGACAAACATCAAATCACCCCAGAAGTACATGAGGCCTTACAAAAAGCGAGAGAACAAGGCGTAAAAGTGGTGTTATGTACGGGCCGCCCTTTACCTGGTGTTACGAATTATCTAAATGAATTGGAATTATTCACTGGTGAAGATTATGTGATTTGTTATAATGGTTCCCTTGTACAAAATACGCTAACCAAAGAAATCGTCGTTGAATTTGGGCTAACTTTGGATGATTATTTAGAAATGGAATATTTGGCAAGAAAAGTGGGCGTTCACTTCCACGCTACAGGGTTAGACACCATGTATACCGCTAACCGCAATATTAGTAGTCACACTGTCCGCGAAGCTTATTTAGTCAACATGGATTTATGCTATCGAACACCTGAAGAAATGACTGAAGATATCAAAATTGTCAAAATGATGATGATTGACGATGCAGAAGTGTTAGATCAAGGAATCGCCCAAATACCAAAAGAATATTTCGAACGCTATACAATGGTTAAAAGCTCTCCTTACTTTTTTGAAATTTTGAATAAACGAGCAGATAAAGGAGCTGCTTTAAAACATTTAGCACAGCATTTAGGTATTAAGCAAGAAGAAGTGATGGCCATTGGGGATAATGAAAATGACTTACCAATGATTGAATTTGCTGGAATCGGAGTGGCCATGGGTAATGCGACCGAAAATGTAAAGAATGTCGCAAATGTCATTACCGCAAGCAATAACGAACATGGCGTGGCTAAAGCTGTCGAAAAATATGTCTTAAATTAAGAAAATAGGAGTGAACCAACTTTCCGGTCCACTCCTATATTTTTTATTTTTGATTCGCCTTCATCCATTTTTGTACGGCCCAACGATGACTACCTCGCTTTAATAAAAGCATCGCATCATCGGCTGTTACCCATTCAATTTGATTATTATCTTCTAATGGCGCACCAATAGAACGATAAGCATCAATCACATAAAAGTATGCCGGATGTCTGAAATAAATATCGCGATGACTGGAGTAAAAATATTCCGTTGCCTCCCCAAGATATTCTCCGACTTTTACTTCAAAGCCTAACTCTTCAATCATTTCTCTTTTGATAGCTTCTTGATGATTTTCACCTTTTTCAATCCCACCACCTGGTAAGAAATAGGCCCCATTTGGCGCTTGAATGATGACCATCTCTTGATTTTCATTGACCACAATCCCATATGCCCCAAATCGGTCTTGATACTTTTTATTTGCTAATTTTACCCCAAAAACCGCTTCTTTCATTTTATTCATTCTCCTTAATTTCTAATCTCATTATAATTGCTTTGATTGTACTTGATATCGCGAATATATGCAAGTTACATAACAATATTTGTAAATCATTATTGTTGTCATATCTGTTTTTTATATGCTATTATATACATGAAGATTTTACGAAAAACAACAAAATCTTAATTAAATTTGAAAGGATGATTCTTTATGAAAATGGCACATACTTGCGTGCGCGTCAAAGATTTAGAAGCTTCAGTTAAATTTTACCAAGAAGCATTTGGATTTGAGGAAAGTCGACGTCGTGATTTTCCTGAACATAAATTCACCCTTGTCTATTTAACTTTACCAGGTGATGACTATGAATTGGAATTAACCTATAATTATGATCATGGTGCTTATAACTTAGGTGATGGATATGGTCATATCGCGATTAGTTCTGATGATTTAGAAGGATTACATAAAACGCATGAAGAAAAAGGGTTTGAAGTCACTCCATTAAAAGGTTTACCTGGAACTGAGCCTTCATACTACTTCATCATTGATCCAGATGGCTACAAAATCGAAGTCATTCGTGGATAAATCATAACAGAAATCAAAAAGTGAGCCGTTTATTGCGACTCACTTTTTTTGAAAAAGGCAATAATATTTTCTGCTACATTTTGAGGCATGCCTGCTGCTTGAATGTCGGCTAAACTCGCCTCTTTTAAATTTTTCAAAGATTTAAAAGTCTTTAATAACTGTTGCTTACGTTTAGGTCCTAGTCCTTCAATCGCATCTAATTGTGAAGCAAAACTATTTTTACTGCGCAATTGACGATGGAAGGTAATCGCAAATCGGTGGACTTCATCTTGTATCCGCTGCAATAAAAAGAACGCTTGTGAATTATGCTCTAATGGTACTACTTCAAGTTCAGGACCGAATAACATTTCACTAGTTTTATGCTTATCATTTTTCGCTAATCCGGCTATCGGCAAATCCAAACCGAGCTGATTTTCTAGTACATCTTTGGCCGCATCCACTTGCCCTTTACCACCATCAATAATAATCAAATCAGGTAAAGGCAGTCCTTCTTTTAACACCCTAGAATACCTCCGATAAATAACCTCACGCATTGAGGCATAATCATCGGGACCAGTAACGGTTTTTATTTTGTATTTTCGGTATTCCTTTTTAGCAGGCTTCCCATCAATAAAGACAACCATCGCCGAAACTGGATTTGTCCCAGAAATATTGGAGTTATCGAAAGCTTCAATTCGCGTTGGTGCAACAATTCCCATTTTCTCCCCTAATACTTGTACAGCGCCAATAGTTTTTTCTTGCTTTTTATCAATTAAGGCAAATTTTTCCTGCAGAGCAACTTGAGCATTTTTATTCGCTAAAAAAACTAATTTCCTTTTATCCCCACGTTTTGGTTGGGTTACTTTACAATCAACCAAAGATGTAACACTTTCATAATCAATTTCTTCGGGGATAAGTATTTCATTTGGGATAATATGTTCAGCCTTTTGATAAAACTGTCCAATAAAGGTTAAAAAGCTCTCTTCCGGTTCGTCATAGATGGGAAAGCTTGTGACATCTCGTTGAATCAATTTACCTTGGCGCACAAAAAAGACTTGTACACAAAGCCAACCACGTTCGACATAATAACCAAACACATCACGATTCACAAAGTCGGTTTGCGTCATCTTTTGGCGTGTCATAATCGTATCAATTGCCTTCACTTGATCACGATATTCAGCGGCTTTTTCAAACTGCAAATCTTCGGCTGCTTGCGTCATTTTTTCCACGATTTCTTGGCGGATTTCTTGATAGTCTCCCCCTAGAAAGCGTCGAATTGCTTGCACCATTTTTTCATACACTTCAGGATCGATTTGAAATACACAAGGTGCTAAACATTGATGCATATGATAGTATAGGCAGACCTCTTTAGGTAAAACCTGACACTTACGCAACGGAAAAAGTCGATCCAATAACTTTTTCGTCTCATTGGCAGCCCCAACATTTGGATAAGGACCAAAATAATAAGCCTTGTCTTTTAATACTTTACGCGTAATTAATAGTCGTGGATATTTTTCATTAGTTATTTTAATAAAAGGATAGGTTTTATCATCCTTTAATAAGATATTGTATTTTGGTTGGTTCTTCTTGATAAGATTAATTTCTAGTAGTAAAGCCTCAACATTCGATTCAGTCACAATATATTCAAAATCGGCAATTTCTGAAACTAATAATTCGGTTTTAGTATTATGACTACCAGTAAAGTAGCTCCGAACGCGATTCTTTAATATTTTAGCCTTTCCTACATAGATTATTTGACCTTGTGCATCTTTCATGAGATAGCAACCAGGCTGGTCAGGTAATAATGCTAATTTTTGCTTGATATGTTCTTTCATGTCTTCACCAAAAAAGGCCGGCTATCAAGTAGTCGACCCCCATCTATTAAGATAATTTTTCAACGATTTCCTCTAAAGCTGGTTTAGGCTGCACACCTACACGCTTTTCAACTAGTTCACCATCTTTGAAGAATAATAGCGTTGGAATACTCATTACACCAAAGCTAGCAGCTGTTTGAGGGTTATCATCGACATTTAATTTGGTAATTTTTAGCTCAGTTTCATCGTATTTTTGTGACAATTGATCCAAAATTGGTGCTTGCATACGACATGGTCCACACCATGGAGCCCAAAAGTCAACTAAGACTAAACCTTCGCTGATTTCTTGTGAAAAAGTAGCATCAGTAATTTCTTTTGCCATTTTTTACACCTCCTCTGTTCTTAATTGAATTATAACATGTCTTAGCAATTTTACCAAAAAGCATGCTTATAGCCTATTTAAACTTTACAATCGTTGCGCCATTTCCTCCTTGATTGGCTGGAGCAAATTCAAAGGAAGCGACACTGCGATGATTTTGTAGATATTTGGTAATTCCTTGTCTTAATGCACCTGTTCCTTTACCATGAACAATACGTACTTGCGGATAACCGGCCAAAATCGCCGCATCAATATATTGATCAACCTCATTTAAGGCTTCTTCATAACGTTTTCCTCTTAAATCTAGCTGTGGATCGACATGACTCGTTTGACTGGAACGTACGGTATGAATCACGCGTTTTGGTTCTTCTTTCACAGGGTCCGTTGCTTGCAATTCATCTTCAGCTATTGTCATTTTCAAAATCCCCATTTGAACTTGCCAATGCTGATTATCCACTTTTTGAAGCAATGTTCCTCGTTGACCATATTGTGCCACTATTACTTCGTCACCAGGTTTAAGTGCTTTTTGTTTTTTCGCTTTTTGTAAAACTTTATTTTTCTTCAAATGATTTTCTTGGTGTAAATCGGCTAATTTCGTTTTAGCTTCGATTAATTGGTGCTCTTTCACATTACCTTGTCCTTGAAGCAATTGCATTTTACGAATGTCAGCGATAATTGTATCAGCTTCTTCTTGCGCTTTTTCAACTAGTTCATTGGCTTGTTTGCGGGCCTTAGCAAGTTCAACTTCGCGTTCTTCAAAAAAGGCTTCATAGGCAACTTTTAAATCATGATGCAATTGTTCGGCTTCAGTGACATGATGACGCAATTCAAGATATTCCGTTTCAGTCATTTTCCGACGGTTTTCTAAGTCTGAAATCATTTCGTTTAAATCTTGAGTTTCACCATCTAAAATCTGTTTCGCTTGCTCAATGATCGGACTGGCTAAACCAAGACGACGTGAAATCTCAAAGGCATTACTTCGTCCAGGTATCCCAATTAACAGACGATACGTAGGACTTAAGGTATCAACATCAAATTCCATCGAAGCATTAATTGTACGCTTGCGATTATACCCATAAGCTTTTAACTCAGGATAATGAGTGGTTGCAACAACAAAACTATTTCTTTTTTGCAACTCATCTAAAATTGAAATGGCTAGTGCAGCCCCTTCTTGTGGGTCAGTGCCGGCACCAAGTTCGTCAAGTAAAATCAAACTCTTATCATTCGCTTTGTTTAAAATACTGACAATATTCGTCATGTGTGAAGAAAAAGTAGATAAATTTTGTTCAATACTTTGTTCATCCCCGATATCAGCAAAAACTTCATCAAATAAACCGACTTGACTCTCCTCATCTACAGGAATTGCTAAACCAGATTGCGCCATTAATTGTAATAATCCCAGTGTTTTTAAGGTAATCGTCTTACCCCCAGTATTTGGGCCGGTAATGACAATCGTTTGGAAATCCTTGCCGATAAAGATATCATTAGCCACGACTTTCTTAGCATCAATTAATGGATGTCGGGCTTTTTTTAAACTAATTTCATTATGAGGGTGAATAACTGGCACACAAGCCTTTAATTCTTTGGCATGGCGTGCTTTGGCATTCATAAAATCATAAAAAGCCAGCACAGTCGCATTATGCGCAATTTCTTTACGATTTGGCACCAATTTTGCTGACAATTCCGCTAAAATGCGTTCTATTTCCGCTCGTTTAGCAATTTGTTGTTGACGTAAGCGATTATTTAACTCTAATACTTGTTTAGGTTCGATAAACAAGGTTTGTCCTGAAGCACTTTGATCATGAACGACCCCACCGAAAATCCCCCGATATTCTTGTTTAACCGGAATTACATAGCGGTCATTACGCATCGTTACCAACGTATCACTTAAATAGCGAGCATTTTTCCCACGAATTAAGCCATCTAGTGTTTCGCGAATCGTTTGCTCACTTTGTCTAATTTGACGGCGTAAATTGCGCAACACTTCAGAAGCTTCATCATTCACACGTCCATCTTCGTCAATCGATAATTTTAACTCTTTTGTCAAGGCAGGCAAGTAAGTAAGTTGTTCTGCCCAATGATACATGCGATTCAAAGGCAAATCTGCTTCTTTTAATTCTTCAAAAAATGCCACTAATTCTTGAGTAGTCGTTAATACTTTTGTGACCTGCGCGAGTTCTTGTCCATTTAAGTTGGCACCAATTTCAATGCGTTTCATATGTGGGGCAATGCTTTCTAAGCGTGGAATTGGGATGCCCCCTTTAAGTCTTAAAATTTCCATCGCTTCAAAAGTTTCGGCTAACCAATTATCCAGTTTTTCTTTTTTGGCAATCGGGTGTAATTTATCTAATATTTCCTGCCCTTGATCTGTGGTTAGATATTGGGCAATTTGCATTTTGACTTGTTGATATTCTAATACTTCTAAAATTCTCTTATTCAATCTAACCTTCCTCTCACAATTTATGATAAAGAAAACAAGGAAGGACTAAAGAATGGCCTTCCTCATCAAACTTATTTCAAAAACATCTGCTCAAACATATTTGAAAGTATCGGTGAATGCTTCACGACAAAACTTGCAAAATCAGGTTTAAAAAATAGATTCTGGATTGTTGCTAGGGGAATCATGCTCAAAATATAAAAGAATAAGCAAATAAACGTATAATATACACCCATGTTTAATAGTCCAGCTGGTAACCAATCTAATTCATCCAAAATACTCACAAAACGTAATTTCATAAAAAAGATACCGATAAATTTAGTCACTAACCAGCCAATTGCTAATATCAAAAAGAAAGAAACAGCTGCATAGTACGCCTTATCTAAATCTAGCGCTGCACTTTGAGAATAAAAGGCCAATTTACTATCCTCAGTAACTGACATGTAAGGAATATATAATTCTAATTTTTTTGCTAATCCTTGATACATCGATTTAGCCACTAAAAAAGAGAGCATAAAACCAATCGAATAAATCAATTGATAGGCTAAACCCCTTCTTCCGCCAGAATAAAACGAAAAAATGAGTAAAAAGAAAAATAAAATATTTAACATTCTTTATCCTTCCTGAGATTGACTACTTTTTTCTTGGATGCTTCGTTTGCGTTCTTCGTTTAAAATTTGTTGTGCTTGGACATGATTGTGAATTTCAATATCTGTTTGACCATTCTTTTCAAGCACTTCTTTTGCTTCTTTTTCCATCGCTTCAATCCGCTTGATACGATTTTCTAACTCAACTAATTTAATTGTTTTTTGACGTAATTCTTGATTTTCTTTCTCAAGTTCTAAAATCTTTGCTTGTTTTTTTAATTGATCTGAAATTGCGTTAACACATACTAAGATAGCAGCTTGTTCATTATCAATTTGCGTAGATAAACTTTTTATTTCATTTAATTGTTCATTGACTAGGCGAACAACTAAATCCATGTGTTCTTTACTTTCGTGTCCAATGATTGTATAAGTTTGACCATCGATATTTGCTTTATATCTTGTTTTAGGTGATGGCATCTTCATTTCTCCTTTAACCGACTCTCATCAATAGAGACAATTCTCATTTTGCCCACTTTCTTAATAGACGAAATACCTTTACCTATTATAACCAAATTTCAATAAATGTAAAATAGCTGGCATGAAGAAGCATAAAAAAATCAGAGTGTCACAACCAACACTCTGATTTCTTTAGACAATTAGTTCACTGGGACAACTGCGCCATTGTACTTATCATCAATAAATTTCTTCACATCATCGCTTTGTAAAACTTTTACTAAGGCTTTCACTGCTTTATTCTTTTCGTCACCTTTACGTACAGAAATGACATTTGCATAAGTTTGTGCAGATTCAGATTGAGCAGATTCTACAAATAAAGCATCTTTTTTCACATCTAATTTAGCAGCAACAGCATAGTTACCATTAACTACAGCAATATCCGTATCTTGTAATGAACGGGCAGTTTGGGCAGCTTCAACTTCTTTAATATTTAAATTCAATGGGTTTTCAGCAATATCTTGAATCGTTGCATTAATGCCTGCGCCATCTTTTAATTTAATTAAATCAGCTGCTTCTAATAATAATAAGGCACGTGCTTCATTCGATGGATCATTTGGAATCGCAACAGTTGCACCTTTTTGTAAATCTTTAATAGCTTTCGTTTTCCCTGGGTAAATGCCAAGTGGTTCGAAATGCACCTTACCAACACTTACAATATGCGTTTTCTTTTCTTTATTGAAGTTATCCATGTATGGTACTGTTTGGAAATAGTTCGCATCGATTTGTTTATCTTCTAAAGAGGTATTTGGCATAATATAATCGTTAAAAACTTTTACTTGTAAATCATAGCCTTGCTTTTTCATCGCATCCTTGGCATACTCTAAAATTTCAGCATGTGGGGTTGGACTTGCTCCGACGATTAAAGTTTTGTTATCTGCAGATTTGCTAGCCTCTTTTTCATTTCCTTTGCCAGCACCGCAAGCAGCTAAAGCAACCACTGCTAAACCAACTGTTAAAATTTGTGTAATCTTTTTAAAACCTTTCTTCATTTTTCATTTCTCCTATCTTTTATCTATTTTTGTTGCTAATTTCATTCCCAACACTTGAATCAGTTGGACAATAATGACAATTACTGCAACGGTAATAATCATTACATTATTATCATAGCGATAGTAACCATAGTTAATGGCAATTGTCCCTAGACCACCGCCACCAACAAAGCCGGCCATCGCTGAATAACCTAAAACTGTAACAGAAGTAATGACTGCGCCTACTGCTAAAGATGGTTTTGCTTCAGGAAGTAAGACTTTAGTGATTAATTGCCACCAGTTAGATCCCATAGACAAAGCCGCTTCAATCACACCAGCATCTACTTCTTTTAAGGAAGATTCTACCATACGAGCAACAAATGGAATTGCTGAGACCACTAATGGCACAATTGTCGCGGTAGAACCTAGTGTTGTCCCTACAACAAAACGAGTAAATGGTAATAATAAAACCAATAAAATCAAAAATGGAATCGAACGAAAGACATTAACTAAAAATCCTAATATTAAATTGACGATACGATTAGGATAGAGCGACCCTTTATCAGTTACAAATAGTATAACGCCTAATGGTAGACCAAATACATATGTGACAATCATTGAAACAAAAACCATATAAATCGTTTCGATAATTCCAGTAGTTAAAGTATTAATCATTGTTGCGTCCAAGATAAGCACTTCCTTCCTCAAAATCTAAGCCTTCTCGAACCAAGATTTCTTTAATTTTTTCAACTAAAGCTTCTTTTTCTGGTAATTGTACAATCATCTGACCGAAAGCTTTTCCTTTAATTTCTTCTGTATCAGCTTTTAAAATATTGATTGGCGCTTGTGATTCTAAAATTAATTTAGAAAGTAACGGTAAAGATGCTGCTTGCCCATCAAAACTGATGCGAATGATTGGTCCATTACTTGGAATAAATTCCGTATTTTGCTCTGTAAGTAACATTTTTCTAGTGATTGGCGATTGCGGATTTAAGAAGATTTGTTCCGTTGTCCCTGTTTCAACCACTTGTCCTTGATTCATTACGGTTACTTTATCACAGATTCTTTGTACGACTTCCATTTCATGAGTAATAATAATGACGGTCACACCAAGTTTTTCACGAACTTCTTGCAATAGGTTTAAAATTTGTAAAGTCGTTCCAGGATCTAGCGCACTGGTTGCTTCATCACATAGTAATACTTTTGGATCAGTTGCTAAAGCACGGGCAATGGCCACTCGTTGTTTTTGCCCACCGGATAATTGTGAAGGATAGGCATTGGCTTTATCACCTAAACCAACCAATTCCAATAACTCTTGAGCCTTTTTGGTAGCTGCTTCTTTTTTTACACCTGCAATTTCTAAAGGATAGCAAATATTTTTCAACACGCTACGTTGACTAAATAAGTTAAATCCTTGGAAAATCATCGAAATCGATTGGCGCTTTTGTAATAATTCTTTTTGACTAAGCTTGACTAAATCTACACCATCAAAAAGCACTTCCCCCGAGGTAGGGACTTCTAATAGATTCATACAACGTACAAGAGTCGATTTCCCAGCCCCAGAAGCCCCAACAATACCAAATATTTCGCCTTTTTCAACCTTTAAGGAAACATCTTTGACTGCTGTTACTTCTCTTGACTGTACTTGAAACGTTTTGCTCACATTTTTTAATTCAATCATTTTCTTTCCCTTTCTGATACTTCTATGAATGATAACTTTCAAATAACTATTGTAAACAAAAAAGCCGTCCTTTGCCACTATCAGCAAAGGGACGACTGAAAAATCGTGTTACCACCCTAATTCGCATTATCCTTACAGACAATGCCTCCATAAGTTCCATTTGAAACCCGATGATATAACGGTCATTCCCGTCTAAACTGCGTGAACAATTTAGAAACTCCGAGCTCATCTTCACTTAATCAATTAGCATCCTTTCTCACCAACCGGATTCTCTTTAACTAATTTCACATAAGCTACTCTTCTCTTCAATGTCAAAACTATGAATATGAGGTAAGTATACAAGTAGTCTTTCAATGTGTCAACTACAAATATTTATTTGTATGTGTCTGTAATTTTCCCGGAAGCTCTTTTCTCCCGTAAAAATTAATTTTAGATTAAAAATGCACTGTGTGTGCACTTTGTATCTATTGTTATTTTATTTACTTTTGATTATTTTCTTTATCGATTTCTTCCCTTTTACTTTAACATATTTCACTCTTTTTGCAAGAGAGAAGTTAGAAAAAAATCTCTAACTGTTTTATTTTATAAACAAATAATTGACATTTAGTCTTGAAAATAGCTCAAAAACAAGGTAAAATTAATCTGTAAAAATTAATTTTAGATTTAGATTAGTCGCAGTGCATGACTAGTCTGCGTGGCTCTTTGTTTCTTTACAAAGAGTCTTTTTTTAGTTTTCATTTCCTTTATACCAATCCAATCGCTCTTTAGTTTGTTTTGAAGGTTTATGATAGTTTATGGCATAGTTTTTTATATTGTCTACTTTTTGCCGTTCATCCTCGAAAAAGTGATTTGGGCACTTTCCTAACTCTGCCACCAATCGATCATCCAACGCAAACGCTTCTTTCCACTTCTCTAAAAAGATTTCTTTTAGTGTACCATTGCGTTTTGTGGTCAATAACCAAGCCATTGCCTCTAAACCTTTTCCCCAATACTTACTATTGCGTTTCATCCGGAAGGTCAAGATTCGGTGTAGACTCTCCATAATACCGATTCCTTGTTTTTCACCTGATAACTCGCGCAAGTGATACGGCTTGATAATTTTCCAATTTCGCCGCAAATACGCTCTTAACTTTTTGACATGAGTTTCTTGTTCTTTGGTTTCTACATGCGATTCTAGTGTATCTAAGGCACATTGCAAATCTCTAGTAGAATAATTATTGATTGCATTCTGAAAAACAGGAATTAATTCTGGTACAAAGACACGTTGCTCTAATTTTAATGAGATATGATAACGATCTAAAAAGTGTTCATGTCCTTTTACTACTGGCAAAAGACTTTTAAACGTTTTTTGGCTATACCCTTTTCCACCGTCTGAATTGGTCACAATAACGGTGTTTTTCAAATCATAGGTACGATACAAATAATTTTCTACATGATTCAATGTTTTCTGATGACCTAAACCGACAAATTGTTTGAGGTTTTTAGCCATTTTCCGTTGACCGTTTGTCTCTATTCCTTCGTGAACGATAAAATGTGCCAATTCTTTGTTTGTTCCATCTTTGCCACCTACAAACACACCATCACCTTCGATATAAAGATAGTCCACTTTACACTTTCCTTCTGTGCCATATTCTTCTAGATACGCTTCATGTTCTTTGTATTTTGTCTCGTATTCATGAACAACTTTCATGACGGTATCTTTTGAGGCTTGAACATTACCAACCACCTCAATCAATTCTGACGCCTTCCGGTAAGAAGTTACCATACTTAACTCTGCCAAGGCGTATTTTGTTCGTAAGGAATAGCGATCATATCTCTCTAAACCAAGCAAATTATCAATCGGGTAAATAATGTGTCCGTTTCTTTCAACCGATTTTCTTGTATACGTAAGCACGCCAAACAAGAACTGCACACTACGTTCGACAGCTTTTCCAACGGTATATCCTTTCACTTGATAACTTTGAATCAATTGTGGCTCTTGCCAATTGATCCATGATTGAATAACACGATTCATGAGATTAGAAGAGTAATTCATTAATTGTTTCTCTTTCTCTAAACCATCGTTGTCGGTGCGTAAAATTTCATGTAAGTCTGTCAAAAAAGCGGCAAACATATTCTTCTTGTCCTTTCTGTATTCATTACTTATGTATTACCAGGTAAAACTTAGACCTGGCAGGTTGTTTTGTGCATCGGTCCGATCATTTCAAGTAATACTTGTAAAAGTTCTTCCGGCGTATAATTTTCAAGTAAGCTTTTTAACATCTCTTCTAATTGCCTACGTTCTGTTCGAGATAACTCAGACTGTGTTAATACATTGTTGATATGTGATAAAAAACTTTCATTTGTCATGGGTAAATTTCCTTTCTGATTCGATCTTCTGGTATTTTGAAAGCTGTTCGATACACAACCGCAAAAACGTCTCTTCTGATATGATTTTCACCTGTTTTTTCAGGGCTTGTTTTCTTTTCAGTGATTCTCCAAAATCAAACAGCGTTACTGGTTGTTTGCCAGCAACTAAGTAAGTTGTTTCTTTCGTGACTGACTGTTGAACGCGACTACCTAAAGCAAGCACTAACTGTTGTGCTTGTTTGCGCGTAAAACAGTCCAATGTTCCGGTAAACACAAAGACCTCATTCATTTTTCCTACCTCCTATAATTGACGAATCAACGCTGTAAAAAATGCGGAAGCATTCGGGCGCCCTTGGGGAGTAACATAACCTGCTTGTTTTGCTAATTCATTTAATTTTTCTCGATCAGAAGGATACAAAGAAAACATATAATCTTTCTTCTGCTCTTTTTCTTGATTCGCCATCTTTTTTATCGCATTGGAGGGCTGAACAATATTTTTGGTCATTTCTTGCTTTCTTGTAGTAACTTTTTGTTGAATGACTTCAAAGTGATTCATGCGATCAATTCCTTTCTCTTTATAGTCATTGTAATCTGTTTAATCATTTTTTTAACAAGTTCATTTTATTTTTTATCTATTTATCTACAAATAAGAACCTTCTGTAATAGATGGAAAAAAGTTTTTCTCTTTTTATTTGTTTCTTCCAATCCTGTTTTGTCCCAATAAGTTCCCCATAATCTAATCGAAAAATTCCATATTCTAGTCTAGAAAAAATTAATTCATCCAAATGCTTTCCTAAACTAGTAATTAACTTAGTAAATGTTAATGATCGTTCAGATTGATTTTTGGGAAATGGAAGGGATTTTGAACTACTGATTAGAACAGCAACTTTCACCTGATTTCCTTCTTGTTCTAATACAAAATAATCTTTAAAACAAACAGAAATTAAAGTCATTCGTTTTAAATCAAAATAGTAATAAGCTGTTCCTTTGTTCATTTCTAATTCATATAAGCAATCATACCATCCACATCGACTATCAAATACACCATAAGCAATCGTCAAAATTTTTTCTGATTGTTCACTAGTTAAGCTGATTCTTGTACTCTTTTCTTCTAAAAACTCTAACTCTTCTGCACTAATCAAAAGATTAACACCTTCCATCATCTCCCAATAAGCATATTGCATACCTATTATTTTATCTGGATACATTTTTTCTAAATATTCCTTTTGTCTGCATATCTCACAACTACATGATTTTTCCTTCAAATTTTTTCCTCTTTTCATCTTTTCTATTTTCCATAGGGATTTTCCATAGGGATTTTCCATAGGGATTTTCCATAGGGATTTTCCATAGGGATTTTCCATAGGGATTTAGGAGGCATTGCTTCGCTCGCCTCCTAATCACCATCAATACAAGTTTTGATCTTATCTAACAATTCATACGTTTGCTTCTTGAACTCCTGGTATTGTTTTTGTTGGTACTTTTCTTGTTCAAATAAGTCTAATAAAGAAATACGCTGTAAACTAGCTTCGTTGAATGCGGTACGATCCTGGAAATAACCTAAAAACATATCATTTCCTGAAATAATTTGTTTGAATTGCCGAGAAACGTCGGTATTATGCGCAATTTGGTTTCCTATATAGCGTACCTCCGCATGAACATAGCTTTTTCCAGTAAACACATCTGTTAATTCATTCGCTAGATACTCGATATGTCCATTTAAGTTTAGGAGTGCTTCGAAACCGTCTGCGCTTGGATCAGACACACCTAAAACGAGATCAGAAGCTGCTAACATATTATTCGTGATAATATTGCTATCGTTTCGTGTATCGATTACAACATACGCATACTTCTTGAATGTATCAAATTGGCGTAAATAGCTACTAAAGATCAAGGTATTGTTGATTCGCTGAATCAATTCCGTATTTACTAGCTCTAATTCAGCTGTACCTGCCACTAAATCCAACTGCTCTCTTACTGCCATTGGGACCACTTCTTGACGTCTAAATAATCGTGTCAATTCTGCTTGTTCCTCGATTTCTTCGGTAAACCGTTTTGTTGCATTTCCGCTTTCGTCGGAATCAATCAAGCATGTCTGGCCAAATCGTGAAAGATATACTGCTAACATACAAGATACACTTGTTTTTCCTGTACCGCCTTTTTTATTGTTTACTGCAATATACTTTGTCATTGTTTTTCCCTCTCTTTATTATTGATATTCTAGGCGTTCCTTTTGTCTTAATTGTTTTCCTTCTCGTACGCCTTCCTGAAATGCTCCCAGATCTTTTATTTTCTGAGATATGTCTTTTCCTGGTACTAGCGATAATTCGTTAAACTCTTTTTGTACATATTCTGGTACTTGCAATGCCAATTCATACCCATTTGTTTTTACTTGTTCCCAGAACTGTTCCTGCAATCCTGCAAGATATCCTTGAATATAATCTTGCTTTAACTGCCATTTTCGTTTTCTTTTTCGCTTGATTTCTGGCCGTTGCATGTACGTTCTTGCACAATAAGCAATACTACCTTTCGCAAAATGAAACGTAATATCCGCAATTTCTACATCTGATTTTGTTCCTAAAAAATGCAATTCAACTGGTGTACCTGCTACATAGTAATATTTCACGCGAAAATTCCAATAAATAACTCCTGCTAAGAGATATACCCATTTCTGCGGCTTTCCTTGATAGACAACAAAATCAACCACTTTCTCTTCAAAAGAAGATTGTTCACAATCAAATAGTTGTTCTTCAGATACTCCGTAAGCAAGCATTAACTCTTGTGCTTTAGCTAATGCACTCATGGATTCTTCGTCATTTGCATCATTCGCTAAAGCTAAAAGCTTTTGAATTTTCATAAATCGTTTATCGCTCATTTTTTATCCTCCTTCCTTGAATACCAAATGTTTTCATCACTTGATATTCTGCTCGAATCATTCGTTCAAGTGTATGAGCTGGAAAATACCTCATGTTACTTTCTGCTCGATCTCTTGCGACAATCTCCTTCCACATTTCTTTCACTTCTCTTGAGACTAAGCAATCAATTCTTACTTTTTCTTCCACATGTGGAGCTTTTACCTTCACATGTGGACTTGAATCATCTTTTTTCATTTAGAAAACTCCCTTCTTTCTTCTACTTCATACTTATACATATACTCGTCCCAGGACAAAAACAAATAAATGAATAAACTAGCAAACAGTCCTAGTTGAATCATGCCAGGTAATAATCGTGTAACCATCCCTACTAAAATAAGTGCAACAATTAATCGTTTATTCATCTTGAAATTTCACTCCTTTGATAGACTCGGTGATAATTTTGTTCGATACTTCTTTTCCATCGATTTCCCTCCCTTGGGTCATTTTCTTTTCATTCCTGCATAAAAACCGGCACAATCTATCTCAAATCGTTTTTTTAATACGTTTAAACAATAGTCTTGTCTTTTTTTCGACTGACGAATATTTAACTCTTGATATCCATATATGCCAGGGCAATTATTTTTGAACATTTGGCTTGCTAAGTACCTTTCACGCTTCAAAATAAACCGATAATCTTCTTCTGTGTATTCACTAGCTTTCAATAACCCGCTACTTTTTACATCATTTAAGTAGTATTCAAGAAAATCTTGTTCTGAGATCATTCGTTCGTTTTCCTGAAACAACTCTGAACGATTGATTCCCCATTCTTCAAAATACTCCATCAACACATGATAGTCTGGTTTACGTTTGTGCTTGGCTACGTAACAATCATATTCTTGTACCGCAAACAAATACTCATTATGCAAAAGATTCAAGGAGCGCCGACTCGTCAAATCACATTCAGGATATAGACGAGTCACACCTGTTTTAATGATTTCAATATAACGATCAACATACTCCTCCAATTCCATCATTTCACCTCTAAATAAAGACTTTTTTCTAAGAAAGGCGTTCAAACTGCCTTGTGCCTCGTATTAATTGATACTTACTTTTACAGCTGGGACATTCCCAAATATAGGTTGGATAGAAATTTCCTCTACTTCTTCTTATTTGGTGTTCTGCCAACTCGGAACAATCACATTTTATATGGCTTGGCGGCCAATGATGGTGCTGATTAAACTGATTGACTGGAATCAAATATCTCCCATTAAAACACTCGCGATTTGAAAATTGATACATCTTTCTCCCTCATTTCTTCATAGCATCTTCATACCGATCAAAAATATGGACTTTTTCGATCGGTAGTTTTCCAGTTTGTTTTTCGATCAGTTTGGGCAAGATTGTTTTTAACCATTTTTGATCTGACACATAGTCCGGGAAATTGCCGATCGTAGTAAGCACTGTATCATCTGTTGTAAAATCAACGAGCAAAATATTTTTGTAAGGTGGAATACTCGCAACATAATTAATGATATTTTCATTTGTATTCTCAAAAGATCCAATATAGGTAAACTCGTGGTAAATATCTATCAAACCCATCTTTTTCCCTCCCATCCTTTTATAGAACGATTCGCGTATTAATGTTCTTTGGGTTCAATACTTCATCATCAGTAAACAAAATCATCTCTACTATTTGAAGGCTACCGTTAAAATCTTTGAAAGGGGGAAATCCCCCTTAATAATAGCTACTTTCATATACTGGTTGACCATCATAGCGATAGAAAGTGTCCCAACTGCGATTACCATATAACTCATTAGGGTATAGTGCTGAATTGATTCGTTTTCTAACAATGCTGTCTTTTGTTCTTGCGAGCGGATAATCAATAAACTCATTTGGTATGGGCGCAGTCGTTCCACTCATTGAGGTATATGTTTTGACAGTCTGCTTTTTTAATGGTCGAAACCAGGCGGTTTTTTCCGTTAATTTCACGATCTGCCAGAAAGTAACATTGGTTTGTTCATAGCCCCAGGAGCTATAAAAGATGTCTCCGACTTGATATGGTGTGTTTTTTGTTTGTGTGATCATAGTTGACTCCTCCTAAAAATAAAGTTTTTTATTTTTTTGAAAGTTGTTCTTCCCTCCAACCTTTTCGGTGGAGGGAGTTGGCTAGGGTGTTAGGGGCAAAGCCCCTAAGGTTTTGATTTGAGTGACTTTCATAGTCAGCTGAAAGATTAAGAAAAGGTATTCTGTTGTCAAAGATCAAAAGTGAAAATTCTGATTAGATTTTCTTTTCGTGCGTCGGTCGTTTGGCATAACCGGCTCGAAACCATGTTCTGACGATTGCCAAGGGCGCGCAGCGTGCATTTTACCCTTGGCGATTGACAGGTTATGGTTTAGGTTATACTAGCCAAATGACTGATGCATGAATTAGAAAATCTTCTGACTTTTCACTTCTTTGACAACAGAATGCCTTGATCCTATTCATAGCTTGAAAATCATTCAAATATTAGGAGCTTACTCAAAGCTTTACAATAAGTTACTATAAAAAAGAAAAGACTGTAGACCTTATCCATAAATTGGATTTTGTCTACAGTCTGTAACGAAGTTCAACTTCGTTCTTTTCTTTTGGATTTTTTATAAGAAAAACAGCTATAACTTTCTGATTTTTATCACATTTACGTTTACATGAAAGCGATGTACATCTCAAAAATCAGATTAAAACTTTGATTAGAAGAGAGTATTTTTTTTGAATCTTTCCGATAAAATTCTACACGGTTTTTAGTGCAAAGCCCCTTTCTGTGTGGAATGATTTTTTTAACTGTTATGTAGCAATGTTTGTCTTTTGTAATTTCTTCCCATGATATGACCTCCCATGTAGAAAATGCCAGATATGAAAAGGCAATTTTCCACTTCAAAATCATAAAGGAAAAATCCGTCTTAATTCCGTCAATAATATTGTTTTTTAGCAGGATATAGAAAAAGGTTATTGCAGGTCAGCATACGCTGGAGCAATAACCCTTTGTTATCTCAAATCTGTTTGTGCGTTTAATTTATCCCGATAATACTTTTGTTTGTCAGCAGGGATATGGTTGCAGAAGTCATCAATCCATCTCTGGCACTTCTCAAATACCTGTTCGTCAAGGTAGTAATTGGGGTAGTCTGCCAGTATTTCATGCTCCCTGTCAATCTGCTCTGTCAGTTGGATTGTAAAATCCATATACTGCTTGTGCAGGTTGTGTGCATATACGGAAAAACCCAGTGTCATAATAAGATAGGTTATCCGCTCAAAATCCTGCAATGTCATTTCCGCACGTCCTGTCAGCAAATCACGGTCATGCGGACTGCATAACGATAAAAACGTGCTTTCCTCTTTTTCCAACAACTCCATATATTGACCTCCGCAATATTATACTTTGCTTTTTAGTTTCTTTGTCACCACATAAATAAATTCTTCTGGGGTAGGTGTCCTGTCCCCAAAGTATCTACTGAACTCTGCCTGTTTTTCTGGGTCTGGATTGCTCCGTGCTTCATCAATGGTTTTCTGCATTTGTGCCCTTACTTCCTTGACGGAAATACCATGTTGACGGGCAATGGTTTTTAACAGGTCTTTTGTATCTCTTTTCTTAAAGCCAATCATATACATACCTCATTTCTTATATACATTTCAGTTATAGCATTCGTCACTATAACTCATGGAATGATTTATTTTATGACACTATTATAATACATTTTTACAAAGGTTACAATATAGAGGAATACTTTTAATGAAAGGAGTGTGCCAGCTATGGAGCTTGACTTTAAAGCCATAGGAAAAAGAATAAAAATAGCGAGAATAAACCAGAACATGACACAGGAAACCGTTGCTGACAAAATAGGTGTCACTCCACAACACGTCAGTAATATCGAAACTGGAAATTCCAGTGTCAGTCTAACAACACTTGTTGCGATTGCAAATCTTCTGAAAGTGTCAGCTGATGAATTGCTATGTGATACAACCTTAATGTCAAAGCCAGTCTTTGAAAAGGAAGCAAAAGAATTGTTCAGCGATTGCAACGAATATGAAATACGTGTTCTGGTGGACGTGATGAAAGCAACAAAGGCTTCCATGCGAACTGTGAAGCTGTTTGAAAACATAATAAACAAGAGCGAATAAAACCGTAGCGTGTAGATCACATGAATGTGAATTACAGCTACGGTTTTTCTTCGTTGAATTTATAGCCCACACCCCAGACAGTTAATATGTACTGCGGATTGTCTGGAAACGGCTCTATCTTCTTTCTTAGTTTCCGTATGAATGATGTGAGATTGCTTCCCTCTGGGGTATTGTGGAAGCCCCAGACATTTTCATATAGTTGGTCTTTCGTAAATACCTGCCCTTTGTGGCAAAAGAGAAAATATAACAGGTCAAATTCTTTTGAAGTTAGATATATAGATTTTCCATGTTCATTTGTAAAAGTACGTGTATACACATCTATATCAAAACCAGTTACTCTTTTCTCAATAAGTATAGGGTTACTTTCAAATTTAGAAGATAGCCATTTAACAGTTTGCTGAAACAAGTGTTCTTCATTATCATCAAACGAAACTACTAATAACTTCCCATAAATACCACCGCCTCTCACTATATAAATAATTCTTTTTATATCTTCATAAATAAATCAAAATTCTTTTTTTTGTATTTTTTTTGATAACAGATAAGAACTCATTATCAAGACAAGAGAAAGCGTAAGCACCATTAAAATTAGAACCACTGTATTTGATTGGAAATAACTTATGACTTCCATTACATTCTCATAAAAAACCAGATTTTTCATTAGTTGATTTATAAGAGGAATACCAATGGCAAAGCAAGCAATATACGGTAATATAGCCATAACACTACCTTTCATATAATCAAATTTATAATAAAACGGATATTGAATACTGATAAAAAATATTGCTATAAATATTGAAAGTGATAAATATTGAATGCCATATAACCAATTAATATTTCCTTTAATAAGAATAGAAAGTACAGTAAAGATAATAAAGGACACAATAGCTGTTATCCCTATAATAATAAGAGAAAATAAATATCGACTTAGAATATGAGCTGATTTTTTTATTGGTAAAGTTCCATACAACTTATTAAAATTACTCCGCTCTGTAATTGAAAATAAAACATTCAGCATAAAGGCTACAAAAGTAAGAGTTACCATAATACTTGTTCCTAAGTCTGCTACTATTCCTAAAATAATTGGAACAAGCAAAAACGGAAACATAAATTTGGATAATGGTTTCATTGCGTAAAAATCTAAGTTTATTAATTGTTTTGTCATTTTAATCATACTCCTTTATTTGTTAATATGAATTAGGATTTCATCAAGTGTAGCTTTTTCTACAATTATACTATCGGAAATATATTTCATATTTACCACATTTAATAATGCTGTAAATCCTGTTTTACCTTTTTGAATCCCTATTAATTTTGTTTCTATATTAGGTGTTAAATCCTCAATCCCACCTTTAACTATACAATATTTGTCGAATAGTTCATCTTTCACACCAGTATAAAATATTTTACCGTCATTCATAACAGTAAGATAATCAGCGATTTTATCTAAATCAGAAGTGATATGTGTAGAAAAAAGGATACTATTATTTTCATTTTCTATATACTCTAGTAAAATATCTAGTAATTCATCACGAGCAACAGGGTCTAAACCGCTTGTTGGTTCATCTAAGATTAATAATCTAGCTTGATGGGAAAGTGCTACTGCAAGATTTAATTTCATCTTCATTCCTTTTGATAATTCCTTTATTTTTTTATTCATACTGATATTAAATTTATTTAAATAAGTATGAAAAGATTTTGTGTCCCACTTTGAATAAAAAGGTGAAACTGCTTTTTCTATATCAGAAATTTTCCAATCCTCTACGAAAAATAAATCATCAAACACAACAGCAATATCTTGTTTATAATTATGACCATTTTTAGTATCATTTCCAAATACCTTTACCACACCATTTTCCTTTTCCAATAGGTCAAAAATCAGTTTTATGGTAGTTGTTTTTCCTGCACCATTTTCTCCAACCAGACCCATTATAAAGCCTACTGGTAAAGTAAATGAAACATTATCTAATTTGAAATCTTTAAATGTTTTTGTTAAATTGCAAATTTCTAAAGCTTTAGTTTTCATTATTTAATTCCTCCGTTAAAGTTTTGATAATTTCAAATAATTCTTCATTAGATTTACCCAACATTTTTGCACATTTCCATATTTCCGTGAAATGTTCTTCAATAATTGATAATACTTTTTCCTCAAGTATATCTCGATTAATTTCTTTTACAAAACAGCCTTTACCTTGAACAATCATAATATATCCATCATTCTCCAAATCAGTATAAGCTCTTGTTGTTGTAATCACACTAACCTTTAATTCTTTTGATAATTGTCTTATTGAAGGAAGTATTTCTCCCTGTGCAATCTTACCTGCAAGTATTTCTTCTTTTAATTGTTCATATATTTGTTGATAAATGGGTACTTCAGATGAATTTTGTATAATAATTTTCAATTTACCACCCCCTAACATTCTAGTGTTCATATTCACTATAAACAGTATAATCAATTTTTTTGTATTTGTCAATCATACGTATATGTAATTAGAACTGGCTTGCAAAAATGACAGTTTAATATTTTGCAAGCCTTAATTATCTAAAGTTATCCTATAATCTTCCAATTACTATCTTTATGAAGTACAAGCTCAAACTGTGAAATCTGTGTAGCCTTTGTCTGATTGTCAAGGAATTTCACTGACACGCTCACTTTCACATTTTCCCCATCCTGCGTGAATATAGGGTTTATCAACTCTGAATACAGATAGTCGCCGTTTATCGGTTCAAGGGCATTCCCAGCCACGTAATAGGCAAGTTCCTTTTCCGTAGCGGTTGGATAGAGCTTGAAGAACGTTTCCAGAAATGCCGTTGCGTCTGTCATGGTTTCAGCGTCCACCGTTCCGTCTGCTTCCTGTGCCTTTGCCCCAGCATAGACTTCATCTTGCACGGCTTTTGAGATTTCATCATAGGAAGCTCTGACGTTATCACACTGCCAGCCCAGATGAACGCTTAACCTCTGCCACACAACGCATTGTTCCAGCAAGTAAAGCTGTTTATGGTTCAGCCCCTTATGGCTTGCCCCATACTGCTTGACGTATTCAAGGGACAGGGCAACATCCGCTATCTGGTCGGCACTCATGCGTGAGCTTGCGTCAGAACGTGTTTTATAACCATTTTCAAAAGAGGTGTTGATGTCGATACAGTAAGCCGTTTCGCCCTCCACCTGCATAATGCTTTCATGGAATGTAGAACCGATACTGCCGTCATTCATAACCTTTTCTACATATCCTGCCTTTTCCTCTGCGTCCGTCCAGTATTGCTTTTCTGACGCATGGACTGCCGAAGCTGGCAGGGCGGTAAATACGGTTGCAAGGGTAAGCATACCTGTAAGCAATCGCTTTAATTTCTTATTCATATTTCTTAATGCTCCTTTCATTTGGGTAATAAAATAGCCGTCCATTTCTGAACGGCTGAAAATAGAAAAGGAACGCTGATTTTGGGCGTTCCATAGTCTATGAGTGTTATTCAATTTTGATACTTCAATACTGATGTGCTGTACCATATCTTTGCAAATCTCGGAATATCGGCGTATCAAGGCTCATTCGTTAGTAGTAAATAAGTAGTAAAATGAATGTTTTCAATCCCTTGAAATGCTGATAAGTACAGTGTTTTAGCGGATAATCATTTTTTTACTGTGTTTTTTATTAAAAAATTCAAAGAGACAACAATAAAGCTAAGTCCTAGTAAAATAAGATAAGTAGCTTCTTTTTCTCCTGTCTTAGGTAAGACTTCCATATATGTTTCCTCATTAGAAATACTTTTTTCAGATAAAAGACTTATCATATTGTGTTTTTCTGCTTCTTTTGTTTGACTTACTTTTGTAGTTTTTGTAGGAACTGTTGAAGTTCCCGGAAAAATTGGTTGATCTGGTTTTTCCGGTCTATTTGGTTCTTCTGGAACAGTAGGTTGTTCTGGTTCAACTGGTTTATCTGGTTCTGTTGGTACTTCCGGTTCCTCTGGAACAGTGGGTTGTTCTGGTTCTATTGGTTTACTATTATGAACAACAATGGTTACTAAAGAGTCAGGTTCTATATCTAACGATAATACATTATTGTCAGAATAAGTAACAACATACTCATTTCCTGATTCCCGTACAACATACTCTAAGGGTTGGTATCCTGCTTCTAATGGTAAATGAGTGAACTGATAGTACCAATTATTTTGTTCATTTAATTGGACGGTATCAATAAGAAATTCTTTATTTCCATATTTAACAAGCAATTCAATTGTTACTTCTTTTTTCTCATTTTCCAGCTCTGCGGACCAATCTTTTTTCACTTCTAAAGAGAAATCTTTTCCTTTATCTCCAAAAATGACACTACCATTTGTTCCAATCGCTCCACCACGTGCTGCTATGTTGTTTTCAAATATAACCGAAGCAGCTTGTCTAGCTAGTTGTAATGCTCCTTCATTAGAAGTAGTTTTTAAGCTGATCGAATGATTTACCACATTACTAATGTCAAATTCAACCTGCTTATCAGAATACCGAGATACTTCTTCATTTTCGTTATCTCCATCAATATACCAATAAACTTTGCCTCCACCTAGCATACGAGGGTCTAAGGTAACTAGAAAATCAGTGTCTTTTTCTTTACGAACACTTGTAAAATCGTCTCCACTATGTGTTGCTATATTACTATCAAAAGCTACACCATTTGAAACATAAATCTCACTCGTGCCTGTCGGACAATACCAAATACCTCCACCACTTCCAGGCATCAAAACCACTTTATCTTTTAAGTTACTCATAACTAGTGTAATATCTTTATCATCTACTGCTTGATTGTTATGAATATAGATATTGTTCAGTTTCAAAACATATGGCACACTACTTAAATAAATTCCACCACCATACCTAGTAGCTTCATTATTACGTATGGTCGCTTTTTTTATGATCGTATCATCACTTGAAATGTATAACGCTCCACCTACAAATGCATGATTGGAATCAAAAAGGCCATCATTAATGGTTAAATGTACACCATAGCCCATTTGTTTCCATTGTTCATGACTATAATCTTTTGCGATAGGATTAATTGTACTTCCAGCATCAGACCCTAAAATGTAGCGATCACTTGTCCCTATAACACCACCAAATCGACTTTTGTTTTTTCTGAAATAACCACCGTCGATTGTTCCATTACTTGCCCAATCAAAGAACAATACACCGCCACCATTATCAGAAGTATTATTGATATACTCTCCATCAGAAATAGTTGTTGTTCCTTTTATCCCAGTAAAAATTACACCGCCATGAACAGCAGAATGGTTTCCCTCAAATATTCCGCCATTAACTGTTACTAAACTTCCAGTATTTGCAATTACTGCTCCACTGTCATACAGGGTGCGATTATTAAGAAATTGCCCATTATTTATAACAACTTCTCCTTGATTTCTAACACCTATTCCTGCAGAAGAACTTTCCCCATTTAATAAATCTCTCGTTGGAGACAATGAAACATTGCCAATTGTTTGGGAATGGGACAAAAGATTTCCTTTGACAACACCATCATTAAAAATTATTTTCCCACCATTTACATACAAAGGAGCCGACTGCATTCCTGAATTATAGGAATTTTGAAATGTTGCATGATCAATAATTACTTCCGCCTCTTTATGAACTGTGATAAATGTTCCTTTATCAGAAGTATTGGTCATATTTTCGTATCTATTTTGTCCAATTTCTTTTCCTAATCCGTCAAAAATAATCGAATCATTAGTTTCTCCTGCTAACGTAAATCGACCAGATAAAACATTAAACATTGTTTTACCTAATGAAAAATTGTTATCATTTTTCAAATCAAATATAAACAACACTTTTTCATTCGGACGATTACGCAATGTAAGATCTTTAGCAACTGTGATTGTATCTGTAAAACGATATTCTCCACCTGAAACCCAAATTTCCTGCGAACGACTTGGATCTTCTAGTGTTTCTTTTAGTGATTGAAAACTATTATTTTCCAATGAAGAACGACTTGTCTCTCTTTTTTCTCTCTTTGTTAAAGAAGAATTCATTTCTGTAGATCTTAGAGCACTAGATGTAGCTGTTAATTCAGATTCATCATCTATCAAGACAGATTTCTCGTCAATCTCTTTTTCTGGACTCTTTTCCTCTGCTTCATCCGAGATAGCGGTCTCATTTCTAACTTCAGAATCTACCGTTTCTATAGGTTGAACATTTGTTTTTTCTTCAACCTCAACATTTTCTGATGAAGTAGTTACTGACTGATTTTCAGTTAAAGAAGCAGCATCTATTCCAGTTTTTTCTAAATCAGCATCTTTTTCTACAAGGATATTCTCTGTTGAATTTTCTACTGAATTTATTTTCTCTTCTTCAGATGTAACAGGTGTCATTATTGAAGATAACTCTGAATCTGGTTGTTCTTCCGCAAAAGCGCATGTACTAAATATTCCAAGACTTAACAAAGAAAACAACAACAAGAGCATACCAATCAATGGCGTTCTTTTCTTTGTCACTTTGTTCACTTCCTTCACTTATTGTTAAAGAATAAACAAAAAGCCCCCGTCCTCCTTTCCGTCCTATATTTTCTTTACAAATTTATTTTACAAATGATACTCCTTTTTTGTCAATTGAAAATGAACAGTCATTTTCAATTATAATTTGATTTTTTTAACAAATAACGACATCGTTCGATAAACGAATGAACACCTATTGTTTTAGTATAAGAAGTTGGAATCTCGTATCGTTTACTAAACTCTTTAACGGTATACATTCCTTGATGACCAACACTTTGTGTATATACAACAATCATATCAGCTTTTCTCACTGTAGCACGTATACGCTTTTCAGATTCATCCCCGGTTAAATATAAAAATATCCCTTTCCGTTTTTCTACGGCTTCTCGATTCTTCTTCTGTAATTTTTGGTGATCTCCCCCAACCATTAATATTTGTTTTCCATCAAATATACTAGGAATCTGCTCTTTTTTTCGTTCTATATCTTTCTTTTTCTTTTCTATGTGTAGTGGTAAAGTTTTTTCTTTTTCTATTGTTTGCTTAGGTACGCTATGTTTCCAAATAACAACACCTTTTAATAATTCGTTCTTAGGGGATGCATAGTCAATGACATCTCCCTCTTTTAAATGGAACCGTTGAATATCTGTTTTGGATAAAATGATTGTTACTGGAATTTCAAGTGTCTCATCTTTAATTGTAATCGAAAGTTCACCAATATCTGACTTCTCCACAATACAGAAAGGATATTCCTCACGATTGTCTTCTAGTGGTTCCTTTTTTACCAATTGGAATTGATAGTATTGCTCATCTTCCTTCTTGACATCAATCCAATCTCCTGTTTCCCACTGATTCTTTCGTATAACCTTTTCCGGAACATATACCTGTGCTTTTTCTAGCCAACCACCACGTAATCGGCGAATCAATCGTTCGCCTGTTACTTCTTTTTCAACCACAGATTGTACTACTGTTTCGTTATAAGGAATCTTCTTTTCTAGAGAAGAAATAAGAACGAGCGCCTGCCAAAGTTCTTGAATGAATCTTTCTTTCTCTTCTATATTTTCAATGGTTAATTCATTGATCGTTTCTAGTAGTGCCTGTTTGATGTAGTCAAAATAAGTCATAAAATCCCCCTTTTTTTCTTTCAATAACTAACCGTACATACCAGCGAAAGTACGCTATTAAAATACGGAGTTGCGTCAACCTTGGATAATCATGACGAAGAAACCGATAATTTTGAATGAAATGTCGGATACTTATTTGTTGCCAATTTTCTTGAATTAAAAATTGGCCTCGTGTCGTTTTCTTTGGAAAACGTTTCGCGATAAATACATCTAAAATACGGACAACCGTCATAGGTGGTTGTTTCTTTTTTTGATACTTCTTTGTTGGAATATTGATCAATCCTCCTTTTAGTAGGTCTTTCCATAAGTAAGGATTCTTCTCTTTATAACTGAACATAGGTTCTTGCAAATCATTTGGTAATTTAAAGAGCTGTTCTCGTCCGTCCAACCATTGAATTTTTACACAAATTTTTTTCTTTCTCTTATTCACCTCACTCCTCTCCTTTCATTTCTAATTCTTTTTTGATTCTATAAATGGTTGGTCGACTAACCCCAGTTTCTCTTGCAATTGCACTAATTCCCCACTCGGCTTTTAACATCTCCACAATACGAGTATAGATAATTTGTTTTTGTCGATTTTTACTTACTGGAGAATAATCTACAGGTCGACCTCGATAATGTCCCTTTGCTTTCGCCAAAGCAATTCCTTGTTCTTGTCTTCGTTTTGATTCCATACGTTCTTGTTCTGCCATCATTGCTAGAACCTGTAGTATGAGGTCTTTGATGAAACGATCCAATAAAGGATGATCAATTGCTTCTGTCATGATTGGCAAGCTAGTAATCATTAATTGAACATCTCGCTTTTTCAGCCATTGAATCGTCTCAATGATCTCATCATAATTTCTCCCTAATCGATCAATTGCTTCAACTAGAAGTGTATCTCCTGGACGAACAAATTGAAGTACGTCTTGAAAGACTGGTCGCTCTTTGATTGTTGCACCAGACTGTTTCTCAATAAACCATTTTTCAACAGAAAATGATTTCATTTCTTCTATCTGACGTGATTCATTTTGGTCAGTGGATGATACACGAATATAACCAATACGCATAATTTCCCACTCCATTTTCTTTACACTTATAATTTACAAATAGAAGCTTGATTTAGCAAGATTCTGTTTTGTAACGTTTAAGTATACTCTATTTTTACAATAATAATAAAAAAGACCGAAGCTTCTGCTTCGATCCTTATTCTTCCATTATTTCTTTTTCTTGTATAAACTCTACTTCTAACTTCTCAAAAAAGTCAGAAATAATTTCATCAAAAACTGTCCATTCATTTGCGGAAAATGGACTTCCATCTTTTTTACTTATCGTCAATGTCATTTTTCTTAGAGAAAGTTTGATTGTATAGTTAATCGGATCGTACGGATTATACGTATAGCCATGTAACTGAAAACTAATATGATTCTTCAACGAATACAACTCATATTTTTCTCTTACTGCCTCTTTACTAATCAAAATTTTGTAGGAATAAACCATTCGATTTTTTTCATTATCCAACGCCCATTCACCTTACTTTTTATTATATCTTAAATATTCTTTTATTCGTTCATAAGAACACCCTGCATAGACGATTCCCACAATCATTCCAAAAACAACTGCACCAATAAAATGATAAAGAAGAGTTACTTTTTCCCCATAGGTTCGATAGAAATTCGTCATGACAATCATCATGAATCCACTATTACATACAGCATACATAAAAAATAATCGAAAAAAGAGAAGAGAAATTGTTCTCTTTCGAGCAATCCTTCCATAAAAAACATACATCCAATAGACATAGATGAATAAAGAAAGCAACAATAAAAATAATTTTAGAATGAACCACCATGAAAAATGTGGATCAATTAAAAAATCAAGGAAGCATAGGAGCGGAACAAAAGAAAAAAATCGATAAGAATGAAACAAGTATTCCCAAAATGTTTCTTGTTTTAAACGTTCCATTTGTCGATAAAATTTCTTATCATCCATCATCTCCATCTTTTCTCACTCCTCGTAAAATAGTTTTTGTCCAATACTTTTTAATCAAGATATTTCTGAACCATAAAATTTATTGAATAACATATTCCTAACGGAATTTGTTTCGATATTGTGTGATTTCTCAGAGTACAATGGATGCATGGAAAGGATCCAACGGGAATTTGCTACTCCCTCCTGTAGCTTTGTCTACCTATAGAAGTCTGTTACCCGAATCACTGTTATCACTACCAACTCATTAGCTGTTTCGATAATGAACTAGACTTTCAAATAGTAGTTTGGAAGGCAGGTTCTAGCTCTGTTATCACCGTATTCTATTAGGCGAGGTTGTGGCTACACAGTGAGATTCTGGGAAATCCACAGTATCGAAGCATTTTCCAAAATTTAAAACGAAAGGAAGTCCTTCTTCCATGAAATTATTTGTCGGTATTGACGTATGCCGAATTAAACTGGAAAGTCGAGCAGTCTGGAAATTATCAATCTCAAAACACACTTCTGACAAAGCAAGGGAATCGTTACTTTCGTTATTACTTAGTTGAAGCTGCCAACTCCGTAAAGAATTATCTTCCCGAATACAGAGTTTTTTATCAGAGTAAATATAAAGAAGTTCCAAAACATCAACACAAACGAGCACTCGTCTTAATCGCAAGAAAATTTACGCGTCTGGTGGATACGCTACTACGTAACCATCAACTCTATACGCCACCAAGGAGCGTGATAGATAAATAACACTTTGTTATTGGCGTAAAGTCCTTGATACAGCCCGAAAAATTTGATTTTTGTCGGGTCTAGTTAAGTGCGCTTCAAAATAAGTCACTCAATAAAACTATTCTCAATTTTCATCTTGACTTATTACCATTAGATTTCTCTTTTAAATCGCTTCTTTTTTCAACTTCAGTTCTTATACTCTTTACATAAATAGCTTTTTATTAGCAACTTGTTTAGTGAGTTCACACTTGCTACTCAAGGCTTTACAAACTGACATCAAGCAAATAGCAAAGTACCTTTTTTATTTCGTTTTAAATCAATATATATAGCTTATTTTCAACAATTCAAATAGTATCTACCATCCAGCCTTAAATATATTCTATTATCAAGCTTTATCAAACCATTCCATTCATAAATTCTTTCATCATCACTATCCACATAAATCACTACCAATTCATAGTTATCAGGGATTGGAGTTATTGAAAACTCAGAAGTATTAATCATGTTATTTAACTGAGATACAGTGCAATTATCATCTGAGAAAAACAATATGTTATCCAACATATCTTTTTTCATTTCATTCAGATCTTTATAATTTTTATGATGAGGACTAGATAAAAGCCACATATTTACTAAATCTTTCTTGTTCACTTCTGGTAAATACTCTAGTAACTCTTCATCAAAATAATTATTATCAACAAATTCTTTAAACTCTATACTGTCAAAAATTATAGGTTGATATTTGTATTCTTTTTGAAGTAAATCAGGTTCACGAGGAACTACTACTTTTAAGTCATTAATACATTTTATTATTGAATAAAAATATTGTTCCGTACCGTAATTCACTCTTAAAAGAATTTCAGAATCTACTTTTTTTACCATTCCTAATAAACTACCATTATGAATGAGAACATTGCCTTTTTGAAATTCACACCAATCGTTATACTCACCTGATATAGTATATTTATATTGTTTCATTTTATTTTCTCCTTTACCTTAATGAAGGTATCTTTATAAGTTCTGGTAATTCATTTACTTTAGAGAATCTTGCCCAGTCAGATTCAGGGATAAATGTACGATGTATAATACTATCACCTTTTACTGTAATATGGTAAATCCCTTTTTCACCATTTACAGATCCTCTAGCTAAGTGTTCTATCCTTCCATCCGCTCTAGTTACTACTGGCTTAGATAAAATATCATTATCCAAGCCTTTGGGAAAATCATGATATAGGGGGTCTAATTTTGCTTTTTCAATTACACTATGACTATATTTATACTCCCTTTTAATTTCACTGGATTTCTCAACCAATACTTCTGATTCAGTCTTAGGAACGGTTGTGACCACAGGTTGTTCTTTTACTTTCGGTATTGTTGTAATTACTGGTTTCTCGTCCACTTTTGGTGTGGTAGTCACTCCAGGTTTTGATTCCACTTTTGGTGTCGTCGTGATCGCTGGTTTTGCTTCTACTTTTGGGGTTGTCGTGATCGCAGGTTTTGCTGGTGTAGAAACAATTGTTTGAATCGTTAAGACTTGACCCGGATGGATCGTGTAATTTTTGATCTTGTTCCATTTCACTAGATCATCCATGCTCACGCCGTATCGATTGGCGATCAACCAAACAGAATCCCCTGCTTTTACGGTATAGCTGGTTCCGCTTTTTCCTGCAGGAGTTGAATGACTCGTGGTCGTACCTTTTTTGACGACTAATACTTGGCCGGGGTGAATCAAATCACCTTTGATGACATTCTGTTTGCGTAATTCATCGACGGTCACACCATATTTACTACTAATCAGCCATAAAGATTCACCATAAGAGACTTTGTGGGTGACTGGATTTGTAGAAGCGGGTACTTTTGTCATTGGTTTCCCTGATGAAACAGGCTGTTTGACTGTCAACTTTTGGCCCGGATGGATCGTATTATTCTTGATCTTATTCCAATTCACTAGATCATTCATACTGATCCCATGCATATTGGCAATCAACCAGACCGAATCCCCTGCTTTTACGGTATACGTTGTATTGGTCGTAGGAGAAGTTTTTGGTGTTGGTTTTGATGCCGGCTTGGGCTCTTGTAAATGCATCACTTGTCCAGGATGAATGGTATTATTTTTGATCTTATTCCATTGGACAAATTTTGAAACGGATAACCCATACTTCTCACAAATCCCCCAAACTGAGTCTCCTGCTTTTACTTTGTACGTAGCTGGCGTACTTGGTTTTGCCGCTGGCTTTGATGTGCTTGCTGGTTGTTTGACGATAACTTGTTGGCCTGGATGGATCAGATTATTTTTGATCTTGTTCCATTTGATGAAGTCATTCATACTGATGCCATACTTATGCGAAATAGACCATACGGATTCTCCCGCACGTACTTGATGCATCGTATTTTTTGGTGTCGTCGTTGGCTTCGGTTTCGTTGGAGAAGTTGGTTTCGTTACTGGCTTGGCAACAGGTTTGGCAGGTGCTTTGGGTTGGGCTTTGATCACTGGTTTTGGACGAGTTACCGGAGGAACATAAGACGCATTTGACTTTCTTCGTGCACTTGCGGCTGCCTGTGCGCGAGCTCGAGCGGCGGCTTGTTGTTTGGCCCAAGTCTGTGCTTGTTTTCTCGCTTTCGCTGCGGCTTGGGCACGAGCACGTTGTGTGGCTTGATGTCGTTTTTGTGCTTGTTGTTCATGGTAACGCCAGCGTTCGACCATTCGTTTCTTTTCCGCACGTTGTGCTTCCATCGTCTTATAGAACTGATGACTTGAATAAGCAGCTACCCCTGCCCCGATTACCAACATCGCTCCTTTGACAAGCAATGGAATGGCTAGAGGTAACGCACGTTTTTTTCGTGATCCGCTTGCTTGACGATTTCGAGAAGCACTGATTTCAGAAATCACTTGTTCCAATGCTTGTTCATCTTTTGCCTCTAACATCCGATCGATTTCCTCATCGGTACTTGCCAGAAAGAAGGCACTAAATGCCGTTCCTTCTTCCAGTTTTTTCTCTCGTTCATTATAGTACTGCGTGAGCAGTTGTTCAAATGTCTCTAGCGACGTTTCATTTTCTAGTCGTTCAATCTCATCGGCAGTGAGAAACTTCTTCAGCTCATCAAGTTCTTCCACACCAAAAGACTCATCCAATTGATTTAACAAAAGATATTCTAAAGCATCGGTCATTTCTTTTTCATTGCTTGATTCTATGACCAAACCTAATTCCTCTTCTGTCGCATGATCAATGTATTGATCGATTGCAGCATCAAAGGCTTTTTCATCAAACGCGACCACCGATTCCTCTTCTGGCTGATTTGAAGAAACCGCAGAAAGATCTCGGCGGCTTCGCCGTGAAATAACTGCTCCTTCATTTGAAGAGACTGGTTCGGCTATTTTTTCGTTAGGTTTATCAATACTTGGAGAGATATGTTTACCGAATGATTCAGAAGATCGTGTTCCTTCAAAATCAATCGTTGATGAATCAACTGCTTCCTTCGTTTCTTCTTCATGAGAAATCGTTTGTTCCTGAGGATCCGAAGACTCTTCGGTAGACTCATCGACTTCTTCTGGCACAGTTTCTTCGCTGGACTGGGTAAGATCACTTGATTCATCTGAACTGCTCGATACCGTCGTTTGAGTAGTTTCTGTTTTCTGTACTTCAACCTTTTCAGTTTGTCCATCAGATGCATCGTCCGAGCGTTCTGTAAGCTTCTCTTCCCCCTCACTATCAGATGCGATCCTTTCTTGTATCGCCACCGAATCGGCCACTGCAACCATACTTGGCACAAAAGTGGAAGATGTTACCAACCATATACTTATACATACCCCAAATCGTAACACTTTTTTCAACATATTTTTCTTCCTTTCTTCATTTACACCTAATTAAAATAACGATCATTATCATACTGAAAATTGTAGAAACAAATTTAAATAGGTGTTTAAAGAAATAATATCATCATTTTTAATGATGATAAATAACAGGGAGAAAAAAATGACCTTTCATTTTTGTAATATGATCAAGCAACTATAATGATGGAACAAAATAAATAAACCGATAAAAGTAGAACAGATATTCCCAAGACATGTCTGATTTCCGTCATTCCGTTTTCTCATTTCTCTCATTTAATGTCATGGACACTTGGATATCTTTTAACTTCTGAATATGGGTTAACATCGGTCTATTGGCTTTTACAACTACGTGTACGACACCTTTAGCTTTTCCTAGAATCCATTCTTTCTCTCTTTTCAATGGCTTTTTATCAGGCCCTACATATTCATGATTCGTTTTATCTATAAACCGAATCATTAGCACATACGGCTTTTCTGGATCCGCATGTTCAAATGAAAGCTCTCCTTGATAGAGTTCATTTTCCGAAGGAATTGTCTCGGGTTTCTTTGTATCAAGAACTTCCGTCTCTACAAATAATTCAGGCTGAACGACAGATTCAACACTTGTCTCCGTTTCAGTCTTATTTTCTTTTTCCGAAAACGAATTTTTTATGAGTATTCCGCTACCTATAACAATGAGACAAACCAGCGCTATCTTAAAAAACTTTTTCATCAAATGATTCTCCTTCCAATTAGTTCATAAAAACAAATAGAAATCTAAGAACAAAAATAACCCGCTTTAGCGGGCTTAGATACAATCTAAAAAAGTATAACAAGTAATTACACACGCATACTCTGCACATTTATTATATATTTCAAATAACCAATAGTAAAGTAGACTAAAACTATTTCCTTGACAAAAAAACGATTTTAGAAACGAATCGCTTACCAAGAAAATTCTTCTATTTTAGGCTGAGAAACGACTAGAACTTGTCCCTCCTTTATTTCCACAGAAAAAGTAATTTTTTCCAACTGAATGGTTTGTTCTTCTTGTATCGTCAAGAGATAACTCACCTTGGTTTGTTTTTTCTCTTGTCTGATTTTGTACAAAAATAAACTATTCAACTTTCCTGATGGGCGATCCCAATTTTCCATTGATATTCCAACAAATTTTTTCAATCCTTCTTTGTATTGAACTTCTCCTACTTCACTAAAATAACTTGCAAGGAAAAAGCGACTGGTAGTATCGATCGTTGGTTGTTTCTCTATTATTGCCAGTTGATTTTTCGCATAATTATAGGATACTTCTACACGATTAATTAGCGTTCCCTGTTTCCAAAAAAGAAAGCTATTCATCATAAATAAAAGAATCAAAAATCCATATAAGATAACGTTGCTTTTCTTTTTTGCTTTGACAGGTGTTGCATCCATCTGTGTTTCAGAAGGCATCAATATGGCAAGGGATTGTTCTTTTTTTATTCTTCGTTGCAGTTTTTCTTCCACAACCGCAGGTTCTTGTTCCAAAAAAGTAGATGATTCAGATATTTCTTGTCTTTCTTGCACACTTGATTGAGGCTCTTCTGATTCTTGGACTTCTTGCTGAGAAATCGATTGTTTCGTTCTTTCTCCTCGATTTTCAGCCAAATAACGCAAAATTTCTGGTTGAGAAACCCTTGCTAACAAAATCTCTAGAACATCTGTCCCATCTCGATTGGTACTCAAAGCAATTGAACCTTTTTTTGTTTCTTCCTCGTAAATACTAATCCTTGCTTTAACTGGTATTCCTTTTGTTGTTTGTTCTTCTAAATAATTAGAAAACTTCTTCAGCTCGTCAATTGACATCTTTTCACGAGAGATCTTTTCCTGGTCTTGTTTTGGCTCTAATAATAATAACGTAAAATAAAACATGCCCTTCACCTTTCTCATTTTCTAAATAAATTCATAGCCATGTGCATCATACCCATGCCGCCACCTTGACGAACTCTTGTTGAATACCACATATTTTGTAACGCACTCGGTGTTTTTATTAACAACAATGCACAACCAATCATGACCATGAAATTTCCTACCGAAATCTTTTCGCCCAATAACAAATACAAAAGCACGCCATATAAAATCAGTTTGACCAACATCGTTAACGTTTGCGATAACAATTCTTTGATCCAAATCGAAAAATAATTTTGTTCGTCAGTCAGTAAGGACAATGCGACAAAAGGCGTTAACATCGTCAATACTAAAAAATCTGCGTAGAATACGCAGATTGAGACAAAGTATTTCGCAATGGAATACGCAAAAAAGACAAACAAAATAAAAAGGATCACTGCTGGCAACTGTCCTCCAGAAAAAAATCCTGAAATGATTGTGTTAGTCAGCTTCGATCCTAGTGTATCGATATCAATTGTTTTAATTACATCTTGAATGACGTATTCTCCTAATGGCGTGACGATTTTAGTAATAAAAAATTTCAATACCCAAGGAAGAATGGCTAATCCAATGGCAGAATAAATGATTCGTTCCACTACTTTTGCGGCTAGGGCTTCTCCGCTTCCATTAGAGGCTTGTATCTGTGCCTCGATAACTTTGTATAACACAATACAAATCGCAAAAGTGGTCGTTGTCACGGTAAATACATTGGTAATCGTAGAAATTACTGAAATATTTGGAATATCGAACGTTACTTTATTGGCAAGATTCAATGCCCCTTCTAATAAATCTGTTCCCCAACTGCCTAATAACGTGTCAATGGGGTGAAGAGCCGCATCGACGCTTTCCTTCACCCCATTGACGATATCACTTATTTTATCTCCAACCGTATTAGTTATATTTGATATTGTTTCTGATAGGTTCATTGTTTACCGCCTCCCATTGTTCCCGTTAATTGCCAGAAACCTAGTTTCTCATTATATTGCATTACCGCAAAAACTCCAGCTAAATTTTCAATATTCTTTTTATCATTTGCCGTTAAAATAGTAATTACTTCGTGAGAAATATCATTGTCCCAATCAATTGAATTTAGCACATTCCCAAATTTATCTTTGTTTTGTTCTTTCTCTATAAATTTTTTCCAGTCCGTCCATTCATAAGGAAAATCATTACGTATCACAATTTTTGTATTTTTTTTATCTTTCTCTGTATCAAACAACCAAGTAATCAACCAATTATCAAAATCTCCTTCAAATGTCCACGTCAATCCTTTTTCTGGATCAATGGTTAGTGGATTCGCATTTAAAGCGTCTCTTAGAGAATTATAGTAACTATCTGCTAACAATGTCCCGAACTTGTCTTTCATGTTCGTAACTAATTTTTCTTGTAAGTCATACGGACTTGTACCACTGGGATTTTCTAACAATTCTTCATTGATTTCTAGAATTGGCGTATCATTTTTAAACGAAGTGTACCAGTTTTTAAATGCTGCGGTTGCTTCATCTGCTCGTTCTTTGGCACTTAACTTTAATAAATGATCAGCTCCCATATCAACAGTTGATTCAGTTGGTTTTGCTTGTTGATTCGCTTCTTCTTTCGTAGAAGAAGCAACGGTAGAAGAAACTTGTGGTTGATTTTTATTGTGAAAATAAAGCAATCCTGCTCCCAGAGCCAAAACCACTGTAGCTAAAATACCAATGACGACATGCAATACTTGTCGACTATGTTCCAGTTTTTTCACCGCTTCTGTTGGTTGAATGCCTTTTTCTTCTAATTCTTTCTCTACACGACGATCAAAAATTTTCACCGCTTACTCGCCTTCTTTCCTTAATTCTTTTTCTAATTCGTCAGTCGTTGTTTTGATTTGTTGACTATGTTGAATTAGCACTTCTCGCGCTTGCATGTATTGTCGATCCAAGTATTTCTGATACGCTTTCGCTCCTGGTGTTTGAATCGGTCGATAATCTTGTTGTGACACACGATAAGCAGACAATAGATCCCCATATACTTCGAATTGAGGAACTTTAAACATCAAAAATGGTTTTCCTTGAATCACGACAATACTACGACGCCCACCGTCTAAATTTTGCAGATTGATAATTTCGCCTTCTGTCATTAGATCTCTTCCTGCAAAATTAAAATTGTCTGACCGTGTACTGCTTCGGTGTTGGGCAGAAGCAGTAGGAAGATTCCGGCTGGTTCCTTGGGTATGGATTTTCACGGTCGTTTTTCCTAATAGTTCTGAAAAATAACGTGCAGTTTCCTTTTCAACCCCTCCTAAACATATCCGTATCGCATGATTACCGATAATCGCTTCGGCAGTTTCCTTCCCATATAATTTTACCAACTGCGGAATCGATTGTAAAATCGTACTAACAGAAAGCCCATACCCTCGACAAGTCGCCAAAAAGTTTTCATATGTTGGAAAATAACCTAAGTTAACAAGCTCATCTAACAATAGAACCAACGGATTCGGTAGCTTTGCATGGTGTAGATCTCCGAATCGGAAAAGTTCATTGAACATTTGTTGAAAGAATAGATTGACCAAGCCGTCCCAGGTACGATCTAATGGCGAAATCAAAACATATAACGCGATTTTTTCTTTTCCTAATTCCTCAAATAAGAAGTCATTTCTACTTGTCATTCTTGCTACATCTGCGTCTAAGTAATCCGTCAACGTTGTCAACAAGCTAATCAGAATATTCGAACGAACTTCGCTTTCTGCCTTTTGAAAGCCAAGTCGATAGCTCCGCTTGGCTGGGTGTCCTTCTGGAAGCTGTTCAAACTGCTGATCCAATTCAGAAACGCCTTCTTCATTATGTCGTGGATCATAGGCTTCTAAGAAGTCCAAAATACTTTCTATCGTGCGGGCGGAAGGTTCAAATTCATAATAGACATACTGAATCAACGAATTTAATAGACTTTGTTGGACATTGAACCAAAAATCTTTCTTCTTTGGATCATTTTTTGCAGAAACAATGACATTCGCAATCATATTGGTATCGGTTGGCTTACGAATATACGCCAATGGATTATAACAAGAACTGATGGCTAAATCTTTGAAATTCATCATAATTACTTTGTAGCCTTGTTTTCGTTTGATCTCACTCGTTAATTCATAAACTTCCCCTTTGGGATCAGTCGTTACAATCGAACTTTTTCGGTTATTTACGACATTTGTTAAAATGTAACTTTGTGTTTTAAAACTACCTGGGCCACCAACCACGAATACATTTCGGTTACTAATTTTGCTTTTCTCGTGCTGAATGACATATTTTCCACTAGGCATTTTCCCCAATAACAATCCATCAGAATAGTTTGTAAAAAAGGGGATTTTTTCAGCGAGGTTTAGCATTTTTTTCACCTAATTCCATTGATTTTTCTAAATCTCTTTTGAGTCGTTTGCTACTCTTTCGAAAATGAACATTTTTTGGAGATCTTAATTCTTTATCAATTCCCCAACAAGCACTTCCATGAATAGGCATTGTTCGCCCAACAACTTGATATCCTGATTCTCTTTTAGGATTCAAATAAAGAATGAGAATGAACAAACCAATGACCTCCATAATGACAAAGACATACCAATATTTGTTGTTCGGAATTTCTTTGATTTTCTGGAGTGGCTGCTGAAAGGTTTGTTGAATATGCACCAATAGATCTATTGACTTATTCTCAATAATATAAGGTGTTAATTGATAGCCGACCAATGCAAGTGGGGTAAAAAAGAAAAAATACAATACGAAAAAAAGAATCCCTTTAATGTACCGACCCCCAAAAGTTAGACCATAAAATCTAACAATTGGAGGTCGGTATTTTTATGTCCAAATATTCTTATGAGTTTAAAAAGCAAGTTGTAAATGCTTATCTTAATGGCGAAGGTGGTTATACTTATCTTGCAAATAAGTTCGGCATTCCATCTGATAATAAAGTTAAACTATGGGTGGATAATTACAATGCATTTGGTGATGAAGGATTAAAACGTTCTAGAAAAAAAGATTTTTATTCTTTTGAAAAGAAGCTTTCTATAGTAGAGTTATGTTTATCAAGTGAAATCTCATATCAAGATTTAGCTCTGCAAGAAGGAATTACTAATCCAAGTATGATCACAAATTGGGTGAGTCG